>Ga0070737_10005996_pt1 | contig 11329 bp, 11 predicted proteins | sample Coa_R1_10_FD_66438 | JGI IMG/M metagenome (GOLD analysis project Ga0070737, IMG submission 66438) | Surface soil microbial communities from Centralia Pennsylvania, which are recovering from an underground coalmine fire - Coalmine... | ecosystem: Environmental > Terrestrial > Soil > Unclassified...
GAATAAATAAAATATGAGAAAAAAGCCACGAGTAGGGCTTTTAGGCGGAACATTTAATCCGATACACATCGGTCATCTCCGTGCGGCGGAGGAGGTGCGGGAGATTCTTGCGCTTGAGAAGATCTACTTTATCCCTGCTGCTATGACGCCCCTTAAAGACATGACAAAGATAGCATCACCCGATAGCCGAATAAAAATGGTGGAGATTGCTATTCGGGGAAACCCCTTTTTTGAACTCTCTGATGTTGAGATTAAGCGTGAGGGAACCTCATACACCGTTGATACACTCGGATATTTTGTCTCTAATTTCCCTGAGTTTGAGTTCTACTTCATTCTCGGCACCGATCTCTTTCCTGAGATGGATACATGGAAGGAATATAAGAAGCTCTTCGAACTCTCGAATTTTGCTGTGATTACAAGGCCAGGTTTTCCGCACACTGATTCAATTCCACCAGCACTTAAATATGATTTCCAATACTATAAAAATGAAGGAGGTGTAATATTCTACATGCACAAGAGTTCTAAACTACTGGCTCTGGTGCAAATCGAGGGGATTCAAATATCTGCAACTCGGATAAGGAATCTGTTAAATAAGAATAGGTCTATTAAGTACCTGGTTCCCTTAGAAGTAGAGGAGTACATATTGGAGAACAGGCTCTACACTACAGATGATTTTTGATGCGAAACCACTAGCTGAGATCAGGTTTTTGCGTAACTCTACTTTTTCAAAATTGCAGAGACGGGCAAGGATGAAACCGGTGAGATGGATGAGTTACATTTTAACATTCCAGGCTCTAGGAATTTTACAACATTGTCGTAATTGTCCGTTTCAACTATATAAGTGATGGTATGCGAGCCATGCGTAATATAGACATCCTTTAATCTAAGCCCCTCTACATTCTCATTTATAAATAACCTTCTAAAACCCCCTATGTCCTTAGGACAGTCCTTGGGCTCATGAGTCTGAGTTATTAAAAACATCATTTTAGATTCTCCTCCTTTTTAATTTCTCATTTCTCTAATGTTGAAACTTCGATTCCCATTTCATATAACCCTTTCCATATATTTCCGGGGTCATAGAAGCTTCTTAATGTCTCCTAAGAGTTCATCCATATCGAATGTACTTCCTTTATAGTGCTTCCTTATCCTTCCCTTCCTATCTACCAAGCTTATTCTATCTCTATGCGTTATCGAATAAGAAGGCTCTCCATTTTCAGAGTACTGTACGGGACCATTTATAGCTTCCATTCCCGCTACCTCAATTGTAGAGTTTATATCATTCTCATCTCCGGTTACGAATACCCAATTTGTAAGGTCTAGGTTCATCATCTTGGCGTGGTGCCTTAATACCTCTGGGGTATCCCTCTGAGGGTCAATGGATATAGATACGAAATAAACTCTATCTTGAATGTTACTACGCCTTAATTTTTCTTTAAAAGCACTCATCCTGGCGCTTGTCATGTGGCATATATCGGGACAATGGGTATAAATGTAGCTTACTACCAAAACCTTTCCCCTAAGCTGCGAAAAGGTAAATTGCCTTCCCTCCTGATCCTTTAAAGGTAAATTCGGGAATTCTCCCTTTACGGGTAATCCAGAATTACAAGATAGAGAGAAAAGGCACATAAGAGCTATAACGAGTCTTTTCATTTTTTCCCATCCTATTTTGGTATTAATAATGCTGGTAACAAGCTATGGTGCATTGAATGGGTATTTGGCATTAGATGGGTCACAACGAGGGATGCAATATTGGCTATTCCGATTATCACGAGGATGATGCCTGCAAACCGATTTATTTTTTTGGGGAGCCTGTTGAAAAATTTTTTATAAAATATCGCAAATATGGTCAATGCGGGAACCGTCCCTAACCAGAAGGTTGCCAGCAGTAACGCACCGTATATCGGGTCTTTTGTGGCTATGGAGCCGAGCACAAACACATAAAGCCACCCGCAGGGGAGAAAGCCGTTCAGAATACCGACTGTGAACGATCCTATCGCAGGGTTTTGGGTTCTCGCCCATTTTGCGGGAATAAACAGAAATGGGGTTAGTTTCTTGAAGAAAAACATGTCCAACGCTCTTTGCCTTATGAGCCTGTAACCAGAGAGGATCAAAAAGGCTGATATTAGGATTGCAGAGGCGATTGAGACAACCTGGTATTTGCTTGAAAGCAGTTTCTCCCCAAAATACCCGGCTAATGCGCCCAATAATAGGTAGCTTAAAAGGCGGCCAAAATGGTAAAGACCGAGACCTCCGTTGTTATTGTTTGTGGTAATGGCAATCGGGCCGCACATTGCCGCACAGTGCGAGCTTCCCAGAATGCTGGCTATGAATACGCCAACCGGAATGGGCAGGTATGACCACTGGCCGATTAAATGGTTAAAGTGACTTAGGTCCGACAAGGTTCAAATCCTTTTCTAATTTTATTTGATTTGTTTTTGAATCGAGAAAGATGATTTTTACAGATTGCTCGCCTGTGATGGCCGTTATTGTGCCGGGGAATTTTACAAAGAAGTGCACGGTGAGGTCCTTTCCCGCATCGAGATTGATGGTATCGGTTTGGGATATAATCTCAACATGTTTCTCTTTCCATGTCTCAGGAATTGCAATCTTCAATCTGACATCGTCGAATGTCTGGTTCTTCAGGTGCACCTTGAAGTGATTAATAATCTGCTCCTCTTCTTCTCCATTATTCTCTTTCTCTTCGCCCTTAACGATCTGGTATGGTGTGTCTGTCCCCCTCAAAACGGTTACCACAATATCCTCTCGCCTTGATATATTGATTACTAAGAGTGCAACCACCACAACGAGCATTACTGAATAAATTGCCACCCTGGGCCTGAACATACTGGACTTTATTCCCTTTAGGCTGTTGCCCGTAGCGTATCTGATGAGACCCTTCGGTTTTCCGATTTTTTCCATGACCTCGTCGCATGCGTCAATGCACGCTGTGCATCCTATACATTCCATCTGCAACCCATTTCTTATGTCTATCCCTGTTGGACACACCGCCACGCACTTATAGCAATTGATGCAGTCTCCTTCGGCCCCTCCTGGTTTTGCAAATCCCCTGCGCGGCTCGCCTCTTATCGGATCGTAGGATACTGTAAGGGAGTCGTCATCCATTAACACGGATTGAAACCTTCCATAAGGACACATGATTATACAGAATTGCTCCCTGAACCACCCGAAGTCGAAGAGCAACACTGCCGTTATAAAAGCCATAATCAGAAATACAGTCCAGTTCTCGCGCGGATTATGCTGTGTCATATCAACGAGTCTTTCCGCACCTACGAAATATGCGAGAAAGCTATGGGTAATAATTAGGCTGACAGCAGTAAAAAGGATCCACGTAATGGAATATCTGATGAATTTCTCCCAAGTCCAGGGGGATTTGGCCAGGTTCATCTGCTTTATATGGCTTCCTATGACCCAGTATTCGATGCGCCTGAAAACCCCGTCTATGAATACCGTCTGAGGGCAGGCCCATCCGCACCAGACCCTTCCCCATAACGCGGTTATAAAGCCGAGTCCGATTGTGAGGGTTGCCAAAATAAAGAAGATAAGGGGGCTGTCATGCGCCCAGAATGTGAGTCCAAAAATTGAGAACCTCCTCTGAACGATGTCTAAAAGCAGTGCCTGGTGGCCGCTGATTTTAACCCACGGCAGTATAAGGAAAAACACTACAAGGACGATTTGAACTATCGTTCTATAGCGCCTGTACAGACCCTTTACATCAGCCGGAAATATATAAACCCTTTTTCCTGACTCATCCATAGTTGCCAATCGCTCTTCCGGCAAATGCCTTTGATCTACTACCTTCATTTGTGATCCTCTGTCCCTTCGTACTCTACTTTCTGTCCTTGCGGGGGCTTTGCGCCCTCCGGGTGAGTACCGTGCAGGCTGTAAATATATACCGCTACCTTTTCTATGAGTTCTGGAGGGATGACCCCACCCCATGTGGGCATCCCCTTGTCGGGTACCCCTGAGTTGATAATCTTTATTATTGATGAAATCTTTCCGTCTCCGTGTATCCAGTAGTCATCCGTAAGGTTTGGTCCAATAATGCCCTGCCCATTGTTTCCATGGCAGGGGGAGCACTTGCTGGTAAACTCAGCCTTGCCCTGTGCCAAGATTTCCTTGTTATTGACCAGGGCTATCAAGTCCTTTTCTGGTTTTACTCCTTTGGCCTTCTCAGCCTCCATTCTTGTGGACTCAATGGCCTTCAGGTTTTTGGCAAGCTCCTGGTCGAGTGTGGGCCCTCCAAAAAATTGATAGTAAGCAAAATAGATAACTGCGAAAACCACCGTTATATAAAAGGTCATCAACCACCAGCCGGGCAGGGGATTGTTTAGCTCCTTAATGCCGTCGTATTCATGGTCTTCTATTAATTTATCCTTTTCTGACTTTGTATCACTCATTTTTGTCCTCCTCATCTTCAAGCGGTAATCGCTCAAGCTTCTTATAGATTGTCCGGTTTGGTTTCAGGTTTACCCAGATGACCAGACCCACAAACACTACAAGGAATATTGTGAGAGCGATAACCACTAACTCCTTATTCTGATAGTATGAAAGGGCTATCTGTTCGATTTTGACACCTCCTGTCCATTCCCACTGATGGTTCTTTTGCCCATAGATTGCAAGTAGGCAATCAGTGCTATGATCTCTTTGTCTTTTATCTCTGTAAGGGAAGGGTCCTGACTTAGAAGACTCTCATAGATCTTTTCGGCATCCTTCTCAGCGTAAATGTCTCCATTTGCCAACGTGTCGTCATCATAGGGAACGCCGAGTCGTTTCATAACGCTTAATTTCTTTCTCAAAGAGAGATAGTCAATTGTGTTATTCGCAAGCCACGGGTATGAGGGCATAATTGAGTTTGGAGTAATGTCCCTTGGATTCATCATATGGCGGTAATGCCACATATCTGGATATTTCCCTCCAACCCTTGCCAGGTCGGGCCCTATCCTCTTAGACCCCCACTGAAATGGCCTATCGTACATAGATTCCTCTATTGTGGATGCCGCTCCGAATCTGAGAACATCAAATGGCAGTTTTCTTATCATCTGTGAATGGCATACGTAGCAACCCTCCCTTATATAAACGTCTCTTCCAGCAAGCTCAAGCGGGGTATACGGTCTCGTTTTATATGTGGCGGGGAGGTATTTGTAAATCGAAAGGGTAGGGAGTATCTCTATAACCGACCCGACGGCTATGGATATGAAAAGCAGAATCGCAAATATGGCTCCCAGCGCCTCAAGCTTTCTGTGTCCTGTGCCAACCGCCGCATCCTCTGCCCTAAGTGGAACCTCAACAGCCGCAACTGTTTCCTCTTTAGGGGCTGTTTTAATGGTCATCCATACGTTGTAAATGAGAAGGAGAAAACCGGTGAGATAGAGCGCGCCCCCAATGAATCTCACATAATAGAGCGGGACAACCCTCATAACGATCTCGACCCAGTCCGGGTACACGAGCCGACCATTTGCGTCAACTGCCCTCCACATTAAACCCTCGGTAATGCCGGCTGCCCACATGGAGATGTAATAGATCAGGATTCCCAGGAGACCGACCCAGAAGTGTGTGTTCATGAGTTTATGGCTGTACATCTTGTTGTTCCAGAGCCTGGGAACCAGATAGTAGATAATTCCAAACGAGAGAAAGCCGTTCCATCCGAGCGTGCCTCCATGGACGTGGGCGATAATCCAATCGGAATAGTGAGCAAGCGAGTTTACAGACTTAATGGAAAGAAGCGGCCCCTCAAATGTGGACATACCGTAGAATGTCACGGCTACAGCGAGGAACTTGATTATAGGCTCCGTTCGGAGCAGGTGCCAGGCTCCTCTCAGTGTCAAAAGCCCGTTTATCATCCCTCCCCAGCTTGGCGCCCAGAGCATAAGACTAAAGATCATCCCAAGGGTTTGTGCCCAATCGGGAAGCGCACTGTTCAGCAGGTGGTGAGGCCCCGCCCAGATGTATAAAAAGACCAGTGACCAGAAGTGGATTACGGATAGTTTGTAGCTGTATACTGGTCTGTTGGCGGCCTTGGGAACGTAATAGTACATCAGCCCCAGAAATGGTGTTGTGAGAAAAAATGCCACGGCGTTGTGTCCGTACCACCATTGAACAAGGGCATCCTGAACCCCGGCATACACCGGGTAGCTCTTGAGTAAGCTGACCGGAATCTCAATAGAATTTATGATGTGCAGGGCGGCTATCGTTATTATGGTGGCGATATAGAACCATATCGCCACATAGAGGTGCTTAACCCTCCTTATGGCAATGGTTCCAAAGAAATTAACGGCGAATATAACCCATACAAGTGCGATTGCAACGTCGATGGGCCACTCAAGCTCAGCGTATTCCTTGCTCTGGGAGTATCCCAGGGGCAGTGTGATGAGTGCCCCGACTATGATGAGCTGCCAGCCCCAGAAATGGATTCTGCTCAGGGTATCTGAGTATAAACGCGTTTTGAGCAGCCTTTGGGTTGAATGGTAAACCCCCGCAAAAATGATGTTTCCGCCAAATGCAAAGATAGCCGCATTTGTATGGAGCGGGCGAATCCTTCCAAAAGTCAGCCACGGGAGGTTGAGATTGGCCTTCCAATACGCCAACTCCAGCGCTACCAGTAGCCCTACCAGAAAGGCCGCTGCCCCCCAGAGAATCGTTGCAATCACGAACTTTTTTACAATGTCATCATCATAGACAATCCTGTCCATCAATTTACTGCCGACTTCTTTCATCTCGGCCATTTACCTTATCCTCCTTGGTGTGGTTCTTTTTTGTCTCAAAATCCTCTATCAACATCCTCTGACTGGGGGTTGTGAGATCGTCATACTGCCCCTTTTTAGCGGCCCATATAAAGGCTATTAGGAAAATCAGGGCAAGTATTATTGAGACTCCAAGCGTTAAAAAGATTATGTTCATGAGTAAGCCTTCCTTTTCTCCTTCATTGTGACCCAGTTCCTTCCATACAATGCTGAGACTGTCAGTATAAGCGAGCTTAATGGCATGAGCACCGCCGCTATAATGGGACTTATGTATCCCAGCAGGGCGAGTGTCCCCGCCGTCAGGTTATAGGCTATGGAAAAAAACCTGTTCCGCCTTATGGTTCTGAGCGTGGCATTGCCGTGGTCGAGAAAATCCACAATCGTAAAGAGGTCGTTGTTTAGTGCGTATACATCGGATACCTTGAGGCTTTCCTCAACGCTCCCCTGAATGGCAATGCCTATATCTGCCGATGACAGGGCTCCGGCGTCGTTTAGCCCATCCCCGACCATAATTGAGTTTCCAATGGATTTAATAACCCTCGACTTGTCTTCCGGGGTCTGCTCCCAAAAGGCATTCTTTTGGGGAATGGAGAGCTTTTCAGAAACCTGCCTTACATTGTTTTCTCTATCCCCTGAGAGTATATAGATATTGAATTTTCGTGCCTTGAGCCTGTCAGCGACATATTTGGAATCTCCTTTCAGGGAATCGCCCAACAGAATCTCTGAGATCGGATTTTTATCTCTATATACAATTATCCTTGTTGCTATCACGTCGCTTATGTCATTTTGACAGTTTATATTCGTGTCAGATATGAGCCTGTAAATGTGGTTATTGACCCTTGCCTCTACTCCCTTTGAGTGTATATGATTAAAATCCTCTACATGAGGCAGTGCGAGCCTTCTATCCGAGAGATGAGCTACTATGGCGCGGGCAATGGGGTGATTGGATTCTCTTTCAATAGCCAGAATCGCCGCCTGGTCTTCTTGGGATAGCTTTTCTATGTCCCATCTCAGTATTTTAAATACCCCTCTGGTTAAGGTTCCTGTCTTGTCAAAAAATATGTTTTTTATGTCATAGAGCCTTTCAAAGACCTTTGTGTCCTTTATGAGGAACCCGTTTTCAACCGCTGATTGGAGGGATAAACCGAGTGAAAGCGGAAGGGCAAATACAAACGCGCAGGGGCAGGCAATTAATATAAAAGCCATCACCCTGTTTAATCCCTCTGAAGGGCCATAAATCGAAGAAAGCGTAAGAAACGAGGCGATGGCGATTATTCCCACAAGTGATGTGAATACTGTCGCATACCTATCGCTGAATGTGGAGAAGTTGATTTTACTCTGATAGTTTTTCTCGACCTCATCCAGTATCCTTCCGATGCGTGTGGATCTCCCAGTGTTTGTTACTTTAATAACGGCCTCATCGGACTCCAGGATTGAGCCTGCAAACACACTGTCATCCTTCAAAACGGTTTGAGGTATGTTCTCTCCTGTAAGAACTGAGAGGTTTAACTGGGCATCTGGAGAAAGGAGCCTGCCATCGGCCGGAATCCGGTCTCCCATAGCCAACTTGATTTTATCCCCGGGATTAAGGTCGCCGATTGGCTGGAAGAAGTATTGCCTGGTCTTGTCATCCCATACGAGAATCCGGTCTGATGAGAATAGATTTCTGTTAAGCGGCTGTTTGCCGGATATTCTTTCCTGAATTCCCTTTAAGAAATATCTACTGGAGAGAAGGAGAAAAATAAAGGCCGATATTGAGTCGAAGTAAACCCGATCGCTGCCCCGCGTGTAATTATAAACGCTCAGGACAAAACCCGCCACGATGACAAATGCAATTGGTATATCAACGGTTGCTCGCTTTGCCCTTACTGAGGAGAGGACGCTTTTATAGAAGGGAAACGCGCTGTATGTGACTACCGGGACTGCCAGTATGAGATTTATTAATCCGAACTGCCGGGCGAATATTCCCCTTTGCACCGGAATAAATGGCTGCGGAAAGCAGCATGATATTCCCCGCGCACACGGCTGCGACTGCCAACCGGACAAGGGCTTTTCTATTCTCCCTGCTTTTTAATTCCTTGGCCTCCTTGTCTATTTTTATGGGGTGAGCTTTGTAACCGAATCTCTTTACCATTTCGGGAAAGGCCGAAAACATCCCCGATTTTGCAAATGTCACCTCTGCGACATTTGTGGACATATTAAGTGAAACAGACTCAATACCAATTACGGTTTGTGGAATTCTTTCAATGAGCCACAGGCAGGCAGCACAGTGGATGCCTTCAATGTAGAAATTCATCCTGAGTGGGGATTCTTCGGTTGTGTAGAGCCTTGCAAAGTTGTCCTGGTTGAGGTATTCATAACTTTCGGAAGAGACCGCAACGGGTATTTGCCTCTTCTCTCTTACATTCAATGTTTCCTTTAACCTGTAATAATCATCCAGGCCGAGTTGGTGCAAAAGCTCGTGAACAGAGCGGCAGCCCGTACAGCAGAATAGTTTGCCGTTCGATTCTACGGTGGTTGAGGGAACAAGCTCATCACCGCAGTGAAGGCATTGAGTTTGCCTCAAATGGTAGCCGGAGGAGCAATTCGCCCCGGGGGTTTGTTGCGTTGGTTCCACCTAGCTACATACCCCCTTTGAAAGCGCCTGGTACACCGAAAAGAAGACGTTCCATAGGTTTATTCGCCATAATCTCATGAAGTGTCATCTAATCTCCTTGCCCCAGCCTTTATTACGCAATAAAGATGCCAGTAAAAATTCCTTTTATTTCGCATAGATTGAATTTAAAAGGGGTGTCAGGTGTCAGAAAATCTTACAGAAATGCCTCTGCAATACGAAATCGGTTTGGCAGTGTTGACAATGGATTATTCATGGTGTGATAATGGTGCTGGGATAAAGGGCTTATATATGGGTAAGCAACTGGATGGAACCCTTAGATTTAGTTGGGATTTTTGAAAATCTTACTTCTATTGCTTTTTCAGAAGACACCAAGGATGGGTGCTGTGTCCGGAGAATTGCTTTTTAACGTGAAAGAGTGGATTATCTTTGTAATCCTGCTCGGCTTGATACTTTTAGCAACGGAAGTTGGCTTTCAGATTGGTTACCGGATGCGGTCAACCATTGATGATCCATTAAGATCCGAGTATAACACCATTCAGGGGGCTGTCCTTGGGCTGCTCGCCCTTCTTCTTGGGTTCACATTTGCGATGTCCATCTCGCGTTATGAATCTGGGAAGTACCTGGTTATTGATGAGTCCAACGCTATAGGAACTACCTTTCTTCGGGCACAGTTCTTACCGGACCCTTACAGAAATGAGGTTTCTAACCTGCTCCGTCGTTACGTTGATACTCTGCTTAGGTTCTATGGGTCGGGGATTGATCCGGAAAAACTCCACGAGGCGAACGACGAGGCTGAACGAATACAGAATGAGCTTTGGTCCCGTGCCGTTGCAGTGGGAGAAAGGGATCCACGGGCGGTTACCACAGGGTTGTTTATCCAGTCATTGAACGAGGTCATTGACCTTCATGCCAAGAGACTGTGGGTTAAGGAAAACCACGTGCCTGAGATTATCTTTATCCTTCTCTACGGGGCTGCAATCGTGTCAATGGGGCTAGTCGGGTCTGGATGGGGACTGGGGGGCCGTCGAAATCTCATGTCAACGGTGGCGGCAACGCTCCTCATCGCTTCGGTTATCCTCGTAATCGTGGACCTCGACCGACCAGGACGAGGACTCATCAAGGTGAATCAACAGAGCTTGATCCGTCTTCGGGACAGTCTTAACAGGGGCGTCCGTTGAGATTGGTGGTTAATGTTGGGTTTCACCGGGCGTACCTGTGAAAAGAAAAATCTGCTTTTGGTTAAAGATTAGTTTAGCCGGATTTGGGTATTGGGGGCTGTACATAATCGGTATCTTCGGTGACTATTAGCGCTTTCCAAGGCACTCCTGGTGTCCTTTGATAGCCATTCCACAAATCCTGGAATGACTTTGCGTCATTGAGATTGTCGAAATGCTCTTGCTTTACTAACGTTCCATTTTCAAAAATATCTACTCGAAATGTCATGATTATTACCCCCTTACTTTATGCCATATTTGGGTATGAGATTCAAGATGGGGTTTAGTTACAGGGATTTTCTACAACTTTAGTTCTAGCACTTTGTCGCGCTAAATCTGATGGCTGTTATTGGATTTGTTTGTAATTAGGAATGTCTTTAGCCATGAATTGACACGAATGAAACAAGCAGAGTACAGAATACAGGAGATAGAAAACAGGATAGGGGCTTGAGGTTTTTCCCTGTATTCTTCTTTGTCCTTTCATTCGTGGCTAATATCAAAACTTATTCACCTAAATATAACCTAAGCAAGAGCAATTGCTCTTGCTCATACATGAGATTCATAATTCCTATTATTTCCCTGTGGTAGGAGGGGTGGCTTTCTTCAGGTCTTTTATAGTAATACTCGATGGTGTTTTAATGTTGTTATATAATGCCTGCTGGGCACCCCATCTCAGGTCTGAGCAATTTTGTATGCTATTATTGTCGTTATTAAACATGAGGCATCCTAAATAGGCT
>Ga0070737_10005999_pt1 | contig 11326 bp, 10 predicted proteins | sample Coa_R1_10_FD_66438 | JGI IMG/M metagenome (GOLD analysis project Ga0070737, IMG submission 66438) | Surface soil microbial communities from Centralia Pennsylvania, which are recovering from an underground coalmine fire - Coalmine... | ecosystem: Environmental > Terrestrial > Soil > Unclassified...
GCCGTAACCGCCGCGGCGTAGTCGGTGGACGCCGCGGGCAAGGCCTCCTCGGGACTCAGCAGGAGCGCCTCGCGTGCGACCCAGAAGGCCAGCGCAATCGCACCGACGCCCAGCCCCACCGACAACAACCGCATCGTGAGCACGGCGTCGCCGAACGTCCAAATCCATCCATGCAGTACCAGGTCATAGGCGGCGAGCTTGCCGGGATTGAGTTGGGCCGAACGCTTCACGACGCCGGCGACGGTGGGCGCGGCGGCTGCGGCCCACGACGCGGCCTCGTCGGGACTTAACTCCGGCACTCCCAAATGCCACAGGCGCAGCAACGCGCCGACAGTCAGGGCCGTAAGCAGCAGCGCCGCAACCGCCGGCCGGGCGGCGCTCTGCGCCCCGAGGCGCGCGTGTTGGCGGCCTCCGCGTTCAGAGTGCGGGCTTGGAACCGATGAAGATGATATCGCCACCTGACTGATAGGTCTCCTGCTGCGCCGCGGTAAGGAAGGAGGAAAACCGCACCCCGGTGCAGGCCAGGCCCGCAGCCGCGATTCGGCCCGCCACGTCGTGCCCGTAAAGCCGCCAGTGGTCGTCCATCCGCGGCTGCGCAGCGCCGAACTCCAGGGTAGGCCTGCTTTCCCAATCGTGCAGCATCGGGACCATCACCAATGCCTGTCCGCCCGGTTTGAGCGCGCGCGCAATTTCCTTCAGGGCCGGCCCATCGGCGGGCAGATGCTCGAGCACGTGGCAGCAGATGATCAGATCGAATGCCGCCTCTTGAAAGGGCAAGGCGCAGATGTCGGCGCGCACGCTTACCGTATGCGGCGCCATGTCCACGGTGATGCAGGAAATTTTGGGATTGGCCGCCAGCACCGCGGCGATTCCCCGCTCGGGCGCGCAATGCAGCACCGTGGCCGGGCGCTCACGCGCCGCCAGCATCCGGCGCAAAAAGACCGCCAGGCCGCGATGGCGCGCGTGGCTGCCGCATCGCGGGCAGACGTAATTGCGCAGGGTCTCCTGGTAGCCGACGTGATTGAGAAACCGCGCGCCGCACCATCCGCAGCACGGGCATTCGAATCGCGCCGGCACCACCAGGTTGAGCGGGCGCACCCACGCGTTGCCCAGCCGGCGCAAATAATAGCCGGCCACCGCCGCGCCGCCCATCTTCCTGAACCGGCGTATTTCCCGATGCAGCCCCATCGTCAGCGCGCCAGCACCTGGAAATCGCGATCGCGGTAAACCACGCGCGGAAACGCGGAGCTGCAGTCATCGGCCTGCTTGCGGAACGGTCCGTAGATACCGCCGTTCCAGACCACCAGAATGCCCGATCCGGCACACGATGCGCGATCGGTCAGGCCTACCACCCGATACCCATCCGCGCCGGACAAATAATAGCGGATCAGATTCGCCCCGCGCACCGGAGCCACTGCGATCACCGCCGAGGGTGAGTAGGCCCTGATGCGCTCCACGCTGCGCCGCCATTCCATCGGCGGAGACCGATGAATGTAGCTGGCAAACTGGATTGCCGCCAATGCAATAACCAGGGACAAGGCAGCGGCCTGTGCACGGGCGGTGCCGCAATACCAGATCCCGAGCGCGGCCAGAATCAGAAACGGGACAAACGAGGAAAGCGCGTAGCGCGTGACCAGCAGCGGCGTGACTGTCAGCGATACTATATATAAGAGGATGACCGGTCCCCACATCCACAGCAGCGCAAATACAATCGCCGCGCGTCCGGCGGACCATCCTGCAACAATGCCCCAAACGGCCAGCGCAACTATCAGCGTGTACGACAGCGTTCCATAATTGAAGAACGCAACCAAATCCCGCAGGTGCGGATAGGGAATGAAATTAAGCGTTCCGTTTTCGAGCGTGGCGACGCCAATATGGAGTGCCGCGCCGGTTATGGCGATAAATCCGGCGATGCCCAGTGCGACCGCGCCCAGCAGTTTCCAGAAAACCCGCTCGCGCCTTGCATTGACGGTCAGCAGCAGCCACAACCCTTCGGTCATGATCATGAAGACGGCGGTAAAGTTGGCCGCAACCGACAACATGGTGAAGAGCGCCACGGCCAGGTAATTCAGCCAACCTTCCCTGGTGCGCGCGCGTATCAGAAATCCGACCTGCAACAGCATCATCACCATCAGCACCGCATACATCCGCGCCTCGCGCGCGTATTTGATCGCGGCCAAATTGACGGCGAAGATCAGAGCGCCGATCGCGGCGGGATAATCGACCGCGGCCTCCTGATCAGGGGTTGACGGAACCTGGCCGCGGCGGCCCAGCAGCAGGATTTCTCGCGCAACCCAGAACACCAGCACGATCTGGAGCGTACCCAGCAGCGCGGAAAGCGCGCGCATCGCGGTCACGCCGGCGCCGAAGATTCCAATCCAGGCATGCAGTGCAAGGTCATGCACGGCAAGCTTGCCCGGATTGAGTTTGGCCTGAAGGCGAACGACTTCCGCGGCCGTCGGCGCCGCGGCGGCCGCCCACGAAGCTGCTTCATCGGGCGTCAGCTCGGCGCTGCCCAGGCGAAAGAAGCGCAGCGTGCCGCCCAGTATCAGCGCCGCCGCCAGCAGCGCGAAAGGCCCCAGCCGAGTCTTATCCTTGAGCCACACGTCTTTGGGCTTGGTTGGGAACTGGGCGCAATGCTAGTGACGTTGACAGGGCGGATCAAGCGAGCAAATCGGCACGAACGCCCCCGCTGTTCAAGCCGCGCTCACAGCAGGTGATGCGCACTGGCAAACTCCGCGGCGGCGACTATCTGCCCCGAGTACGCCATCGGATCGGCGCAGGTGCATAGATGCATCACCGTCCGCACCGGCACCTCCATCGAATGCCCGCCGGAGAAGTCCATGTTGTTTTGCGGAAAGATAATCGCCGTGCGCTCGGTTACGGTGAAGCCCGGCTCGACCGCGATTACCGGGATGCGGTATTCGCTGATTTCGGCGGCCAGCGCCCTGACGAATCGATTCAGTCCCGCCTTCGCAGTCGGATAGCCCGGGCTGATTCCGCCGCGTCCTCCGGCGGCAACGTCGTAAGTCGCCGCCGCCGACGTCATGCAGATGACGAGTCCGCTGTTGCGTTCGATCATGCCCGGCAGCAGAAGCCGGCAAGCGAGCACCGGCGCGTTGAGGTTGACGTCGATCATCGTTTCCCATTGATCGAGGCTGAGGCTCATGAACGGATCATAATGGCCGGGGCCGAAGTAGGCGGCGTTGTTGATCAGGATATCGACGCGGCCGAATTCCTCGAGCGCCGCGCGGCACATCCGCTCGACGTCGGCGCGAATCGCCAGGTCGCATCCAAGCGCAAGCACCCTGGCGCCATGCGCTCTGGCCGCCGCGGCAGTCTGATGAATCGTACCCGGAAACGGACTCTGCGATGCCTGCACCGTGCGGGCCGCGACGACCAGATTGGCGCCGGCCTGGGCCAATCGCAGGGCGAGCTGTTTGCCAATCCCCCGGCTGGCTCCGGTGATCAGCGCCACTTTGTCCTTTAACTGCATCGGCTCTCTTCGCCTCCCACGCCGTGCGGCGGAGCGCTTGGTAACATAGCAGATGCGCGCCTTGAAATGCGCCCGCGCTTGGACCAGATTTAACCCCGCGCATCGCAGGCACGCGCGGCGGGAGGAATGATCATGGGCAAACTGGACGGGAAGATCGCGTTGATCACGGGCGCCGCCTCGGGCATCGGCCGGGCGTCGGCGCTGGCCTTTGCCCAGGAAGGGGCCAGCCTGGCGGTGGCGGACTGGGACGAAGCGGGCGCCCAGCAGGTCGCCCGCGAAATCGGCGCCCGGGCGTTTGCGATCAAAGTCGATGTGTCCAAGGCGGCGGACGTTGAGCGGATGGTTGCCGCGACGGTCGGTCACTTCGGCCGGCTTGACATCCTGTTCAACAACGCCGGCGTATGCGTGCCCAACGCGGTCCATACCATGAGCGAAGAGGAATGGGACCGCACCATCAATATCAACCTCAAGGGCGTGTTCCTGGGATGCAGGTACGGACTGCCGGAACTGATGAAACAGGGCGGCGTGATTCTAAACACCGCATCGGTGGCGGGGTTGGAGGGACATTGCGGTCTGCCCGACTATTGCGCCTCCAAGCACGGGGTGATCGGGCTGACCAAAAGTATCGCGCTTGACTACGCGCAGTATAACATCCGCGCCAACTGCCTGTGTCCGGGATCGGTCGCGACCAACATCATGGCGCCGGCGCTGGCCAGGCTGTCGCCGCAGGAGCGCGAGCGCAGACTGGCCGCGGTGGTCCCGCCCGTGGTGCCGATCAATCGCGCCGCCGACCCCCTTGAGATGGCCCGTCCGGCCGTCTTTTTGTGCTCGGATGACGCCAGCTTCGTCACCGGGCACGCGTTTTGCGCAGACGGCGGATGGATGGGCGGCCATATCTACAAGGTGATGTGAAAAACGTCAGGAGGATCGAGCGATGATCCACATCTATTTTCTGTTCGCGCGCAAGCCTTCGGTCGATCGCCGCACCTTCCATCGCCATTACCTGGAAATCCATCCGCTGCAGGGCGGCCGTCCCTACCACGCCGGTCCGACCCCCAACCTGCCGCGCTATATTCAGAACCATCGGCTGCATTCGCTGGGCGGGGATTCGATCTTCGACGGCCTCTCCGAAATCTGGAGCACCGGACCACTGGTCGGCTCGCCCGAAGAGATCGAGCGCAGCAAGGCGTTTTTGCGCGACGAAGATAACTTCATGCATCCGGGCAAAAAGTGCACCATCTCGACCAACGACCACATCGTCGTGGAGGCCGGGCAACGGCGCTCCGGGATGATATCGGCGACCTTCCTGTTGCGCCGCTCGCTGGCACTGACGCTCGCCGAATTCCGCGATTACTGGTTCAACGTCCACGCCGCGATTGCCAAAACTATCCCGGGGCTCAAGCATTACCAGATCTGCCCGGTGGTCGATGCGGTTTACATGAGCCATGGCGGATGGGGCGATCCGCGATGGGACGGGGTCGAGCAACTGCTGTTCGACGATTACGAATCCGCGCGCAGCGCGATTGGCTCGGGCGAGTTCACTGACAGCTTCTTTCCCGACCTGCGCCGGTTCAGCGAAACACAGGAGCACTTTTTCTCCGACGTTGCGATGATGGCGTGGCCGGGACGCACCGAAGAGCAGGCCAAACGCGAGGTGATGGAGAAGCTGGAGCGCGGATGGCGCGACTGATGGGGCGCGCCGCAAGGAGGGAGCAAGCATGTTCGCCGAACAATACGGGCCGTGGGCACTGATTGCCGGAGGGTCGGAGGGAATCGGCGCCGGCTTCGCGCGCAAGATTGCCGCGCATGGCGTCAACGTCATGCTGATTGCGCGCAAGCCGCAGCCGCTTGAGGAAGTCGCGCAACAGATCAGGCAGACCGCCGGGGTGCAGGTGCGAACGGCGTCGATCGACCTGAGCACACCGGACCTGACCGAGCGCGTGCGCGCGGCGGCCGGCGACATCGAGATCGGGATGGTGGTGTACAACGCCGGAGCAGAAAGCAAGATGGTACCGTTTTTGGATCGCCCGTTGGACGAACTGATGCGGGTGATCGGCGTCAATGTGACCGGGCTGACCATGCTGCTGCACGAACTGGGCGCCAAGATGCGCGCGCGCCGGCGCGGCGGGATCATCGTGGTCGGCTCGATGGCGGGCTTTGCCGGCGGCTCGCGGATGGCGGTGTACACGGCCGGCAAGGCTTACGAACAGATGTTGACGGAAACGCTATGGTGGGAACTCAGACCGCACGGCATCGACGTCCTGATGCTAATCGCGGGCACCACCCGAACGCCGGCGATGGCGCGCATGGGCATCAAACTTGAAGGCACGGGGCAGCCGGTGATGGAGCCCGACGAGGTCGCGCAGGAAGGGCTGGACAACCTCAAGAACGGTCCGACGTGGGTGGCGGGAGCACACAACCGCGAAGCGGCCAAATTCATGTGCACCGCCGATCGCAGAGCGGCGGTGGAGATGGTCAGCTCCGGCGCTGACTCGATGGGATAGCCATGAAGCGGATAAAATTCAATCTCTACCTGCCCAGTTGGAACTTCAAAAAGACCCGCGAGTATGCGCTGGCCGCCGAGGCGATGGGTTTTTATTCGGTGTCCTTCGGCGACCATTTCTACATGGCCGTCACCCAGGGCGGCAGCATCGGGCAGTCGGCGACCACCCCCAATCTGGAATGCTACAGCGCACTGGCGGCGGTCGCTGCGATCACCAATCGGGTCAAGCTGCTCACCGCGGTGACGCCGATCGGCTTTCGCAATCCCGCCGTGCTTGGCAAGATCACCGCGACGCTGGATCACATCAGCGAAGGGCGCCTGATCGTCGGACTGGGTTCGGGCTGGCAGCGCGCGGAGTATGAAGCCTATAACCTGCCGTTTGCGCCCAACGCCGATCGCGTGCGGCAACTGGAGGACGCGATCAGGCTGCTGAAGGTGATGTGGACCGATCCCGAACCCACCTACCACGGGACGGATTTTGCTATCGACAAGGCGTACAACTACCCGCAGCCCACGCAAAAGCCGCATCCACCGATCATGGTCGGCGGCGGCAGCCGCAAAGTAATCCAGATCGCCGGACGCCACGCCGACATTCTGAGCCTGGTGCCGCCCAACCGCGAAGGCAGCCCGGAGTTGCATCGCAGCGTCACGTTCGGGCGCAAGCACTTCCGCGAGCGCGTCGATCTGTTCTACGACACGGCGCGGGCGGCAGGACGCGACCCGTCCAAACTGGAGGTATCAACGCTGTCCTTTCTGTTGATGTCGCGGGACAAGGAGCAGGCCGAGCAGATGCTGGCGGCAAGCGCCGCTGCGGCCGCCACCGATCTGGAGACGGCGCGGCAGGCACTGACCTACGTCTGCGGCACGCCCGCCGAGGTCAGGCGCGAGATCCGTGCGCGCTGCGAGGAACTGGACCTGAGCTATTTCTCCTTTTATTTTTCCTCGCGCGAGATGCTCAATACCTTCGCTGCAGAAGTGATGCCGGAGTTCGCTTAGCAGCAACCGTGTTTAGATACCGCGCCCGCGAGGGGAGAGATAGTAGAGGGTGACACGGCGAGCACGGGTGTTTGCCAGCGCGTGTCGCTGCTAGCGGTCTGCGATTCGATCAGTTGCCCGAGGACGAGTTGTTGAACTCCTGATGCAGCCGGGATTCGGCAGCCTGTGCCTCTTGCGGCGTGGCGTAATGGCCGACCCGCAGGCGGTACCAGGTCTTGCCGTCCACCAGCGTCGGCACGATGTAAGGTTCGAAGCCCTTGGCTCTGATCTTCTGCGCCATCTGCTGCGCGCCCGCCCGATCCATCATCGCATCGATCTGCACGCTGTACGGCCCGGTGCGCGGCGCGGGCGGATTGGCGGCCGCCACGTTGCGGCGCGGCGCTACAGCCGCTATCGCCGGCCGAGCGGGCGCCTCAGGTTCTTCCTCACCGGTATCGGCCGTCCCCTCGGCGGACGCCGATTCGCTGGGCGGTGCTACGGAGGCTCCGGTTGACGGATTGTCGTAGGGCGAGGCCGCCGCAGCGGCGGTGGCGGTGCGGGAGCTACGCGACGCCACCGCTGCGCCCGTAGCAGCCGTCCTGCGAGCCGCGACCGGCCCGGATACTGGTGTCGCCGCCGATACCGGCGGTGCGGGCAGCGGTTTCACTGCCGGCGCCGAAGCTACGGCAGCCTTGGCCGGGGCAGCGATTTCGCCGGCGTTGCCAGTGTTTTCAGAAGACGATGCGGCGGGGGCTTCGGGATTAGCGGCGGGAGCTGGAGCAGCAGCTACAGCCTGCTCTGACGGCGCAGAGGCGGGCGCCGCCGGCAGCGGATAGGCAGCCAGTCCCGGTGGCGAGCCCGGCTCGGGGCCGGCCATCTCATGCCCGGCGATCAGTCCCAATCCGAACACGGTACCGGAAAGTCCGGCCAAGCCCAGCAAGATCAGCAACATTCCGCCTGGTCCAATTTCGAACCGCATCGTTCGTCACTTCCCCTATTTTACCCGAACGCTGCTGCAGCGGCCGAGCGCTTATCGGATACCAGCTCAGGCCGCGGCGCCTTCGCGATAACTATAGCGTAAATTTGGCTTAAGCTCATGCCCAGCAGGCTGTTGAAAAAGGATTTTCACAGCCTGCTCCCTCTCTCTTATCTCGCCCATAGGGAGAGAAGAGGAAGCCAGTTTTTATGCAGGGCGTTGAGCACCACCTGCTTGGTAAACTCCAGAATCCTACCTTCTCAACACCCTGCCAGCGGCTGGCAGCCGACCTCGTCAATTCACATCCGCTCGGGCGCGCTGACGCCCAACAGCCGCAGCCCGCTGGCGATGGCGCTTTTGATGACGCCGGCCAGAAACAGCCGCGCCCGGCTCAGTTCCTGATCCTGACCGATGATGCGGTTGGAGGGCTTGTTGTAGTAGCGATGGAAATCCCCGGCCACTTCAAGCAGATAAAACGGGATGCGATGGGGCTCCAGTTCCTCAACGCTGGTCCGCACCACTTCGGGCAGGTCGAGCAGACGGCGCGCCAGCGCCAGCTCCTCTTCGGAGAGCAGCGTGAGGTCGATGCGCTCCACTTCGTCGGGCAGAACGAGGCCGGCCTTGGCGGCTTCGCGGAACACGCTGGCCAATCGGGCGTGCGCGTACTGCACGTAAAACACCGGATTTTCGGGCGCCTGGCGCTTGGCCAGATCGATATCGAAATCCAGATGCGTGTCGCTTTTGCGAAACAGGAAAAAAAACCGCACCACGTCGGCCGGCGACCATTCATGTTCGCCCTGCGGACTAACCTCGTCGATCAACTCGTCGAGCGTCACGTACGTGGCCTTGCGAGTGGACATTTTGACCTTCTCGCCGCCGCGGGTCAGCGTCACGAACTGGTAGATGATGACGCGAATGGGGCTGATATCGTAGCCCAAGGCGCGCACCGCCGCGGCCACCCCTTCGTGCTCGGCGATATGGTCGGCGCCGAACACGTCGATTATCAGGTCGAATCCGCGCTCCAGCTTGTCGATATGATAGGCGATATCGGGTGTGCGGTAGGTCGGCTCGCGCTCGGGTCCCGATCGAATCAGCACCCGATCCTTGGGCAGCCCCAGCGGTTCGCCGCGCAGCCACACCGCGCCATCGTACTCGGCGATAAGCCCGCGCTTGCGCAGTCCCTCGATCACCGCGTCGATTTTACCCGCCTTAATCAGATCCAGTTCGTTGGTGTAAACGTCGAAACGAATGCCCAGCCGCTCGCAGGTGTTGCGGATGTCGGCGAAAATCGCGCGCTCGGCGGCGTTCTTGAAGATTTCCTCGGCTGCACCCTGGGCCAGACGGTCGCCGTTGCGCAGCACCAGTTGATGGGCGATGTCGCGGATGTATTCGCCCTGGTAGCCGTCGGGCGGGAGCTGCGCGTCGATCCCCAATTCCTGCAGGTAACGCACCCGCACCGACTCCGCCAGCATCCGCATCTGCCGTCCGCCGTTGTTGAAGTAATACTCGCGCACCACCTTAAAGCCGGTGGCCTCGTGCAGCCGGGCGATGGTATCGCCCAGCACGGCGTTGCGCCCATGGCCCACGGTGAGCGGTCCGGTGGGATTGGCGGACAGGAATTCGACGTTGACCTTGCGTCCGCCGCCAAGCTGCGGATACCAGAACCGCTCGCCCTCGCGCGCCGCCGCAAACAGCCGCCGATGCCAGAAGCCCGGCGCCATGCGGAAGTTGATAAAGCCGGGCCCCGCGATGCTGACCTCGGCGATGTCGCCGCCGGGCTCGAAATTGGCGCGGATGATCTCGGCAATCGCGCGCGGCGGCTTGCCCTCGGCGCGCGCCAGTACCATCGCCGCGTTGGTGGCTGCGTCGCCGTGGCTGGGATCGCGCGGCGCCTCGACAGTGAAAACGGGCGCGGCGGATTTGAGCTGACCGGCGGCCCGCGCCCGCTCAAGGGCCGCATTGAGCAGTTCGGTGATGCGTTCCTTCATCGGTCCAGCCATTGTGCCAGACCGCCGCAGCGCTCGCTACGAGGTATACCGCAGGAGCTGGAGGTCTGAGTGTGCGCGGCGGCGCGGAAACTCGTTGCGCGAACTCGTCCTGGAGGCGCTTGGCAGAGAGCTCTCCTATGACGAGTTCGAAAGGCGACTTCGAAGCCGGCCCCGCGTGCGACTCTCTCGCCCGGCTGGTGAGGTGCTGGCCGAAGTCCGCAGCGAGCACGAGCTGTGACCATCATCCCCGACGCTTCGGTGGCGGTCGAGCTGCTGCTGCGCACCCCGCTTGGCGAGAACCTGGCGCGCCGCCTCAAGGGAGCGACATTGGTCGCTCCGGCCCTGATTGACTGCGAAGTGCTGGCCGTGATGCGCAAGCTCGTCCTGGGGAAGGAAATACGAGCCGAGCGAGCGGCCGCCGGGCTCGATCTATCGTTATGGCCGGTGCGCAGGCTGGCTGCCGCCGCGCTCCTTCGCGAAGCATGGTCGCTGCGTCACAACGTCAACGCATATGATGCATTTTACGTGGCAGCGGCGCGGCTCTATCAAGCGCAGCTGCTGACCGCGGATGTCCCCTCGCCCGAGCGCCACGGTTGGGGGTTATCATCGAGAACGTGCGCCTGTACGCGGAAGCCGACCGTAATGACGATGGTATAATCGGCTCCCCGGTGGCTACAACCCGATTTCTTCAACGAACGGTACCAGCACGCCGAGCAGGCCGGCGGGGTTGTCGCCCTGGACGTTATGCCCCGCCCGCTCGACGCGCGCCAGGCGGCCGTTGGGCAAGGCGCGGGCGAATTTTTCCGCCTGCTCGTCGGAAATTACGTCGCTCAGTACGCCGCGTACCACCAGGGTAGGGCATTTGATCTTCGGCACTGCCTGCCACAATTCCTGGGCGCGCCGCGCCGCCATCGCTGCCGTATCCACGCCTTGCGCTTCGGCGATGCGGCGCGTGTCATGCTTCCAGGTCCATTTGCCGTTGGGCAGCCGGCGCAGGTTGTAATACAGGCTGCGGCGCAGGATGCGCGGGTCGCGCAGCGGATTGAACTGGGTGGCGCGCTTTAAGAAGTCCTCGGGCGAGTCCAGTTGCGGGGCGGCGATAAAGTCGCGGATGCGCGCACCGCCCGCCGGCAGGATTTCCGGACCGACATCGACCACCACCAGCCCCGCCATCTCCTCGCTGTGACGCGCCGCGTAATTGATCGCGTTGATGCCGCCCATTGACTGCCCGACCACCACCGGGCGCCGCAGCTTCATCTGCGCGGCGAAGCCCTCGATGTCGCGCAGATGGCTTTCCATCCCGTAGTCGCATCCGGGCGACCATTCGCTGTCGCCGTGCCCGCGCTGGTCCAGCGCGACACATCGGTAGCGCTCGCGCAGCGCCAGGC
>Ga0070737_10006000_pt1 | contig 11324 bp, 11 predicted proteins | sample Coa_R1_10_FD_66438 | JGI IMG/M metagenome (GOLD analysis project Ga0070737, IMG submission 66438) | Surface soil microbial communities from Centralia Pennsylvania, which are recovering from an underground coalmine fire - Coalmine... | ecosystem: Environmental > Terrestrial > Soil > Unclassified...
CGGCTGCGCATTTCTCAAAGACTACGTCCCGCACCATGACAGCGAGCTTGTTAGCAGACTGCGGCGCGCCGGCTTGATCATTGTGGGCAAAACCAACACGCCGGAGCTTGGACTGGTGTGCACGACTGAGCCCAGGCTGTTCGGCGCCGCGCACAATCCATGGGATCTCAAGCGAACCACAGGCGGCTCAAGTGGGGGATCGTGCGCCGCCGTGGCTTCTGGCATGGTGGCGATGGCGCACGCCAACGACGGTGGCGGCTCTATCCGGATTCCAGCTTCCTGCTGCGGCGTGTTTGGTCTTAAGCCGACGCGCGGCCGCAACTCGCTTGGCCCGGACGCAGGCGACATAATGGGCGGGCTCGCTGTGGAACACGCGGTGACGCGCTCGGTAAGAGACAGCGCCGCGCTGCTGGACGCAACCGCGGGGCCTGCGCCGGGCGATCCGTATTGGGCTCCGCCGCCAGCGCGGCCCTATGCGCAGGAAGCTGGCGCTGAGCCGGGCCGACTCCGCATTGCGCTGATTTCATCGACGATCACCGGAACTCCGCTCCACTCGGACTGCCGCAGGGCTGCCGAAGACGCCGCCAAGCTTTGCGCTAGTTTAGGGCACGAGGTTACCGAGGACAAACTTCCCATCGACGGCGAGTTATTCGCACGTGCGTTCCTCGCTGTGTGGGCCGGAGGGTGCGCCACCGCTATTGATGGATGGGGGCAAATCATGGGCGTAAGCCCGAGCGAAGATTTGTTCGAGCCGTTCACTTGGAGCTTTTACCAGATCGGCAGCCAAGTTTCCGCAAGCGCCTATGCGCTGGCGTTGGCCACGCTGCAAGGAGTTTCACGCCAAGTGGCCCGGTTCATGCTTCGTTATGACGTGGCGCTTACGCCAACACTCGGCCAGCCGCCCGTGCCGCTCGGGTGGTTCGCCTCTCCTCCGCTAGATGCGCTTGAGGCTCAGAGCCGCATGGCGGAGTTTGTCCCCTTCCCGCCATTGGCAAATGTCACCGGACAACCAGCGATGTCCGTGCCGCTTTATTGGAACGAGGAAAACCTGCCCATCGGCGCGCACTTTATCGGACGCTATGGCGATGAGGCCACTCTGTTCCGGCTGGCTGCGCAATTGGAATGCGCCCGCCCGTGGGCTGACCGCTGGCCGCCCGTCTCAGCATGGGCGTGATGGCTAACCCGCAGGTCCATGTTCACAGGCTGTTACAGATGCGGGACCGTCCGCTTCCTGATTTCTTCAAGGTGCTCTCGCAGGCGCGTCAGCACTTCGTCGTGTTTTCCAGCGTCCAATTGAGACTGAAGCTCGTTCAGCGCAAAGTGAACAATGTCGTGGTGATGCACTTCCTCGGGCGCTAATTCTTCACTAAACTGAAGCCAGATGGTGTGTAGCAGATCGACTTCCTTCCGCGTCAAGCGCGGGGCATGAGGACCCAGATAGGAGATATGCTCGCCGCCGAACGGGGAATGGATTTCCAGCGTGAGTTGCGGCTTGGGTTCGGGAAGCCGTTCCCAGGCGGCTCCAGCCAGGCGAGCCTCCTCCGCAAAGGGCATCTTCGCCGAAAGACCAACCACTACTACAGAGGATTGCAGGGCCTGCGCAGAGCGCAGGATTGCGTCCCATACATCCGTAGCAGCCACAACCGCCAGGTGCACGGTCTTTCCGTGTTTTTCGGCAAGGTTAAGAGCTCGCGTGAAAAGTTCTTGCTCGTTGAAGGTGAACAGTTGCTCAGGCACCAGGTCATGCTCGCCGGAGCCTCCGCGCATGAGCATACGAATGTGCAAAACCACCACGTCCTGACGCTCCGGGTTCACGCGGTCCAGCACGGTTGATAAGTGATAGAGCGTGTTATAGTCCCGCACCAGGACCAGCACATTGCCCGGCCGCACGCCAACGGTCTCCGGGCTTAAAGACTCTCCACCTTCCAGATTGAACTGGTCGAGCGCCGTCTGGGCTGCTGCGTCCCTGCCACGGCGGCTGAACTTCTCAGAAACGGTGAAGATGGTGAAAAAAATGCCGGTGAACGCCACGCCCGAGACAGTGGCAATTTCCTTGGTGAACAGATTGATGATGGCAGTGGCGAACAACACCAGCGTGATGAGCCCGAGACCCAGCGGCAGCTCCAGGTTCTTGAGCTTGAGGTTGAGCGGCACGCGGAATTCGCGCGGCCCTGGCTCCGTAAAGCGCAGCACGAGCACCGCCAGACCTTTCATAGCAAAGCTCCAGACCACGCCAAAGGCATAAGCCTCACCGAGCACGATGATGTTGCCGCGACTCAGCACGATGGTGAGGATTTGCAGACCCGCCACCAAATTAATGATCCGGTGAGAAGTTCCGAAGCGCGGATGAGGCTTCCGGAACCATTCCGCCAGAACGCCGTCTTCGGAGACCCGGTTGAGCACGCCGTTTGATCCCACGATGGCCGTGTTCACAGCGCCAGAAAGAATCATAATGCCCACTACCACAACAAAAGCGTGGAACGCCAGCCGCAGCATCACCGGACCCACTACGTGCATCGCCAGGCCGCCGATCAGGTTGTCCTTGTATTGCAACCGCGTGTGGCTATCCGGAATGATCATGAAGGCGAAGAAAGAAACCAGCGAGGTGAACAACATGCTGTAGACGAAAACAATGAAGGCCGTCTTTTTCAGGTTCGGCAGTTTCGGGTGCTCAATCTCGCGGTAAACCTGGGCGAGGGTCTCAAGGCCGCTCATGGCCAGCACGGAGTGCCCGAAGGCCACCATGATGCCCACTAAGCCGATCAGCTCCGGAAGGCGGCTGGACCGCAGCCATCCTTCCGCCTCGATCGAAAAGTGCAGGTTGCGGGGAACCGGCAACGGAGGCAGGTGGCCGCCTCGCACCCACAGCGTGTAACTGCACCACCCAATCATCAGCACCACCATCACGGTGGTGAACTCCATGATCCGGGCGGCCTTATCGCTCGATTCTTCGATGCCCTTAATGTTTTCCCACCAGAAATAGAGCGTCACGATGACGGCAAAAAATGCGGCAGTGGAGTTGGTGGGCAGTACGACGTGAACGTGCAGATAAACCAGCAGCTCGTTGAGAAAGCCAACCAGATACTGGCCCGCCGATACGCCGCTGATCGGGCCAGTCAGAATGTAATCGAACATCAAGGCGGAAACTGAAAACTTAGCAAGCGTGCCGCCCATCGCCTCCTTCACCACGCGGTATACGCCGCCGCGCACGAACATGCTGCAGCTTTCCACGTACATCTGGCAGACTGCATATGCGAAAAGCATCACCGCCAGAATGAACCACGGAGCGGAGGGTCCGATTGCCTGCTCGGCAATGCCGCCGGCGTAAAAGGCGGAGGATGCGAGGTCATTCAACACAACCGCCGCGGCCTGCCAGAACGAGATAAACGTAAGCATTGCGGTGGTTGCTACCAGGACCCGAGGTAGCGCTGGTTTTCCTGAATCGCTCTTGGTTGAAAGTCCCATATATCTTTTTTGGCTAAAAACCGCGCCGAATCACGCCGCCAGAGTTCAGGCTGCGGCCTGCTTGGTCGCCTCCGGTAGCGAAGCTTCCGATTCTCCCACAAGGCGCTCCATGAAGGCCAAATATTTTACTTATTGCAGCCATAAATAAAACCCGTGCTGTGACCGCCGTGCAGCATGTTTTTATGCGCGCCGCAATCCGATGCGGCGCCGTCCCATGATTCTAACGTGTTCCGCACTAGCTTCAAAACGCCCCAGAGGCCGGATGACGTTTGTAGCGGCGGGTCTCCCTCGTGGGTCACGCGGCCAAGAAGATCATCGAGCAGCTTCTTGCTGCCCTCCGGCTTGAGCGAGAGCCGCCATCCCAGCGCTTGCCGCGCGGAAGCGCTGGGCGCCATTGACGGCTCTGGCCGCCGAAAACGCCTTCTTCTGACATATAATATCTGCCCATGAAGCGAGCGCCGGCAAAATCAAACAACGGGGCAAGTCTTGGATTCGAACAGAAGCTCTGGCAGGCGGCAGACAACCTGCGCGGCCACATGGACGCTGGCGAGTACAAGCATGTCGTCCTGAGGCTGATTTTCACATTTCCGGCGCTTTCCGGGCAGCCGCTCCGCCAAGTATGATTGTGAGCGTTTTTGAGGGACGTATTGCGCCGTTTTCCCCATTGGTTGCCGTCAACGAGTGTCAATCTCGCACCCTCGCCGCTATGCGTGATGTGCCGCTGTCGAGGCTGATTTCCGGCGAGATTAGGGTTCTGGTTGCTGAAAGAAACGAGGAGGAGAAATATGGATAAGCCAGACACGGCTAAGACGTTGGGCCAGGCGATAGACTCAATTGTTGAGGCTCTGAAGTCACTTGATGGGTCATCTCAACTCACCGCGATTCGCGCCGCGTGCGACTACTTGAAGATTCAGGCCCCAGAAGGGATACAGGCAAAGCCGCTGAGCTCCTCCGGACCGGAGGCGACCCAAGCATTGCCAAGGCCGACGATCTCAGGGCCGGTTGACATCCGATCTCTGAAGCAGCAAAAGCAGCCATCTTCGGCAAATGAGATGGCCGCGCTCGTGGCGTTCTACCTCTCAGAGGTGGCCGGAGACAACGAGCGCAAGGCCGAGGTTGAACAGGGGGACATAATTAAATATTTCAAGCAGGCCGGTTTTCCCCTGCCGAAAGCACCTCAAGTCTTGCTGGCAAATGCCAAAAATGCCGGATATTTTGACTTCCTTGGAGGGGGAAAATTCCGACTAAACGCGGTGGGGTACAACCTTGTAGCGCACAATCTGCCGCGCACACAGGAAAGAGCCCCTTCGACAGCGGCAAGGCGACCTCGAAAGAGCACGGCAGCAAAAGGGCGGCAGCGTGCTAAGCAGCGAATTTGACCTTTTCAATTTGGGAGAGCTGTGAAAGAGACATTCCACGCGATCGGTACGGAGCTCACGTCTCTGGAGAGGACTATCCAGGGCATAAAGGCAAAGCACCTGAATACGAAGAAAGCAAAAGAAGAGGTTCGCTCGTTCGTGTATCGTTACTTTAGCGAGTGGCGCGTCGTGCTCGCTGCCAAGCTGGGCCAGAATGGAAGCCTTGCGTCGCTCGACTCAGATTTGCAGGACCTGCTCCGGTGCACCCAGCATCGTACGCTGCTGACGGATTATCGGAAAACGCTTAAAGCAGCGAGAGCTTCTCTTTCTTCGCTGGAACTTCAAGCAGTTCTCCCTCCTGCTGCCCCGACACTTCAACCATTTGAGAAACAGCATCAAAAGATTCTTGAGATTCTTCGGCAGATTTGCCCCACAGCCGCAATTTCGTTTGAACAGGGTTTGAGCGACTTGCCTAATGACCGAAAATCTTGGCGTGGCACAGCCGTCGAATTCCGAGAGGCTCTTCGGGAATCCCTCGATACCTTGGCTCCCGACGATCAAGTGACGCAACAGCCCGGTTTCAAGCTGGAGCCTGACGCGAAAGGCCCAACAATGAAGCAGAAGGCGTTGTTCATCTTGCGATCAAGGAAGTTAAAGGATTCCCAAACAAAGCCGTTGGCCGACGCCATCAACATTATTGAGGAAGCTATCGGCAAATTCGTCCGGTCTGTCTATAGCCACTCTTCGGCCGCTGTGCACTCGCAGGTGAGCAGAGAGGAAGCGATTAGGGTCAGGGATTACGCGGCATTGGTTCTGGTCGAGCTTTTGGAGATCAAGGACTGATAGTCAAATACACAATGAAGAGAGCCCCCGGCTGGTTCTGGCGGCTGGGCTACACAGCCCTTCAGGGCCGGACGTCGCCCCCAGCAACTGCTAAGCTACGGCGATTTAATCGTGGACGAACGCTTGAAGCAGAAGAGTTTTGCTTAACGAGCCTGTAGAGTTAGAATGACGTTTAGGCGAGCGCCATTTGCAGAAACACCGGCTTGGCGCCCGGAGGGCAAACATGGACGTTCATCCTCGTTTGCCGCAGCGTTGGACGTGCTTTTTCGCTGCCGCAGTGATCAGTTGCGCGCCTGCGTCGCTCTATGGAAAGCAGTCCATAGGACATTACGATCAGTTGCTGTTGGTTCGCGGGCTGGCGCATGAAGTTGCTGTGGCCAAAATTCCGCTTCCTTGGGGCAAACACGGAATCCGGGTGCGCGCGGATGGCCAAGTCGACCAGAACCAGGCGGTGAAAGAGCTTCACAAGGAGGGTGAATCCGTAGGGCCAGGCACGCCGGTTGAGATCACAGGAATCAAGTTCAAGGGCCGTAGCATCGTTTTCGCGCTTAACGGGGGCGGCAAGAGCGGATTCCATTGGTGGCAGCACGTAGAGCTTGGCATGGGACCCGATCTGGCTCCCATCGCTAACAACCAAGATGCGGTCAGGCCGCAGAACGGCTCCTATATCACGGTGGAACTGCCGGCCAAGAATCAAAACCCGACCGTAGGCCAGGTGAAGGCCTTACTGAGCAAGGTTTTGGATTTCTCCCGCCGCGCGCCAACCGTGCTTTACTCGCCCGCTGTGCCTCCAAAATACAAAGACGCCATCAAGAGCCATCAGGTGGTGGTGGGCATGAACCGCAGCGACGTTTTATCCGCCAAAGGTCCGCCGGATCGCAAGGTGCGCGAGCAAAAACCGGATGGCACGGAAGAGGTAGACTGGCTATACGGGCAGCCTCCGCACGTGCTGTTCGTCATTTTTAACTATGACTCGGTGGTGGCGGTCCATCAGTACTGACGGCACCCTCACCCCCTGTGCCACGCAATCGCCACCTAATTCTAAACACTCAAAGTTACCGTGAATCAGAGATGCCCGAGGGGAGCCACATTACGCGCATGATGAAAGCGCGGTTAGCCATGCGTCAGCCGGTATGGGCTGCTGCAGTTTCGATTCTGCTGCTCGCAGCAAGCGCAGTAGGAAAGTCCCCGCGCAAGAGCGCCCCGCAGCCGCAGGGTCTTCCAGATCAGATCAATCAGTTGGCTAAACAGCTTGAAGGAGTCAGGCTCTACGATGCGGGCGCTATTCCCGGCCAAATTCAGGCGCTTGTGCTCCGCTCGCTTACGGCCTGGATTGCCAAGAACGCCGCTTCGACCGCGCCTTCGCGCTACCCGCTCGACGTGCGCGTACGGATGCAATTGGAACGGGACTTCTCTGAACTTCATTATCCCGTGTTCGGTCATCCTGCTGTTTTTGTGCGCCCCTGGAAAAACGGTGAAGTGATTGGGGCGGGTTATACGCTGGGATGGTCGGACTTCGCCCGCGTCAACGTGCTGGCGCTGTTCCTCGTCCGTGCGGGCAAGCCTCGCCTGGCGGCGGTGACGCACTTTGTTCCGCGAACTGACCTGCATTACGCTTTCTTCAGCCCACCCCCTTCGGGAGACTTCCGGTTCCTCGTTTATGGCAACCGGCTGGGCAAGAGCCAGCCACGGCTGACCGCAGCCTTCTATTCGTTTGACGGCAAGAGCCTGAAGAAGATGTGGCAACGGCAGGATTTGTATGCCGGCCGGCTCGAAACCGCCCCGCAGAGCGTAACGCTGACCTACCTGATCGAAGACGAGTATATCCAGGCGGTTCAACAGGGGCAGCTTCCGCCGCGCCACGAAGCGATCTATCAAGTGACTCCGCAGGGCTTAACGCTTGAAACCGAGCGTCAGATTCCCTTTTCAGCGAGCCGTTGAACGATTCCCCCTCGCGCCCTGCTGCAAGGTTGATTTCATTTGACCCGTTCGAGGTAGGTGCCGGCGGCGGTGTCCACGCGAATCGTCTCACCTTCGGAGATGAAGGGCGGAACCTGGACTATCACTCCGCTCTCAAGCTTGGCGGGTTTGGTGACGTTGGTGGCAGAGCCGCCTTTGATGCCCGGCTCCGTTTCGATCACTTTGAGGTCCACGGTGGGTGGCAGCACGACGTCAATGGGCCGTCCCTCATAAAAGGTTACGGTAAGCGTGACATCCGGCATCATATACTGCGCCCGGTCGCCGATTATATCTTTGGACAAATGCAGTTGTTCGTAAGTCTCGGTGTTCATGAAATGATAGGAGTCGCCGTCGGAGTACAGGTACTGCATCTTGGCTTCATCCATGATGGCGCGCTCGACTTCGTCCTCTGACCGGAAGCGGTGGTCTGAGATCGCCCCTGTGCGCAGGTTGCGCATTCGCGCCTGGACGAAGGCGCGCAGGTTGCCAGGGGTGCGATGCTCAGCTTTGAAGATTGAAAAGAGCTCGTTATTGTGCTTGATGACCATACCCGGTCGAAGGTCGTTCGCATTCATTCAAAATTCCTCGGTCTGTTTTAGGTGGGGCTGTTAGGCCGGGCGGGAGATGATACCAAAGCCTTTGCCGTTTGAAGCCCGTAAAATTACTATTCTAACTTCCGCCTCGAATAGGCGTCAACGAAAGCCGTAGCGGCGACCTTTAGGCCGGCATTTTTAAGGCTGTGCCGGGCTGAAGCTCGCCGCTACAAAACCAAAACAAGTTGCTACCAAATCATCGAGCTCAAAAATGGTCACTCTGCTGATTCAAGGCGGGCGTGTGATTTCGCCCGAAGACGGGCTGGACGGTGCGCTCGATGTCTGGGTCGAAGACGGCAAAATTCGCGCTGTCGCACCCGGAATCGCCGCGCCCGCCGGAGAGGTTTTCAACGCCAGCGGACTGGTTGTGTGTCCGGGCTTCATCGACCTTCACGTTCATCTGCGCGAGCCGGGCGGCGAGGAGTCTGAAACGCTCGAAACGGGTCTGGCCGCCGCCGCCGCAGGCGGTTTCACTGCCGTCTGCCCGATGCCGAACACTCGCCCGGTCAACGACCGGCCGGAGATCGCGCAGGCTATGATCGCCAAATCTCGAAGTCTTGGCCTGGCCCGCGTGTTTCCCATCGCCGCCGTTTCGCTGGCGAGCGAGGGCGAGACGCTCACGGATTTTGTGGCACTCCTCGCCGCAGGCGCCGTTGCGTTTTCCGACGATGGGCGGCCAGTGAAAACAGCGGGACTAATGAAGCGCGCGCTCGAACAGGCTGCGAAGCTCGGTGCACCGGTCATAGACCATTGTGAGGATTTGAGCGTCACCGCGGGCGGCGTAATGAACGCAGGCGAGGTGGCGCGGCGTTTGGGCGTGAAAGGCGTTCCAAACGCCTCGGAGGACGTGTGCGTTGCGCGCGACCTGATTTTGGCAGGGGCGACGGGAGCGCACGTGCATCTGGCGCATCTGTCGACGGCCTGCGCTGTGGAGATGGTTCGCGCTGCCAAGCGCCGTGGCATTCGTGTGACCTGCGAAGTGACGCCGCACCATTTCACGCTTACCGAAGAGGAAGTGGCGCGGCAGGGCGCGAACGCCAAAATGAATCCTCCCTTGCGTAGCGCGGAGGATCGTGACGCGGTCCTTGAAGGTCTTGCAGACGGCACGATTGACGTGATCGCCACGGATCACGCTCCTCACGCGGCGGCGCTCAAAGCCCGGCCAATCGAGGATGCCGCTTTCGGTGTGACCGGCCTTGAGACGACCCTTGGACTTGGGATCACGCAACTGGTCGAACCAGGGCGGATTTCCCTGTCACGCCTGGTGGAATTGCTCGCCGCGCGGCCCGCGGGCATCATCGGTCAGCCGTACGGCCGTCTGCGCGCGGGCGATGCCGCCGACATTACAGTATTCGATCCACAGCGCGAGTGGGTTTATCGAGTTCAAGAAGGGAAGTCCAAGAGCCGCAACTCACCGTTTGATGGATGGAAATTGCGCGGGGTCGTGGCAGCTACCATTGTAGGGGGAAAAATCGTCTACCGGAGGCCAACCGAACAGCCGTAGAGGCGGAGCGGTGTCTGGAGGCCGCCGCAGATTATGGGCGCGGACGGCTGCCCGGCTTGACAGCAGGAATACCGGATTTGCAGAGGGGGCACGCAGCAGGATCATAGTTCTGAACGCTCAGCGTTACCAGCGCCGCCCGCGGCAAGCCCAGGTCCACAGCGCCGCCGCTGCGATCGATCAGAGAGCCAACGCCGGTCACAACCCCGCCCGCCTGCTCCACGCATTTGATGGTCTCGCGCGTCGAACCGCCAGTGGTCATGACGTCCTCCACTACCAAGGCTCGTTCGCCCGGCGAGAGCGTGAACCCTCGGCGCAATGTCATGAGTCCATCCTGCCGCTCAGTGAACAACGCGCGCACGCCCAGCGCGCGCCCCACCTCATGCGCCACCAAAATGCCGCCGAGCGCCGGGGCCACCACAACCGAAGCTTCCAGCCGACGAAGTTTTTCCGCCAGCGCCGCTCCCAGCCGTTCAGCAACGCGCGGGTGCTGCAGCACTAGAGCGCATTGGATGTAACGGTCGCTATGCAGGCCAGAAGTGAGGATAAAGTGGCCTTCAAGCACAGCGCCATGTTCGCGAAAGATTTGCAGGAACTGATCTTCAACCATGGTGAACTCTTTCCACTCCGGGAACGATCATCGCTTCTTGAATTTCCGCCGCAACGGCGTCCGCCGCCGCCGCCGGGTCAGCAGCTTCAGTGATGGGGCGGCCCACCACCAAATAGTCAGCTCCGGCTCGAATCGCATCCGCCGGACTTGAAACGCGAGCCTGATCCTGCGCTGCGGAGGCGGCCGACCGGATGCCGGGCGTGACGATGACGAATTTTTGACCACATGCCTCCCGGATGGCCGACGCTTCCTTTGCCGAAGCCACTACGCCGTCCATGCCTGCCCTCTGCGCAAGCTGCGCCAGGCGAATGACCGCCTCCTCGGGGGTTCCGACAAGGCCAATTTCCTGAAGGCCTTCCGGCGTCAAGCTGGTGAGCACTGTGACTGCCAGAATCAAAGGCCGGCTTGCGCCGGAGCTGACGCTTTCCGCACCCTCGCGCGCCGCGGCCATCATTTTGCGCCCGCCGGAAGCGTGGACGTTGATCATGCGAACACCCAGTTGCGCCGCTTCGCGCGCCGCGGCCCGCACCGTGTTCGGAATGTCGTGAAACTTCAGGTCCAGAAACACTCCTTCGCCGCGCGATGCCAGCCCGCGCGGAAGAGCCGGACCTTCGGCACCAAAAAGCTCCATGCCCACTTTGAACATTCCCACGTGGCCGTGCAACTTTCCAGCCATTCGCGCGGCTGCGGCAGCGCTGGGAAGATCGAGGGCGACGATCAAGCGCTCACGTGCAGCAGAAGCTGAAGCGTTTTCCATGGTTGCCATTTTATGGGAAGCTCGCGGAAAGTTAAACCAAAAGTTCGCGCTCCTTCGGTGATTCGCTGCTGTTTGAGGAGCGCGCGCTTGCGACAGCCGGAGCCGAAAGCGGTTGCGCGAAACGGGCGAAGCCGCTATTCTGGCGATTAACCGAATGCCAGCACCTTGCCGCAAATGCGGCGCGACCAAAACCGAACCTATCCGCCGCGGCTTGACTTATCAGTTGTCCCGCGTGCTC
>Ga0070737_10006001_pt1 | contig 11322 bp, 10 predicted proteins | sample Coa_R1_10_FD_66438 | JGI IMG/M metagenome (GOLD analysis project Ga0070737, IMG submission 66438) | Surface soil microbial communities from Centralia Pennsylvania, which are recovering from an underground coalmine fire - Coalmine... | ecosystem: Environmental > Terrestrial > Soil > Unclassified...
CTACCAGGAACCGCCCGGCTACCAGGCGCCCCCCGGCGCCCGGCGGTACCGCTGACGGCGCGGGCCGCTTCGGGAGCCGCCGCGGCAGGCTTCGGGAGCCGCGGCGCGAGTTGCTCCCAGCGCGGCGGCCGGCCGCGCTTCCCGGCGGTGAAAGGCGTCCCCGGCGGCGGGGCCGTCAGGCGACCGTGACGTGCACGGTGTGGTAGCCGGTCGCGCCGTTCGGTTCCGGCCTGTGGACGACCGCGGTCTGCGTGTAGCCGGTCTTGTCGGTGGCCCGCACCTGGAGCGTGTGGTTGCCCGGCGTCGCCTGCCACGGGTAGTACCACTGCCGCCAGGTGTCGATCGTGTCCTGGGCGGCGAGCGTCGCCTGATGCCAGGTGCCATCGATGCCCACTTCCACGGCCTCGATACCGCGGTGCTGCGCCCACGCGACGCCGGCGATCATCACCTTGCCCGCCGCGACGTTCCCCTTGGGGGTGTCGATACGGGACTCGGTCTTGATCGGCGCCTGCTGTGACCAGCCGCGCTTCGCCCAGTACGCGTCGAACGCGGCGAACGTGGTGAGCTCCATGTCCACCACCCACTTGCAGGCGGACACATAGCCGTACAGCCCGGGCACCACGACCCGGACCGGGAAGCCGTGCTCCTGCGGTAGCGGCTGTCCGTTCATCCCGATGGCGAGCAGCGACGCCCGGCCGTCCATCACCGGGTCGGTGGCCACGCCCAGGTTCATCCCGTTGACGTCGCGCATGACGATCTGGGTGGCGCCCTTCTGGATCCCCGCCTCCTTGAGGAGGTCGGCCAGGAGCGCTCCCTGCCAGCGGGCGTTGCCGAGGAGGTTGCCCCCGACGCTCTCGGAAACGCACGTCAGCGTGACGTCGTGGTCGATCATCGGCCGCTTCATCAAATCCGCGAACGTCAGCGTCATAGGCCTGTCCACCATGCCGTGGATCCGCAGCTGCCAGGACTGCGGGGAGATCTGCGGAACGACGAGGGCCGTGTCTACCCGGTAGAACTGGCTGTTCGGGGTGTAGAACGCGGTCAGGCCGGGGATGTCGTTGATCTCCGCGCCGCTGGGCAGCGGCGGCGCCTTCACCGCGGGGGCGTTGAGCTTCACCGAGGCCGTGTTCACAGAGAACCGCTTGTCCTGTAGGTACTGGCCGCCGAAGCCGGTCACCGCGGCGACGGCGGCGGCGCCGCCGCCGGCGGCCAGGAACTTACGCCGGTCCACTACGAATTACCTCCTGTCCATCGCGGGCGATACCTGCTCGCCGGCCTCCCCGCGCGGACCAGCCAGACGATGGTGGCGATGCCCGCGATCCCGCCGGCCACCGACGGGATCACGTCGGTGACGTGGCTTTCTGGCCGGGTGATCGCCACGAACGCCCCGAACAGGCCGAACAGGCCGATCCCCGCCACTCCGATAGCCACCCGCCGCCAGGCGAGGATGCCGATCACGACCGCGATGAGCGCGATCGTGACGTACATGCCGAGCAGCAGCATGTTCTTGTCGTTCTCGCCGAACTTCTGGACGGCGAAGTTCTTAAGCGCCGGGGGAGTACGGTCGATGAACGCCTCGCCGACGGCGATGATGGGCGACGCCTGCGGCCGTACGAAGGCAGCCACCAGGTTGGCCACGCCAATGGCCACCGCGGCCGCCAGGAAGCCCGCGACGGCGCCGGGCAGCAGTCCGCGACTGCGCCGCTCGCCGCCGGCGGCGTGCCGCGGCTGGCCGGAGCTATCGTCGCTGATCATCTGGAGTGCGCCAGAGGCGCGGCGCGGCAGTTCCCACCCATCCTGCTGAGCCGGGGCCTCCCAGCTTGTCTCTTGCACCGGGTCGTCCCACGGGGGGTCGTCCCACGGAGGCCGTTGCGCGCCGCTGTCCCTTACCGAACGTTGCGCGCCGGTGCCCCACAGGGAGCGCTGGGACCCGCTGTCCCGGAGGGAGCGCTGTGAACCGGTGTCCCATACGGACTGCTGGTAACCACTGCCCCGGAGGGAACGCTGCGCGCCGGTGCTCCGGAGAGACCGCTGTGAACCGGTGCTCCATACGCTCTGCTGCGGCGGGTCGTCCCATGCCGCGCGCTGTCCCGCGGCACCCGTCCGCCCCGTGGACCCCCGGTAGCCGTTCCCGCTGCTGTAGTCGACCTCGGTGTGCTGGTAGGACGGGTAGTCGTCCTCGTACTGGCCGTGCGCCGGATAGCGCGACAGGCGCGGGCGGCGCGGCGGGTCCTGGAAGCTCATACCCCTATTGACGGCCGCCGGCCGCGGGCCCGTTCGGATATCTCGCTCCCGGTAAGCATGCGGTAAGAACCCCGGACCTATGAGCGGGGCCCGGCGCCGGCGGCGGGCTCATCGGCGTCCGCGGATGCGAACGCGGGCAAGCCGCCGGCTCCTATGGTCACCGTGACGGCCCGCGCGGAGCGCACCGCCGTGGGTTCGATGACCGGCTCGGAGCGCACCGCCGTGGGTTCGATGACCGGCTGGCCGCCGGCGTCGGCGGCGGTCGCCCCGGCGGCGGTCGCTCCGGCGGCGGCCGGGGCGCTGGCCGGGGTGCTGACCGGGGCCGGGGCGGCGGCTGCGACACCGGTCGCGGGCTCCGCCCCGGCAGCACGCGAGCGGGCGCGGCGGGTGAGCGCGTAGCGGACCAGGGCGAGGGCGCAAGCGACAGCGGCGCCCCCGCCGTACCCGGCCAGGCGCGAGTCGTGGTGCAGGACGAACCCGTCGATGCTCAGGTCCGGGCTGTTGGCCAGGTACCCGCCCGCCGCGATCGCCAGCCACTCGGGGCGGCCGTCCAGCGCCACCAGCATGACCAGCAGGATCGCGTACCACTGGAAGTGCGGCGTGCACACGGCGAGCGCCGCTGAGGTCATGAGCACGCCTCCGCGCCATGGTTCGTCAGGGTTGCCGAAGCGGATGATGGCCAGCGCGATCGCGCCCAGGATCGCCACCGCCACCGCCGTCGCCGGCTTGCCGTGGATGAAGAGGCCGATGACGCTGAAGCCGTTCCCGGTGGAGTAGCCCTCCTGCTTGAGGTAACCGGGGAAGAAACCGATGATCTTCCGGCCGACCGCCATCACGTGCGGCGCGTACACCAGGGAGATCGCCGCCGCCGCGGACGCCGAGATCAGCATCCATCCGCGCCGCAGCACCGCGGGCACCACGAGAACGGGCGTCACCTTCGTGGCGATCGCCAGGCCGATCAGCACGCCGCCGAGCACCGTGCGGCCCTCGGTCCTGGCCCGGGCGAGCAGCAGCAGCGCGACTAGGGTCAGCGCGCAGCCGACCACATCGACGTGCGCGTTCTGCCCGGCCTCAAGGGCGACGGTCGGGCACCAGGCCCATATCGCGGCGAGCCGCGGGTCCTTGCCCAGCTTCCGCAGCCCGGCCAACAGGATCAGCGTGATGAGCACGGCGAACCCGGCCGCCGCCGCCTGGATCGGGATGGTCGAGTTGTCGGCCGGCGCGGCGAGCTGCACGGCGAGGAAGTACGCCTCGGCGACCGGCGGGTACACGGTGGGCACCTTAGGCCGGTTCAGCTTGGTGCAGCCCGCTACCAGGCTGTCGGCCGGGTTGGCCGGGTCCCTGCTGCCGCTGACGCAGTCCCCGTAGTTTCCGGGGCCCGTGCCGGACCACAGGAAGTCGTTGCGCAGTGCGGCGACGCCGGCGTCCGCCGGCGCGTACAGGTAGGGGTCGATGCCCGCCGCCTGTACCCGGCCGTCCCAGATGTACCGGTAAGAGTCGCTGCTGTTCTGCGGCGGCCCGGCGAGCGCGACGGCCTGGACCGCGATCCCGCCGGCGAGGATCAGCCCGGCCGCCAGGCGGAGGGTGACCTTGCGCAGCAGCCACGCCGCGCAGCCGAACGCGATCCACGCGCCGGCGACCAGCGCTATCGGCTGTATCCGCGCCGGGTCGAGACGTGGCCGCGCGACCAGCAGGATCAGGCCGGCGAGAACGGCGAGAGACAGGATGATCCCGGCTACCCGGAGTTTTGCGCTCATGGGCCTGAGGGTGCCATCAGCCGCCGCGGCCGGGCCGCCGTCACGCCTGACCGTAAGCAATACTTAAGCGCGGCGCAGCGAGGTGAACCACCGGCCGTCGGATGACCAAGTCTCAGCTATCCGGAGGCCAGCGGTTCGGGCAGTCTCCGCCATCTGGTCCACGCCGACGTATGCCCACGGGAACCAGGCGCTGTTCTGCCCGCCGTGCCGGAGCCTGACCTGTTCACGGCGGAGCGCCGCGCCTGGCGGCTGCACCTCGACCAGCGCCTGGCCAGGCGGCGTCAGCAGCTCGCTGACCCGGCGCAGCAGGGCGACCGGATCGCCGCCGATCCCGATGTTGCCGTCGGCGAGCAGCACGGTCATCCAGCGGCCGGTTCCCGGCACCCGGCCGAAGACGTCGCGCAGCAAGGTGAGCGCGCCGGCCGCCCGGGCGATGCGCACGGCGTACGGCGTGACATCGATACCGAGGGCGGGGATGCCGCGTTCGGCGAGCGCCACGGTCAGCCGTCCGGGTCCGGACCCCACGTCCAGGGTCGGGCCGTTGCAGCGGTCGATAATCGACCCGTCACCTGGGCGGATGTGCAGCCACTCATCCACCTGGAGCGGGGTCCGGCTGCCATCGGCGTGCTCGATCTCCGGCCGCGCGTGCCCGGCGAGGGCAATCTCGTAAAGTTCGCCGATCACGCGGGTCTCCTCCCCATCTAGGCAGCCGAACGCAGACCAGTGTTCACCCTGCGGTCGCGTGGCCATGGCCCGAATGGGACGGCCTAACGGAATCGTCACCGACCTTACGGAGTAGTGACGGATTTGCCCTGTTCGGTGGCCATGCGGTCGCGCACCGATTTACCTTGTAACGGTGAGCGATTCCCGACTCGGCGTACCCGCTGCCACAGGGCGGGTGTTCCGTGGCCAATAACCCTGACCCGCCCGGACGGATCGTCGTCGTCGACGATGACCCCACGGTCGCGGATGTCGTCGGACGCTACCTCGTCCGTGACGGACACACCGTCGAATGCGTGCACGACGGTTACGAGGCGCTGCGGCGCGTCGCCGAGCAGCCGCCCGACCTGGTCGTACTCGACCTGATGCTGCCCGGCATCGACGGCCTGGAAGTGTGCAGGCGGATGCGCGAGCGGTGGCCGATCCCGGTGGTGATGCTGACCGCGCTCGGCGACGAGACCGACCGCCTGATCGGGTTCGAGACCGGTGCCGACGACTACGTTACCAAGCCGTTCAGCCCGCGCGAGCTGGCGATGCGGGTACGGTCGGTGCTGCGCCGGGCGAGGGGCAGCGGCCTGCCGGACAAGCCGGACCAGGGGATCATCTCCGACCGCGGGCTGACCGTGGACCTGGCGGCGCACGAGGTGCGCGTCGGCGGCAAGCTCATACAGCTGACCTCCCGCGAGTACGACCTGCTGGTCTTCCTGATGCGCAATCCGCGGAAGGCGTTCACCAGGGAACAGTTGCTTAACGAGGTATGGGGCTGGACGTTCGGCGACACTTCGACGGTCACCGTGCATGTGCGGCGGCTGCGCGAGAAGCTGGAAGCCGACCCCACGATGCCCAAGCGCATCATCACCGTCTGGGGCGTCGGCTACCGGTACGAGCCGGAGGCGGCATGACGCCGGCCGTCGCCGAGATCATGCCGGGTGTCGCGCCGTCCGACCTGCTGCACGTCTCCGCGACGGTGGGCGGCATCGCAGCGGCCACCACGATCGTCGGGGTGCTGCTGCTGAAGCTGATGGCAGACCGCTCCATCAGGGTGATGCTCAACCTCGTGGCGCTGGTCACCGTCATCACGTCGCTGGCCGGGGTCGGCGCCATCGCGGTCCTGATGATAAGCACGCCCGAGGACCGTAACGTCATGCTCGAACTGCTCGGGATCGCCGGGCTGGCGGGGCTGGCCGTCGCGCTGTTCATCAGCCGCACGCTCACCAGGGCCACCAAGACGCTGCTCAAAGCGGTGCGTGAGGTCGGTGACAGCGGCATCTACACCCCGCCCGCCATGAGGCTGCCCGCCGAGCTGGCCGAGCTGTCGGACGGGCTGGCCGAGGCGCACGACCGGCTCGGCCAGGCGCGGGCCCGTGAGCAGGCGCTGGAAGCGAGCCGTCGCGAACTGGTCGCCTGGGTCAGCCACGACCTGCGGACCCCCCTCGCCGGGCTGCGCGCCATGGCCGAGGCGCTGGAGGATCAGGTGGTGACCGACCCGCGCGAGGTCAGCCACTACCATTCCCAGATCCGTCGCGAGACCGACCGGCTGTCCGCGATGATCGATGACCTCTTCGAGCTGTCCAAGATCCATGCGGGAACGCTGCGCCTGTCGCCGCGGCTGGTCGGCCTTGAGGACCTGATCGCCGAGGTCGTCGCGAGCGCCGAGCCGGTGGCCAGGGCCAAGGGGATCCGGCTCACGGGATCCGCCGTCCGCGGCATGCCCGTGGTCATCGATACGGCGGAGATGGGGCGCGCCGTCAGGAACCTGGTCACCAACGCGATCAGGCACACACCCTACGGGGGCACGATCGAGGTGCTCGGCGAGATCCATGCCGGGATGGCGTGCGTGAGCGTGGCAGACGAGTGCGGCGGCATCCCGCCGGGGGACCTGCCGCGCGTGTTCGACGTGGCGTTCCGCGGCGAGAGCGCCCGCACGCCGGACCCGTCCGGCGGTGCCGGGCTCGGGCTGTCCATCGCCCGGGGGATCGTCGAGGCGCACTCCGGCCAGATCAGCGTCCGTAACACCGGGCCTGGCTGTCAGTTCCTCATCAAGCTGCCGCTCGCCCGTCCGTCGGCGCCGGCGGTGTCCCGGCCCGCGCCGGCGGCCCGCCCGGTGGACGCCGTCCGCTGAGCCCAGCGCGTGCAGTGAACCGGCGCATGCCGTGAAATAGGGACCGCTGCGGTGCTGCGCCCGCGTGCCCGTACGGGCACGCGGGCGCAGGCGGTCACCGCACCGGGCGCCGCCCGGCCGCGAGGGCCGACCCTACGAGGCAGCCGCCGTGGCCCGGCGGCCCGCCGCCGCCCTGGCCTGGCGGCCCGCCACGCCGGCCCCCCTCCCGCCACGCCGGCCCCCTACGATCCGGCCGCGCCGGTCCCGGCCGCGGCGGGAGCGCGGAGCGGAGCACGCGCGAACTCCGCCACGCCCGCGGCGAAGCCGACGCTGGCGCGGAAGCCTAGGTCGCGGGCTGCCGCCTCCGGCGACGCGACGACGTGGCGCACATCGCCGAGGCGGTACTCGCCGGTCACCTTGGGCTCTATGGTGCCGCCGAAGGAAGCGGCCAGTTCCGAGGCCATCTCGCCGACCGTGTGCGGCGTTCCGCTGGCCACGTTGTACGCGCGCAGCGTCCCGGCGGGCAGGGCCGCGGGGCCTGCGGTGCCGGTCGCGGCCAGCGCCAGCACATTGCACTCGGCCACGTCACGGACGTGCACGAAGTCGCGGAGCTGGCCGCCGTCCTCGAATACCCGCGGCGGCACGCCGTTCTCCAGGCAGGAGCGGAAGATCGCGGCCACTCCCGAGTACGGCGTGTCCCTGGGCATCCGCGGGCCGTAGACGTTGTGATAGCGCAGCGCCACGGCCGTGCCGCCGGTCAGCCGGGCCCAGTTCGCGGCCAGGTGCTCCTGCGCCACCTTGCTCGTCGCGTAGGCGTTGCGCGGGTCCAGGGCGGCGTCCTCGCGCACCGTCGACCACGACAGCGCCGAATCGCATACCGGGCAGCGGGGCTCGAACACGCCCGCTTCGAGGTCGGCAGCGGCGCGGGGAAGCGGCCGCACGCTGCCATCGGCCGGGCACTCGTAGGCGCCCTCGCCGTACACCACCATCGAGGAGGAAAGCACCAGGCGGGACACGCCACGACGGCCCATGGCGTCAAGCAGCACGGCGGTGCCGGTCACGTTGACGTCCGCGTACAGCGGCAGGTCGGCGAGCGACACGCCGAGCCCCACCATGGCGGCCAGGTGGCACACGGCGTCTACGCCGCCGAGCGCGTCGGCCACCGCGGCGGGGTCGCGGACGTCCGCCACGCGAAGATCGACTCCGTCCGGGATGTAGGACGGCCTGCCGTTGTGCACGGCGGGACTCAGCGAGTCGAGGCCGCGAACCTCATGCCCAGCCCGTGCCATGGCCTCCATCACATGGGATCCGATGAACCCCGCCGCTCCGGTCACTAGTACTCGCATAGCTGCGAGCCAAGCACGCGGCGGAGACCGGGACGACCGTCCGCAATCAGCCGTCACACATCCGTAAGGGCGGTTCCGCCGCCAGACACCCGGCGCGCGGTTAGCGTCAGCGCCATGGAAACCGCCATGGAAACCATCGATGTCGTGCTGCCTTGCCTCAACGAGGCCGGCGCCCTGCCCTGGCTGCTGGCCAGGATGCCCGCCGGATACCGGCCGATCGTGGCCGACAACGGCTCGACGGACGGTTCGGCGCTGATCGCCGCCGAACACGGCGCCACGGTCGTGCACGTCCCGCAGCGCGGCTTCGGCGCCGCCTGCCACGCCGGACTGCTGACGGCGACCAGCGAGATCGTCTGCATCATGGATGCGGACGGCTCGTTCGACCCGATGGACCTGAAGATCGTCACCGGTCCCGTCAGGCACGGGAGCGCCGACCTGATGCTGGGCCGCCGGGCACCGAAGACGCTCGGCGCCTGGCCCGCGCACGCGCGGCTCGGCAACATGGTTCTCTCCGCGGAACTTAGGCGCCGGGCCGGCGTTCCGCTGCGCGACCTTGGCCCGATGCGGGCCGCGCGCCGCCAGGCGCTGCTGGCGCTGGACCTCAAGGACCGGCGGTTCGGCTACCCGCTGGAGATGGTGATGCGCGCTGCCGCGGCGGGCTGGCGGATCGGCGAGGCACCGGTGCCGTATTACCCCCGCACCGGCAAATCCAAGGTAACCGGCACGGTGGGCGGCACCGTGAAGGCAGTGCGCGACATGCGCCGCGTGCTCGCCTCGTACGCGGCGTGAGCGGGGGCGTCATGCTGGCCGCTCAGGTCGTGGTCATCGCCAAGGAACCGGTTCCCGGCCGGGTCAAGACGAGGCTGACCCCGCCGTTCACCCCGGCCGACGCCGCGCTGCTGGCGGAGGCCGCGCTGGCCGACACGCTGGCCGCGGTGGCGGCCACGCCGGTGACCCGCAGGGTGCTGGCGCTCGACGGCACCCCGGGAGGCTGGCTCCCGCCCGGATTCGAGGTCATCCCGCAGCGCAGCGGCGGGCTCGACGAACGGCTCGCGGCCGCGTTCGCGGACACCTACGCGGCGCTGCCGCTCCCCATGGTGCTGGTCGGCATGGACACGCCGCAGATCACCCCCGGCCTGCTGGCGGACGCCGCCGAAGCGCTGACCTGCGGGGAGGCCGACGCCGTGTTCGGCCCCGCCACGGACGGCGGCTTCTGGCTGCTCGGCCTGCGCAAGCCCGACCGGTCGCTGCTCGCCGGCGTGCCGATGTCCCGGCCGGACACCGGTCGTCATCAGCTCGGCCGGCTGACGTCGGCGGGGCTCCGGGTGGCCATGGCGCCCGAACTGACGGACGTCGACACCTTCAGGGAAGCGGAGCTGATCGCCGGGACGATCCCCGGCTCCCGGTTCGCGGCCGTGTTCCGGCTCGCGATGGCCGCCGTTTAGGCGGCGATCACCGCCCGGGCCCGGCCATCGCCCGGGCGGTGATCATCCCCGGGCGATGGCCGGGCCCGCGGTTCAGGCGACCGGCCCCCGGACCGTAACCAGCGTGCCGTACGTCAGGTACGGCCAGATGTACTTCGCCGTGGCCGGCGGCAGCTCGACGCAGCCGAGGCTCTGATACCAGCCGTAGCCGGCGCGGTAGAAGCCGTGCACCGCGTCGCCCCCGTTGAAGTAGGCGATCCAGCTCACGGGGTCGGCGTACTTCGTCCCGTCCGGGTTGGTGCCCTTCATGATCTGGAACTGGAGGCGCTCGTAGACGGGGAACGTGCCGTCGGCGGTCGGCGACGCCGGGATCCCGGTGTTGGCCGGGGTGTCCAGGATCCTCCTGCCGTCGTGCCAGACCTGCAGGCTCTCGTTGGAGGAGCCCTGGGTGGCGAGCGCGTAGGTGTAGCCGTCGGGGTTGACCTGGTGCCTGGCGATCGCCGTGAACAGGTGCGCCCAGACCGCTGGCCCGGCGACGCCGTCCATGGCGAGCCCCTGGTTGTTCTCGAAGGCCCGGATCGCGCCGACGTCCAGCATGTTGTCCTCGCCGGTCCGCCACTGGCTGGTCAGCTCGGCCGGATAGCCGCTCTGGAAGGTGAAGGTGCCGGCAGGCGGGTCATAGGCGGCCGATAGCTGGGCGTTCGCGTCGCCGTCCGGGATCGCCGGGGCGTCCGGACTGGCTGGCGTCCAGGTCAGCGGGAGGTAGCCGAGCTCGGCCAGCAGCTGCTGCAGCCGGAGCGTAGAAAAGGAGCCGGTGGTGAAGCTGACCGTCTCGGACTTGCCGAGCACCCCGGCGGAGTTCCCCGCGCCGGTCACTCCGGCCTTGCCGCCGGGGATCTTCAGGGTGACCCTGGTCCCCGGCTGGTAGCCGACGGCCGGGGTGAAGGTGACGGTGTCGCCGGAAACCCGCCAGCTGCCCGCGATCTTCGGGGACAGCGTGGGCAGCGGGGTCTGCGGTGACAGCGCCGAGGAGAACGTCACCTTGATCGGGGCCGCGCCGTTGACGCCGCGGGAGTTACCCGGGCTGACCGAGACCACGCGCAGCGGCTCGGCCGGGTGCGCGGGCTTGGCCTGCGCAGCCGGCCTGCTGTTGCTGGCGCTGGTGTTGCCGGCGCTGGCGATCGTTTCGTGGTTCGGTCCCCGGTGGGTAACCGCGGCGAACGTACCCCCGGAGATGACAACCAGAGCGGCCGCGCCCGCGGTCGCCGTGATCCCCCGGTGCCGCAGCAGGGCGGCGCCGCGCCGGCCCGCGCTCCCCAAGAACGACACTGTGCGTTCTCCTCGATAGGTCGTCAGATCGATGGTGCCGGTGCCGCGCTGCACGCGTTACGGCGGATCGCATCGACATGGATCGCATCGCCGTAGCTCACGGCGCGCACTTGCGATTCTAGGAGCAATAGCTATCAAAAAGGAAAACTTGGGATCACGGTTCCCTCTGTACCGTGCTCCACAGTGCTCCCGGTGCCCGCGCCGCTTCGCGCCCGCTCCCGCTTCGCGGCCGTCGCGCCTGCCCGGCCCGCCGGCCCAGCGCCCCGGCGGCGCCCCGGCGGCCCGGCGCCCCGGCGGCGCGGGCAGCGGCCCGGCGGCCGCGCCTGCCGGCGGCCGCGTAACCGCCTCGCAACAACTGCCGCGACCATCCGCCGCCGCTTCCTCACCAACAGTGAGGAATT
>Ga0070737_10006002_pt1 | contig 11322 bp, 9 predicted proteins | sample Coa_R1_10_FD_66438 | JGI IMG/M metagenome (GOLD analysis project Ga0070737, IMG submission 66438) | Surface soil microbial communities from Centralia Pennsylvania, which are recovering from an underground coalmine fire - Coalmine... | ecosystem: Environmental > Terrestrial > Soil > Unclassified ...
TAAGGCGCGCCGGCCGCGCCCGGGCCGGCGCGGGGTCAGAAGCTCCGGTAGTCGCGGACCGGCAGCCGGGGACCGCGGCGCGGTGGCCGCAGGCCGCTCAGCCGCACCAGCCTGGTCACCCGGTACCGGTGCCCGGCGTACGGGGCGAGCAGCTCCAGCATCGCGGCGTCGTCCGTCGTCTGACGGCCCGCCAGCACCCAGCCGACCGCCTTCGGCAGGTTGTAGTCGCCGACGGAAACCGCGTCGGGGTCTCCCGCGGCGCGCTGCAATGTCTCCGCGGAGGTCCACGGGCCAATGCCGGGAATGGCCTGGAGCTTGCGGCGGGCTTCCGCGCTGGTCTGGTTAAGCAGGCGTTCCAGGCTGTCGGCCACGTCCGCCGCCCTGAAGATCGTCTGCGCGCGGACGCCCTCCACGCCGGCCCGGTGCCACTCCCAGGATGGGATGCGCCGCCAGGCCTTCGGCTCGGGGAAGACCCGCATGCCCGCCGGGGCCGGCCCCGGGGGCGGCGTGCCGAACCGGGCGAGCAGGATCCGCCAGGCCCGGTGCGCCTCGACCGTGGCGACCTTCTGCTCCATGATGGCGGGCACGAGCGCCTCCATGAGGCGGCCGGTGCGGCCGAGGCGCAGGCCAGGATGTTTCCGGGCGACCTCGCGCAGGACGGGGTGGGAGCCGGGGTCGAACCCAGAAATATCGTCGTATAGCCCCAAGGCGCCCGGAAGGGCGTCCAGCAGCCACGCTGCGCCTGGCCCCCACGCGCGCGCGATCACGCGGGTACCGCCGCCCGCCTCGCCGGTCACGCCTCCGGCCGCCTCGCCGGTCACGCCTCCGGCCGGGCGCGCGGTCGTGCGACCGGTGGCCGGCCGCCCGGCCACCCAGATCGTGCCCGGGCCCTCCGGGGTCAGCGAGGTTCGCCACACCGCGCCCGTCCGGTCGATCCGGAACGTGGGGTCGCTCCTCCCCCGCCCGTGCACGGACAGCGTCAGGGGGATGTCGACGCGGAACGGCGCGTCCCACTCACGCAGCAGCACCGTCTCAGCCATGAGGTGCCTTCGCCATGAGGTGCCCCGGGACATGAGGTGCCCCGGCCGTGCGCGCCATGACCCCCCATGCTAGAACGCCGCCCGCCGGGCGGCGGGCGGCCACGCCGCACGGCGGCCGCCGATTGCGGCAGTCATCCCTCGCCACGCAAGCCACATGAATTTCGCTTCGCACACTTTACGACCACTTCGCTGTCCGAAATGTCCGGGATGTCCATGCGAAAAGTGTGCGAAGTAAAAACGAGAGCGCTCCTGAGGTGCGTGGTGCCGTGCCGGGGGGGCGGGGGCCGCGGGGCGGGCGGGGGCCGCGGGGCGGGCGGGGGCCGCGGGGCGGGCGGGGGCCGCGGGGCGGGCGGTTAGGCGGTTAGGCGTCGGAGGAGAAGCGGACCGAGGTCGGCTCCAGGCGGACGCCGGGCCAGACGCGGATGCCGCGGGCCAGTTCGTTGCCCGGGCCCACGAACGCGCCGTCGCCGATGACCACGCCGTCGAGGACGGCGCCCTCGGCGATCGTCGCGCCGCGGCCGACGATGCTGTCCCTGACCACGGCGCCGGCGCCGATCGTGGCCTCGTCGAAGACCACGCTGCCGTGCACCACCGCCCCGGTCTCGACGGCGGAGCCGACGCCAGCCACCGTGCCGCCGGACAGCCGCGCGTCACCGGCCACCGTCGTGTCGGCGAGCAGCAGCGACTCGCCGCACGCCCCCGGAACGGCGGGCGACGGCATGCGGCCGAGCACGAGGTCGCACGAGCCGCGCACGAACGCCTCTGGCGTGCCGACGTCCAGCCAGTAGGCGGACTCGGTGTAGCCCAGCACCACCGCGCCGTCCTCGATCAGCCCGGGGAACGTCTCGCGCTCCACCGACACCACCCGGCCGGCCGGTATCCGGTCGATGACCGAGCGGCGGAACACGTAGCAGCCCGCGTTGATCCGGTTGGTGACCGGGTTCGGGGTCTTCTCAAGGAACGCGGTGACCCGGCCGTCGGGGTCGGTCGGCACGCAGCCGTACCGGCCGGGGTCGTCCACCTCCACCAGGTGCAGCGTGACCGCCGCCTCCCTCTTGCGGTGCAGGTCCACCTGGGCGGTCAGGTCGTGGCCGGACAGGATGTCGCCGTTGAGCACGACGACCGGATCGTCGGGGCCGCCGCGCAGCAGCCCCGCCGCGTTGCGGATCCCCCCGCCGGTGCCGAGCGGCTCGGGCTCGTGGACGTAGTCGATGGACAGCCCGAACCCCGCGCCGTCGCCGAAGGCCTCGGTGAACATCTCGGCCCGGTAGGAGGTGGCCAGCACCACGTGGGTGATGCCGTACCCCGCCGCCCTGGCGAGCTGGTGCGCGAGGAACGGCACCCCCGCCGTCGGGAGCAGCGGCTTGGGCGCGGACAGGGTCAGCGGGCGCAACCGGGTGCCCTTGCCCCCCACAAGCATGATCGCTTCAAGCGGTTCACGCGGCATATGAGTTCTCGCCTTAAGTGGTCGACTTCAGACTTCAATGGACAGCCACCGGGCCGGCCCGGCAACTCACGCAGCATACTCACGTGCCAGGCGGTCACCCCGGCGCACGGGCAATTCGAGCCCGTCACGTTATTCACCGGGTTGGTTCCTCGTGCCCTGCCCGGCGCGCGTCGGCGGCCCGCTTGTAGCAGGCCAGGTGCGCCGCGGCCGACGCCGCCCAGGTGAACTCCTGGGCCCGCGCGTGCCCGGCGGTGCCGAGCTGGGACCGCCGCTCCGGGTCGTCGATCAGCGCGCGCAGACCGTCCCTGATGGAATCCGCGTCCGGCTCGGTATACGCCACCGCGTCGCCGCCCACCTCGGGCAGCGACGTACGGTGCGTGGTCAGCACCGGCGCGCCGCAGGCCATCGCTTCGAGCACGGGCAGCCCGAAGCCCTCCCCGCGCGACGGGAACGCCGCCACAAGCGCGCCGCCGAGAAAGCCGGGCAGATCGGCGAACGGCAGGTAGCCCGGCCGGCATAGCCGCAGGTGCGGCGGGATCGTCGCGACCGCCGCGTCTATCTCCTCGCTCCAGCCCCCGCCGCCGCCGAGCACGAGCGCGGGCGGGTCGGGAAGGTCGGCGACCGCGCCCGCCCAGCCGCGGATGAGGGCCGCCACGTTCTTGCGCGGCTCCAGCGAGCCGAGAAACGCTATATACGGCTTGCCGTGCAGGCCGAGCCGCGCGGAGACCTGGCTCACCTGGCGCGCGTCGGGGCGGTGGAACAGCCGGTGGTCCACCCCGTGGTAGGCGACGTCGATCTTGCCCGGTTCGGCGCCGAGCACGCGGACCAGTTCGTCCCTGGTGGCGTTGGAGGGTACGAGCAGCCGCGTCGCGCGCCTGGCCGCCGTCCTGATCGCCGACTTGAAGAACATCGCGGTCGCCGGGGAGTGCAGCTCAGGCTCGGTGAAGAACGTGACGTCATGCACGGTGACCACCGTCGGCCGGCCGGGCCGCAGCGGCATCGAGTAGTGCGGCATGTGGATCACGTCCGCGCTCACCTGCTGCGCGATGACCGGCAGTCCGCTCTGCTCCCAGGCCAGCCGGGCCGGCCGGTGGCCGAGCGCGGCAGGTCCGGCCACGATGGTCGCCCCCGGCGCGAGCCTGCCGTACCGTTCCTCGTCGGCACGCTGGCATACGACGGCCAGGTCGGCCCCGGCCGAGCCGAGCGCGCCTATCAGGCCGTCGACATAGCGGCCGAGCGCGCCGCGGTCAGTCGGGACATCGGTCGCGTCAACGAGTACCCGAAGTGCCACGACCTCCTGCGCTCCCTTCGAAGTCCTGATAGCCGCAGCCTACGCCCTGCCCCTGCCGGCCGACGAGCAACGCCGCCCGCCGCCGCCCGCCGCCGCCCCGATCGCGGACCCGGCACCCGAGCCGGCGGCTTCCCGCCCGCGGGAAGCTCAGCAGGAGGGGACGGTCTTGCCCGCCTTGAGCGCCTCAAGGTCGGACACGGCCTGCGACAGCGTGCTGACCTTGACAATGCGCAGCCCCGCCGGCACCGCGCCCGCCGTGTCCGCGCAGTTGCCGGCCGGCGTCAGGAAGATGGTCGCGCCCGCGTCCCGCGCGCCGATCATCTTCTGCTGGATGCCGCCGATCGGCTGCACCTGGCCGGAGGCGGTGATCTCGCCCGTCCCGGCGATGAACCTGCCGCCGGTCAGGTCCATCGTGGTGAGCTTGTCGATGATGCCGAGGGCGAACATCATGCCCGCGCTCGGGCCGCCGATGTCGCCCACGCTGAACTTCACCGTGAACGGGAACTTGTACTGCTGCTGCACCTGCACGCCGATGACCGGCGTGCCGTTGGACGCGGTGCTCTTGACCGCGAGCCGCATCGTCTTGCCGCCCCGCAGCACCGTCAGCAGCAACCGCGAGCCCGCCGGGTGCGCCGTGATCATCGAGCTCAGGCTGGACTGCCCGGTCACCGGCCTGCCGTCCACCGCCTCGATCAGGTCGCCCGCCCTGAGCACGGCAGCCGCGGGGTATCCCGGCACCGTCGCCACGACTTCGACCTGCATCTGGTACGGAATGTGCAAGATGGTCAGCGCGGCGGCGGTGGCCGTCTCCTGCGAGGAGGCCATCTGCTCGGTGTCCTGGCGCAGCGTCTGCTGCACGGTCTGACCGGGCGGGAACAGCTCGCTCTCCGGGACCACCGCCTCCGAGGGCTCCAGCCAGGCGCGCAGCGCCTGGAAGACGTTCAGGTCCGCGCCGGGGCCGCCCTGGTAGCTGACCGTCACCATGTTGAGGTTCCCGTTCGTCGGGTACGTCCGGTGGCCGGTGATCGTGATCAGCGGCTGCCCCGAGGAGTCCTTCCCCAGCGTGTTCAGGGTCGGGCCGGGCCCCAGGATCACGTACGGCACGGGGACCAGGACCGCCACCGCGATCGCGACCAGCGTCGCGACCGCAGCGAAGGTCAGGGTCAGGGAGCGTCGGGACATGCTCGGAAGACTACGCGCTGCCGACCCACTCGTCAGACCCGTCGGCGAACCGCTGATGTTTCCAGATCGGGACCGAGGCCTTCAGCTCGTCGACCATGGCGTGACAGGCGTGGAACGCCTCCGCCCGGTGCGCGCAGGACACCCCGGCGACGACCGCCAGGTCGCCGACGGCCAGGTCGCCCACCCGGTGTACCGCGGCTATCCCGATGACGTCGTACTTGGCCGCGATGCCCTCGGCGACACGGCGCAGTTCCGCTTCCGCCGACGGGTGCGCGCTGTACGACAGCGCGGTCACGCCGCGGTCGGCGTCGTTGTCCCGGACGGTGCCGACGAACAGCGCCTCCCCGCCCGCCGCGGGATCGGCGACGGCCGCGCGCACCTCCTCCACCGACAGCTCGGTGTCCCGTATGGCGATCAGCCTGATCTGGCTCACCCGTCCACGGTACCGCGCGTCCGGGGTACCGCGGGTACCGCGGGTACCGGGGGTACTGCGGGTACCGGGGGCACCGCGTGGGAACCGGGGCCGGGGCCCGGCTACCTGCCCTTCTTGCGGGCGCGGCGGACGATCGCCGCGGTGCCGATGACGGCCGCGGTCGCCCCCGCGGCTCCGGCGGCGGTGAGCGCCGCCTCCTTGCGGGCGATCCGGCGGCCGGCCACGGCGTGGTGCCCCGCCCGCGCGGCCAGCAGCGCGGACAGCGCCTCCGTGTTGGTGCACGACGGCCGCCACCCGGCCGCGCGCAGCGACGCGCAGTCCACCACCCACGGGTACACCACGTACCGCAGCTCCGCGGCCGGCGCGGGCGTCACGCCGAGGCGGTGCAGCCGTTGCGCGGTGCCGAAGGTCAGGCGCGCGGGGAGCTCGATCGACTTCAGGCCGCTCAGCTCCTCGACCTCGGCCTGCGAGAGCCACCCGTCGCAGCCCACCGCGAAGTCGCCGCCGACCGTGCCGACGGCCGCCAGCTCAAGCGCGGACACTAGGTCAGCGAGGTGGCAGAACTGCCAGCGCGGTTCACACCCCCGCACCGCGAGCAGCCGCGGCGCCTCGAAGTGCCTGGTGAGCAGCGTGTCCACCGCGTCGCCCACCAGCGCCGCGGGCCGGACCACCGTGACCTCGGTGCCCGGATTGACCCGGCGGGAGCGCCGCGCGAGCTCCTCGATCTCCAGCAGGTCCCCGGCGACGCTGTCGTCGGCGTCGGCCAGCAGCGGCGCGTCCTCGGGCAGCGGCACCGGGTTGTCGGGCCGTGCCCCGTACACCATGGCGCTCGACACCAGGACGACCCGGCCGACGCGCTCGGCGGCCGCGGCGGTCAGCACCGTCTGCGCGGCGCGCACGTTGAGCGCGCGCCGCTGCCTGGCCTCCGTCTCCGCCGAGGTGTCCACGTCGGCGTGCACCACCACGTCGACACCGACCAGCCTGGCGGCCAGCGCCGGATCGCGGATGTCGGCGACCCGCCACGTCACCCCGGTGGCGTCGCCCCGGTGATCGTCTATCGCCACGACCCGGCTGACCTTCGGCGAATCCGCGAGCCGCACCGCGAGCGCGTGCCCGACCCCGCGCGCCGCCCCCGTGACCGCCACCACCGGCAGCGGCGGCGCGGTGCTACGCTCACGCCGAACGCTGCGCTCATGGCGAACCTGCCGTCTGGCGTTTCTCAAATCGGCTGCTCCCGAATAGCGTGGCGATTGTGACCTTTCTATCGTGCCCGACTACCTGACAGCTGAGGGAGCGCAACATGGCTGACCGTCCTCCCTTCGGCTTCGGCCCGCCCGGACGGCCCGGCGACGACGACCCGAAGCCAGGCGACCAGGGCCCGTTCGGCCCCTTCGGCGGGCCCGGGGGCGGTCCTGGCGGCCCGAACCAGTTCGCCGACGCGCTGCGCCAGTTCGCCGACCTGCTGTCCTACAGCGGCGGCCCGGTCAACTGGGAGCTGGCGAAGAACCTGGCCAGGCACACCATCGCGGCCAAGGGCGATCCCAGTGTGCTGGCCAACGAGCGCGCCGCGGTGACCGAGGCAGTGCGGCTCGCCGACCTGTGGCTGGACGACGTCACCACGTTCCCGTCTGGCATCAGGAAGATCGAGGCCTGGAGCCAGTCCGAATGGCTGGAGGCCACCTTCCCGGTCTGGTCCTCGCTTTGCGAGCCCGTCGCGGCCAAGGGCGTCGACGCGATGAGCTCGATCCTGAACATCGACCCCGCCCAGCTCGGCGAGGATGTCCCGGAGCAGATGCGGGCGGCGCTGTCCGGGCTCGGCGGCCTGTCCGGGCTCGCGCCGATGCTCAGGCAGCTCGGCGGGGCGATGATCGGCGGCCAGACCGGCAGCGCGGTCGGCGAGATGGCCGGCGAGATGGTCAGCTCGACCGATATCGGCCTGCCCCTCGGGCCGGAGGGTACCGCCGCGCTGCTGCCATCGGGCGTCGCCGCCTTCGGCGAGGGCCTGTCGGTGGACATCGGCGAGGTGCGGCTCTTCCTGGCCCTGCGCGAGGCGGCACATCACCGGCTGTTCGGGCACGTGCCGTGGCTGCGCCAGCACCTGTTCGGCGCCGTCGAGGCGTACGCCGCCGGGATCACGGTGGACATGAGCCGGCTGCGCGAGGCCATGCCGGACATCGACATGGGCAACCCGGAGGCGCTGCGCGAGGCGCTGGCCGGCGAGACGCTGTTCCGCCCGGAGGACACCCCGCAGCAGAAGGCGGCGCTCGCCCGCCTGGAAACCGCGCTCGCGCTGGTCGAAGGATGGGTGGCGACCGTCGTCGCGGCCGCGGCCGGACCGCGGATGACGCATGCCGACGCGCTGGCGGAGGCCATCCGCCGCCGTCGTGCCAGCGGAGGTCCGGCCGAACGGACGTTCGCGACTCTGGTCGGCCTCGAACTCCGGCCGCGCATGCTGCGCGAGGCCGCGGCGCTGTGGGGCGGCCTTACGGAGGCCCGCGGGGTGGACGGCCGCGACGCGCTGTGGGCTCACCCGGACCTGCTGCCCACCGCCGAAGACCTGGAGGACCCGGACAGCTTTGTGCGCGGCTCGGGCGAGCTGGACATCTCCGGCCTGGAGGACGATTCCGGCGAAGAAGGACACACCGAGTTACCGGGTTCGCCGACGACAAACAGTACTTACCGGCTCATAGATGCTCAAAATGTCAGTGCGTGGTGCCACCCTGTCACCATGAGACCAGCGCTGAAGGCCGGGCTGCGGCCGGTGTGGCGGGACCGCGACACGCTGCAGATCGGCGTCGACCCGCGGCGGGCGGCGGCGGTGACCGGGCTCGGCAGGGCCGTTGCCCTGCTGTCGCTGCTGGACGGGTCGCGCGAGGAGGCCGAGGTGGTCCGGGCCGCCGCGGCCCGCGGCATCGCGCCGGAGACGGCCGACCGGGTTCTCGGCCTGCTCGCGTCGGTCGGCGTGCTCGACGACTTCCCCGCCCACCTGCATCACACGCTGCCCGACTACCTGCGGGCACGGCTCGCCCCCGAACTGGCCTGCGCCGCGCTGGCCTACGGCCACGGTGACGGCGGCGCGCGGGTGATCGCGGCCCGCCGGGCCGCGTTCGTCCGGGTCTACGGCGCCGGCCGGGTCGGCGGGTGCATCGCCACGTTCCTCGCCGCGTCCGGGGTGGCCTGGGTTAGCTGCCGCGACAGCGGGACCGCGGGACCGGCGGACATCGCGCCGGCCGGCCTGGGCGCCGCCGACGTGGGGGCCGGCCGGGCCGCCGGGGTCTCCCGCGCGATCCGCCGGGTCGCGCCGGAGACGCGGACGGCCGACGACGCCGCCCGCACCCCGGATCTGGCGGTGCTCGCGGGCGGGGCGGACCCGGTGGAGCTCGCCGGGCTCATGCGGGGCCGGGTGCCGCACCTCGCGGTCCGGGCCGACGAGGCGATCGGCGTGGTCGGCCCGCTGGTGGACCCCGGGCGTTCGGCCTGCCTGCGCTGCGTTGACCTGGCCAAGGCGGCGCGGGACCGGGCCTGGCCGGCGATCCTCGCGCAGGCCGGCGGCTGGGCGGGGCCGCCTGCCTCCCCGCAGGCGTGCGACACGGTGCTCGCCGCCGCGACCGCGGCGCTGGCGGCCGCGCAGGCGCTCGCGTTCCTCGACCGCGCGGGTCCGCCGGTAACCTTCGGCGGCACGCTTGAGCTGGTGCTGCCGGACTGGCGGTGGCGGCGGCGCTCCTGGCCGCCGCACGCCGCCTGCACGTGCGGCGCGGCCCGGGCCGCGGCCGGGGCGGCGCGTGCGGCGGCAGCCGCGGCGGCCGGCACGCCGGCCCGGAACAGATGAGCTGGGAGGGGAACCACGGCCGCGTTCGGAATAATAGGCCTTCGAATGACGTCTAGGTCTGACGGAGAATGAGACCGTGAATGACGTCCCCCGCAACGCTGTCAGCAGGACCGCCAAACTAGCCGGATTGCCTCTTGGGTTCGCGGGCCGCACCGCACTGGGCCTCGGTAAGCGCATCGGGGGGAAATCCGCCGAGCTCGTCGCCAGGGAGATCCAGCAGCGCACCGCCGACCAGGTCTTCCGGGTGCTCGGCGAACTCAAGGGCGGCGCGATGAAGCTAGGCCAGGCGCTGTCCATCTTCGAGGCGGCGCTGCCGCCCGAGCTCGCCGAGCCGTACCGCGCGGTGCTGACCCGGCTCCAGGAGTCCGCGCCGCCGCTGCCCGCCGGCAGCGTGCACCGTGTGCTCGCCGCCGACCTCGGGGCGGACTGGCGGTCGCGGTTCATCTCGTTCGACGACTCGCCGTCCGCGGCCGCGTCCATCGGGCAGGTACACCGGGCCGTCTGGAGCGACGGCAGGCAGGTCGCGGTGAAGGTCCAGTACCCGGGGGCCGGCCGGGCGCTGATCAGCGACTTCACGCAGCTGAGCCGGCTCGGGCGGCTGTTCGGCGTGCTCATGCCGGGGCTTGAGGTCAAGCCGCTGCTCGACGAGCTGCGCGACCGGGTCGCCGAAGAGCTCGACTACCGCAGGGAAGCCGAGTCGCAGCGGGCGTTCGCCGCGGCGTACGCCGGGGACCCGGACATCTACGTGCCGCCCGTCGTCGCGGGCACCGACCACGTGCTCGTCACCGAGTGGATGGACGGCACGCCGCTGTCCCGGATCATCAGCGACGGGTCGAAGGAGCAGCGGGACCGGGCCGGGATCCTGCTGACCCGGTTCCTGTTCTCCGGCCCGGCGCGGGCCGGGCTGCTGCACGCCGACCCGCATCCGGGCAACTTCCGGCTGCTGGACGACGGCCGGCTCGGGGTGCTCGACTTCGGGGCGGTGGACCGGCTGCCGGACGGGCTGCCGCTGTTCTTCGGCCGGCTGCTGCGGATCATGCACATGCCGGACCCGGATATCGTCGAGGTCGAGCGCGAGCTGCGGGCCAACGGGTTCCTGCGGCCCGGCATCTCGGTGGACCTGGAGGCGCTGCGCGCCTTTCTCGCGCCGCTCGCCGAGCCGTCTTCGGTCGAGACGTTCAGGTTCAGCAGGGAGTGGATGCGCTGGGAGGCCGCGCGGGTCACCGACCTGAGCGCGTCCAACGTCTCGCGCAAGTTCAACGTGCCGCCGTCCTACGTGCTGATCCACCGGGTGTCGACCGCCGGGATCGGCGTGCTGTGCCAGCTGGAGTGCGAGGGGGCGTTCCGCGCGGAGGTGCTGCGCTGGGTGCCCGGCTACACCGACGACCCGCTCGCCCCGGCGGCTCCCGTCCCGGCCGGCTGAGCGCCCCCGCCGCGGGACCCCGGACAGGCCCGCCGCGGGGCCCCGGACAGGGCGGTCCCGGGATGGCCCACGTGCATCCCGGGGCCATCCCAGGGCCGCGCGGGACGGGCTAGCCGGCTGTCCGGATCGTCGCGCGGAGTTCGTCGGCGCGCTGCCAGGCGCGGCGCAGCCTGCGCTCGGCGCGGCGCAGCCTGCGCTCGGCGCGGCGGCGGGCCCGTTCGAGCCGGCGGAACCCGGCCGCCTGCCGCGCGAGCCTGGCCTGCTGCGCTCGCTGGAGGTGGCCGCGATATCGGTCTCGCGCCAGGGATTCTGACAAATACATGGCTGGCCTCTGCATCGTGTGCGTCGTGTGTCCTGGGTGCCGCATTGTGCGGCGATGGGATGCGGGCGCGGGCTCGCGCGCCGCCCGGTCCTGGTCCGGCCGGCTACGCGGCCTGTTCGCCGGCCTTGGCGATCGCGGCGTCCTCCTTGCGCGGGCGTCCGCGCGGGCGCTTGCGCGGCACGATCGTGCCCCGCAGCAGCAGTTCCCCGCCCCAGACGCCCCACGGCTCCCTCCGCTCCAGCGCTCCTTCGAGGCAGGTGGTCCGCGCACGGCAGCCCCGGCAGAGCGCCTTCGCGGCTTCGACATCCTCGGGAGCCTCGGCGAAGAACAGTTCCGGGTCCTCCGTGCAGGGAAG
>Ga0070737_10006004_pt1 | contig 11321 bp, 8 predicted proteins | sample Coa_R1_10_FD_66438 | JGI IMG/M metagenome (GOLD analysis project Ga0070737, IMG submission 66438) | Surface soil microbial communities from Centralia Pennsylvania, which are recovering from an underground coalmine fire - Coalmine... | ecosystem: Environmental > Terrestrial > Soil > Unclassified ...
CGCGCCGCCGTGGAGCTCGCCGGGCCCGGCCTCGGCGCGGTGCGGATCGACAGCGGCGACCTGCCCGCCCTCGCCTGGCAGGTGCGCGCGCTGCTCGACGAGCTCGGCGCCGCCCACACGCGGATCGTGCTCACCGGCGACCTCGACGAGTTCTCGATCGCCGCGCTCGCCGCGGCTCCCGTCGACGGCTACGGGGTCGGCACCGCGCTCGTCACAGGCTCCGGCGCGCCCACCGCGGCCCTGGTCTACAAGCTGGTCGCGCGGTCCGAGGGCGGTGGCGGGCCGCTGAGGCCGGTGGCCAAACGCTCGGTGGGCAAGCCGGGGCGAGGGGGCCGCAAGTGGGCGGTGCGGCACCGCGATGACCGCGGCATCGCCCTGGCCGAGGAGATCTTCCCCGCCCCGCCGGACCCGCGTCCCGGGGACCGCCCGCTGCTGCGCCCGCTGGTGCGCGACGGCGAGATCGTCGGCTCCGAGCCCCTGGAGGCCGCGCGCGACCGCCACCGCCGGCTTCTCGCGGAACTGCCGCCGCAGGCGTTCCAGCTGTCCCGGGGCGATCCCGCCATCCCCACCGTCTTCAGGCAGGACGGCAAACCCGACGGCGACTGACCCTCCCCCATCCTGTGGTGCAGGGTGATACGGGCCGCCCAGCGCACGGCGCGGGCGGAAGCTGCTACCGTGCTGCTTATGCCCGTCAGCAGCGAGAACTTCGCACGCGTGCTGGCCGAGCTCGGCGTCGCCGGAACCGTGCGGGAGCTTCCCGAGCCCGCACCCACCGCCGCGGCAGCGGCCGCGCAGCTCGGCTGCGACGTGGGCGCGATCGCCAACAGCCTGGTGTTCAGCGCCGACGGCACCCCGCTGCTCGTCATGACCAGCGGGGCACACCGGGTGGAGGTCACAAAAGTCGCGAAGCTGCTCGGGGTTTCCGCCGTGGCACGGGTCGGCGCGCCGTCCGTGCGGGAGTGGACGGGCCAGGCGATCGGCGGGGTGGCCCCGGTGGGCCATCCGCGGCCGATCCGCACCCTGGTGGACACCTGGCTGCAGAAGTACGACACGGTCTGGGCAGCGGCCGGGCACCCGCGCACAGTCTTCCCGACCTCGTTCGCCGAGCTGGTCCGTATCACCAGCGGCACGCCGGCCGACGTCGGCGCCTAGTGGCGTGGCCGGGTACGCTCGCCTCGCCCGCGGCACCGGCCATGGCCGCCTGCACAGCGGTCGCAGGCAGGGCGAAGGCTGCCTGGGACGGCACTAGCCAGGCGGTGCTATCCGGCCAGGCGGCGCCGGCCGCCCGCATCACCGTGCGCCGAGGACGGGATCCAGCTCGACGGCCAGCACGCCTACCGCGAGCCCGGCCACCAGCGCGCCCGCCACCCAGGTCACCGCGAACGCCGGGTGGTGAATCGGGATGACGAGCAGGCAGGCCTCGGTGTCCGGGTCCCATACGCGAGCCGTGCGGTCGGAGCTCACGCTCGCCAGCAGGGCACGGGACCCGGAAACGAACGCGCAAACGCCGTAGACCGGCCCGGCGTGACCCGCGAGAACCCGCCGCTGCTCCCCGGTGGCCGGGTCCCAGACCCGGACGGTCCGGTCACGGCCGGCGCTGGCCAGCAGCACCCGGCCGCCGGCCACCAGCGAGCAGACGTCGTTCACCCGGCGTGTGTGGCCGCGGAGCACGTGAAGCGGCTTGCCCGTCGCGGGGTCCCACACCCGGACCGTGCCGTCGTGACCCGCGCTGGCCAGCAGCACCCGGCCGCCGGCCACCAGCGAGCACACGGCGAGCACCTTGCGGGAATGGCCGTGCAGGGCCCGCACCTGCTCCCCGGTCGCGGGATCCCAGAGGCGGACGGCACGGTCGTTACCCGGGCTGGCCAGCAGCACCCGGGTGCCGAGCACCAGCGAGCAGGGCCTGCCCACCCAGCCCGTATGGCCCGCGAGGACGGTCCGCTCGCCCCGGGGCCTCGCCGACGCCCACCGGGCCTGGTAGGAGACCGCTCGGCCGCCGCGGTAGGCGTTCCCGAGGTTCTCCAGTGCCTCGGTGACGCTGAACATCGCTGCCCGCACCGCAGGCATCGCGTTCAGGGCGTGCGGCGTGAGCCGGAGCAGGCGCGCACGCCGGCGCCCGTCCTCGGATGTGGCATGGTCCTCGACGCGGGCGAGCCTACGCAGGTCCGCGTGAAGCAGATACTCGTCGTCGAGCAGCAGATCGTCGACCATGCCGGCGCGCGCCGCGTGGGCAGGCAGCGAACGGAGCAGGTAGCCGGGCGCGTTCGCCCAGCCGCCGCGCCGGCCATAGCGGACGAACGCCCGGTACAGGGCGCGCTCGCGGTCCGCCGTGGAAACGGCCTGCGACCGTGCTCTGCGCAGGGCGTCGTTGAGCGCTTGGTGGAAAAGCCGGAACACCGGCCCGGAGTGCCGCGGGGCGGACTGCGTCGGCGGCCAGGGCCCCGCCGGAGGCAGGGACCTGGCCGGGGAGCCGGAGCGCCAGCCCTCTGCCAGGGGGTCAGGCCGAGCCGGCGGGCCCGACTCCACCAGGAAATTCGCGGCCGATGACCGTGCGAAACGGGAAAGCTGCTCCTCGCCGATCTGCGGTCCGCCGAGCGCGACGATGGCCTCCCGCCACAAGTCAATCGGCAGGCCGGGCGGTTCAGCGAACGCCAGCGCGGCCAGCACGCTCTCCGCCGGGCATCCGGCCACCGGCGCGACCAGGTCCAGATAGTCGCGCAGCGCGGCGTCCACCGTGGCCGGGAACGACAGCTCCGCGGGATCCGCCGCCTCGGTGTCGTGCAATCCGTGTGCACGGGCGATAAGCCCGGCCACGAGGAAGTTCCGGCCGGACAGCTCCGCGATGCGCCCGGCCGTCCTGGCCGCGATCGCGGGGTCGGCATACGGATTGCCCGGGCGCTCGTCGCCGACGAGCTGGAGGGTTGCCGTGGCGTACGCCGTCAGGTCTTCCCTCGCGAAGAAGCGCGTGTCGTCAAGGTCGATCACCTCGATCGCGTCGCCGAACACGCTGAGCAGGTCCCCGCCCTCGTCACGGCGCCGCGTCCCGACGACGACCTGGGCTCCCACGCCGGAGCAGGTCTCGGCAAGCGGCAGCACGATCCGGCGGGCGATCAGCCTGGCCTGCGCGGCGGTCGCAGCCTCGTCAAGCGCATCGATGATCACGTTGAACCGCTCCCCGCCACGCCCGGTCAGGGCGGCCCGCATGGCGGGAGCGAAATCGTCCACCTGGTCAGGCAGTGCGGCGGAGGCCGCGCGGGCCACCTCGGCCGCCACCTCCAGTGCGGTCTTGCCCTTGGCGTGGACGGCGCAGGCGACCGAGCCGAGGGTGGCGCGAACGGCGTCGTCTCCTGGCGGAAGCTCGGCCGCGACACCCGGGTCGGCAGTCGTCACCACCCGGCCGAGCACGGCGGACTTGCCCACGCCGGACGACCCGGTCACGACAAGTACCCGCCGGTCGGGTTCCGGGCGGTCCAGCCAGCGGGTGATGGCCGTCAGCGCCGCAGACCGGCCGCGGAACCGGTAGCCGCGCTCGCTGTCCACGGTCACGCCGCGGGCACGGGGCCGCCAGTGCCTGCCCGCCTCCGGGTCGGTTTCGAGCGCCCATCCCCACGCCGCGAGGGCAAGCTCCCCCGCGGCCTCGACAGACCACGCGCTCAGCCGCCGCAGGTTCTGCTCCGGCAGGCACGCGTCGGCCCGGTACAGGGTGATCGCCCGCGCGTCGCCCCTGTCGTTGGCCTGCCCGACCACGCCGACCACGGCTTCGTAATCAGGTGACCACAGACCGCTGCCACTGAATCCGCGCTCAACCTGGTACCGGGACCCGGTGTCCAGCCGGACCCACCCGTAGCCGAGCGACGCCCCCACGACGCCGTCGACCGCGTTGCCCACGGGGTCGCCGCCGGCGAAGCCGAACGCCCACCACGCCTTGCCGACGAGATCCTGGGGGCGCGGGCAGCGCAGCGGGGCCGCGGTCACGCCCGCGGGCACCGGCCTGTCCAGGACGAGGACGGCCAGGTCGGCGACGTCCGCCGGCTGCGCCACGACCACCGAGGACACGGCCCGCCGGCCGAGCACGTTCTCCGCCTTGGGGAAGGCGACCCACAGCGGCCCCCGGGCACAGCCTTCCCCCGCAACCACATGAGCGCAGGTCAGCAGGCGGCGGTCATCGATCACGACTGCGGCGCCCAGCGGCACGAAATCGTGCTCGGTGGCATGGACCGCCGCCACCCACGTGTCCGCCGCCGGATAGACGCCGCCGTCCGCTGCGACAGACCGGGGACGGTGTCCTACCGGGCCTCGCCCGTTTCCGCTCGCCAAACCAGCGTGACCTCGAAATTTCCCTCTGCCGCCGCCTTCGCCACGAGCCAGTTCGCGGTCCCGCTGACCTTGACCCCGAACTTCAGCTCCACCTCGTCGGGACGCGCCTCCTTGAACTTGTCGAGGACGGCTCGTGCTGCCGCCACCGCCGGGGTCACTGCTTCGGGCACGCTGCCGGCGATACCGCCGGCACGGGCCGGATGGAATCCGGTGGATTCCTCCACCTCGAAACGCACGACCGTGGAATCGTCCAGCCCATAACTGATGACCTGCGGCGGCATTAACGTAACTCCTTTCGCTGCCGTCAGCATAGAAGCCGGGGCCCCTGCTGCACCCGGGTTCCGGCGCTTCCCCGCGGACCCGCCCCGCCCGGGACGGGCGGGGCGGGTAGTGTCGCGGCTGGAGCACGCATCTGGCCACGTGGGAGGTCTGGCTTTGAGTCACGGCGGCGAGGAGGCGGACACGCTGGTGATCTTCGGCATCACCGGCGACCTGGCCCGCAAGATGACGTTCCGCGCGCTGTACCGGCTGGAGCGCCGCGGGCTGCTCCGGTGCGGGATCATCGGCGTCGCGAGCCAGGAGATGCCCGCGGAGGAGCTGGTAAGGCGCGCCAAGGACGCGATCGCCGACAGCGGCGAGCCGCTCGACGAGAAGGTGTTCGGGAGGTTCGCCCGGCGGCTGAGCTACCTGCACGGCGATGCCACAGACGGCGAGCTGTACGCCAGGCTCGCCACGAAGATCGGCAGCGGCCGGAGGCCGCTGTACTACCTGGAGATGCCGCCGTCGCTGTTCGGCCCGATCGTCGAGCACCTCGCCGCGGCGGGCCTGCTGCACGGCGCACGGGTCGCCGTGGAGAAACCGTTCGGTCACGACCTGGCATCCGCCCGCGCCCTCGACGACCGGCTGCACAAGGTGCTGGCCGAGGACCAGATCCTGCGCGTCGACCACTTCCTCGGCAAGGAACCGGTCATCGAGCTGGAGTACCTGCGCTTCGCCAACATCGGGTTCGCGGAGCTGTGGGACCGCAAGAGCGTGTCCGCCATCCAGATCACGATGGCCGAGGACTTCGGCGTGGAGGACCGCGGCAGGTTCTACGACCCCATCGGGGCGCTGCGTGACGTGGTGCAGAATCACCTGCTGCAGGTGCTCGCGCTCGTCGCGATGGACCCGCCGGCCGGGGCGAGCGCGGACGACCTGCGTGACAAGAAGGTCGAGGTGTTCCGCGCGATGCCGGCCGCCGACCCGGCACGCTACGTCCGCGGCCAGTACGAGGGCTACCTGGATGTCCCCGGTGTGGCGCGCGGGTCCGCCACCGAGACGTTCGCGGCACTCCGGCTGGAGATCGACAACTGGCGCTGGGCGGGCGTGCCGGTCTTCCTGCGCGCCGGCAAGGCGATGCCGGCGAAGGTCACCGAGGTGCGGCTCCTGTTGCGGCGCACCCCCCGGCTCGCCTTCCTGCCCGCGCCCGAGCAGGTGGAGCCGAACCAGATCGTGCTGCGCATCGACCCCGACCCGGGCCTGCGGCTGCAGATCGCCGCCAAGGACGGCGACGGCTCGTGGCGCGCGGTCCACCTCGACACCTCGTTCTCCGCCGAACTGGGCGAGCCGCTCGAACCGTACGAGCGGCTGTTGCACGCTGGCCTGGCCGGCGATCATCAGCTTTTCGCGCGGGAGGATAGCGTCGAGGAGACCTGGCGGATCGTGCAGCCGCTGCTCGACAACCCGCCGCAGGTCATCCCGTACCCCCGGGGGTCGTGGGGGCCGAAGGAGGCGGACTCCCTGACCCGCGGTCACCCGCGCTGGCAGCGGCCATGGCTGCCGAAAGACCGCTGACGCGCGGCGCGCGCGGCGGGCACGGTGCCGGACCAGGCCAGTGGCTGCTTCCCCGGTCCCCGTGCGGGGAAGCAGCCTGGACGAACGGCTGACGACCAAGGAGACGTGCCATGCAGCTAGGAATGATCGGCCTCGGCCGGATGGGGGCCAACATCGTGCGGCGCCTGATGCGCGACGGTCACGAGTGCGTCGTGTACGACCGCAACGCCGATGTCGTGAAGCAGCTCGCTGCCGACGGCGCGACGGGCGCCGGGTCCGTGGAGGAGCTGGCGGCACTGCTCACGCCCCCGCGCGCGGTGTGGGTGATGGTGCCGGCCGGCGAGATCACCACCTCGGTGATCACGGAGCTGTCCGGGAAACTGGAGGCCGGGGACATCGTCATCGACGGCGGTAACTCCTACTACCGGGAAGACCTGCGGCACGCGGAGATCCTCGCCAAGAACGGCATCCGGCTGCTCGACTGCGGGACGAGCGGCGGGGTGTGGGGCCTGGAACGCGGATACTGCCTGATGATCGGCGGCGACGCCGACGCGTTCGCGGCGGTCGAGCCGGTCTTCGCGTCGCTGGCACCCGGGGTGGACGCGGCCGGACGTACGCCGGGACGGTCAGGCGAGGCCGAGCCTTGCGAGAAGGGCTACCTGCACTGCGGCCCCTCCGGCGCCGGGCATTTCGTGAAGATGGTGCACAACGGCATCGAGTACGGGATGATGGCCGCTATCGCCGAGGGGCTCGACATCCTGGGCAACGCCGACATCGGCACCCGGCCCCGGCAGGGCGACGCGGAGACCGCGCCGCTGGAGCACCCCGAGTACTACAAGTACGACATCGACGTGGCGGCCGTGGCCGAGGTGTGGCGGCGCGGCAGCGTCATCGGGTCGTGGCTGCTGGACCTGACCGCCACGGCGCTGCACGAGTCGCCGGACCTGTCCGGCTTTGCCGGCCGGGTGTCCGACTCCGGCGAGGGCCGGTGGACGTCGGTCGCGGCGGTCGAGGAGGGCGTGCCCGCCCCGGTGCTGACCGCCGCCTTGTACTCCCGGTTCAGCTCGCGCAACCTGGACGAGTTCGGCAACAAGGTGCTGTCCGCGATGCGCAAGCAATTCGGCGGCCACGAGGAACGCTCAGTCGGCTGAGCGGGAGCCATGCCCGCTCCGGGTTTCGTCTTCCCCGGCATATTCCCGACGTAATACACGGTATCGACGGGCCGCGGCTCACGAGCGGTAGCGTAAGAGCGTGCGCGCGCTCATCATCGTGGACGTGCAGAACGACTTCTGCGAGGGCGGGTCGCTGGCCGTGGCGGGGGGCGCCTCGGTGGCCCGCGCGATCAGCGCCCGCCTGGCGGGCGGCGGTACCGGCGCGCGGACTCCGGGCGCCGCCCACGGCTACGCGCATGTCGTGGCCACCCAGGACTACCACGTCGATCCCGGCGAGCATTTCTCGGACCACCCCGACTATGCCCGCTCCTGGCCGCCACACTGCGTCGCGGGGACGCCGGGCGCGGACTTCCATCCCGGCCTTGACACGCGCCCGGTCGGGGCCATCTTCCGCAAGGGCGCGCACGCGGCCGCCTACAGCGGATTCGAGGGCACCGACGAGGCCGGGACGCCGCTGGCCGCCTGGCTGCGCGACCGCGGCGTCACGCAGGTCGACGTCGCCGGGATCGCCACCGACCACTGCGTCCGCGCCACCGCGGCCGACGCGGTACGCGAGGGGTTCGCGACCAGGGTGCTGCTCGATCTCACCGCCGGCGTCGCGCCGGGCACTACCGCGCGCGCGCTCAGCGAGCTGCGTGAGGCCGGGGTGGAACTGGTTGGCACGCCCCTCCTCGGCAGTTCCCCGGGCGCATAGTGATCAGCCACACCCCGGCCGTCCGTCCCGGGACGCGTGGCCCGATCTTCCCCGGCGGGCCCCGCATGGCGCGGATTTCCGCCAGCGGGCACAGCGTCGCACGGCGCACCGGGCACAGCGTCGCACGGCGGCACGGCGCACCGGCCAGGGCACACCGGGCAGGACGCAAGCCGCCCGGGCACGTCCCGCCACCGCAGAGACCAGCACCCAGCCACGTCCCATTCCGCCAAAGCCGGCGCAGGCCCCGCCAGAAGCCAGGGGGCGAAAACGCCTATATCATCATGTTCCCGCTTTTATATAGCATGTCCCGGCTTTTCCTGCGTCACACCGGAGCCTGTCACCGGCCTTCTGGCGCGGGGTAAGAGCTGGCACGGCCCCCCATGCGCGAAGGAGCCAGGGAACCAGCTCTTTTCCCATGTCTTCGCAGGTCACGCGCTTGCAGACGCGGCGGCGCCCCATAAATGCGACATAGTTATGACATAGTTACCTTCCGCCTGCTTTCACCCGGCCGCACGATGAATCCCGCAAATACCCAGGTCAGCGCTTGCCGGGCCGCATACCGGCCTTGGCCGTGCCAGGACCTGGATATCTGGAATTTGCGCGTTTAACTGAAACGGGCACCCGGATGCTATAGCCTCCTTCTGGCGCTAGCCGCCGCGGGGGATTCCGTTCTGTGTGGGCAAGGTCCTGTGGAGTTTTGTATGCGAGATGAAAGGCGGCGCCTCCGCCGCCGTCTTCGGGCGGCCAGCCCCGGCCCGCGCCGGCTGGCCGCGGTCGCCGCGGCGGGATCCGCCGCGGCGCTTCTGGTGGCCGGCTGCGGGAGCGGCGGCGCCTCGCCGTCCCATGCTGGTCCGGCGGCCGCGGCTGCCTCATCCAGCGCGGCGGCACCCGTCCCGCCGCGCCCGGTATCTGCGGCGAAGCTGGCCAGCCTGCCGCAGGCAACCACGTTCGCGCACCTGCACGGGGTGCCTGCCGACCCGCAGCCGTCCGCGCTGACCAGCGGCCTCGTGGTGCATCCGCGCAGCACGCTGGCCGTGTACGCGGCGCCGGGCGGGGCGCCGGTAGCGGCGCTGCCGGCCACGGAGCTGGGGAACCCGACGTGGGTGCCGGTGGTACAGGAGCGCCCGGGGTGGGACGAGGTGCTGCTTCCCTCCCGTCCCAATCACGCGAGCGGCTGGATCTCCACCAGCGGCCATGCGCTGCACGTCGCGGAGACCCAGTACGTGATCCGCGTCGACTTGGCGGCCCGGCGGGTTACCGTGCTCGACAGCGGCCGGGAGGTCGGCTCGTGGACGGCGGCGGTCGGCGCGCCGCGGACCCCGACACCGACCGGGCGGACCTTCCTGATGGCGTCGCTGGAACCGGCGCACCCCACCTACAGCCCGCTGATCCTCCCGCTCGGAACCCATTCCAACACCCTTGACACCTTCGGCGGCGGGCCCGGCACCGTCGCCCTGCACGGCTGGCCCGACGCCTCGGTGTTCGGGCACGCGGTCACGCACGGCTGCATACGTGTGCCGCCGGCCGCGCTGCACGTGCTGTCCCACATCCCGCTCGGAAGCCTCGTCCTGGTCTCCTCCTGACGGCCCCCTCCCCGCCTTGCGGTGCCGAAGACCAAACCAATGTCCATCCAATGGCGCAGAAAGTGAAGGATCACGCGTGAGAACCCCCAAGATGACCAAGCGCACCGTGGGTGCCACCGCCTCGGCTGCCGCCGCGGGCCTGGCCGCTGCGGCCACGATCGTTGCCATGTCCCCCGCGCCTGCGGGTGCGGGCACCGGCACCACCTCCGCATCCGGGATCATCACCAGCGGGCTCGGCCTCCCGCCCCTGGAGACCGTGACGTCGAACGGCGCGCAGCAGGACAAGAGCCTCCTCAGCATCCCGAGCAACCAGGTCCTGACCGCCAAGGTGCTGCACGTGCTCGCGAACGCGGCGCAGGGCACCGCCCGCGCCAGCACCACCGACCTCAACATCGGCGGCGGCAAGCTCATCGCGAGCCTGGTCACCGCGTCCTGCAAGCCGGGCGGCGGCAATGCCACGCTGCTCGACGCCATCGTCGCGGGCCACAAGATCCCGGTCTCGCCGCCGCCCAACACCACGATCGCCGTGCCGCCAGGCGCCGGCCACATCGTCGCCATCACCCTCAACAAGCAGGTGAAGAACAGTGAGGGCGGCCTCACCGTCACCGCGATCGAGGTCCAGCTCGGTACCGGCAGCGGGCAGAAGACCATCGACGTCTCCACCGCCACCTGCGCGGCGCCCACCGCGCACACGGCACCGGCCGCACCCGCTGCGCCCGCGCCCACGCCCCAGCGCGGCAACCTGCCGGTAACGGGCTGACCACCAGCCGCCACTTGCCCGGGTTGCGGACTTTTACGGTCCGCAACCCGGGCAAAGCAATTTTGGGCGTCAGGCCGTGCGGCGCATCGAACCAAGCCCTGGCGGAGCGGGCATGGCTTCCGCCCCTACCGCAGGACGACATCGGTAACGGGGAGGGACGAATCCGCGGGCAGGCCGAGCGGGGAGGCGGGCAGCTCCCTGGCGGCCAGCTCGGCACCGAGGGCGGCCACCATCGCGCCGTTATCCGTGCAAAGACGCGGCCTCGGGACCCGGAGCTGTATGCCGGCCCGTGAGCAGCGTTCCTCCGCCATGGCGCGCAGCCGCGAGTTGGCAGCCACGCCCCCGCCGATGACCAGGTGCCCGACCCCGTGCCGGAGGCACGCGTCCACCGCCTTGCGGGTCAGCACATCCGCCACTGCCTCCTGGAAGGAGGCTGCGACATCGGCCACGGGCACGGGTTCCCCGGACGCCTCCCGTGCCTCCACCCAGCGCGCGACCGCGGTCTTCAGCCCGGCGAACGAGAAGTCAAGCGTCCCGTCGTGGTACTTCCCGCGCGGGAAGGCGATCGCGGCCGCGTCACCGGAGCGCGCCGCCTTATCGATCGGCGGGCCGCCGGGGAACGGAAGCCCCAGCACACGGGCCACCTTGTCGTATGCCTCACCGGCCGCGTCGTCGATGGTCGCGCCGAGCGGCACCACCTCGCCCGCCACGTCGGGCACGAGCAGCAGCGAGGAGTGACCCCCCGACACGAGCAGCGCGACGGCGGGCGCCGGCAGCTTGCCGTGTTCGAGCTGGTCGACGGCGACATGCGCGGCCAGGTGATTCACCCCGTACAGCGGTTTCCCGAGGGCGAGGGCATATGCCTTCGCAGCGGCCACGCCGACGAGCAGCGCTCCCGCGAGCCCCGGTCCCGCGGTCACGGCGATGGCGTCGATGTCCGCTAGCGTCACACCCGCCATGGCCAGCGCGCGGTCCACGGCGGG
>Ga0070737_10006006_pt1 | contig 11319 bp, 8 predicted proteins | sample Coa_R1_10_FD_66438 | JGI IMG/M metagenome (GOLD analysis project Ga0070737, IMG submission 66438) | Surface soil microbial communities from Centralia Pennsylvania, which are recovering from an underground coalmine fire - Coalmine... | ecosystem: Environmental > Terrestrial > Soil > Unclassified ...
TTCTGCCCGCGCTCTACAGCGATAACTACATAGCCCTGATGCCCGGCGAGCGGCGCGTCATCCGCGTTGAAGTTGCGGACCGCGACACGCGCGGGCAGCGGCCACAAATCGCTATCTCCGGTTTCAACGTAAAGGCCCGCCGCGCAGTGGTGGTTGAGCGAACGGATTAGTCCAAACCCGAGATGCTTTGTCAAATTCCCCAAACCTGCTCATGGGAAACTGGTGTGCAAGCACTTTCTGTTTTGGGAGGACTCATGGCGCAAACCGTTGCTCCCCTGGCCGGCCGCCAGCCGGCCCTTTCCCCCGAAGAATTCCGTGCCATCGATGCCTGGTGGCGCGCAGCCAACTACCTCTCTGCCGGCCAGATTTACTTGTACGCCAATCCCCTGCTGCGCGAACCGCTGCGCCTCGAGCACATCAAGCCCCGCCTGCTCGGGCATTGGGGCACCACGCCCGGACTCAACTTCATCTACGTCCACTGCAACCGCGTCATCCGCAAATATGGCCTCAACATGATCTACGTTTGCGGCCCCGGACACGGCGGCCCGGGCATGGTCGCCAACACGTGGCTCGAAGGAACCTACAGCGAACTTTATCCCAACATCCCCCAGAACGAGGAAGGCATGCGGCGGCTGTTCACGCAGTTTTCCTTTCCCGGCGGAGTGCCCAGCCATGCCGCGCCGGAAACGCCCGGCTCCATCCACGAAGGCGGCGAGTTAGGGTATGCGCTGCTGCACGCCTACGGAGCGGTGTTCGACAATCCCACGCTGACGGTCTGCTGCGTGGTGGGCGATGGCGAAGCCGAAACCGGGCCGCTGGCCACAAGCTGGCATTCCAACAAGTTTCTCAACCCGGCCCACGATGGCGCGGTGCTGCCGGTCCTTCACCTCAACGGCTATAAGATCGCCAACCCAACCGTGCTGGCGCGCATTCCGCGGCACGAACTGACATCCCTGCTCGAAGGCTACGGATACCATCCGTACTATGTCGAAGGCTCCGACCCGAAGCTGATGCACGAAGCCATGGCTTCGACCATGGATACCGCGGTGGAAGAGATCCAGGCGATTCAAGTGGCGGCGCGCTCGCACGGATTTTCGCAACGCCCCGTGTGGCCGATGATCGTTCTGGTTTCTCCCAAAGGGTGGACCGGACCCAAAACCGTGGATGGCCTCCAGGTGGAAGGCACCTTCCGCGCGCACCAGGTGCCGGTCGATCATTTCGCCGGCCACCCCGAGCATCTCCACATCCTCGAAGAGTGGATGAAGAGCTACCACCCCGAAGAGTTGTTCGATGAGAATGGATCTCCCGTGCCTTTGATTCGGCAACTGGCGCCGGAAGGGGACCGCCGCATGGGAGCGAATCCCAATGCCAACGGCGGCCTCCTGCTCAAGCCGCTGCGTATGCCCAACTTTCGCGCCTATGCGGTGGAAGTGCCGCGGCCGGGCACAGGCCACGCCGAAGCCACTCGCGTGCTCGGAGGAATGCTGCGCGACGTGCTGCGCCAAAACCAGGACCGCCGCGACTTCCGCATATTCAGCCCCGACGAGACCGCCTCGAACCGCTTAAACGCGGTATTCGAAGCCACCGGCCGCGCCTTTACCGGCGAGATCCAGCCCAACGACGACCACGTCTCTCCGGATGGCCGCGTCATGGAAGTGCTCAGCGAGCACATGTGCCAGGGCTGGCTCGAAGGCTACTTGCTCACCGGCCGGCACGGCTTGTTTTCCTGCTACGAAGCCTTCATCCACATTGTGGACGCCATGTTCAACCAGCACGCCAAGTGGCTCGAAAGCACGCGGCGTATCGACTGGCGGCGGCCGATTGCCTCTCTTAATCTGCTTCTCACTTCGCACGTCTGGCGACAGGACCATAACGGTTTCAGCCATCAGGACCCTGGCTTCATCGACTTCGTCATGAACAAGAAGGCGGATGTTGTCAGGGTCTACCTGCCCCCCGATGCCAATACCCTGCTCTCGGTTGCCAACCATTGCCTGCGCAGCAAAAACTATATCAACGTGATCGTGGCCGGCAAGCAGCCGGCGTTGCAGTGGCTCGATATGGATGCGGCGGTGAAACACTGCACGGCCGGAATCGGCATTTGGCCCTGGGCGAGCAACGACCAGGGTGGAGAGCCGGATGTGGTGATGGCCTGCGCCGGAGATGTGCCCACCATGGAGGCTTTGGCCGCCGTGGATTTCCTGCGCGGCAACGTGCCGCATCTAAAGATCCGGGTGGTAAACGTGGTGGACCTGATGACGCTCCAGCCCGCCTCGGAGCACCCGCACGGCCTTTCGGACCGCGAGTTCGATTCCATCTTCACCACCGATAAGCCGGTGGTCTTCGCCTATCACGGCTATCCCTGGCTGATTCACCGCCTCACCTACCGCCGCGCGAACCACCACAATATTCACGTCCGCGGATACAAAGAGGAAGGCACCACCACCACGCCTTTCGATATGGCCGTGCTGAACGATCTCGACCGCTTCCACCTGGCTATGGATGTGATCGACCGCGTGCCCGGCCTCGCCGCCGTAGCCGCGCACCAGCGGCAAGCCTTGCGCGACAAACTCATCGAGCACCGCCTCTATGTAGACAGCCGCGGCGATGACCTGCCCGAGGTAAAAGACTGGCATTGGCCGGGGTAAAGCGCCCGGAATCGTTTACTTTTCCGGAAGCGCAAACACGTACAGCACGTTGCCGTTCGCCGGATGATGAATCTCCGGCGCCACCGCGGCCGGCACCTGCCGGGGGCTGCCGCCGCCCAATCCGCTGGTGACCGCTACGTACTGCCGTCCGCCCACGCGGAAGGTCACCGGGAAACCTTGCACCGAAGTCGCCAGGCGCGTCTTCCAGAGCACCGCGCCCGTCTTCACGTCCACCGCCCGGAATACACGGTCGAGATCGCCCACGAACGCCACGCCGCCGGCCGTCGAAAGCACCGCCGTCAGAAAGGGCGCGCGCTGCTCGATCTTCCAAAGCTCTTTCATGCTGTCCACGTCATACGCCGCCAGCTTGCCGATGTTGCCATTTGTGCCCGGCATTTCGAAAAACCGGCGGTTCGCCGAGGTGCCGCCCGAGCCTTCCTTGAAATCGGTTTTGCGGCCGTACATCTGCATGCAGGTCTGGCTGAGTGGAATGATGAGCTGGTTGGTGGGTTGGTGATAGCTCATCGCCTGCCAGTTGTGCCCGCCTTCGGTGGAAGGGCAGGCGTCCACCCATTTTTCCGGCTCCTGCTCCACAATGTCGTTGCGGTAATGCACGGCCCCGGTCTTCTTGTCGATGCTGTCGAAAACGTTCTGGTAGACGGTTTCCTTGTAGTCGAGAAACTTTCCGGTCTTGCGGTCAAGCTTCCACAGAATGCCATCTTTACCGATGGTGAACAGCAGGTTGCGCCCGCCCGAATCTACCAGCACGCGTTCGTAAACCGTGTCGAGATCGAGCGATTCGCCGGGCACATGCTGGTAATACCAGGCGAGCGAGCCGTCGGCCGGCCGCAGCGCCAGCGTAGATGCGGTGTAGAGAGCGGCGGCGCTCGTGCCCCGAATGGCGCGCATCCACGGCTTGGCCTGCGCCACGCCCCAATAGGTCAAACCCAACGTGGGATCATAGCTGCCTGTGATCCAGGTGTCGCCGCCCGCCCGCAAAAGGTTGGAAAGCTTGCCCCAGGTATCGCCGCCGGGCGTGCCTTCCCGCGCGACCGTTTCAAACTTCCAGAGCTGCTTGCCGGTCTCGGCGTCGTAGGCGCTGATGAAGCAGCCCGTCTCCTTATAGCGGTCGCACCCGCCCATTCCCTGGATCACCTTGCCATCGATGATCAGCGGCCCGCTGGTGTTGCCGTAACCTTTCGCCGGATCGGCAATGCGCGTTTCCCAAACCACCTTGCCCGTGCGCGCGTCCAGCGCCAGCAGGCGCACATCGGTGGTCGCCAGGTAAACCTTGTCTTGGTAGACCGCGAGGCTGCGAATCGCGCCCAGCCCGTTCGAAAGCTCCGGCCCGATGCGGTTCTCCCAGATCAGTTCGCCGGTGCGCGCATCGAGCGCCTGCACGATGTTGAAGGTATTGGCGAGGAACATCACACCGTTGTGGACGATCGGCGTCGGCTCATTGGCCCCGCCCTCGTTCATCGCCCACTCCCAGACGAGCTGAAGCTGTTTCACGTTGCCCGTGTTGATCTCCGCGAGCGGGCTGTAGCTCCAGGCCTGGTAGTTGCGGCGGATCATCAGCCAGTCGCCCGGATCTGGATTGCGCAGCATGGCATCGGTGACCGGCACGTAATTCTTCACCTCGCCCTTGACCGTCAGTCCCTTCGGCCCCGCCGGCGCGGCTGCAACCTGGCCGCCGGCCTGAAACGCAATCGCCGGCCGGCCCGTGGCTACCGAGCGGATCGGAAACGCCGCCGAGGCGGTGAGCGGCTGAGCGCTGGACGCGCCATTGGCGGCCAGAATGAAGGCCGCGAGATTTACCGCGGCCTCTTCACCGAGCGAGCCCGGAGCGCCCGGCGGCATGCTGGTCTGGATGTAACTGACCAACTCCCGCGCCGTGCGGGTCCCCCAGGCAGCCACAAAGTTCGATCCGGCAAGCTGCGGCCCTTCGTTGCCGCCGAGATCTACGGCGTGGCAGCCCGCGCATTCGGCCTGGTAGGCCGCGCGCCCGGCTTCAGCCTGTTGGGTGGTTTGCGCGTACGCCACCGTCGTGAATAGCGCCAGAAGCGCGTATCGATTTCGCATAGGCCTCCTTACCGCACGTGGCCCACGATCCATTTTTCGATCGCCGCCGCCACCTGCAGGTTATTCTTCTCCAGCATCACCATGTGCCCGTTGCCGTGAATGCCCTCGTTTTCAAGGCGCATATGCGTGTTCTCCACACCGGCCTGCTTCAGGTACTTCGCGGTGCAGTGATCGTAGACGGCGTGATAGGAAGACTCGGTGGTCACAATCAGGACCGGAATCCCCTTGAGATGCGGCAATTGCCGGGGCGGATCGGCTTGCTGCCAGCAGGCGGTGAGGCCCGGCGCGTCCGGTTGCGCCTCGCGCACTTTCGCCAGCTCGCCGGCGGATGCGGCCGGAGGGTCATAGGTAATGGGAATATCGGTAATGCCCCAGGCGCGGCTCGGATTCTCGTTCACCACTGCGTTATAGAATGGCGGCCCGCTCGGCTCTACCGCCACAATCGCCTTCACCGCCTTGGGCCGGCTATCCGCCAACAACCAGCCGAACGGTCCCGCCTGCGAATGCGTCACCACGATCGCTTCGCCGATCTTGTCCAACAGCAGCGAGCCATCTTCCTTGATCCGCCGCTGCGTCTCTTCCGCGCTCGCCAGGCTCTCTACCTGCGATGCATAGAATTGGTCGAAAATGGGATCGCCGCGCTGGCCTTTCTTTGCGCCCTCGCCCGGCCACTGCGTGTGCTTCTTCGCTTGCGGCCACCAGCCGCCTACCTCGCTGGCCGTAAACCGCCGCTCGATCTCCGAAGCCGAAAGGATCTGCAGCGCTCCATCGGAGGGGTGCCATGCGGACCGCCCGCGCGCCGGCTGGTCGATAAGATAAACCACGTATCCTTGCGACAGAAAATAGTCCGCCCATCCCATGCGCCCATCCGGCGTGCCGAGCCAGTTAGTGGCAGTTTGCGAGAGGCCGTGGAGAAACAGCAGCGGATACTTGTGTGTTACCCTCGCGGGCCGCAGCTCCTCCACATACATTTGCCCGCTCATCACCTCTTGCCCCGGCGCGCCCGTGTACTTCCCGCCCACATAGAAGAACTCGCGAGTGGAGAACACACGCGAATCGGACGCTCCGAAAACCGAAGCCGCCGCCAGCACCGCCGCGAAACTCAGCCTGCTCATGATCTGATTAGTTTATGACGCCGGGAGGCGGCCGGTGCAGTGGGAAGGAAAACCGGGGGGCCGGGCCGGCGCGGCGCTTCGCCACGGGACTGGAGGCGCCGACACGGCGCTTCCGGCGCTTCTCAGCAGGATTCGAGTACCTGCTGGATGCGCGGCCGGTCGACACAGCGGCGCTGCAATCCAATCTCGCGCACTATAAGCGGCTGGAGGGCGAAGACAAGGAGGCGGAGTGGCGGCCCGTCCGGCCTGGGCTCCGCAAGGAGTTCGCGGTGTATACGGCGGGGTTTCCCACTCCCGCCCTGATGTCCGCGCGTTCGCGGCTTTGAGCGAGCGCGCTCCCGCCGCGGAATTTCGCCATTGGGGCGACGCGGACGTGGGGGGCCGCGCATCTGGTGGTTCCTGCGCTCCCGGCTGGCGAGGCCAGTCGCTCTCTTTCGCACGACGGCCGCCTGGATTGAGAGCGAGACGCTTCGCGGCGGAAAACGCCTGAGTGCCCAGGAGGTGGAGGCGCTGCGGCGTTTGAAGTCGCAGGTGAGCGCCGTGCGAGGGGAGGACGCCGGCTCGGCTCGCGACCTGATGGACAGGCTTATGGAACATCGGGTGCGGATTGAGCAGGAGAGGTACTGAAGAGCCGCCTGAGTTGGGCCGCGGATTCGGCCCCGACGGCCGCAGCTCCGTCTGACGCACCCCTACGGTTGAATTTTGTTTCCTCGCGGGCCCCTTGTCCAGTATCATATACATTGTCTTCGATACAAGACAACTAACCGTTTCCATGGAGGGGGAGTGAACTACGCGAAACCGCCGCGCGCCGCGCTGCGATTCATCGGCATCATGCTGATTTTTGGCGCCCCGGCAGCCGCCGCGCAGGATATGACTATCGAATGGAAGGCGAGCTTAACGGACCTGGAGCGGCGCTTACCCGGACTGCCGGCGGCGGGACCGGCAGTGGACGCGTGGCGCGCCGATGCGGAAAGTTTGCGATCCTCGCTCGCGTCCGCCGCGGACTCCTATCCGGCGCCTAAGATCCAGCTTCCCGAGCCGCTGCCGCCCGAGCCGTCGCACGCTCAGTTGCAGCAGCAGTTTGCAGCGCTGAGCAGCGCAGTCGACCAGGCGATCCGGCAAAGCCCCGGTTCGCCGTTCCATCTCGGCACGGTTGCGGTGACCGTGTCCGCGACCGCTCCGGCGCCTTCGCCGGTTTCCGATAGCACCGACCAAACCGAGATTCGGAACCTCGATCTGGTCAACGCCGCAAAGGCCCTCGATTATCTTCCCGGTGTTTCGATCCAGCACCTTTCTCAAAACCGGAACGAGGCGGGCATTATGGTTCGCGGGTTCAGCACACGCGGGCAGGTGCCGCTCTATATTGACGGAATTCCGATTTCGGTGCCCTACGACGGCTACGTCGATTTCAATCGATTCCTGACGAGCGATATCGCGGAAGTGCAAGTGGCGAAGGGCTATTCCTCTCCGTTACTAGGCCCGAATGCGCTGGGCGGCACTATCAATCTGGTCACGCAAGAACCGGTGAAGAAGATCGACGTTGACGCGCTGATCGGCACCGGCTCAGGCAACACGCTACTTTCCGCGCTCCGCCTCGGTTCCCGATGGCGCCGCTTTTTCTTCCAGGGCGCGCTCGATTGGCTGCAAGCCGATTTCATCCCGTTGTCCGGGAAGTTCCCGGTTCTGCAATACCGGAACCTTCCCGATATCGTAATGACCGATCACCTGAACAATTCGTGGTCCCGCGACGAGAGGTTCACCGGCCGCGCAGGCTGGACGCCGCGCGGGCAGGACGAGTATGTTTTAAGCTATATCAATTTGAAGGGGCAAAAGGGCGTCCCGCTGTATCAAGGGCCAAACACGGCGGCGGCGTACCGGTTCTTCTGGACATGGCCGTATTGGGACATGGCCAACTATTACTTCCATTCCAACACGGAACTCGGCGAGAGCAGCGCGATCAAATTCCGCGCGTTCTACACGCAATTTCGCAACGACATCGACATGTATTCGACCGATACATATTCCGTTATGAACACGAGCAATGCGGAACATAGCATGTATAACGAGCATAATGACGGGTTCTCGAGCGAGTTCACCACCCGCGCGGTATCGAGGAATGTCATCAGCGCGTCCTTTTTCCTCAAAGACGACATCCACACCGAACGGGGAATTTTTCCGGCAATTTCGCCGTTCCCGCTCATCGAGCCGGAGCTTCGCGACAGCGATATCCAAACGACCATTGGACTTCAGGACGTGGTCCGGTTCTCGTCCCGGCTCTCTTTAACGGGCGGATTCAGCGCGGATCACTTCGATGGCCTCGAAGGCCAGCAATATAATGCCGCCATGACAGGGCTGCTGCCGTTCACTTGCCTCGAGTCCCCGAAAAACACATCCTTTTCCGGGTGCACCGCGCACGTCTGGAATTTAAATCCGCAGGTAGCTGTCTCGTATCGGGTTGGCGAGAGCGGCACTTTTTTCGCAACATTCGCGGATCGCGGACGGTTTCCCATGCTCAAAGACATTTACTCGGCGAGCCTGGGCGCGGGACTACCGAACCCCAACCTTCAGCCGGAGCACAGCCGCAACTGGAACGCCGGATATTCGCAGGTGCTCGGCGCGCGGACACTGGCGCGGGTGACGCTTTTCCGAAGCGACTTGCGGGATGCCATCGAATCCGTGTTCGTAACGGACCCCGGCGGAACGAGCCCTTCCTCGGCGATGTGCCCCAACAACCGGGTTATCGGGTTTTGCAGCGAGATGGCGAACATCGGGAGGGAGGTGCATGAGGGCGTCGAGTTCGAAGTTCGCAGCACACCGCTCGCGCGCCTGACCGTAAACGCCAGCTACAGTTTTTTGAACCGTACGATTGCCTATGACTTCGGTGCGCTTCCAAATGTCAGCGCCGTCAACACCAGCATCAGTGTGTTGCCGGTGTCGCCCCGGAACAAGGCAATCGGCACAGCCACGGTGCGGCTCCCGCTGCAAATCCTCGCGATCGTCAATGAACGGTACGAGAGCGGGCTTGTGGTGCAGGATACGACATACGCGACGACCTCTCCTCTGTTTCTGCCGCATGCGGAGTCATACGCGACCACGGACATTGGCGCGATCGCGCCGGTGCGGGGAGGAATCAGCGTGCAGGCGGGCATTAAAAATCTGTTCGACAGGTACTACTTCTACACAGCAGGGTACCCTGAAATAGGGCGCAACTGGTTTTTGAATTTACGTTACCGGTTTTAGGAGGCGGACATGAATCGTCGTAATGTCGTTATTGTGCTCACGGGTTTGGGACTCCTCGCCGGTGCGGCAGCGGCCCAATCAGAATCGGCGCCGCCGCTACTGACGGTGTCCGGGGACATTCCCACGCCGTTAGAGATAAAGTCCGAGGACCTGGCGAAGATGCCCCGCGAGACCGTTTCGGTGCAGGAGGAGGACGGAACGAAAGTCCAATACGAGGGCGTGCCGCTTCGCGAGATTCTGGCGCGGGCCGGCGCTCCCCTCGGCAAGCAACTGCGTGGCAAGGCCCTGGCATCTTACGTGTTGGCCAAAGCGCATGACGGGTATCAAGTCGTGTTTGGGCTGGCCGAAGTGGACGCGAGCTTTGCGAATGAGCCGATTATTGTGGCCGACAAGCGCGATGGCAAGCCGTTATTCGGATATCAGGGACCGTTCCGGCTGGTGTGCGCCAACGATAAAGCGGGAGCGCGATCCGTGCGGATGCTGGAGAGGCTGGAGATCGTCCGGCTGAGGAAATAGACAGACTCTTTATGCGCAAAGCTCTTCTGGCGCTATCGGTAGCCGCCGTTGCCGCGTGGAATGCTCTTCCGGCCGCCGATGGCGGGCAGGCGTACCCATGGAATTTGCCAAAGGGTTTCCCGAAACCTTACGTTCCGGCCGACAATCCCATGACGGCGGCCAAGGTGGAACTGGGGCGACACCTGTTCTATGACACTCGCATGTCGGTGAACGGAAAAGCATCCTGCGCCAGTTGCCACAAACAGGAGCTTGCATTCACGGACGGCCGAGCCGTGGGGATCGGCGCGACGGGCGAAGCGCACACGCGGAGCGCCATGAGCCTGGTGAATGTGGCTTATAGCGCCGCGCTCACCTGGAGCAATCCTCAAATGAAGTTGCTGGAAGCGCAGGCGCTCGTGCCGATGTTCGGCGACCATCCGGTAGAACTCGGACTGCGCGAGGGTGATGGTTTCATTCCGATGCTGCGTTCCGAGCCGCGATACCGCCGGCTATTCGCAGCGGCATTTCCGGACGAAGAGGACCCTTTTACGATTTCCAACGTGGCGAAGGCAATAGCGTGCTTCGAGCGGAGCATCATTTCCGCGCGATCTCCCTACGATCGCTATCACTACGGCGGGGACGACTCAGCCGTTTCCGAGTCCGCCAAGCGCGGCGAAATCCTCTTCTTTAGCCAGCAGATTGCGTGCTTCCGCTGTCATGGCGGTTTCAACTTTAGCGACGCGACGGTATCCGAACGCAACCCGGGGCGCGAGGTCGAGTTTCACAACACGGGACTTTACAATCTCAAGGGACCGTATTCGTATCCAGCGCCCAATCTGGGGATTTACGAATTCACAAAATCGGCGGCGGACGTTGGGAAGTTCAAGGCGCCGACGCTGCGCAATATCGCAGTAACGGCGCCGTACATGCACGACGGGAGCATTCCGACGCTCGAAGACGTTCTCGACCACTATGCCGCCGGGGGCAGGACGATCGCTTCCGGCGTGAATGCCGGGAACGGGCACGACAATCCCAACAAAGACCCATTGATTGGCGGCTTCCAACTTTCCGCCGCGGAGCGGGCGGATTTGATCGCGTTTCTGCAGTCGCTCACGGACGACGCGGTGCTTCACGATTCCAGGTTCGCAAACCCCTGGTAGACACTGACGATTTCCATTGGAGGAAATATGGCGCTCTCAGCCAGAAATCAACTTCCCGGTACGGTCGAAGACGTTCAGATCGGAGACATCATGGCGCATGTCGTGGTGAAAATCGGCGACAATCTCGTCGAAAGCATCATTACTCGCAACAGCGCGGAGGAACTCGCCTTGAAGAAGGGCGATGCGGTCAAGGTTGTGGTCAAATCGACCGAGGTGATGATTCAGAAAGGCTGACGGAAGGGGCCGCGAACCAGCCCCGGACTACAGGACATCGGTATGGACCGCGTGAAGGGTCAGCCCAACCCGTCTAGCGCTTCGCCGTGCGTCCACACGTCGTGCATTTCGAAGGGGCCGCGGGTCAATGTTGTAGCGTCTTGGATGACTTCGAACTGCTTGATCGAAATGTTTCGTATGGAAGCGAGCCCTCTTAACCCAAGTTCGTCACCAAACCGGCGAAACCTCGCCAAGTTGACGGAGTAGGGATTTCTGCTCGGCAGTTGGCTCGGTAATGCGGCGCAAGCGGATCTCGCGGCCATCGGTGGTCGGTAGAACGATGTCTGCGCTTTGCAGCGTGGAGAGCAG
>Ga0070737_10006007_pt1 | contig 11318 bp, 7 predicted proteins | sample Coa_R1_10_FD_66438 | JGI IMG/M metagenome (GOLD analysis project Ga0070737, IMG submission 66438) | Surface soil microbial communities from Centralia Pennsylvania, which are recovering from an underground coalmine fire - Coalmine... | ecosystem: Environmental > Terrestrial > Soil > Unclassified ...
CGTGCGTTCAAGCCAATCGGGCGCGCCGGATATGATCGCGCGCTACATCAACGGTGCGGTGCTGAACGCAGGCGACGGCTGGCGCGGACACCCCACCCAGGCGCTGCTCGACCTCTTCACGATGGAGCGCCACATCGGCTCGGTCGCGGGCAAGCGCATTGTGATTCTGGGCGACATCCTGCATAGCCGGGTGGCGCGCTCGAACATCTGGGCGCTGACGGCGATGGGCGCCGAGGTGATCCTTTGTGCGCCGCCCACGCTGCTGCCCTATGAAACCGTCGCGCTCTATACAGCACGCCCAACGCCGGAGACGAGCGCGCCCCGCAAAGTGACAATTGAGCCGCATATCGAACGCGCGCTGGAAGGCGCGGATGTGGTGATGGCGCTGCGCCTGCAACGGGAACGCCAGCAGGCTGGTTTATTGCCTTCGCTCCGCGAATATACCTTGCGCTACGGCCTGACGCCGGAGCGGCTGGCGCTGGCGAAATCCAACGCGCTGGTGATGCACCCTGGCCCCATGAACGAAGGTGTCGAGATCGATCCGGCGGTGGCGCATGGCGCGGCCTCAGTGATCGAAGAGCAGGTCACCAACGGGGTAGCGATTCGCATGGCGGCGCTTGAACTGATCGCAGGCGCGCTCGTTGCGCAGGAGGGCAGGTAGCGCATGGCTACTGACGAAACGGCCAATGAAACAATTCTGCTGCGTGGCGCGCGAGTGATTGACCCCAGCCAGGGGCTTGACGCGCCAGGGGCAGTGCTCATCCAGGGGGAGCGCATCGTCGCCAGCGGGCCAATCGGCACGGTGAGTGTTCCCGACGGCGTGCGGGTGATTGATTTACCGGCGGGCTGGGTGGTCGCGCCAGGGTTTGTTGACCTGCATGCGCATCTACGTGAGCCGGGTTTCGAGGCGAAGGAGACGATCCAGACGGGAGCACAGGCGGCGGCGCGTGGCGGCTTCACCACACTCTGCTGCATGCCAAACACGCAGCCGGTGATTGATTCACGCGCGACGATTGAATATGTGCTTCACGTGGCGCATGGCGCGCCCGCGCGGGTGCGGCCCATTGCGGCGATCAGCAAGGGCGAGGCAGGGCGTGAACTGAGCGAGATGGGCGAACTGGCCGAGGCGGGCGCGGTCGCCTTCTCAGACGATGGGCGGCCGGTGCAGAGCAGCCACCTGATGCGCTCCGCATTGAGCTACGCCGCGCCACTTGGGCTGCCGGTGGTGGAACACTGTCAGGATGACGATCTGGTGGGCGACGGCGTGATGCACGAGGGGCAGATCGCGACGATGCTTGGCCTGAAAGGCTGGCCCGCCGCCGGTGAGACGATCACCCTGGCGCGCGACCTTGAGCTTGTGCGGCTGACGGGCGCGCGCTACCACGCGGCGCATCTGAGCGTGGCAGGCGCGGTAGACCTTGTACGCGCGGCCAAACGCGACGGGCTGCCCGTGACGGCGGAGGTCACACCCCATCATCTGCTGCTGACAGACGCCTGGGTGGCTGGCGAACGCACGGGGCCACTGGCTGAGGCGCTGGCTATAATGACGGGCGAACCGCTAGCGACAGGCGTGCGGTATGACACGAACACGAAGGTCAATCCGCCGTTGCGTACCGCCGAAGATTGCGCCGCACTGCTGGATGGCTTGCTGGATGGGACGATTGACGTCATCGCCACTGATCACGCGCCCCACACCATTGTGGACAAAGACTGCGAATACGGCGAGGCGGCGTTTGGCATCTCCGGGCTAGAGACGGCGCTTGGCGCGCTGCTGACGCTTGTTCACACAGGCAAACTGCCGCTGGCCACCCTTATTGCGACATTGAGCCATCGCCCGGCGCAGGCGTGGGGGCTTGACGCTGGCGCCCTGCGACCGGGCGCGCTGGCCGACATCACCATCTTCGACCCGGACGAGTGGTGGACGGTTGAACCGGCGCAGTTCGCCTCGCGCGGGAAAAATACGCCGCTGACTGGGCTGCGCCTGCGTGGGCGCGTACGCCAGACCTGGCTCGGCGGACGACAAGTATACGAAGCTCAATAATATTCCCCCTTCCCGTGTGGGGAAGGGGGTCAGGGGGATAGGTCTGTGGAGACACGAGAGACAGAACAGATTGCAGTCGTGGCGCTCGAAGACGGCGCTGTCTTCTACGGGCGGCCATTCGGCGCGATTGAAGCCCTACAGGGCGACAAGGGCAGACGCGGTGAGGTCGTCTTCGCAACCGCGATGACGGGCTACCAGGAAATCTGCACGGATCCCTCCTATCGCGGACAGATCGTCACGCTGACCTATCCGCTGATCGGCAACTACGGCGTTGCGGTGGACGATGTGGAGTCGCGCCGCCCGTGGCTTTCGGCGCTGATTGTGCGCGAACGCTGCGATGAGTATAGCAACTGGCGCGCAGCCGGTTCACTGGATGACTACCTTGCGCGCAACGGCATTCCGGGTGTCTGTGAGTTGGATACCCGCGCGCTGACGCGCCATCTGCGCATTCATGGCACGTTGCGCGGCGTCATTCGCGCCTACCCTGAGGGGACGCTGCCCGACATCGCGGCGCTGGCGGCTGAGGCGCGGCAGGTTCGTTCCGTCTCTGAACTGGATGTGGTGGCCGAGGTCTCGCAGGAGCGACTCGAGCCGTGGGAGACGCAGCCAACGACATCAGGCATCTTCGCGGGGCAAGCCGCGCCGCGCGTGCTGCTGATTGACACCGGCTTCAAGCGCAACATCGCGCGTTCGCTCGCGGCGCGTGGCTTTGAGGTGATCGTCGCGCCACACGATGTTGACCTGGCGCTGGTGAAGCAGCTTCACCCCGACGGCGTGCTGCTCTCCAATGGGCCGGGCGACCCCGAAAGCGTGACGAACCTGATCGAGCTGACCCGCGCGCTGATCTATGAAGAGCATATCCCGCTAATGGGAATCTGTTTGGGACACCAGATCATCGGGCTGGCGGCGGGCGCGCACACGAGTCGCTTGCCCTTCGGCCACCACGGCGCCAACCATCCCGTGCGTGAGGTGCGCACAGGCCGCGTGACCGTCACTTCACAAAACCACAACTTCCAGGTGGACGCGGCGACGCTGCCCGAAGCGAGCGGCTTCTATGTGAGCCATATCAATCTCTCGGATGGCAGCGTGGAGGGGCTGGCGCACGAAGAATTGCCGGTTTTCTCGGTGCAGTATCATCCTGAGGCGTCGCCCGGCCCCGAAGACAATCTGTATCTGTTCGACCGCTTCGCGGAGATGATCGCGCGGGAACGGGCGACACAGGCTGAGGCGTTGGCGCTGGGGTAAGCGGGCGATAGGCGGATCAGCAGGATGGCGGGCGAGCAGAGCAGCAGCAGGCGAGCAGAGCAGCGGCAGGCGATTGAAATCGCGCCTACGGGCTACGCCACGAAGTCCGCCTGCGCGGACTGGAGACTCTATGGATGAGGCTGATGTACCTACCATCGCTCGTGCGACGGTGGCCGACCTGGAGGCGGTGATCGCTATCTATGAGGAGTTGGCGCGCTGGCTGGCGGGGCGTGGCATCGATCAGTGGCAACCGGGAACCTATACGCAGGAGTGGGCGCGCCACAACATCGAAGACGACGAGGTGTATCTGGCCTACCTCGCTGGCGAACCAGTTGGCAAGTTCACGTTGGTCTGGGTTGACTCTGAGGTGTGGGGGAAATGCCCGCCTGTCGCTGGCTATGTTCATGGGCTGGCTGTGCGCAGAAGCGCCGCCGGACGTGGGCTGGGCGCGTGGATGCTCGATCAGGCGGCAGGGCGCATAGCCCAAGCGGGACGAACATATTTGCGACTGGATTGTCTGGCAAACAACAAAGCGCTGAGAACATATTATGAGCGGTTGGGATTCACCCATCGCGGCAGCATTTATTTTTCCACTGGGGTTCAAGCCTCTACGAACGGGAGATAGAACGGTGACACGCGACGACATAAAAAGCGTATTGGTGATCGGCTCCGGACCGATTGTGATTGGGCAGGCGGCGGAGTTCGACTACGCAGGCACCCAGGCGTGCCGTGCGCTGCGTGAGGAGGGCAAGCGTGTCATTCTCGTCAACTCCAATCCGGCGACGATTATGACGGATGAGGGCGTTGCCGATGTCACCTATATCGAGCCGCTCACCGTCGAGTCGCTGCGGCGGGTGATCGCGCGGGAACGACCGGATGGTCTGCTGGCGACGCTGGGCGGGCAGACCGGCTTGAATAAAGCCGTCGAGCTGGCGGAGGCAGGCGTTTTGGAAGAGTTTGGCGTCGAGTTGCTTGGCACGCCGCTTCGCACGATCCAGATGGCCGAAGACCGCGAACTCTTCAAGCAACTGCTGATCCGTCTGGGGCTGAGCGTGCCACGCAGCAAGACGGTGAATACGCTCGAAGATGCGCTCACCTTCAGCGATGAGGAGATTGGCCTGCCAGCGGTGATTCGTCCGGCGTTTACGCTGGGTGGTACGGGCGGCGGCATCGCCCGCACGCGCGCGGAACTGGCGCGTATCGCCGAACGCGGCCTCGGCGCCAGCCCGATCCACCAAATCCTGGTGGAGCAGTACCTTGGCGGCTGGAAGGAGATTGAGTACGAGGTCATCCGAGACGCCGCCGATACCTGCATCACCGTCTGTAACATGGAAAACTTCGATCCGCTGGGCATCCACACTGGCGATAGCATCGTCGTCGCGCCCAGCCAGACACTCTCCGACAAGGAATATCAGTTGCTGCGTAGCGCGGCGATCCGCATCATCCGCGAGCTTGGCGTGGAGGGCGGCTGCAACATCCAGTTCGCGCTTGATCCCAATTCCTTCAACTTCTATGTGATCGAGGTGAATCCGCGCGTCAGCCGCAGCTCGGCGCTGGCCAGCAAGGCGACCGGCTATCCCATCGCGCGCGTGGCGGCGAAGATCGCGATTGGCCTTCGGCTGGACGAGATTGGTAACGAGGTCACGGGCAAGACAGTCGCCGCCTTTGAGCCTGCGCTCGATTATGTAGTGGTGAAGATTCCGCGCTGGCCGTTTGATAAGTTTCCGCTGGCGGATCGCGGCCTGGGGACGCAGATGAAAGCGACCGGCGAGGTGATGGCGATTGACCGCACCTTTGAGGCGGCGCTGCAAAAGGCGATGCGCGCCCTAGAGGTGCGCGCCGATACGCTGAACACCGTCGCGCGCGATGTTGACGACCTGGGGGAGTTTGCGCCAAACGATGTGCGGTTATGGCGGTTGCTCGACGCGTTGCGGGTGGATACGGCTGACGGCGTGATCGAGGCGCTCCACCGTGAGACGGGCATTGATATGTGGTTTCTGGGCAAGCTACGCGCCATCATCAAGATGGAGCAGCGATTGTCCAGCCATGAACTGACCCCCTCGCTGCTGCGCCAGGCCAAGCGTATGGGCTTCTCCGACCAGCAGATCGCTGAGGCACAGAATCAGCGTGCGGAGCAGGAAGTCGGCGATGGCGCAGAAGAGAGCAACGAAACGCGGCAAACGGCGCAAAGCATCCATGCGCTGCGTCGCGAGTGGGGCATCCTGCCGACCTACAAGATGGTGGACACCTGCGCCGCCGAGTTCGCCGCGCAGACGCCGTATTTCTACTCGACCTACGAGCAAGAAAACGAGGCCGAGCCGCTTGCCGGACGCAAGGCAGTCGTGCTGGGATCGGGGCCTATCCGCATCGGCCAGGGCATCGAGTTTGACTATTGCTCGGTGCGCGCGGCGCAGACACTCCGTGAGGCAGGTGTGCGCAGCGTGATGATCAACTCCAATCCCGAAACGGTCAGCACCGACTTCGATATGTCGGATCGCCTCTACTTTGAGCCGCTCGACGCCGAAAGCGTGATAGCCATCCTCGAAAACGAATCAGCCCACCGTCCCCTCATTACCCCTGACCGTTCCCCCGCAAGCGAGAGAGTGGAAGAACTGCCGCCGGTGATGACGCAGTTTGGCGGGCAGACAGCCATTGGTCTGGCGGCTCCGCTGGCTCAGGCGGGCGCGCCCATCCTGGGAACCTCAGTGGATAGCATAGACCTCGCTGAGGATCGCCGCCGTTTCGATGCGCTGATGGAGCGACTTGGCGTGCCACGTCCGCGTGGAGCGGCGGTGCTGTCGGTTGACGAGGCGCTGCGCGTCGCTGATGAGATCGGCTATCCGGTGGTGGTGCGTCCGTCGTATGTGCTGGGCGGCCGCGCGATGGAGATCGTGCGTACCGACGCCGCGCTCGAAGGCTATGTGCGGCGCGTGGTCACGCAATTTGGCGAACATCCCATCTTGATTGACCGCTATCTCAGCGGACGTGAGATCGAGGTGGATGCGCTCTGCGACGGCCATGAGACATTGATTCCCGGCATCATGGAGCATATCGAGCGCGCGGGTGTCCACTCCGGCGATAGCTTCGCCGTTTATCCCACGCGCAGCCTCTCACCCGATGAGATCGCCACAGTGGCGCGCTACACCCGCGAGATCGCCCATGCGCTGGACGTGCGAGGGCTGATGAACGCGCAGTTTGTGGTGACAGAGCCAACGGAGAACCCAGGCGAGAACGTCTACGTCTTGGAGGTCAATCCACGCGCCTCGCGCACGGTTCCTTTCCTGAGCAAGGTGACGGGTGTGCCGATGGCTCCGCTTGCCACACGCATCGCGCTTGGCGAGACGCTCGCTGCGCTTGGCTACGGCGGCTTCCCCGACGGACTCTGGCCGACGCAGCCGCTTGTCGCGGTGAAAGGGCCGGTCTTTTCGATGTCGAAGCTGGCAGGGGCAGAGATGGCGCTTGGCCCGGAAATGAAAAGCACAGGCGAGGTAATGGGCATTGACAAGACCTATCCGGCGGCGCTGCGCAAGGCGTTGATCGCGGCGAGCATCGAGCCACCCGCACGCGATGGCGTGGCCTTTGTGAGCATCGCCACGCGCGACAAAGCCGAGGCGCTGCCCATCATGCAGGAGCTTGGCGCGCTAGGCTATCGGTTCTATGCGACGCCCGGCACGGCAAAGCTGCTGACAGATGCGGGCTTGCAGGCCGAGAGCGTGGCGCGTATCAGCGATGAGGATCAAACCATCCTGCGGCTGATCCGCACACACACCGTGAATCTGGTCATTAACACGATCACAGGCGGGCGTGGCCGCGTACGTGAGGGAATAGAGATTCAAGACGGCTTTCGCATTCGGCGCGCCGCTGTGGAGGAAGGTATTCCCTGCCTGACCTCGCTGGATACGGTGCGCGCGGTGGCTCAGGCGCTCCGCGACACTGGCGACTATGAGACGCTGCCTGTACCGGAGTATCGGAAAAGATGATGGCTGCGAAAAGTAGGCGGCTTGGAAGGCTTGAAAAAGTCGCGATGTGACATATTCCCAACATGTTGCGTATAGTTTATAATACGTAGCAGGCGCGTATGCAGAGACGCTTTGCCGCCAAATGCTGGCCCCTGGCGTCGCAAGCAAACCATGCGCCGGTTCATCATTGTTCGATGTTCAACAAGGGGGAGCTATCATGGGCGAGACACCATCAACGTACAGGAAACCACCTATCAACTGGTGGGCGTTGCCGGTGGGTATCATTGGAGTTGTCGTAGGCGTCTGGGCATCTCTTCTTTATCTCAACATCAGTCCCGACAACCCCATTGTATGGGGCGCCGGAACCCTGGCTTACGTTGCGCTGCTTGGGGGAGTATTCTGCCTTGGCCGCTTCGTCCTCGATTTCATCTTGCGCGGCATAGGCGCCTGACATTCCTGATCCACTATTTCCGTATGTACATGTGTCAGACGCTTCCAAGACGTGAACCGTCCTGGAAACATCTGACGTCTTTTTGCATCTTCCCTGCTCTGCGCAAAATCTCAACCACATCTCAATCATCTTACCCCTTTTCGGTGGCTGAAAGGTATCGCCTAACGCGATACACTCGCTGTTGTCACTCGCTTCGCGCCAAAAATACCTAGCGCATTGTATGGAATGCGTACCGCCATACCTTAACATCACTGGGAAGGGTAGCCGTATGAATGTGCGATCACGCACGCAGAGACCGCAGATTTCCCTGCCACCGCTGGCTCAACGTCTTCGCTTCGCTGTGGAGCAGCACTGGCATGCGGCGTCTGATGACAGCCTGGTGATCGTCCGCCTCCTTGGAGACGCTACAACGAAGCATGAGAATGTTCTGCGTCCATTGGCCGCCCCGGAGGAGCTTTTCCAGGCGCTTGCCAGCCACATCCGCACGGTCATCCGTCATACCGATGACCTGATCGTGGTAGATGAAGGGATTGCTATTGTGCTCCACACGTCGGGGCCGGATGGCGCGCGTTGTGTTTTTCAGCGTATTGTGGAGGCTGTGACTGTGCTGGGGCAACACGAACAAATGCCCCTTCCCAGCGCAGGGCGTCGCTCTTCCCGGCACACGCGCCACACCAATACCGATGGGCCTCCTTCCCTGACGCTGGGCATTGGCTATGCGCCTGGCGGCGAGAGCGAGCAGGCAAGATTACCACATCCAGCCGAAAATCGTCCGAGAAGTCATCGGAAAACAGGCGGTTTGCCGGAACATACGGACAAGCAAGATATGGATGCGCTGTTCACACAGGCGTGTGAACCACACATCCAGCTTGCGCTCTCTCCCACAGCATGTATGCGATTCATCCACTTCGCGCGAACCTTTCCACTGCCCATCTCTTCAGCCACCTCTTCAAACATGCCTTTGGCACCAACAAGCGGGCGAGAAAGAGACGCAGAAACAACAGAGGCACAGGTAAGCGCCACATTGCGACGACGCGCCGAAGCGGTGGGCGCGCCATTCATTCATTTGCCAGCGCGGTTGACGTTGGTGTGCCAGCGCGCCATCCCTTATGAGCTGGCCAGTGAATTACGCGCCATTCCTATTGGCCGCACACGTACTACGCTCACTGTCGCAATGGAGCACCCACAGGATGGGCAGGCGCTCCGGCGCCTGCGGCTGGCGACAGGGCTGAGTATTTTCCCGGTGTTGGGCGCGCCAGATGAGATTGAGCGCGCATTGGCGCTGCTGAAAACTGAATAAGCATACGGCGTTCTTAGCGCGCTAAAGGCCCCTGATAACCACTTTGAAACGCTTTCTCGACAGGGAGACTTATCCACACTTCGCCAAGTTATCCACGTCCCCTGTGGATAACTTCTTGCGCTGGGCAGGGCACGTTTGAATACCCCATTTTCCGCCAATGACAAGGAAACGAGCCGCATACTCGGCAATAGGGAAGGATATGTGTGCCGTCAGGCCCCAATGCTTACCAACCGCGCGTCTGCGGTCTCTGACGCCTCCATTGGCCAAAAATTCGCTGTTGTGCGTGGATAAATAGCCCGAAAGTGTGGACAAGTGGCCCAAAGTGTGTATAAGTCCTGCGGTTTTTTCCAGCGGCGCCGAGGCGAAAGGTGAAACTGCAAGGCGCTTGAAGGTGTGGATAGACCTGTGGATAACCTCGAAAAACAGTGGATAACTCGTGGGCGAGGCGCCTATAGTTGGTGGATGACTACCCCCTTTTTATATGCACCCCTGTGGACAATCCAGTGGATAGCCTGGGGAAAGGTGTTGACAGGCGAAAAGCTGTCCACGGCGCATGGGGATAACGCTGGGGAAACATTGTGGGTGTTGTGGATGCGCTCTTGAATTGTCCCCAATTCATCAACAATTGGGGACAATTCATCCCACATTTCTACGGAGGCTATCAACAAAATTTGGGGAGCTACAACGTCTCGACGCATTGTGCGATAGCGCCTCCGAGGCTTGATTTCAAGAGGAGTTGCTCTACGCCGGTCTGCTCAGGCAAGACAGGTTATCCCCACTATCCACAGCCCCTACTACCACCTACTACGAGATCTCTTTCTTCTTTTTGATCTCTATAAGAGAGAAGAGCAGAGGCCATCCAAAGCGAGCTATCCACAACATACACCTTTGCCACATTGTGGACATACTCTCTCAACCTACGAAAGTTGTGAAACATGCTCATCCTTCCTGACGACTTACTTGACAAGACGATTGTCTAATGTCTATTATTAGACCAATGTCGAAAGAGATGTTTAGCTCTGTATGAGAACTTCATGATGTCCAACAATTCTTCCGATGCGCTTCTCTTGGTTCCCGCCGCGTCGGCGCCTGTGGTGGATGTATCACCAGCGTATGAGTTGCTGGTGAGTCTGCGCATGCTGGTGGCTCACAGTAACCATCTCAAAGAAATGGTTACTGTGAGCCACTGGCGCGCCTGGCAGGAAGAGACAGCGCGAGGGCTGACTGTGGAGCAATGGCGACGCGCTCAACGCTGGTTTGGCGATCCCACTGATGCGATAGGGCTGGCGTATATGGCGCTGATTCCCACCCTGGCGCCCTCACAGAATGAGCCGAAGACTATCGAGCAGTTTCTACGCGCGTTAGCTGAGCTTCCCCTGGCAGATTTTCTGCGGGTGGCTGTGACCTCAGCAATGATCGATCCCTCAACGCCATTGGGGGCCGATGACCTGTTGGCATTGACGAAAGATCGTGCGCTTGCCAATCGCTTCGTCGAGCAGCATCTGCGGCTCACCGCGCGCCAGCGCCGTCTGCTGCTGAGTATACTGGCTGAACCCGAGGCGGAACGCGCTGATCTGTTGGCGACGCTTCAGGCACACTCTACGCAGGTCTACTCTGTGCTTGAGCCGCAGTTACGCGGTGAGCGTGAACGCGCCGCCGAGCGCCTACGCGCCCTGGTGGCCACAACAGGGCGCGCGCCGGAATGGTTGGGCGAGACGGCCCAGTTGGTGAACTTCGCGCCAGTGGTATTGGCGCCGGTTTCGCTGCTTGATAGAAGACAGATAGCGTATTACCACGAGGTAAGGCGGTCGCTCTTCGACGGCCTGAGCTATGAGCCATTCATCATCATGGTGGGCGCACAGAAGATATTGGCTCCTCCCCTGGAAGCGCCTATGCGTCGGCAATCGACGCTGGGACGCATCAGCGATCCACTTGAACGCTGGGCGACAGTGTATGCGGCGCTTGGCGACCCCTCGCGATTGCGCATCGTGCGGCTGCTGGCGGAGCGCCCGCACTATGGACAGGAGCTTGCAGCGAAACTGCGAATGTCGGGCGCGACCATCTCGCACCACCTGGACGCGCTCTCGCGAATCGGCGTGTTGTGGGTGGAGCGGCGCGCCCACCGCACGTATTTTACCCTGCGTGGCGAGGCGCTGGCGATGCTTTTGCGCGGGGGTGAGCAATTTGTTTTGCGGAACGATGAGCAGGAAAGGCAGGAAGGAGAGGCGCCATGCTGAGGGCAATCACGCGGCGGGCGCGGTTTGCGCGGGCGCTGCGTTCACACTCGTTTGCTTGGCTGTGGGGCGGACAGACGATCTCGGC
>Ga0070737_10006008_pt1 | contig 11315 bp, 9 predicted proteins | sample Coa_R1_10_FD_66438 | JGI IMG/M metagenome (GOLD analysis project Ga0070737, IMG submission 66438) | Surface soil microbial communities from Centralia Pennsylvania, which are recovering from an underground coalmine fire - Coalmine... | ecosystem: Environmental > Terrestrial > Soil > Unclassified ...
CCCCCCACCCGAACCCTCCCCCACAAAGGGGGGAGGGAAAAGTCCGCTAGCTCTCATGGTCGCGGCCCCGGTCCCTTTATGCCGGTCCCCCTTCGATGTCGGTGGTCAGCCCCTGCGCCATTTTCACTTCCGTGCTGTGATTGACTGTCCACGCCGTCTTGTGCGTCACGGTCTCGATCAGCCCCGCTGCGGACGGATGGCCGTTGCCGCTTTTCTTGACGCCGCCGAACGGCAGATGCACCTCGGCGCCGATGCACGGGAGATTGACGTAGCCCATGCCGTATTCACATTCCTCGCGGAACATCCGCATGGCCCGATAATCCTCCGTCACCACCGCCATCGATAAACCGTAGGGCGTGTCATTATAGATACGTACCGCATCTTCATTGGTCTTAAACGGCACTAACGCCAGGTGCGGGCCGAATACTTCCTCGCGCAACACACGCACTTCGGGACGATGCTCCATGCGGTAGATGAACGGCGACAGATAACATCCGGCCGCATGTTCGCCATCGGTCATGCGGCCGCCATCGAGCAGCACTTGCCCTCCTTCCGCGCGGGCCAAGGCGTTGTAGCGCTCAATCTTCTCGACGGCAGCGCGATGGATAACCGGCCCCGTGAAATTGCCGCTATTCAGCGGATCGCCGATGCGTAGCCGCCTTGCTGCGGATATGAGCTTGTCTGCAAATTTGTCGAAGAGCGACTCGGCGACGAGAATGCGTCCCGCCGAGACGCAGCGTTGACCGCTGGTTTTAAACGCACTAATGAGAGCGCAATTGACGGCTAAGTCGAGCCGGGCGTCGGCGCAGACGATGACAGCGCTTTTGCTGCCCATTTCGCAAGCGACGATGCGATCGTAATGCTCCGCCGACAACTGCTGGATGCGATGGCCCACCTCATAGCTGCCGGTGAATAAGACGATGTTGACCCCCGGATCGCGCACCAGCGCCTCGCCCGTCTCGGCGGCGCCATGCACAAGGTTTAGGACGCCGGCTGGAAAACCCGCCTCCACGAACAATTCGGCCAGGCGCTGGCCGATGGCCGGCGTATCTTCGGACGGCTTGAAGACCACGGTGTTGCCTTCGAGCAGGCTGGGCCCAAGCATCCACAACGGCACAGCAAAAGGGAAGTTCCACGGTGTGATGACTGCAACGACACCCCACGGCTTGCGTCGCATGAAAGCATCCTTCTCGGCGATTTCCGAGGCCAGTACCTCGCCGATTGGCATGCGTCCGGTGCCGAAGACGTATTGAATCATGTGCAAGCCTTCAATCACCTCGGCCCGGCACTCACTGACGACTTTGCCGCACTCCCGCGCCATCAACCGGGCCAGGTTATCCGCTTCGCGCTTGACGATCTGCGCCAGGTTGTCGAACAGTTCAGCGCGATAAATACGACTGGTGCGCCGCCAGGCCGGATACGCCTCCCGCGCTGCAGCGACGGCTTGCCGTGCTTCTTCGACGCTGCTGCTAGGAAAAACACCCAATACTTCACTCTCACGCGCCGGGCTGCGGCTCTCGAAGCGCTCGCCATTGCTTGATTGCCAGCGGCCAGCAATGAGGTTTTTTCCGGTAAGAGTGGCAGACATGGCCTGGCTCCTCCTGAACGTATTATGGTTGGCAGCAGACGATCGCGCCGAGAAGAATACTCATGGAGAAATGACACAGCGTTCGATCGTTAACCGTTGTTATTATACCGGGAAGCACAATCTCCTCAACCGGAGACTGCACGAACCGATCCAAAACGAAGTACCTGCCAATCGATCGGGTAGCAGCTTGTCGTGCCGTTATCTGTGAACTACCCCACAGCGGCCGGATCGTCTAACTCATGCCAGCTGAAGGGATAAATGCGAACATTGGCATCCAAAAAGATCGTGGTGCCCGAAAAGGCGAACTTTGTCGTGTTCTTGCAGCGGCAGTATCAGAGTTGGCGCTGCACTCAGACGCTAAACCGAACGAGCCGGAAGCATAAGAGTTAACGAAAAGCCCTGCAGAGCAGGCGGCCAGCGTGTCCCGATTTCGGTACACTGGCCGTCTGCCCTGCAGGGTCTTGCAGCGGGCTGGCGAGAGGGGGTTACTTGATAAACAACATCTCCCGATAGGTCGGCAACGGCCACAAATCATCCGCGACCATCGTTTCTAGCTTGTCGCCGAAGGTGCGGACCTCGGCCATCGCCGGCAAGATGGTGTCGCGGAAATACCTGGCGTGGGCAAGCACGTCGCCGTCGGCATGGTGGGCCAAGGCGCGATCGAGCGTCGCCGTCGCTTTCTGGAAATCACTGAGGGTCGCCGTCAGCGACTTGAGCAACTCGACCTGGGCACTGTTGTCGGCGCCGGCGGCCTTGGTTGCGTTGACTGTCGAGGCTACCTCACCCTGATAACGCAGGGCGGCCGGCAGGATCATCGTCTTGGCCATCATGCTCATCAGACGCGCTTCGATGTTCACCGTCTTGACGTAGTTTTCGCACAAGATAGCAAAACGGCTTTGCAATTCGCGCTCGGTATAGACACGATACCTGGTTAATAGCTCAATGGTATCCTTGCGAAGAATGACCGGCAGGGCGTCCGGGGTGTTGCGCAAGTTGGGCAGGCCACGTCTCTCGGCCTCTTGATGCCATTCTGGAGTATAATTGTCGCCATTGTAGATGACTTTCTTGCTCTCTTTGATGATGCTCGGCAGCAACTCCTGGATGGCCTTGTTGATGTCCTTGCCCTGGGCCTTGGCTTTCTCCAGGTTGGTAGCGATGTAGTCGAGCGATTCGGCGACGATGGTGTTGAGCACTGTGTTGGGACCAGCGATCGATTGCGAGCTGCCGACAGCGCGGAACTCGAACTTGTTGCCGGTGAAGGCGAATGGGCTGGTGCGATTGCGGTCGCCGGCATGTTTGGGCAGCTTGGGCAGCACGCTGACACCAATCTCCAGATAACCGCCCTGCTTGGTGGACTTGGCTGCTCCTTTTTCCAGCTGATCGATGACGTCCTGCAATTGATCGCCCAGGAAAACGGACATGATCGCCGGCGGCGCTTCGTTGGCGCCGAGGCGATGGTCGTTGTGAGCACTGGCCACCGAGACACGCAACAGTTCGGGATACTTGGCGACAGCGCGGATGACCGCTACGCAGAAAACGAGGAATTGCGCGTTGTCATGCGGCGTGTCGCCCGGTTCCAGCAGGTTTTCGCCGGTGTCGGTGGCCATCGACCAGTTGTTGTGCTTGCCGGAGCCGTTGATGCCAGCGAACGGCTTCTCGTGCAACAGGCAAGCCAGGCCGTAACGTGGCGCCGTCTTGCGTAGCACTTCCATAATCATCATCTGATGATCGGTAGCCAGGTTCGAGTCCTCGAAAATGGGCGCAATCTCGTGCTGGCTGGGTGCGACTTCATTGTGCCGCGTCTTGACCGGCACGCCAAGTTTGAACAGCTGGGCCTCGCAGTCAGCCATGCAGGCAAGGACGCGCTCATGGATGTGGGCGAAATACTGGTCTTCCATCTCCTGCCCTTTGGGCGGCGGAGCGCCGAACAGGGTGCGGCCGGCATTGATGAGGTCGGGCCGGGCATAATAGAAGTTCTTGTCGATGAGGAAGTATTCTTGCTCAGAGCCTACCGTGGTGAAAACGCGACGCGCCTCGGTGTTGCCGAAGAGCCGCAAAATGCGTAGGGCTTGATTGGACAGCGCTTCCATCGAGCGCAACAGTGGCGTCTTTTTGTCGAGTGCTTCGCCAGTCCAGCTGAGGAAAGCAGTGGGGATAACGAGGGTGGCGCCATTGGGGCTTTCGAGAATGTACGCGGGGCTGGTCGGATCCCAGGCAGTGTAACCGCGCGCCTCGAAGGTAGCACGGATGCCGCCGGAAGGGAACGATGAGGCGTCCGGTTCGCCGCGCACCAGCTCTTTGCCGGAGAACTCCAAGATGGCCTTGCCGTCGCCGGTCGGCACTACAAAGCTGTCGTGCTTCTCGGCGGTCAGGCCGGTCATGGGCTGGAACAAATGGGTGAAGTGGGTGGCGCCGTGCTCGATGGCCCAATCTTTCATGGCGGCGGCCACCGTATCGGCGATAGCTGGATCGAGCGGTGCGCCCTGCCGAATGGTCTTTTGCAGTGCTTTGAAGATTGGTTTAGGCAGCCGTTCACGCTGAACAGCTTCGCTGAACACATTTTTGCCAAACAGGTCTTTCATATGAGTCTCAGTAAAGTTGACCTGTTGGAGCTGATACTCGGCGGAGGCGATGGCACGTAAGGCAGCCAGACGCGGATTTGTGTGAGTCATAAGATCGATTCTCGAAACCATTAATGTTGTGAAAAACTGTTTTCTTCTCAGGCGAAAAACATTCCCCTATCCTAGCGGGAATACAGGGCGCGGGTAGTGGCAGGCGAGCGGGGTCGCTAAGCGTCCCGAGTGCTATGGTACTCAGGACGCTTAGCGACCCCGCTCGCAGAGATCATGGCCCAATGGCATCCGTCCCGCGTTCGCCGGTACGGATGCGGATACAATCGTCCAGCGGCAGGACGAAGATTTTGCCATCACCGACTTGGCCAGTCTCCGGCGTACGGGCGGCGTGGACGATGGCCTCGATGGCAGCTTCGACGAACGCCTCATTGACAGCGATCTCCAGTTTGAGCTTGGGCAAGAGCCGCACCTGGAATTCGGTCCCGCGGTAGACCTCCGTGTAGCCGCGCTGCCGGCCGCAGCCACGCACGTCGCTAACGGTCATCAAATAGACATCTCGTTCATTCAGCGCTGTTTGTACGGCTTCCAGACGTTCCGGGCGAATGATGGCGACAATTAGTTTCATCGGTTGGGTGTCCTTGTGAAATACCCGACGAGTGGGGTGTGTTAACATCCCCAGGAGTATTCACCGGGGCGTTAACACACTCCGCTCGCTGGTGCGGTCATTAACTCTCCACACGCGCATGCAGTTTCTTGCCGCGCAAACGTTCCTCAAACAGGCGTGTGAGGGCGGCGCTGAGGATGTGCGGATCGCCGCCACGGAACTGGAAGCGATTGCCCTGGACGGTCGTGAGGAAGGGATAGACGGCACGAAGCTCAGCGGGCGCCGGCTGTGGACCGGCCTGGCACAACTCGGACCAGGTCTGCATCAACTCCTGTGGAGCGGCGCCGTCGAGAAGGACAGCGAATCGGCCCTTGCTGCCCGGCGGCACCCTGGCCGGGCGCGGCTCGGTCGGCGGCGTTTCCGGGACTTGCTCATAGGCCATACCCGCATCAAAGCCAACTTCGCCGTGCTGGGTGCGGTCGAGACCTTCGTTCTCGGTCTGTGCTTCCAGACAGAAGCCCCAGGTAGCATCAATCGCCTTGACGATCACAAAGGTGACGGCGAAAGCGAAGACAACAGCGATGCTGGCGGCGGTGAATTGGATCTGGAGTTGGTTGAAACTGGCGTCCGCGCCGGCTTCATTGATCGCTTTGGTGCAGAAAACGCCGGTCAAAAGAGAGCCTAAGAAACCGCCAACGCCGTGGACGCCGAAAGCGTCCAGTGAATCATCATACTTGAAGAACGGTTTGAGGCAGACGACTGTATAACACACGACGCCAGCCAGCAGACCGATCACCAAGCCGCCGACCGGTTTGACGAACCCGGAAGCCGGTGTTACGGCCACCAGTCCGGCAACCATGCCCGAAGCCAGACCTAGCGCGGTTGGTTTGCCTTTGTGGAGCCATTCGGTAAGCATCCAGCTGAGGGCGGCGGCGGCGGCAGCGATCTGAGTGGCCGTCAGGGCTGAGCCGGCCAGCGGATTGGCCGCCAAGGCACTGCCACCGTTGAAACCAAACCAGCCGAACCACAGCAAACTGGCTCCCGTCAACGTCAGTACCATGCTATTGGGATGCATAGCGTGTTCGGGGTAGCCGATCCGCTTGCGCAGCACGAGGATGGCAGCCAGACCCGATAGCCCTGCTGCAATGTGGACCACCGTGCCGCCCGCGAAATCGAGGGCACCCATCGCTCCTAGCCATCCGATTGGTTTGCCATCAGCTCCGACTGCCCAAACCCAGTGAGCCAGCGGAGCGTAAACCAGCGTTCCCCACAGGAGAATAAACAGGCAATACGGCCCGAACTTGATGCGCTCCGCCAACGCGCCGCTGATAAGCGCTGGAGTGAGAATGGCAAACATCCCTTGGAACATGCAGTGGACCAAGACGGGGATGTGCGTGCCGGGAAAGAGGTCGCCGGAATTGACGCCTTGTAAGCCGACAAATTTGGGTTCCCAGCCAATCCAGCCCTCGTGCGTGGAACCGAAGGCCATTGAGTAACCGAATAACACCCACTGAACGCCCAGGATCGCCAAAGCGACCATGCTGTGCATCATGGTGCCCAAGACGTTCTTGCGACGAACCATTCCGCCGTAGAACAAGGCCAAGCCAGGCGTCATGAGCCAGACTAGACTGGTGGAAATCAGCATCCAGGCAGTATCGCCCGAATCGATCTTGACCTCTGCATTGGATGAGGCTGCTGGGCTGGTGGGTTCCGGGTCCGCTTCAGCACGGACGAGCGGGCCAGTTAGGAATAGCGCTGAGGCAACCAATAGCGCAAGCAGGGAATGCTTCACGGAAAATCTCCTCCGACCTTCCAGTACGGCCCCCCAAGCGCAGCAACACCGGGGAGAGGGATTGTCAACGAATGGGCACCTTTCTGAGCAACTCATGTGCCGGATGAAATCGACGCTCGCACAAGTGCTACAACTTCTTATTTGGTAAAGAGATAAGGGAAATTATGCTTGGCATCGCCATCAATACCCGCCCTCCGTTTGCTGCCCATACTGCCAGCATTTGGTGCATAGAAATTCAGCAGCATCGACTGCGAGAACTTGCTTGGGTTGATTTCCACGTTTTTGAGCGGGAGCTGACAGCTATTGGGGATGAGCAAACATTTCCTCCTCCCACAAGAGGGAGGGGGGTGTCCGCTAGTCTTTACTGGCCTTACCTTACGAAAAAAAGGCACAGGTACAAGGAAATATATGCTGTTCGTATAAACTCCATACGCTGTTCCAACTCGCGTACTGCGTGAAGAAACAACAAAGTGAATAGAAGTGCTTCGGTGTATGCCGATCGGCCGCACCGTGGGCTTCCGTGAAGGCAATCCGATCGCCGCATTGCTGGAGAGGAAGATTTCTTAGTTCGCTTCGCCTATAACAATCTGCATGGCAGAACATCCTGACGTATTGATTCTCGGCGGCGGCGTTATCGGTTTGACGACGGCCTGGTTTCTCTCAGAAGCCGGTGTCCATGTTGAGGTCGTGGATAAAGGCGATTTTGGCCAACAAGCTTCGTGGGCCGGCGCCGGCATCCTTTCCCCCGCAAGTTTGGAACATGCCCATACCGCCCTGGATCAACTCCGCGCGCACAGCTGGGACTTGTTCTCATCGCTTTCGCAGAAGCTGCGCGAACAGACGGGGATCGATAACGGCTTTCTCATTTGCGGCGGACTGGAGCTATGCACCCATGCAGAGGAGGAGCCTTCTGACGAATGGCGCGGCGAGGGTATCGCCTTTGAGGAATTGAGCGGCGACGAGTTGCACCGCCGCTATCCCGATCTATCTCCGACCCTACCGCGTGCTTATTATTTGCCGGAGATGGCGCAGCTGCGTAATCCGCGCCACCTCAAGGCGCTGCAAGCGGCGTGTGCGGCTCGCAGCGTTTCGATGCGTCCGAGTTGTGCCGTCCATCAACTGGTGCGCAAGGGTAACCGCATTGAATCTGTGGACACCGATCAGGGCCGGCTCACCGCGGGCCGTTACCTGCTCGCCGCAGGCGCCTGGAGCGAGACGCTCTTGGCACCGCTTGGCTGGCGACCGGGCATTCGGCCGGTGCGGGGCCAGATTACTCTCTTGAACACCGGCACGGTAGGGATTCGCCCGCTGCTCTTGTGCGGCAAGCGTTACCTGGTGCCGCGTGGCGATGGCCGTGTGCTGGTTGGCTCGACCGAGGAGGAGGCCGGTTTCGATCCGCGCACCACTGCTGCCGCTATCGCCGAGTTGCTTCACTTCGCTGCCGCGCTCATGCCCAGCCTGTCTGGGGCCGCCGTCGAACGCTGCTGGGCCGGCCTACGCCCTGGCAGCCCGGATGGCAAACCGTTTCTGGGCGCCGTCCCTGGTATCGATAATCTCTTCGTTGCCGCCGGTCACTTCCGCGCCGGCATCCAGTTGTCGCCCGGGACTGCCCTGGTGATGAAGCAACTACTCTTGGGCGAAAAACTGGCAATACCGTTGGAGGATTTCCGCCTCGACCGTCCCTTCGGTCCTCCAGCCCACGGGAAGTAAATAAGGCACTCCAGGGCATGCAGTTCATCAGAACAACAAATAGATACGTGTTTTTGTGTTTCTATTTAGGGCAAACGGCAAGCCCTGCAGGGCAAGCTGCCAACTTGCCCTACGGTTGTGTCCGCCAGTCCTAAGAAACCTCGGCAGTTTGCAGGTATTCGAGGATCTGTTCCAGCGTCATTCCCTGGATGCCGGGAAAGAGGTTCATCTGCACAGCCAAGGCGGCAAGGATCTGTTCCTCGGTGACCAGGCCCATGGCACGGGCTGCCTGACCAAATTTCTGCCGTCGTCCACTCTTTCGCAGCGTCTCCAGGACGCGATCGCGGTCGATGCGGTTGAGGGCCTTCAAACGAAGTAAAATTTCGCCGAGTTTCTGTTCTGCGCTCATCGGTTGTGCCCTCCAGCGACGACAGAGGGGGGCCGTCGTGATTCAGCACAACTATAGCTCACGGTTAGCCTGTTAGAGGTTGGCAAATTGCGCGTTGAGGTTCTGAAGGCGCAGGATGCCCGCCTCCAGATTCTTCTGGGCGGCCAGCATGTGATCCAGGGCTTCCGCAAAGCGATTGACGCAGGCATTCAGCTCACTGGTGGGGGCATCGGGATAGAGCAGGCAGCTGGACAGTTCCTTGATGGCCACGTCCATTTCTTCGAGGAGCACTTTTTGGAAGTTCCGGCCCAAAGCCTCGGCAGCTTCGGATCCCGTGTATAGGGCAGTCAGCAGGGTGGAATGGAGGTTGGGATCGATCACCTTATCTTCGGCGACGGCCGATCGTCCGCCGCCGGCCGGAACAGACGCTGGCGCCGCAGGACGATCGCCGGACAAGAGCATCTCCGCATGCGCCCGCCCTTCCAGCGCCTTTTCCCAGTGAGGCCGCAGCTTCAACGCCTCCTCGTAGTTCTGGATGGCTTGGCGATATTGCTGCTTCTCGACGTAAATGTTGGCCAGGTTCAAATGGGCATCGGCCATGCGCGGATTGAGACGGATGGCTTCGCGATAGGCTTGGATGGCCATATCCAACTGGCCTTTGCGACGATAGACCAAGCCAAGATTGTAATAACCTTCGACGCGCTGCGGATCGAGTTGAATGCCGCGGCGCAGAGCGGCAATCGCCTCGTCGTATTCCTGCAAGAGATTGAGGACGGCCCCCAGGTTGATGTAGGCACCCGCGCGGAGCGGATCGAGACGGGTCACTTCACGGAAGTGATGGGCGGCGCTGGTCAGCTCGCGGAGTTGGAAATAGACTGTGGCCAGGCCCATGTGAATATCCGGAGCGTCGGAGCGCAGCCCCAGCGCCATGAGATAGGCTTGTTTGGCCCTTTCCCAATCCCGGTTTTCGATGGCTTGTTTGGCTTTGAGACAAAGCCGTTCGATTTTCCCCGGTTCCATGATCTGCCCTCCGCGTCGAGGCGCCCCCGAGGTGCTGGGCGCGTGAACACAGCGAGTCATTCCCCGATTATAAACCGATACGAATACCCCCTACAACGGCAGTTATCCGGTCGTTCGCCTCAGACCTTATCCGGCACCACGAACGGCGCGCGATAGGTGCGACCTAGCAAGCCATTGGCCGCGGCGTCGTCGTGCAGCGTCTCCGTGGCGGCGTCGAAACTCAGACGACGGCCAACACGATAAGCAATGTTGCCCAGATGACAAAGACGAGTGCTTTTGTGGCCTTCTTCGATGTCGGCGTTGGGCCGTTTGTGCTCGCGGAGGCAATCGAGAAAATTGCGCAGATGCGGCTTCTCGATCGGGGCTGCTTTATCCGATGCCATCACGCCGTCTTCGACGTGCCAGCCTTTTTTGTCGAAAATCAGCGTGCCTTTCTCGCCGTAAAGGATGATGCCAAACGGCTCGCCGGCCACGCCGGTTTTCGACCAGATGCGGTGCTCCCAGAGGACCGTTGTACCGGGAAAATCGAAAAAGGTCACCTGAGTGTCGGGCACTTGTCGATCGTCGTCGTAGAACAGTTTGCCGCCGCCCGTGGCGATGGTTTGGGGCGCGTCCAGTCCAAGCACCATGCGGACCACATCCAGGGCATGGATGCCGTTATTGCCGATTTCTCCTGTCCCATAATCCCAGTTCCAGTGCCAGTTGTAGTGGAAGCGATTGGGATTGAACGGCCGCTGGGGCGCCGGCCCCAGCCACAGGTCGTAATCGACACCGGCAGGCACCGGGCAGTCGGCCTTGTGGCCGATCGCCGGTCGATTGCCGGCAATCCAGGTACGGACAAACGGCACCTTGCCGAGCTGGCCACTGCGGATGAATTCGGCAGCACTGTGGAAATGCGCCCCGCTACGCCGCTGCGTGCCGACTTGCACAATGCGATCGTACTTGCGCGCCGCCTCGACCATGCGCCGCCCTTCGATCAGATTGTGCGCAATGGGCTTTTCGACATAAACGTGTTTGCCGGCCTGGCACGCCCAGATGGTGGCCAAGGCGTGCCAGTGGTCCGGCGTGGCAATGACGACAGCATGAATGTCCCGATCATCGAAAACATGGCGGAGATCCTTCACGCACTTCGGTTCTCGCTTTTGTCGCTGATTTACAGATTGGAGCGCCTTGGCAAAAGTGTTCTCATCTGGGTCGCAAATGGCCGCGATTTCCACGTCAGCAAAGGACGAAAAACCCTGTATCAAGGCGCGGCCGCGTCCATAGACGCCGAGAACAGCGAGGCGAATTTTCTCATTGGGCTTGTCGGCCGCGCCGGCGATGCTAAGGGTCGACAACGCGGCCACGGACGCGGCAGAGGTTTGCAGGAAGCGACGGCGATTTAGTGCGGACATAGTTGATCTCCGGTTGCGAGGGAGGCGAGCTACTTCCCGCGAGTTTACCGCAGCGAAGGACGATGAGCAATGGCTTCAAGGAAGCACTCCTGAAACTTCTTTCAAGAAGGATCGATACTCTCTCGGCCCAAAGCGCTTTTTACGCTCCTGGATGATACTCCCGTTATCTTTCCACAGTGGGAGGAGCTGGTGATCCAGTATCAAGTCCAGGGAAAGGACGCCCACGACGCCCGTCTGGTAGCGGCTATGATGGTTCACGGACTCAGC
>Ga0070737_10006009_pt1 | contig 11313 bp, 8 predicted proteins | sample Coa_R1_10_FD_66438 | JGI IMG/M metagenome (GOLD analysis project Ga0070737, IMG submission 66438) | Surface soil microbial communities from Centralia Pennsylvania, which are recovering from an underground coalmine fire - Coalmine... | ecosystem: Environmental > Terrestrial > Soil > Unclassified ...
CGGCGTCATGCGGTGGGGCTGACCCAGGAGGAGCTGGCCGACCGCGCCGGGCTCAGCGCGCGGGCGATCAGCGACATCGAACGTGGGCTGAGGCGGCCATTTCAGCGAACGGTCGCCCTGCTCGCCGACGCCCTGGGGCTTACCGGCGCCGAACGCGACGAGTTCGCCAGGGCCGCCCGGCCCGGAGCCGGAGCCGACGCCGGCATCCGCACCGGCGGTGAGCAGGGCCGTCCTGAGCAGGGCCGTCCTGAGCAGGGCCGTCCTGAGCAGGGCCGTCCTGAGCAGGGCGGCAGGCAGGATATGGACGCTGGCCTGCCTACGCCCGGGGCGGGCGGTTACGCTGGCCGGCGGGTCATCGCGGTACCTCGCCAGCTGCCCGCGCCTGCCACCGACTTCACCGGCCGGGAGGCGGAACTGCGCACGCTCACCGGTCTGCTGGGGCGGGGAGCGGGCCGGCCCGGCACCATGGTGGTGTCGGCGATCGGGGGGACGGCCGGGGTGGGCAAGACCGCCCTCGCCGTGCACTGGGCCCATCAGGTGGCCGGCCAGTTCCCCGACGGCCAGCTGTATGTGAACCTGCGCGGCTATGACCCCGGCCAGCCCATGTCCCCCGCCGACGCTCTGGCCGCCTTCCTGCGTGCCCTGGGCGTCCCCGGCCCCGATATCCCGGCCGAACCCGGCGAGTGCGCCGCCCGCTACCGGTCCCTGCTGGCCGGGCGGCGGGTTCTGATCTTGCTGGACAACGCCGGATCGGTGGAACAGGTCAGGCCGCTGCTGCCCGGCAGCGTGACCTGTGCGGTGGTGGTAACCAGCCGCGACACCCTGGCCGGCCTGGTCGCCCGGGACGGCGCCCGGCGCATCGACCTCGACCTGCTCTCCCCTGCCGACGCCGCCGTCCTGCTCACCACCCTGATCGGCGACCGCGCCGCGGCCGATCCCACCGCTGACCCCGCCGCCATCATCGCGCTGGCCACCGCCTGCGCCCGCCTGCCCCTGGCCCTGCGCATCGCCGCCGAACTCGCCAGCACCCAGGCCGGAGTCCCGCTGGCCACGCTGGTGAACGAACTCACCAGCGAACACGGCCGGCTCGACCTGCTGGAGGCCGGCGGCGACCCCTACACCGCGGTCCGCGCCGTATTCTCCTGGTCCTACCGGCACCTGGACGACGACACCGCGCGCGCGTTCCGGCGGCTCGGGCTGCACCCCGGACCCGACTTCGACGCGCACGCCGTGGCCGCGCTCTGCGGCGGGACGCTCGGCCAGGCCCGCCGGCAGCTGAACCTGCTGGCCCGCGCGCACCTGATCCAGGCCACCCGGCCCGGCCGGTACGGGCTGCATGACCTGCTGCGCGCCTACGCGGCCGAACTGTCCGCCGAGGAGGACCGCCCCGGCGAGCGGAGGGCCGCGCTGACCCGGTTGTTCGACCACTACCTGCACACCGCCGCGGCCGCCATGAACACGCTGTATCCCGCCGAGCGTCACCGGCGGCCCGAGGCGCCCGCATCACCCGGCCCGGTTCCCCCGGTGACCACCGAGAACGCGGCCAGGGACTGGCTGGGCACCCAGCTGGCCACCCTGATCGCGATCACCAGCGACACGGCCGGCCATGACCTGGCCGCGCGGGTGGTCCGGCTGTCCCGGACGCTGTTCCGCTATCTCGACACCACGTCCCACTTCCGCGAGGCCGTCACCATCCACAGCCGGGCCGTGGCCGCGGCCCGGCAGACCGGCGACGGCGAAGCCGAGACGCTCTGCGTGAACCAGGTGTGCATAGCCCTCATGCATCAGGGCCGCGTCGAAGAGGCCAGCAGGCAGCTCGGACAGGCGCTGACGCTGGCCCGGCGGGTCGGCTACCGGCCCGGAGAGGCCCGCACGCTCAACAACCTCGGTGTCGCCGCGATGCTGCAAGGCCACTACGGTCAGGCGAGGGAGTACTACCAGCAGAGCCTGGCCGCGTACCGGGAACCCCCCGGGCTGACCGCCAATACCCTGATCAACCTCAGCGTCGCCGAGATACGGCAGGGTCATTACCGGAAGGCCACCGCCCACCTTCAGGAAGCCCTGACCCTGAAGCGGCAGGCGCCCAGCATCAGCGAGAGCTACGTCGTCGTCAACCTCGGGATCGCCGAGTTCCGGCAGGGCCACTACCGGCGGGCCGCCGCTCACCTGGACCGGGCGCTGCGTTTGTTCCGGGCCGACTACGACGCCCAGGGCGAAGCTCTCGCCCTGACCTATATCGCCTGGGTGCACAGCCGGGAGGGCGGCCACGACCAGGCCCTTCAGCAGCTGGAACGGGCGCTGAGCCTCTTTCAGGAAGTTGGTGAGAGGGCGGGTGAGATCGAAACGCTCAACGTGCTCGGAGCCGTCCTTCTCGCGGCCGGGCAGCCTGATCTGGCCCGGGTCAGGCACGCCGCCGCTCTCGATCTGGCCTGCCAGCTCGGCGACCCCTACGAGCAGGCCCGCGCGCACGATGGTCTCGGCCAGGCCTGGTTCGCCGCCGGGGATCGCGATCAGGCCTGGCGGCACTGGGAGCAGGCCCTCGTGCGGTACGAAGACATGGGCACACCGCAGGCCCAGGACCTCCGCGCCCGGCTGGAGGCGCGCTAGGGACGCGTCCGGTTAGGCCAGGCCTTCCAGGCGGCGCTGGAGCTTGTTCATGCCACCGAGCCAGCGGTCCGGGTCGGCGGCGCGGCCCGCGTACATCTGGGCGACCTCCGGGTGCGGCAGGATCAGGAACCGGCCGTCGGCGATGCCCGCCACCACCGCGTCGGCCGCGGCCTCCGGCGTGATCGCCTCCTGGTCGAGCAGGGCGCGGCCCACCGGGCCCGAGTCCGCCAGCATGGGGGTGCGCACGCCCTGCGGGCAGAGGGCCTGCACGGTGAGGCCGCGGTGCTTGTAGGTGGCGGCCAGCCATTCGGCGAAGCTGAGCGCGGCGTGCTTGGTGACCGCGTAGGGGGCGGAGCCGAGCAGGGTGAGCAGCCCGGCCGCGGACACCGTGCAGATCAGGTGGCCGCTCCCCCGCTCCAGCCAGGCCGGCAGCAGCCGCCGCGCGGCCCGGACGTGCGCCATCACGTTCACCTGCCAGGACAGCTCCCAGTCGGCTTCCAGCGCGTCCGCGCCGCCGGGGCGGCCCACCCCGGCGTTGGCGCAGAACAGGTCGATGCCACCGAGGGCTTCGGTGGCCCCGGCCACCAGCCGGGCCACCCCGTCCTCGCTGGCCGCGTCGGCGGGCACGGCCGTCCCGCCGACGGTCTTGGCCACCGTGGCCGCGGCCTCCGCGTTGATGTCGTTGACGACGACCCGGGCACCCTCGGCGGAGAACCTGGCGGCCATCGCCGCACCGATGCCGCTGCCGCCCCCGGTGATGACGACCCGGGCCCCGGCGACCGACCTCATGCCGGGCCGGGCAGGTCGACGAGACCGGCCAGCGCGGCCCGGTGCCGGTCCGGCGTGCCGAAGGCGACCGAGCCGCTCTTGGCCCGTTTCAGGTACAGGTGGGCGGGATGCTCCCAGGTGAACCCGATGCCGCCGTGCAGCTGGACGCACTCCTCGGCCGCCTTGACCGCCGTCTCGCCGCAGTAGGCCTTGGCCATGGCCACCGCGACCGGGGCGTCCTGGCTGCCATCGGCCAGGCAGGCGGCCGCGTACCGGGAGGCGGCCCTGGCCTGGGTGATCGCGATGTACAGGTCCGCCAGCCGGTGCTTGATCGCCTGGAACGAGCCGATCTGGCGGGCGAACTGGCGCCGCTCCTTGGCGTAGCTGACGGTCATGTCCAGGCACTGCTGCGCCAGGCCGAGCTGCTCGGCGGCGAGCATGGCCGCGCCCGCGGACAGGGCCGCGCCGAGCGCGGCGACGGCCGCGTCCCCGGTGGCCAGGCGCCGGGCCGGCACCGCGTCCAGGGTGACGTCGCACAGTCGCCTGGTGCTGTCCAGCGACACCAGCGGTGACCTGGTCACCCCGGCGGCCTGGGCGTCCACCAGGTACAGCCCGTAGGGCACGCCGTCCGCCGGGACCAGCAGGACGTCGGCGGGCAGTGCGTCCGCCAGCCTGGGCACCGTTCCGGTCAGGCTGGTCCCGGCCTGGTCGCCACCGACCACCCGGACCAGGTCAGGCAGGTCACTTCCTGGTCCGGTGCCCGGCGGAGGGGTCTCGAACGGGACCGCCAGCGCGGCTGTGGTGGTGCCCTCGGCGACCGAGGCGAGCAGCTTCCTGTCGTCCTCGCTGGAGCCGGGGCCGATCACCGCGGCGAGTGCGGTGGTGGCCACGACGGCGCTGCCCAGGAACGGCACCGGGGCGACCGACCGGCCGGTCTCCTCGGCCACGACCGCGGCCTCGCGGTAGGACGCACCAGCGCCGCCCAGCGACTCGGGCACGAGCAGTCCCGCGCAGCCCAGATCCGCGGCCAGGGTCCGCCACAACGGCAGGTCGTACGTTTCGTCGGTCTCGATCCGGGCGAGCACGTCGGCCGGCTGGCACCGTCCGGCATACAAGTCTTTAACCGCCTGCCTGAGATCTTCCTCGTTCTGGCTGTACAGCAGACCCGGGATTTCGGCTGGCTCTGTCTTCGCTGGCTCTGTCTTCGCTGGCTCTGTCTTGGCTGGCTCGGTCTTCGCTGGCTCGGTCTTCGCTGGCTCGGTCATCGCGGCAGATCTTTCCATGGCACGTCCTTGTCCACCCGGATCTCGGGCGGCAGGCCGAGCACCCGCTCGGCAATGATGTTGCGCAGGATCTCCGAGGTGCCACCCTCGATGGAGTTGCCCCGGGCCCGCAGGTAGCGGAAGCCGGGCCCGCGCCCGAAGAAGTTCGACTGCTGCGGCCGGTGCATGGTCCAGTCGTCGTAGACCAGCCCGTTGCCGCCGGCCAGCTCGACCTCCAGGCCGGAGATCTCCTGGTTGAGGCGCGCGAAAATCACTTTGGCGGCCGAACCCTCCGGGCCCGGCTGGCCCGCGGCGAGCTGCTGGCGCAGCCGGGCGCCGGCCACCCTGGCCACTTCCGCGTCGACCCACAGCCGCAGCAGCCGGTCGTGCAGGCCGGGAGTGCGCAGCTCCGGCCGGCTCCGCCAGGTGGCCGCGGCCTGGCCGATCATCCCGGCTTCGCGCGGGAAGCTGCCGCCGCCGATGGATACCCGCTCGTTCATCAGCGTGGTCATGGCGACCCGCCAGCCGTCGCCGACCGCGCCGAGCCGGTCCGTGTCGGGGATCACCGCGTCGGACAGGAACACCTCGTTGAACTCGGCCTCGCCGGTGATCTGGCGCAGCGGCCTGACCTCGACACCCGGCTGCTTCATGTCCAGCACGAAGTAGCTGAGCCCGGCGTGCTTGGGCACGTCAGGATCGGTCCTGGTGACGATGATCGCCCAGCGCGCCTCATGCGCCATGGACGTCCAGACCTTCTGGCCGCTGACCCGCCAGGTCCCGCCCTCGGGCCCCTCTTTATCGGGCCCCTCTTTGTGGAGCACAGCCCGGGTGGCCAGGCCCGCCAGGTCCGAGCCCGCGCCCGGCTCGGAGAAGAGCTGGCACCAGACCTCTTCGCCGGTCCACAACGGGCGGAGCCAGCGCCGCTGCTGCTCCGGGGTGCCGAAGGCGAGGATGGTCGGCGCGGCCATGCCGAGTCCGATGCCGATCCGCCTCGGGTCGTTCTGCGGTGCCCCGGCGGCGTCCAGGTCGGCGTCGGCCACGGACTGCAGCGACCGGGGCAGGCCGAGCCCACCCAGGCCGGCGGGATAGTGCACCCAGGCCAGCCCGGCATCGAACCTGGCCCGCAGGAAGTCGAGCTTGGGTGTGGTGGCGGGGTCGTGCGCGGCGAGCAGCTCGCGGACCCGGCGGCGGATGTCCTCGGCGGCGGCCCGCTCGCCGGCCACGGCCGGGTCTGGCGCTGGCTGGTCTGGCGCTGGCTGGTGTGGCGCTGATTTATCTAGCACAGGGGACCACCGGCCACGTAGATCACCTGGCCGGAGACGTAGCCGGCGCCTTCGCTGACCAGGAACGAGATCGTGTGGGCCACGTCGTCGGGCTGGCCGATCCGCCGGACCGGGGTGTTGGCCGCCGCCATCTTCTGGAACTCGTCGAAGCCCACGCCGACCCGGGCCGCGGTGGCGGCGGTCATGTCGGTGGCGATGAAGCCGGGCGCGACCGCGTTCACGGTGACGCCGAACTGGCCGAGCTCGATGGCCATGGTCTTGGTGAGGCCCTGCATGCCGGCTTTGGCCGCGGAGTAGTTGGACTGGCCGCGGTTGCCGAGCGCCGAGCTGGACGACAGGTTGACGATCCGGCCGTACCGCTGGTCCACCATGTGCTTCTGCGTGGTCCGGCTCATCAGGAAGGCGCCGCGCAGGTGCACGCCGAGCACCGTGTCCCAGTCGTCGTCGGTCATCTTGAACAGCAGGTTGTCGCGGAGCACACCGGCGTTGTTGACCAGCACGGTCGGCGGGCCCAGCTCGGCCGCCACCTGGCTGACCGCCGCCTCGACCTGGTCGGTCTTGCTCACGTCGGCGCCGACGGCGAGGGCGCGGCCACCCGCCTCGGTGATGGCCTTCACCGTGTCCGTGCAGTTGCCCTCGTCCAGGTCGAGCACGGCGACCGCCATCCCGTCGCTGGCCAGCCGGCGGGCGGTGGATGCGCCGATGCCCCGGGCGGCACCGGTGACGATGGCAACACGCTGATCATTTGACATTGGGATTTCCTCCTGGTTGATATTCAGTCGCGGGCCTCGCTTAGTCGCGGGCCTCGCTTAGTCGCGGGCCTCGCTCAGTCGCGGGCCTGGTGACGGCGCAGCTCCCTGCGGGCCAGCGACCGCTTGTGCACCTCGTCGGGGCCGTCGGCGAACCGCAGCGTGCGTGCGCTCGCCCAGAGCTGGGCCAGCGGGAAGTCCTGGCTGATCCCGGCCGCTCCGTGCGCCTGGATCGCCTTGTCGATCACCCATTCGGCCATGGCCGGGGTGCCGATCTTGATGGCCTGGATCTCGCTGTGCGCCCCCTTGTTGCCGACCGTGTCCATCAGCCAGGCGGTCTTGAGCACGAGCAGTCTGGCCTGCTCGATGCGGACCCGCGAGTCCGCGATCCAGCCCTGGATGACGCTCTGCTCGGCCAGCGGGCCGCCGAACGCGGTGCGGGTGGTCACCCGGCGGCACATCAGCTCGAGTGCGCGCTCGGCCGCCCCGATCAGCCGCATGCAATGGTGGATGCGGCCGGGGCCGAGGCGGGCCTGCGCGATCGCGAAGCCGTCGCCCTCGCCAGCGATCAGGTTGTCCGCGGGCACCGTGACGTCGCGGAACTCGATTTCGGCGTGGCCGCCGTGCGGCCCGTCGGTGTAGCCGAACACGTGCATGCCGCGCTTGACCACGACCCCGGGGGTGGCGCGCGGGACCAGGATCATCGACTGCTGCTTGTGCCGCGGCGCGTCGTCGTCGGTCCGGCCCATCACGATGAGGATCTCGCAGTCGGGGTTCATCGCCCCCGACGACCACCATTTGGTGCCGTTGATCACGTAGTCGTTGCCCCGGCGCCGGATGCTGGTGGCGATGTTGGTGGCGTCGGACGAGGCGACGTCGGGCTCGGTCATGCAGAACGCGGACCGGATCGCACCCTCGAGCAGCGGGGTGAGCCAGCGGTCCCGCTGGGCCGCGGTGCCGAACTCGGCCAGCAGTTCCATGTTCCCGGTGTCGGGGGCGGCGCAGTTCAGCGCTTCGGGCGCGAGCGCCGGGCTGTGGCCGGTGATCTCGGCCAGCGGCGCGTACTGCAGGTTGGTCAGGCCCGGCACATCCGTGAGGTTCTCGGTGTGCGGGGTCCTGGCCAGGAACAGGTTCCACAGGCCGCGGCGGCGCGCCGCCGCGGTGAGCTCGGCCATGACCGGCGGGCGCTCCCAGTCGTGCCCGGTCTTCGCGGCCTGCGCCACCTGGTCGGCGTAGACCGGTTCGGCCGGGAACACGACCTCGGCCATGAACGCGAGCAGGCGCTCACGAAGCTCCTGCGTGCGGTCGTCGTAGGCGAAGTCCATACCGCACCCTCCGGCGTTGATCCGTACTGCCTGAACCCGGCACTGCCTGAAACGAGTACTGCCTGAAGCAAGCACTGCCTGAAGCAAGCACTGCCCGAAACGAGCCCTGCCTAAAAACCTGCGCCGTACTTTTAGGCCGGCACCCTGCTGACTCTACCTACTGCCCGGTATCTTCCCCTATCCCGGGAGCGGTCGAGATTCAGGAAATCGGTCCAAGGCCTGACGGGCCCGGCGCTGGGCAGCGCCGGCCCGGCGTGCTTCGGCGTCCGCGGCGCGCAGATGGCTGCGGGCGGTGGCGAGCTCGCGTTCCAGCCGCCTGATCGTCTTCTCCAGGTCCCGCTGATCCTGGGCGGCGGCGGCCACGGCCTGGCCGGCCTGGGCGAGCGCTTGCTCAGCCTTGGCCCGTCCCTGGGCCAGGCGCTGCTCCTCGGCGGCCTGCTCCCTGGCTCTCTTCCCGGCCTGCTTACCCGGCCGCTCCTGGGCCGGACGGCCCGCCACGTCCTCGTCCCGGGCGGCGGCGGTGGCCGGGACGTGCGCGGTGCCGGTGGTGCCAGTGGTGGATTGGAGTCTGGCGCTGGATTTGGATTTGGGTTTGGGCTTAGCGGTGCGGTGGCTGCCGGGGAGCGGCGGGACGATGGTGAGGGTGGGGGCGTCGGCGGTGCCGAAACCAGACCGGCGCTGGGCGCGGACCAGCGTGCCCAGCTGTATCTGCTCCGCCACCTCGGGGTCGGCCAGCGCGGCGGCGAACGTGGCGGTGATCTCCTCGCGCAGGCCGGCGGCTGGCATGGCCTGGCCGGCGCCGTCCAGGGCCCGGTGGACCAGGGTCGCGACGAGCTGGCGCCGGGTCTGTGAGAGCTCGCGCAGGCGGCTGCCGTCCCCGGCCCGCTCGACCGTGCGCAGTTCGTCGCCGAGTTCGGTGAGCCGGGTGACGGCGTCCGGGTCCGACCGGGCGAACCGGTTGATGATCCAGGCCGTCCTGGTGGGCTTGCGCAGCGCGGCGATCTGCTTGGCCACCGGGGCCTGGCCGGCCTCACGGGCCCGGGCGGCCAGTTCCTGACGGCGTGGCATGAACAGCTCGGGGTCGGCCGAGTACAGTTCGGCGACGGCCTCGCCCAGCAAATCACCACCGGTCACTTCGCCATCTTCCCCCAGATCGTGGGCCTACGGGAGGACCGGGCGCTGGGCGGGCCTGGCGATGGTCCGGCGGCCGGTCAGCGGGCGACGTGGACGAGCCAGTCGCTGTTGGGCTGGACGATGCTGAACCTGATGTCCGGGCACTTGTACGAGGACGGGGCCGGGTGAGCCGACGGGTTCCAGGACGAATCATGGGAGTTGGCCGGGGTCCAGGTGCCGTCGTGGCGGATGGAGATGTTGCTGCTCTCGATCCTGGTGCCGGCCTTCTGCAGGTCACCGCAGACGTAGGTGCTGCCGGTGGCTGGGTTGGTGCTGGAGTAGAACTCGAACATGTCCCAGCCGAAGCTCAGCCCGCTCTGGTCGGTTCCGGCCTGGGTGTACAGCCGGTCCCAGCTTCCCGTCTGGTAGTTGAACAGGTAGGCGGTCCAGGTGTTGGTCTTCGCGTTCGTCTGCACGTCCTCGGTGGTGTAGGCGGTGCGGCCGTTGGCAATGATCGTGTACGCCTTCATGAACGCCGCGGTGACGTTGACCACCGCCACCGGGCGGATGTACTTGCACCAGTCCCAGGCCCAGATCTGAGGCGTGGTCGTGGTGTGCACCGTGACCACCTCGATGCACGAGTTGTTGGCGGGGGTCATCGTGGGCGCGTACAGGATGTCGTTGGGGTCGGTCAGCCGCAGCGACGCGGAGATGCTCTGCGTCGCGGTCACACCGGGGCCCGAATTCGTGCCGGGGAAGCTCCCCCACCAGCGATGCAGTTCGGCGGCGGATGAGGCCGCGTGGCGGGCGGAGGTGCCGCGGCTGGCCGCGCGGACCTCGGCGACCATGGTCCGGTGCAACTGGAGGAAGTGGGTGGCGGCCGGGCCGGCCGCCCGGGTGGCCGCGGCGCCGTACCGGGCGCCGGCCACGGCGCGGCCGCTGACGGGGGCGTTCGGCGACGCGGTATGCCGCGGCACCGGGTGCCGGGACGCTGGCCGGGACATCGTGGCGGCGGGGGCGGCCGGGCCGGCGTAGGCGGGCACCGCGGCTCCCGTGGTTATCGCGCAGGCCGCGAGCACGCCGAGCGCGATCAGTGGTCTCCGGTTTCTGGTGAGTCTGTCGGGCCGCATGCTGATGTCCCTTTCGGTGCCGGAGTGCGGGGCTGAGCGCACTGGGTGACCGTAACACCGCAAAGTGGCCGATGCCGGTCTACTTGAGCAGCAGGTGGCCGATTCGGCGGGTGGCGATGGCCAGGCCGGCCAGGCCCATGATGGCCAGGTAGAGGGCGTGCCAGAGCAGGCTGGGACCGACGGCGCCCAGGCTCAGGTCGCGCAGCAGGGTGACGCCCTGGTAGAGCGGTGTGCACTCGACCACGATGCGCAGCGCGGGCGGGTACACGCTCAGCGGGTAGAACGAGGCGGAGAACAGGAACATGGGCAAAGAGGCGAGCATGACGAACTCGAAGTGCTGCCAGCTGCGCATGTAGGTGGTGCCCGCCATCCCGGTGGCGGCGAACGCGAACCCGATCAGCAGCGCCACCGGCACCATGAGCACGGCCCACACCGAGTGCACCAGGCCCATCGCCAGCATGATCACCATGAACGCGCAGGCGTACATGCCGCCGCGGATCAGCGCCCAGGTGATCTCGCCCAGTGCCACGTCGCCGGGGCGCATTGGGGTGGCCAGCGCGGCGTCGTAGAGCTTGGCGTACTTGAGCCGGAAGAACACGTTGTAGGTGGAGTCGAAGATGGCGCCGTTCATCGACGAACTGGCCAGCAGGGCCGGCGCCACGTAGGTGGTGTAGCCCACCTGGTGGCCCAGCGGCCCGGTCACGTGGCCGACCAGGTGGCCGAGCCCGACCCCGATGGACAGCAGGTAGAACAGCGGCTCGAGCAGGCCGGAGGCGAACATCAGCCAGGCGTGCCGGTACACCCGGGCGTGCCGTTCGACCACGTGCAGGCTGCCGCGCGACCACAGCGCGGGGGCGGGCAGGATGCGCAGCATCCCGGCCGCCTCGCGGACCGCCGGCGCGGTCACGGCCCCTCCCCCACACGGACACGGAGGTCAGGCATACAGGCGCCTCCGGTAGGTGTAGCGGCCGGCGGCCAGCCCGGCCATGGTGACGGCGGCCAGGTAGCCGACGTGCAGGAAGGCGTCCCCGGCGGTGAGCGTGCCGAGGCTGATACCGCGGCACAGCGCGACGCCG
>Ga0070737_10006012_pt1 | contig 11312 bp, 9 predicted proteins | sample Coa_R1_10_FD_66438 | JGI IMG/M metagenome (GOLD analysis project Ga0070737, IMG submission 66438) | Surface soil microbial communities from Centralia Pennsylvania, which are recovering from an underground coalmine fire - Coalmine... | ecosystem: Environmental > Terrestrial > Soil > Unclassified ...
GTGGCGCTGCGCGCGCCGCGCAGCGCCACGATCGTGGTGGACGGCGAGAACGTGGTGCCCAAGGTCCACGCAGTGCTGGACCGGATGGCGGACTTCTCGCGCCGCGTGCGCGACGGCTCATGGAAGGGGCATACCGGCAAGCGCATCCGCAACGTCATCAACATCGGCATCGGCGGTTCGGATTTGGGCCCGGTGATGGCCTACGAGGCGCTGCGCCATTACGCCGACCCCGCGCTGACCGTGCGCTTCGTGTCCAACGTGGACGGGACCGATTTCGCGGTCGCCACCGCCGACCTCGATCCCGCCGAGACCCTGTTCATCATCTCCTCCAAGACCTTCACCACGTTGGAGACAATGACCAACGCGCGCACGGCGCGCCAATGGAGCCTGGGCGCGCTGCGCGATGAGAGCGCGATCGCCAAACACTTCGTCGCCGTTTCCACCAACGGCGCCGAGGTGGCCAAATTCGGCATCGACACGCGCAACATGTTCGGCTTCTGGGATTGGGTCGGCGGGCGTTATTCGATGGACTCGGCGATCGGGCTTTCGACCATGATCGCGGTGGGGCCGGAGAACTTCGCGGCGATGCTGTCGGGATTCCACGCCCTCGACGAGCATTTCCGCACCACCCCGTTCGAGCGCAACCTGCCGGTTATCATGGGATTGCTGACGGTATGGTACAACGACTTCTTCGGCGCTCAGACGGTAGGCGTATTTCCCTACAGTCAGTATCTAAAGCGGTTTCCCGCCTATCTCCAGCAGCTCACCATGGAGTCCAACGGCAAGCACGTCACGCTCCAGGGCGAGCGCGTCGACTACCAGACCGGAGCGATCTTCTGGGGCGAGCCGGGGACCAACGGACAGCATTCCTTCTACCAGTTGATTCATCAGGGCACCAAGCTGATTCCCGCCGACTTCATCGCGTTCTGCCGCCCGCTCGATCCGCTGGGCCGCCATCACGATTTGCTGATGGCCAACGTCTTTGCTCAAGCCGAAGCGCTGGCTTTCGGCAAGACGCCCGAGCAGGTGAAGGCCGAGGGCACGCCGGACTGGCTGGTGCCGCATCGCGTATGCGAGGGCAATCGCCCCTCATCCACCATCCTGGCAGACCAGCTCACGCCGCAGACGCTGGGCAAGCTGGTGGCGCTGTACGAACACAGCGTTTTCACCCAGGGCTGCGTGTGGGGCATCGACTCCTTCGACCAGTGGGGCGTGGAGCTGGGCAAGGTGCTGGCGCTGAAAATCATCCCCGAACTGGAAAGCGCCGCCGAGCCCCAGTTGCATCATGACAGCTCAACCAACATCCTGATCAGGCGCTATCGCGCACGGAGGACGGCGGGCTGAACGATCCGAAAAAGAAAACGGCGCTCTCGATGGGTGTCCGCGGCGAGCGAGCCGTGCAAATTGCACCGTCGATCCTGGCCGCCGACTTCAGCCGCCTAGGCGAACAGGTGGCCGAATCGCTTCGGGCAGGCGCGCGGCGCATTCATATCGACGTGATGGACGGCCATTTCGTCCCCAACATCACGATGGGCCCGCTGGTGGTCGAGGCGCTGCGTCCGCTGGCGCAGCGCTTCGATGCGATCATGGAGGTCCATCTGATGATTGAGGCCCCCGACCGGTTCCTGGCCGAATTTTCGCGCGCCGGCGCCAATGCCATGACGGTGCATCTGGAAGCCTGCCCGCATCTGCATCGGACCGTTCACAACATCCGCGCGCTCAACGCACAGCCCGGCGTGGCGCTCAACCCGGCCACGCCGCTGGTCATGCTCGATGATATCCTGCCGGAAATCGACGTCGCGCTGCTGATGTCGGTGGATCCCGGCTTTGGCGGCCAGCAGTTCATCGTTGCGACCACCGAAAAGGTCGCGCGCCTGCGCGCAATCCTGCGCGCGCGCGGCCTGGACCGAATCGAAATCGAGGTTGACGGCGGCGTCGGCGAAGGCAACATCGCGGAGTTGGCGCGCGCCGGAATGACGATCGCCGTGGCGGGAACCTCGGTCTTCAACCAGCGTCGTTCCGTTACCGAAAGCATCCGGGTGCTGCAAACCGCCTGCGCCGCCGTTGCCTGAGCGGCGGGCGGTGGCGCGCAATCGGCCGCCTTGGCGCGCGCGGAATCGGCGCCTACTTACTTTTTCAACACGTATTCGGCGAAGTACGCGCCCTCATACGAAACCATCCAGCGCGCGGTGTCGAATTCGATGATGCGGGCCGCGGCGGGGGTGGGGAAGAAGCGATGGATTGCGTCGTCCACGGTGAGGAACTGCAACTCAGCGATACCGCGATAGTCGGGCGCACCGGGTGTAAGCCACTCCTCAACCACGTTGCGGATATACCTGGAAAAGCCGGTATGGGTGCGCAGCGCCAGCGGGGCGTGGACTTGCCACGCCAGGCGCCCCTCGCGGTCGGTCAACCCGGGCTTCCATCCGGCCAGCGTCAGCATCTTGATGCCCACCGAGCGCTCGCCCGCCAGCTCCGGATGCGCGTCCTTCTCGACATTCTCGGTCACGCGGCAGGTGAATACCTCCCCGGCCCGGGCTGCGAGTGCCTCCCCGATAGCCTGTCCCGCAGTCGGAGAATCGTACAGACGGGCGTGGTCGATGAAGTCGTCGGCGGCGTCGAACCACATCTGCGCTGCCGCCTGATAGCGGCGGCGGGTACCGCCAGCCTCTTCAAGGCGGGGCATGTTCTCGATCGCCGGCGCCGGCTCGCGCAGGTTGACCACGAAGCGGCGCAGGCGGGGACAATGCCGCAGCATCGCCGGCGCGTGTTCGCGCAGGAACCACTGGCGGAACTTCGCCGCGTCCTGGCCCGCCGCCGCGGTGACGAGCGTGAAGTATTTGACCATCGGATTCTCCGCGCTAAAGCTTGAGCACCCACTCGCTGCAACAATGCTGCGCCACCGGCCCCAGCCATCGCGCGGTGTCGAACGCGATCACCTCCAGCGCATGGGGCGACGGGAACATGCCGTAGCGCATGTCGGCGGCGGCGGCGAAGTGCAGCTCGCCGATACCCTGGTATGCCGGCGCGCCTTCGGTCAGCACCTCCTCGACCAGGTTGCGCACGTACTTTGACATTCCGACGTGCGTGCGCAGCGCGATCGCGGCATGCACCTGCCATCCGTTGCGCCCGTCGTCGTCGGACAGTTCAGGCTTCCAGCACAAGGGAATAACGGTCTTGAGACCCGAGGTTCTTTCACCCACCCTGGGGACCGTCCGATCCTTTTCGATTATCTCGGTGACGCGGTAGGAAGAGACCTGACCCGCTTTGGCTGCCAGATGCTTTTCCACCTCATCGGCGTTTGCCGCGGAACCGTACAGCCTGGTGCGATCCTTGAACTCGAGCGGAGAACCCAGCCACATCTCGGTGATGACGTCGTAGGGCGCGGGCGCATCAGGCGCGACGAACCCAATATTGTCGACCGCGGGCGGTTGCGTATCGACGAGGTTGACGATATAGCGCTTGAGTCCGCGCGCCCGCTCCAGGACCATCGGCGCGTGTTCGCGCACAAACCATTGCTGGAACTGCCTTTTGTCCAGTCCCGCCGCGGCGCTTATCAGGGTGAAAAACTTCATCGCTCCACCGCCTCGTCAGTCATCGGGCCACGTCACGACGCGGCTGGCCTTCCACCCCTCCTGCTGCGCCGCGTCATAGCCCAACTCGGTCAGGATCCTGCGCGTATCCTCGCCGATGCGCGGCGGCGGTCCCTGGATTATCTGCGGCGTGTCCGACAGCCGAATGGTCTTGCCGAACTGGCGCAGCTTGCCGAACAGGTCGCCCTGGTAGTATTCGACCAGGCGCCCACTGGCCAGACTCCATTCATCCTGAAGGAACTTTCTCCAATAGCCTTCGTTGGAAACTTCGCAGGGCACCCCGGCGCGATCCAGCCGCTCGAACCATTGCGCGGCGGTACGGGTTCTGAATGTCGGCTCCAGGATGGCCGCCAGTTCATCGCGATAATCGACGCGGCCGTAATGCGAGCTGTAGCGCGGATCGCGGGCCAGTTCCGGCCGGCCGAGCGCTTCGCAAAAGCGCCGCCACTGCGGCTCGAAGAGCGCCGCCACACAGATCCATCCTGACGCAGTCTCATACATCCTGTAGGAGGCGCTGATTCCGGTCTGACTGCGGTCCAACGTGGGACGCCGCCGCACGCCGGGCCGGTCGGTGATGAAAGCGTCGGAATTGTACCACAGCCCCGCGTTGAGCAGCGAGCCGTCCACGAACTGCCCTTCACCGGTCAAATCCCGGTAATAGATCGCCATCACCGTGGCGATGGCCGACAGCGTTGCGCCGCCGGCGTCCACCGTGCCGAGCCGGTTCCAGACTGGCGGGTTGCCCTCGCCACCGCCCATGTATTCCATTCCGCACATCGCGGCGAAGAGCTGGTCGTAACCGCCCATCATCGCGTCGGGGCCGCGCGTGCCGTAGGCGGCGCTGTGCGTGTAGATGATGTCGGGCCGGATCGCGCGCACCGTCTCGTAGTCGATTTTCAGGCGCTCGGCCACGCCCGGGCGCTGATTATGATGGATCACGTCGGCGCGTTCGACCAGCCGGTAGAAAATGGCGAGTCCCTCGGGATGCTTGAGGTCGACCGCCAGATCCTGCTTGCCGCGCTGGCAGGCCATAAAGGGCGGAAACGGCACCGCGGTGCGCATCCGATCGCCTTGCGGCCGTTCGATTTTGATCACGCGCGCGCCAAGGTCCGCCAGCGCCATCGGCCCGAACGGACCCGCCAGGTACTCGCCGCAGTCGAGCACGGTGATGCCGTCGAGCGGATAGCGCGGATCGCGCCCGATCGGACGCACCGTGGTCTTGAGCGGCTGCGGCGGCGCGAGCTCGATTTCACGCATGACCGCCTGGGTATCCTGACCGGGTGACGGCGCGGGACCCTTAATCGAGCCGGGAGCCTTGGCGAACCTGATCGGGATGCCGATCTGGGTGACCCTGCCGCGCTCGGGGTCGTCGAGCACGGCGACCATCCCGTTGGCCCTGGTCTGCTCGCGGCCGAACGCGGATTCGGCCGGCATCACCGCTTCGACCGGGATATCCGCGGCGCGCAGCAGCGGAATCCATTCCTCGCGCGTCTTCTTTTTGAATGCGGCGATCACCTGGTCATTGAACTTCCAGCGCTCCGCATCGGTCAGCCACGTGGTATGCGAGGGCCTGGGGATACCGAGCACCTCGGCCAGCGCATACATGTTGCCCTTCTCGGTGCGCATGTGATGCAGCCATTTGCCGTCGGCGCATTCGTAAAGCCACACCGGGTTGGGAACCGTATGATCGAGGAAATGGTTGAACTCCGGCACCGGCATCTCCGACCACTGCCAGAGCATGTTGGTGAAGAACAGGACGCCGTCGAACAACGAGGTATCGATGAACTGACCGCGGCCGGTATGCAGACGCACGCGCAGCGCGCCGCAGATGCCGAGCAGCGCCAGAAACGACGCGCCGTAGTTCGCGTACGGACAATACATGAAAGTGGGTCCGTCGGGCCGGATGCCGGCCTGCTGATGGTAGATGCCGGTGCGCGCCGCGACCAGCGCCTCGATCGCCGGACGGTCGCGCCACGGATGGTCCATACCGTAGGCGCTTATCTTGCAATGAATCAGGCGCGGCAGCGATGCACGCAGCGCCTCAGGGCCGAGTTCGGGGCGGCTGGTATCGGTGGGCGCAAACGATTCGACCAGGACGTCGGCATGCTCCAACATCGGGCGCATCCGCGCGCGGTCGGCCGCCGAATCGAGATCGAGCGTGACGCTGCGCTTGCTGCGATACCAGACAAAGAAGCCGGGTTCGATCTGGCGTATCGGATCGCCGCCGGGCGGCTCGACCTTGATGACATCGGCACCCTGCTCGGCAAGCAGCAGCGTGACCAGCGCCCCGGCCAAGCCCTGCGACGCGTCGATTATCCTGATCCCGTCGAGAATCCCCGCCATGATTACCCTCCGCTTCGCCGCACTTAGCAATGAGCCGCGGCAGGGGCTCAGGTCAAGCTGACCGCAAGCCCCGTAATTTCCCTGGCGCCGATGGCCGCCACACCGCGCCCAATCATCGCCATGAAGGAATCAACCGCAGCCGGCGGAATCAAACCGCGCGCCGCGCAATCCTTTAACGGCTGCACCAATTCGCGGACGACCGCTTCCGTCGCTATCAGCGACGCCGCCCGCGCAGCGTCGTCAGCGCTTTCCGCTATCGCCTTGTGCGCGGCGTCGATCGCCTGAAGCAGCTTCTGCAGACGGGCCAGCGCCTCGCGGTTGGGGCCCGCGGCCGTCAGCTCGAAGCCGCCCACCCCGGGACGCGAGTCAACCCTGATTCGCTTTGCGGCGTCAACCGGCGGCGCCAGCCTGACGGCCGGATGGAGTCCGTTGGCAAGCCAGGCGCGCCACGCTGCCGCGGCTTTGGCGGAGTCGGGCTCCCAGGCGATGGTCAGCACATAATAGAACTGCTCGACGGCTTTGCAGAAGCGGATGAACTGGGTGCTCCCCGGCATCGACGGCGAGGTCACTTCGACATGCAACTGGGCCATGGCTGTCCAACTATACCGCCCGAGGTTATGGAGTAGGCGTCAGTTCACGTTTGGGATCGAGATCGAAGAACTCGCACACGTTGTCGACCAGCACCTGACGGCGAATTTCATCGGGCACACCGTCGAACAACTCGTCGAGCACGCGGCGCGAATCCGGGTAAGAGCCGATGCTGTGGGGAAAATCGGTCCCCCACATCAGCAGGGCCGGATCGATGAACTGACGCAACTGCATCACGACGCGGTCGTGAATAAAGCTGAAACGGCAGTGGTCGCGATAGTACTGGCTGGGCATCTTTTTGAGATGGATGTCATGAAAGCGGTACCAGCGCAGGTAGAATTCATCCATCCAGTTGAGCGCGTGCGCCAGCCAGGCGCCCTGCGTTTCCGCGAAATAAAACCGCAGGCGAGGAAACTTGTCGAACACATACAACATCAGGCGGCCGATCGTTGCGGTGCACGGCCAGCCAAGCGCACCGCTGGCGCACACCGCTCCTTCGCGGCTGACACCTTCGTAGGGTTTGATCGGGCCGCCGAAGCTGCCGTGCGGCGTCATCTTCATGTCGACGTCCAGGGCGGCAGCCCAAAACCGCTCATCGTCCTGGGGCCGAGGGTCGGGTCCTCCGTTGGGCCACATCGTCAGCGCCGCGGCGCGCAATCCCAGCTTGCGGCATCGCACCAATTCCGCAACCGCGTCGGCGACGCCGGTCTCCGGCATCAACGCCACTCCGATCAAGCGATCCGGCGCAGCCGCACAGAACTCGGCAACGAAGTTGTTGTAGGCCTGCACGATCGCCAGGTAGCAGGCGCGGTCCTTGGCAATCATCTTGCGCATCAGGCCCTGGCCGTAAACCGGAGGAAACAGCACTTCCGCATCCAGGCCGTCGGCGTCCTGCTCGCGCAAACGCTGCGCCGGACCGCCGCTGCCCGGACGGGGCGAGCCGTCGGGAAAGTGATACGTGGCGGCATTGGCGGCAGTGTACTTGTCGTAGGGCAGGCCGCAGTAGAGGTTGCCCACGTTGTCGCGGGTCCATTCGTCCATGACCCAGACTTCGGTGCCGTCGTGGTTGCGCACCAGGCGCGGCGCCTTGTCCTTGTAGCGGGCCGGCACACGGGTGGACCAATCCAGCGGAACTTCCAAATGACCATCGGCCGAAATGACTTGATAGTTGCGCATAGCGACCTCCGGGCGAGGCGGACAGTCTTGCCGGCACCCGAGTCAAAACTACGTCTGCGGGCGGCCCGCCGACAAGTGGCTCGCCCGAGCCGACAACGCGGCGCAGCCATGAATTTTTACTGAAAGCCAACTTTGTCCTGACCTGCAGTCGTCAGGAGCGGCTGGACATCTACACCATCAGGGTGCCGCCGTTGACATGCAGCAGGGTGCCGGTGCAATACGAAGCCTCCTCGCCGGCCAAAAACACAGCGGCCGCGGCGATTTCCTCGGGTTCGGCGATTCGATGCAGCGGCACGGAGTCGATGATTGCCTGCTCCATCCCGGGATTGCGCTGCAGTGCCGCCCCCAGCATCGGGGTCCGCACGCCGCCGGGAGCGATGGCGTTGACCGTGATGCGATGCGGCGCCAGCTCCAGTGCCAGCACCTTGGTCAGCATCCACACCCCCGCCTTGCTGACGCAATAGTCGCTGCTGTTGACCGCCGGACGCACCGCCATCACCGACGATATATTGATGATGCGTCCGCCGCCGCCGGCCTTGATCATCGCGCGGGCGACCGCGCGGTCGACCAAGAAAACGCCGTCGAGGTTGACGCTGAGCAGCTCGCGCCATTCGGCAAAGGGCTTGTCGACAATCGCGCGGTGGCGGTCCTCGGCCCCGCCGAAGCCAGCGTAGGGGATGGCGGCGGCGGCGACCAGGATATCCACGCCGCCCAAATCGCGCACCGCGCGGTCTACCATCGCGTCGACTTCGCCTTCATTGCTCACATCCAGTTGGTGAGCGAGCACTTTACGGCCCGAACCGGCCAGTTCCTGCGCCAGCAGCTCGGCGCCCGCGCCATTGCGGTCGGCGATCAGCACGTTGGCGCCTTCGGCGGCGAAGCGGCGGACCGTGGCGCGTCCAATTCCGCTGGCGCCGCCGGTAACTATGGCGTTTTTGTTTTCGATGCGCATTGGGATCCTCATCCTAACTTTCCCCGGTCAGGAGGAAACGGAAAATCGCTCCCGAAAGCCAACCTGGCAGAAGACCTGCGGAAAAAGCGAATAATCAAAGGAGAGCGGCATAGCGGTTGATGTAAAAGTCGTAGGTCCGGGCGATCGAATCTTTGTCCAGTCCGTATTTTTCCAACGCCACCTTGTGCGCACCCTTGGGGTTGCTCTCCTGCCAGGCGAGCATCCGCCGCTCGGTATCGGCGCTCAGCTCCCAACCCAACCATCTGTAGAGCCGGCGCAACTCGTGGATAGGATCGGCCATGAAGTCGCGGAACGCGATGTCGTGGAAGGATTGCGCACCGATTCGATCGCGCAGGCCGATCAGGCGCCGTATCGCCAGCGCCCACTCCTCCATCGCGTGCCTGGCGTACCACTGCGGCATCGGGTCCGCCAGCAGTTCGCGGCGCGTGGACCACAACAGGTCGGCGAGGGAAGCGAGAACCTGGGCCGGATGGCGATGGGTCATTACGAAGCGCGCGTCGGGGTAAACCTTGATGAGCGCGTCGATGTAGAGCATATGGGTCGGCGACTTCAGGCTCCATCGCTTGGGCGGACAGCGCCACTGCAGCAGTTTGAGCACCCGTTTATGGTAACGGTAGGCCGGTTCCATGTCGGCCGAGGAGTTGAGCCATTCGATATAGGACGGTACATGCACCGCGGACTCGAAGGCCTGGAACTTGAATTCAAGGAACATCAGGTACAGGCATTCGATCGGCCCCTCGGGGTCCCACGGCAGCATGTCGCGCCGCTCCGGACATCGCTCAAGTCCCGCTTCCATGCCGGCCCGGCATTGCGCGATTCGCGCATCGGTGTGCTCGGTCGCGGTCTGCGGCGGCGGACACGGCTTGCCCGCCTCCCACGTGCGCAGCGAGCGGGTGGCGGGGTCCTGCGCGAGCATGAAGGCCAGTGCCGTGCTTGCGGTGCGCGGCAATCCCACGCCGAACAGCGGCGCCACGATCTGCTCGTCGTCGATCTCGGGATGCCTGCGGTACCAGTCTTCGACTTCCAGCCGGTTGATCAGAATTCCGATCAGCATCTCCGGCACGGCCATTTTGCCCAGTTCGTTGAGTTGGCTTTCCCGGTTGATCGAGTCGACCAGGCGCTCCAACCCCTCGCGGAAGGAATCGCCGCCGAAGTCGTTCAGTCCGCTGCGCGAGCGGGCTGCCTCAATCAGTTGCTCGACTTTCATATCGTCCTCGCGCCGGCTCAGATTCCATACCTGCGGCTGATCGCTTCGGAGCGCGCCGCGATGCGCCGGCGGCGCTCCTGCGGCGTGATGACCGGGTCGCCCTGGGCAAGCTCGCTACGCACCTCGGCGGCCTTGACCACCTTGGCGTTGGGTTGCTGCGGCTGCGCGCCGCTGACTCCCTGCCATCGCAGGAAGATCGTTCCGCGCGGCCGCCCGCAAGTGTCCAGCCAGTTGGGCGCGCCGGTATCCTGCTTGCTGACCACGTAGCGATACTTGCCGTCGCCGCTTTGCCAAGCCTGGCCCGGCAGCGCGTAGCTGGTCTGCCGATCGCGGTAGTCGTAAGTGATGAACCACCACAGGTCGGCCAGCAGGATGTTGGCATAGCGCGCCGTGACCGGTTCGAAAGTCAGCACCAGCGCCTCCTCGTCGGCCAGATTGTATTTGCCGGCGCTGATGAACTGCCCCGCGATGCCGCCGACCGTTGGCCAGGGCTTGGCGATTGCGTTGACCGGCGTCGGGCCCACCATGTTGTTGTTGAAATCGATCCAGTAGCGGACGTGCGTGGCCAGCAGACGTCCCGCCTCGCTGATGCGCCGTGCGACCTGCTCGGGTGTCGGCACCGGTGCGGGCGTCCCCTCGGCGCCGATTCGCTCGATCAGGATTTCGCCCTTGCGCTGATGGGGCCAGTCGTCGCCAAAGCATTGGCGCAGAACGATCAACGATGCACCCGGCCCGCTCCGAAGCCAATTTCCCGGCTGCGGCTCGCGGCTGACGATGATTTCGTAGCTGCCGTCGGGCTCGAACTTGATCGCGTCGAGGTCCAGTTGGCTGACGACCGTGGCCAGCGAACCGTCGCCGGGATTGCCGGCGATGATCTGAAACAGAAAGTCGGTGGCCGTGCCGCGCGTGCCCCTGATGCGATACTCGCCGGTGTCGTCGATATGCGCGCCGCCGTAGAGGTTGTCGGGATTGTCCAGGCCGAACTTGGAGAAGGTGTCCTGTCCGCGGCGGAATTGCGGATGTATCGGATCGACGTTGGCCATCGCGCTCTGCACGATGTTCACCATCAGACCCATCAGGTACGCGTAGCCATCGGCCCGCTCCTGCGGCGTCAGTCCCTGCACCTGGTCGATCAACCGCTGCGCGTCGCGCAGATGGTTGTGAAAGGACTCCATCGCGTCAGCCAACATCCGGCCCTGCTCTGTCGCGCTCATGGCAGTGTCCTCCGCGCTGTGTGGGTGTTTAACAGAATTCCACGCCGACCGGAAAGCCGCGCGCCGCTCTTGTCGCGCAAGACTTCCCGCGCTACATCATCGCCCAGACCTATGGGCGATACCTTTGTATTGGTGCACGGTGCCTGGCACGGCGCGTGGTGCTGGGCCGCGGTGATCAGGCAACTGCAAAAACTGGGCGACCGCGCCTTCGCCGTCGA
>Ga0070737_10006014_pt1 | contig 11305 bp, 8 predicted proteins | sample Coa_R1_10_FD_66438 | JGI IMG/M metagenome (GOLD analysis project Ga0070737, IMG submission 66438) | Surface soil microbial communities from Centralia Pennsylvania, which are recovering from an underground coalmine fire - Coalmine... | ecosystem: Environmental > Terrestrial > Soil > Unclassified ...
TGGACTCTGGTTTGACCGGCAACATACACCCGCCCAACACAAAATGCAACTGTCAATGGGGCTTGCAAGGGGGGCCTATGAGCGCCGAAGCGCTTGAAAAATAGAGACCGGCGGTCACAGACCGCCGCTACAGCCGCAGTTGTCATACAGGCGCTCTGTAGCTTCGCCTGCAAGCAGTCCGCGGCTCAGACCCGGCCCAGCACATCCAGGAGGCCATCCAAGGGAATGCCCACCCAACCAGGGCGGTTTTTGAGCTCATAGGCTAGCTCATAAACAGCCTTTTCGAGCAGATGAAAATCGAGCAGCGCGCCAAGCTCCTGCCGGTCTTGTGGAATAAAGCAGGCATCGCCCGCCGCGCGGAGGTAGCTGCCGAGAAAAGCCGCCGAAACCCACATCCTCCACAAGCGCGCTCCGGCTTCGAGCCGACGGGGACTCACCGCTCCGGGAAGCTTTTCACGAAGTGCGGCATAGGCGGCGTAATGAAAGGATCGCAGCATCCCGGCCACGTCATAGAGCGGCGAGCGCTTTTCGCGTCGTTCGGCGAGCGGCCGTTCCGGCTCGCCTTCAAAGTCGATGATGACGAAATCCGCCTCCGTGCACAGGACCTGGCCCAAGTGATAGTCGCCATGCACGCGCGTGCGCATCGCCGTGAGCGGCAAGGAGCGAATGGCCTGCAAGCGGCGGCCAATTTCATCCTGTAAAGCAAGCGCCGCCTGCGCCGCGTCACGGGCCGCGGCAGGAAGCGCTTCATAATGAGCGCGCAGCAGCCCCAGCGCTTCTTGCGTCATCCTCAAGGCTGCATCAGCCTGACTTTCACGGTAAGCGGCGGTAAACACCTCCGGAACAAAATCCGGGCCAGCTTTTTCAGAAGCGAGCGCCAGATGAAGCTGCGCCGTGCGGGCGCCAAGCAGATCAGCAAATGGAAGCGCTTCGCCCAGCAGGCCGGCTAGGGCTTGGGGAATCTCAATCGCTGTAAGCTCAAGCGCGGAAGCCCGCGGCGGTAGGCTGGAGGATTGCGGCTCGCGGGTGGAAACCCGCGCAAGATACGAATCCAGCATTTGAAGGGTGATACGCCAGGCATCGCCCCGGTTGGGCACGAAGCCCTGCAGCAGGGCGAGTGTGGCAGTTTCTCCTTCACGGCTGCGGTATTCGATGGAACCAGCCAGGGGCGGAACGTGCTGGAATGCAGCTCTATCCGTAAGGAATCGGCCCATTTCGAGATCAAGATTCACTCCTTGCTCGACCCGCCGGAAGAACTTCAGAATCAGCCGGTCGCCGTAACGGATGGAACTGTTGCTCTGCTCGACGCCCAGCAGTGAAGATGTGAGCGGACCCTCATCGTGCTTCCAGATAGAGGCGAGCGCGGGCGCCGGAGCGGCCCGCAGATCACCGGCCACTCCTGGTGACCGCTTTGCCTGTTGGATGAAGTCCAATAGAAAGGCTGCGAAACGCAGGTTCTGCAGGGCGTCGGAAAGCATCACGGGCGATGAAGAATGCGCTAGCTGAAGCGAGAATGAAGCGGCTACACTGCCGCTTTGCGCGCTTTCCTGCGGATCGTGGGCGAGAAGCGGCAAGGCGTATCGCTGCGCGTGGCCACCTTCATATCGAACGGCCGCGAGGAACAGGCACGTCGTTCCCTCCGCCCAAGACAGCGGAATGCTTTCGGGAATTTCGACGGAGCGGATGACCTCCGCTTTGCCGCCGAACCAGCGCTGGCGGCAGAGATATTCGGGCAGCGTGACAGGCAGGAGTTCGCGAACCCCGCTCCAGAATCGATCTCGGGTAGTTACAGGCAGTTCCATGGCGGCCATACATCAGAGGTGAGAGATGGTGTCATCATCGCCACCATCTTCTTTTCGGTCCTCAAAAAGCGTCTTTTCAAGCAGCCGCCGCGCCGCGTCGCGCCCTCCCAGACCGAACGCCAGCGCAAGGGCAAGCATGACTGCGCCGAAGGCGATGAGCACCACGCCGTGCCCCAGCCCGATGCGCTCAAGCGCCATCATAATGGCGAGGGCGATGATAAGGAACCGCACCAAGCTGCTGAGCAACCGCGGCGAGGGATAATTGGCGTTGACGGCTCCGAGCAACGCAGAACGCCCGAAGAAATTCGCCGCCAGCGCGCCGACCACCAGAATGATGATTGCAACGAATATCTGCGGCAGAAGCAGAAAGAACCGTCCGATTTCCTCCTCCAGGGCGGCTACGCCCAGGGCGTTGAGTCCGAAGAGCATGAAGCTGACCCAGACCACCCAGAAGATCAGCCTACTCAAAAGCTCGCTCGGCGTAGGCAGGGCGGCCCGGGCAGCCAGTTGCGTGAATCCCGTCGTTTCGATGAGTTGGTTGAACTTCACCAGCGTCAGGACGCGGCGCACGACAATTTTCAAAATCCATGCGACGACGCCTCCTATCGCGACGATGACAAGCATTGCGAGCAGGCGAGGCAGAAACTCGGTAACCATGTCACCCAGATTTTGCGACGTTGCGCTCAGGGTTTTTACTACAAGATTTCCCATAGGTCACCTCACGTCTTGGCGCTCCAGTTTTGGATGAAATCAAGCTTCAATCGCTCGAACTGTTGATGAAGAACCTCTAGCCGCTTGTGCAGTTCAGCCACCCGAGCGCCATGATTTTCGAGAAGGTAAGAACAGACGCGGCCCCGGTAAATCGGAGTCAGCGCCTGAAGCAAATGATCGCGATTCATGACCGCGCGATGATAGGAGACAGCAAATTCGTAAATGGTTTTCGCCCAAAGCTCATCCGAGAAATGGCAGGTGTTCTCTTGTCCTAAAGCCACTTCGCGAATCTGTTGCAGCACAGGGGCGGATAGTATCTGGCTGAGGATTGTGGAAAGCTCTTCGACGCCGGTGCGGAACATTTCAAACAGCCGTTTGCGGTTCACCCGGACGGGCCCGAGGTCCAGTTCCGACTTGAAGCCAAACAGCGGCAAGGCGACTGGCTCCGTGCGGGACATCCAGAAATTCTGGTGCGCCTCAAGCGAGTAAAACAGCGCGCCGACCACTTGCTGGATTGCGCCCGCGAGGTTCTGCTCCGCCTGCTTGCCGGAATGAACCTTGGGGCCAAGAAACGACTGGCACGAGCGGTAGCTGCCAGCAAGCGCAGCCGTAGTCATCCAAACACCCCACCCGTAACGCATGAAATCCTCGCGCCACACGTCTTGCGCTAGAAGATCGCAAGCTAACGCTCCTGAGAACCCAAACTCAGTCCCGGCTGGCTCTTCAAGATTAGCGCCGTATGTGGAATGAATGAGAGGGGAAAGGATGTTCTTCACCAGAAGCGCGTCAAATTTGTGGCGCTGGTAGACGGGCGCCAGAAAATCGTACCGTTCGCGATAAATCGGGCGAAGGATAGCCTCAATCCATTCCGGAGTGATGCTGGCGGACTCCGGAGAAATCACTGTGCACGCTTTGGCTCGCAGCAAGTCCGCCGCCGCCAGAATCAGGCGCAAGGCTCCTCCTTCGCCGCGGGTGGGGTGGACTCGGGTGGTGAGGGTGTGAGTGGTTCGCAAGGGATTTGCGGCGAGTACGCTGCGGAAGTCCTGCACGGAGGCGCTCTTCACGATTTCGGGCGTGCCGTCGCGCGAGCCGGCATCCGGGTTGATGACCACGGTGCGCTCGCGCGGAAAATATTTCACGAGACCGATCTGAACAGCCTGAACGACACGTTCCACCGTCAGGCGGTTGTTATAAGTGGGAATGCCAACGAGAATATCCACTTCGCCTACCGCGCCCAACTCGCGCACGAATTCATCGGAAAGAAAAGTCTCTTCCGCCAAAGCAGCTCCTTGAACTTCCGCAGCGGGCGATTGCCGGCTAACCCCAGGCGCGTGCAGGCTCCAGGCTAGAAGCGCCGCAGCTTGAACCAATAAAACTGGTATGGGCCTAATGTCAATAGATAAAGGCGATCATTGATGCGAGGAAATAGATTCCCGCCGAACATCTCGATTGGAATGCGCCCACGGAAGCGGCTAAGATCCAGCTCGACCGCCTGCGCGGAACTCGACAAATTATTAACCACCAAAACTCTTTCCTCACCCAGTTCTCGCAGATAGGCTAGCACGCGATGGTTGGTCGGAGTTAAAAATTCAAGCGTGCCGCGGCTGAACACACGCGTAGACTTGCGAACGCGGAGAATTTGCTTCATCCAAGACAGCAGCGAATGCGCCGACCTTTTCTGCGACTCCACGTTCACCGCCTGAAAGCCATAAATAGGGTTGGATATCAGCGGCAGGCAAAGCATCTCCGGATCAGCGTTGGAAAATCCGGCGTTCCAGCCGCCCGTCCATTGCATGGGCGTGCGAACGCCCTTGCGGTCGCCGAGATACACGTTATCGCCCATGCCGATTTCATCACCGTAATACAAAACGGGGCTACCCGGAAGCGATAGCAGGAGGCCATTCATCAGTTCAACCCGCCGGCGGTCGTCATCCATGAGCGGAGCCAGACGGCGTCGGATGCCCACGTTGAGCCGCATGGTCTTGTCTCGCGCGTATTCATCGTAGAGATAATCGCGCTCCTCGTCTGTAACCATCTCAAGCGTCAATTCATCATGGTTTCTCAAGAAAGTGGCCCACTGGCAGTTTTCAGGAATCTGCGGTGTTTTTTCCAGAATTTCAATTACCGGCTTGCGATCTTCCAACCGCACCGCCATGAACATGCGCGGCATGAGCGGGAAATGAAAAGCGACGTGGCATTCGTCCCCCTGGCCGAAATAGGCGCGCACGTCCGAAGGCCACTGGTTCGCCTCCGCAAGGAAAAACCTGCCGGGGTAGGATTCATCCAGGCGGCGCCGCAGCGTTCTGAGCACTTCGTGCGTCTCGGGAAGATTTTCGCAGTTCGTGCCCTCGCGCTCCACCAAGTAAGGAACCGCGTCCAGACGAAACGCGTCTACACCCGCATCCAGCCAGAACTTCATTACCTTCCAGATTTCTTCACGCACGGCAGGATTGTCATAATTGAGGTCCGGCTGATGGCTGAAAAAGCGGTGCCAGTAGTAAGATTTGGAAACCGGGTCCCACGCCCAATTGGACTGCTCCGTATCCGTGAAGATGATGCGCGCTTCCTGGTATCGCTCCGGTGTATCACTCCACACATACCAATCCCGCCACGGATTGTCTGGTGATTTCCGCGCTTCCTGGAACCAGGGATGCTGGTCGGAGGTGTGATTCAAAACCAGTTCGGTGAGCACGCGCATGCCACGCCGGTGAGATTCGTCCAGAAATAGTTTGAAGTCATCCATCGTACCGTAGGAAGGATGCACGTTCGTGTAGTCGGAGATATCGTATCCGTCGTCTTTCAGCGGCGAAGGATAAAAAGGAAGCAGCCACAGGGTGTTTACGCCAAGGTCCGCAACATAATCCAGCTTCTCGACCAGACCGCGGAAGTCTCCAATTCCGTCTGCGTTGCTGTCCTTAAACGTCCGGACGTGCACCTCATACAAGATCGCGTCTTTATACCAAAGAGGATCAGCTCCGCGGAGAAATGTATCTTGAGCCATGGTGGTGCGCTTGAAAGAAACCGCATGCTGTGCGCCCACAGCCGCTTCAAGCATCCGCTTGAAGTAATCGAACCCGTTCTTCCGTCACGCACTCGGACCGACGTGGAATAGGTGTGCGGGAATGGCGTAAGGGTCCAGTTTGACGTAATTCCGAGGGCCTTGCCAAACGTAGCGAGCTCCGGCCAGCAAATCGTGAACTGTGAAAGGCGCGCTTACGTCAAGGCAGAGAACATCCAGATCGAGATCAACCCACCCCGACTGCGTATTATGAGGGTCGAGATTGACGACTACCAAAATCACGTTAGACCGGTCATCGGTGGCTTTGGAATAGGCGATAAGCTGATCGTTATCGAGTCTATGGAAATGCAGATTATCGTTGCTTTGCAGCGCCGGATTTTCTCTGCGGGCGCGATTGACGCGCGCGATCAAATCCTTAAGGCTGTCGCCTCTTTCCAAATCCCAGTGCCGGAGCTCGTATTTTTCTGCATGAAGATATTCCTCCGACCCTGCCTCGCGCGGCTGATGCTCGCAAAGCTCGAAGGCGGGCCCGTAAATGCCATAATTCGCACCCAACGTCGCGGCCAGCACCAGGCGGCTGATAAAGGCTGGCCTGCCGCCGGATTGCAGGCGCTCCGTGAGGATGTCTGGCGTATTGGGCCACAGGTTGGGACGAAAATATTCCCGTATTTCCGTTTGCGTGAGCTCGGTGAAATATTCCGTCAACTCCGATTTGGTATTGCGCCATGCGAAGTAAGTGTATGACTGCGTGAAGCCGAGCTTTGCGAGGCGCTGCATCACTTTAGGCCGCGTGAACGCTTCGGAAAGAAAGAGAACTTCCGGATAGCGGCTTTTGATTTCCGAGATCAGCCACTCCCAGAACGCAAAGGGCTTCGTATGGGGGTTATCAACCCGAAAGATGCGCACGCCCTGATCGATCCAAAAAAGAACGATGCTCTTAAGTTCCTCCCACAGATTTCGCCATTGTCCGGTTTCAAAATCGAATGGATAGATGTCTTCGTATTTTTTGGGCGGATTCTCGGCAAACTGTACGCTTCCATCTGGCCGGCGGCGAAACCATTTGGGGTGCTCACGCACGTAAGGATGGTCTGGCGAGCACTGATAGGCAAGGTCCATGGCCACTTCGAGGCCGTGCTCGTGCGCCGAGGCGAGAAGATGCTTAAAATCGTCAAGAGTGCCGAGCTGCGGATGCACGGATTTGTGCCCGCCCTCTTCGGCTCCGATGGCCCACGGACTCCCCACATCACCGGGGCCGGCGACCTGGGAGTTGTTGCTTCCCTTGCGATGTGTGTGGCCGATAGGATGAATGGGTGGAAGGTAGAGGACATCAAATCCCATTGCTGCAACATAGGGCAGCCGAGCTTCGCAATCTTTCAACGTGCCGTGCCGTCCCGGCTCGCTTCCGCACGAGCGAGGAAACATCTCATACCAGGAGCTGAAGCGAGCCTTTTGCCGATCCACTACTACCAGCAATCTTCGCTCGTAGGAGGCGGCAGAACTGCGATCGGGATATCGTCCGATGAGCGCGAGCAACTCCTCGCTGGCTGCCAGGCTGACAGCGAGGCGCAGCTTGGCTTCTTGAGAGGTTGTGCTCTGCGACATCACGCTGGCCAAGCGGAGAGTTTCAGAATATTCCTGCAAACGATCCCGATCCGCCTGCGCTCCGTCCACTCCGGCGCGTCCGGCGGCTTCCGACACCAGACCTGCGCCAATTGCCAAGTCGATAGAAATCTCCTGATTCGCTTGTATTCTGCGACTGAGGTCCTGCTGCCAGGTCTTAAACTTGTCAACCCAGGCCTCCAAGCCGTATTCATAAAGTCCTGGTTCGCCCACCACAAAGGTTCCGATCCACAGATCGTTGCCCAACTCGCGCATCGGAGCTTCGGTCCACCCGTTATCCCCCATACGTCGGAATTGCAGCACGGCGGCGAGCGCCTCATGCCCGTCGGCGAAAATGTCCGCGGTAACCGTGATCGTATCGCCTTCGACACGCTTTACCGGAAAGCGCCCTCCTTCGATCTCCGGATTAACGCGGCTAATTACGGCTCGCGGCGGGGCGGGATTTTCTAGCAGGACCGGTCCGTGGTATGTCAATTCTCTTTCCGGCGTCTTTCGGAATGGCTTGGCACTACTAAATTGATATGGGCTTGATCTGCTGACTAAGCCTCAGAGGAACTGCGCAGCGCTTGCGCACCGCGCAATACGTAAACTACAAAGCCAAATTTTATCTCACTAGGCTGGAAGCGGCAACAATCGCTCTTATCTGGCTGGAACCTCCCGGACCGGAAGGTGCGCTCGTAGCACGCACTTAGGGTTGCAGGCATCTTGCACAAACAGACACGACTTATGAGTGCCGTACTAATAAAACCAGCGAACACACACCAACCTTGCCACGGTGAGGAGCAACTTCGCCCGGATCGAAGTTCACTAAGTAGGAGCCCCCAGGGGCCGGGAGTTTTCCTGATGGGATAATAGTAGATAAGTTAATGATGCGTGTCAATAGATTTTTCAAATTTTTTTGAGGAGGAAGCGGCCGGCTTCCAGCGTGGGGGCCGCCCGCTGCGGTTTCGAAACCAATCTTCTGAGGCTGCTTCTCAGTAATTTCCGCTGAGGAGGCGCTCGATACGCTTCTCGATCGGGGGATGAGTGGAGAACAGCCCCGCGAAAAACGCTCCTCTGGTACGCGGCCTGATGAGGTACATATGGGCCATGGAGGGGGAAACCTGCATGGGAACCCGTTTCGACCACTGGTCAATTTTTTCAAGGGCGCGCGCCAAACCTTGCGGGTTGCCAGTGATGTGCGCGCCGGTGGAATCTGCTTCGTATTCTCTCGATCGCGAAATCGCAAGCTGGATGAGCGTCGCAGCCAGGGGCGCAACGATCATCATTGCCAGAGCGGAAAGTGCTCCGCCGCCGCGATCGTCGTCTCTGCCTCCGCCGCCAAAACCGCCAAACATTTCCGCCCACATTACCATCTGCGCGATGTAAGTGATCGCTCCTGCGATGGTGGCGACGACGGCGCTGGTTAAAATATCGCGATTGCGAACGTGACCCAACTCATGGGCAAGAACGCCCTCAATTTCTTCGTCGTCGCACAACTCCAGAATCCCGCGGGTAACGGCCACCGAAGCGTGATTCGGGTTGCGTCCAGTAGCAAATGCATTCGGAGAATCGGTCGGAATCAAGTAAATTTTTGGGGCTGGGATATTGGCCTTGGCGGCAAGCCGCTCCACGATCGCGTAAAGTCTGGGACTTTCCTCACGGGAAATTGGCTGAGCGTTGCTCGCAGATAGAGCGATTTTGTCCGAAAAGAAGTAACTTCCCAAGTTCATAACGGCGGCGAGAATAAGAGCCATTGTCAAGCCTTGGCGGCCTCCCCAAAGCTGACCTATTGCCAACAAGAGCCCTGTAAGTCCCGCCAACAACACTGTTGTCTTCAAGTTATTCCACATAAACCCACCACCTCGGTTTTTTCAAGCGACCATCAGACCACTCAATTAGATGCACGGAACAAGGTGAAGGCTCAATCCTTGCCCTGTGGCGCTTCAGGCGCTGCCGCCCCGGACCGGGACTACCCTTTCGAGCTTCAACCCGGCCTGTACTGCGGAACTTCTTCATCTGGACGGAACAACGGCTGCGGGACAAAGGAAAAATGCGCCGCAAATTGACCCTGAATCTCTATCAGGTCAGACTTTGAAAAACCGTCGCCACTGGTGAGAATGCTCCCGTTCTGCGCCACCAAGAAGAGTGAAGGCACAAACTTCAACCCGTACTGCCGCGAAATCAAATAGGGCTTTCCGTCCATCAAAACCGGAAACGACACCCCGAATCGCACAGCAAACCGCGCGCTCTCCTCTTTCCCATCCTGTGAAACGCCCCATATGGCGCCGCCGCGCTCTTTCGCCTGGCGATAAAGGCGTTCAAGAAAAGGGAAAGTAAACTGGCAGATGGGGCAGGAAACCTTGAAGAAAGCCAAAAGGAGCGGCCCGCGAACCAGACCGTCCTTCAATGAGTAAGTTTTCCCCTCCAAACCAGTCAGCATGAAGTTCGGAGCAATGGCGCCTGCAGCCAGCCTAGCCACGTGTTGTTTTCCTCGATCATCCCGGCTATCTGCTCGTATCTATGCCACCGTGGAAGATAAAAACCCAGGGCTGTCAACTCAACCGTCCGTTTCGTACTGGAAAGCGAGTGTCTCCGTCCCCCTGTGCGGAATGCTGATAACGTTCCGTGTGCGTAAACGCATTCTCAAGGCTGGCAGGATCGCCGACTGCCGGAAAGGCAAGGTCGTTCCCTCCAGCGGGCAGGGGGACACAAACCCTTTGAATGCACCCATGGCTCGCTCGGCATTTTTTAGTTCAGCACAAAACTAGCGGTTGGAGAAATCGTCTTATTTTTGATGTTGTCCGTAACCTTTATGGACACCGTATAATCGCCCGGCGTCAGAGGCTTTAAGGGCAAGGTCTTTGCTATGGTCAACTGGCTCGATGCATTCTGGATTTGGTCTGCTTGCTCAGTTGTAGTAAAAATCGTTTTGCCATTTTTCATCAACTGATACTCGATCTGCGCGTTAGGACGATGCGTTTTGGGATTGACGCTGAGATTATACACCTGCATGTAGATGCCTAGCTTTTGATCGCGACTAAAGGTATCGCCTACACTGGGTCTCACCTTAGTACTGCCAATCACGAACGGTCCTGTTCCCACATCGGTGGTGGGCACTTGTTGAAGCAGGTCCGCAAGGATAAGAGAACTGCTTTCAAGCGAGCCATCTGGATATTCCGGAACTACTTCGCCCACATTCGTCGTGCCCATATGGCCGCTGTTATCATCCTTGAGCACGACCGTAAGCTTATAATGTCCGGGGCGCAAAGGAATGATCTTCTGGTACACGGATTTATGCGCAACGTAAGCGCTGAACTCATCCTTGGGCACGTCCAGTACCAGTGTATTCTCAAACGTCGATGCGACCCGTCCTCCGAGCGTGGTTAGCTGGCCAAAAATATCGAGCGTGGCGTGCATCACGCCGTTCTTGTTCTCGAACTCAAGATTCCTGTTGTCAACCTGGACTGTGACAGGGACCAGCACGTTATCCTCAGTCAGCCGGACGAAATCCGTGCGCACCTTAAAAGGCAGCATATCCTCGGTAATGCGATGCGTGACCACCGCGCGCAGGTCGTTGAACTTCACCGGCGGAGGCGTAAAGAGCTTGGCGTAAGTATCAAGCTGCGTGAATTCCTCCATATTTTCCGGCGTGAAACCCGACATCGCGCTCATAGTGGTGTATCCAGCCCCGACATCCTGCGGGAGCAAAGCGCTGGGGTTATATATGGTTCCGTAGGAAATTGGCCCTTGGCACCCTGACATGTCATCAGGAGTTTCGGCCAAGGCGTCTTTTTCGCAGGGGTTCATCGTGAGATGAAATTCTCCGCTCAGCGTCGGATCGACAAACTCGAGTTTGACGTTTTCACCGATCCCCGGAATGTAATGGTAGTACCAATCCTCGAAGGGATAGGTTTCCATATACCCACCCGAGCCGTTCGTCGCGCCCGCGGAATATGAAGGTTGCTCGTCAGGACTCTCCATGTAGGAACCACCGCTGTCATGACTCTCAATGGAATCGGGCGGTCCCCACGTGACGTAAATGCGGCCGCGATCGGTCATCCACCCTGGAATGCCCGACGCAAAATGTTCGTTGGCGTAAGCCACGCGGCGGTAAAATTCCTCCTTATACTGATTCTCCGGATCGCCGGGATTGGGGTTGCGCCGCTCCCAA
>Ga0070737_10006016_pt1 | contig 11301 bp, 14 predicted proteins | sample Coa_R1_10_FD_66438 | JGI IMG/M metagenome (GOLD analysis project Ga0070737, IMG submission 66438) | Surface soil microbial communities from Centralia Pennsylvania, which are recovering from an underground coalmine fire - Coalmine... | ecosystem: Environmental > Terrestrial > Soil > Unclassified...
ATCTTGAAGCACGAAGTTTTCTTATACGCAACTGCTTAACTAATGATCCATACTGCATAGCTACGGGATCATATCTCAAATCTATGATGCCGTCTACATGATACTCGAGTATTTGCTCAAACTCTTCGAATGTCTTTATCCCGAAATGGGAGCTAGCAAAGATTGGATGATTCCTTTTCTTACAAATCTCAAATCTTAATGCCTTCATTAAATCGAGAACAGAATTAACATCTAACTTATTCAACAACTCTGTAAGAGAATCTATTATCACTAATGCCTTCCCATATCTTGATTCTAAAAGCGTTACATAAGATACAACCGTATTGAGCAAGCTCTGCCAATTGATGGGATAATTTACTACAAGAGAATTTTTCAAGAAATCGAATTCTTCATTCTGCAAATTCAACTTATATGTGAACAGATCGATGAACTGAAAGATTCCTTTCTTCAAGTATTTCTTTAACTTGAATCCATGTAAGCACATGTTCTGATAAACAGATAAAGGATGCTCGTCGACGCAAAGATATATGCATGGAAATCGACTTTCTATAAATTTGTTGGCCAAACATTGAAGTATCGTAGACTTGGCAATTCCGCCTTCACCAGAAATCAGTATAAAAGAGTTAGATGGAAAACCTTCATAAGCGATCTCATCAAGAAGGCTTAACTGAAACTTTAAGCGCTCAGGAGTGCGTTTTTTTGTGCGTATTCTAGTTTTTTGTGATGAAAAAGCCATTCTAAAGTTAGCTCTCTTCATAAGAAGATAATACTTTTATCAGACCCAAGATAGTAATACCGAGGTAATATGAAGATAATCTCAATAAAGTTACCGGAGGCTTATCTGGAGCGAATAGATAAACTAATTCAACAAGGTAGATTCACTAGTAGAAGTGAATTGATAAGATTTGCATTGCTTGATCTATTTAGGAAAGAAGAGGAAACAAAGAAGTTAGATGAAAGACTGAAGATCATGTTAGGTCCCTAAAAATTTCAATCTCGATATCGCCTTTTACTTCGCCCAGATTCATAGTTACTTTTCTAAAATTTATTTTTAGTAACGAGATCATTTCCTTATTGGCATTTAATGTGAAAATACCATCGCAGTCTATATTTCTTAAATTTGCTGAAATTAGTTCATTGAGCGATGCTCTTCCTTCTACGTAACCGTAACAGATTAGACCCATTCCATGCTTTCTAATGAACTTGCTTATTTCTGCATCAGGTAGTGTTATCAAAGCGTCGAAACCTAGATTAGAAATAAAGGTGAATAGCTCTTCTTCTATAAAGCCAGATATTATAGGAAAATCCAATACAGATTTCACGTTTAATCTATAACAGTCTGAAAGGAAGTTGGACAAGAATTCGCCGTATTTTAACATAACACTTATTCCAAGGATAACTCCTGAATAATACGGCGATTGTAACAAATTCAAAATATTCATGAAGACAGATTTTCTGCTCACCTTTTTTATAAATAACAATCTCATCTTTGATTCAGACGTTTTTTGCAAAAAATCTGAAAAGCTCATTTAAGTTATTTACCTACTCAAGACTTATCTTATTATGGAGAAGGATGATCTAAAAAAATTGCTATCTAATAGACCAGATATTTTAGGTGGAATTAATAGAGATTATGAGCTTGAGATAGTTAGAAGGATAGTCAGTATCGATAAGAAACTAGATTTGTTATTAAAAAAGGTAGAGGAAATAGAGAAGAAATTGAGTGGATGAGTAAGATAAGAGTCGCTAAATGCCCTAATTGCGGTGAGATTCAAGCGTTTTATGCTCACTACAAAACTAGGATGTGCAGCAGATGTGGGAAGAAATTCAATGTAGCGAATAGTGTTCAATATGGAATCTTCGATAACGCATATATCGCTAGCGAATTAGTTAAAAAACTGAAAATGAAGGAGAAATATGGATAGCATTAAGGAAAATGACTACGTGCTACTTTACCTAGATGAAAAAAGAAAATATCTTGTAAAAGCAGAGAAGGGTAATAAATTCCACACACATAAGGGTTTCATTTTAATCGATGAGATAATAGGAAAAAGATATGGCTCAAGTGTCAAAAGCAGTAGCGGATGGGATTTCCTTCTTTTGAAGCCAACGATTAGAGATTTCATAATAAAACTCGCAAGGAAAACGCAGATAATTTACCCAAAGGATGCTGGATACATAGCACTGATATCAGGAATAACTAGCGGATCAAAGGTTGTAGAAATCGGAACAGGTAGTGGTGCCTTAACTTGTGTCTTAGCCTCGTTAGTTAGACCAGAAGGACATGTATACTCCTATGAGATGAGAGAAGAATTCTTTAACCTAGCTAAATTGAACATTGAAAAGTTGGGGCTAAGCAATTACGTTACATTGAAGCTAAAGAATGCTAAGGAAGGCATAGATGAAGAAAATGTAGATTCTATAGTAATTGATATCGCTGACCCTTGGGAAGTTTTAGAAAACGCCTATAGATCACTTAGAGATTCAGGAATAATCGTAGTTTTTTCTCCTACAGTAAATCAAATAGAAAAAACTGTTAGAGCACTAAGAGAAAAAAATTTCGTTGACATTCATGTCACAGAAATAATCGAAAGGGAATATCAAGCTGAACCTGAAAAGCTCAGACCTAAAACATCCATGATAGCCCATACAGGTTACATAACATGGGCAAGGAAAAGCGTCGAATGATCATCGTTTTTTAAGTTTGCGCTTAATAAAATAGATAGATGGAAGAAGAAAGTTTGATCGAGAGATTCGACAAGATACTCACATCAGCTAAGATTTATGAGTATGGCAAGTATCCCGTAAAAGGTTGTGGGATATGGTTACCTTATGGTTTTGAAATTAGGCAACGTGTAATAGAGATAATCAGAGAAGTACTCTATAAGACAGGGCATAAAGAAGTTCTTCTGCCGATGCTCATACCTAAAGACATGCTTGAAAAAGAGGCAAAGCACATTGCAGGATTTCTTGAACAGGTATACTGGGTAACGAAGGGAGGGACTACAAAACTTGATATAGAGTTGGCTTTGAGGCCAACAAGTGAAACTGCTATGACATATGTATTCAAGGATAGAATTTCTTCGTATAGAGATCTACCTTTGAAAGTCTTTCAAATAGTAAGCATCTTTAGATATGAAACTGAAGCTACAAGACCTATGATAAGAGTGAGAGAAGTCACCACATTCAAGGAAGCATTTACTTTTCACGAATCAAGGGAAGATGCATTACTGCAATTCGAAGAAGCTTACAACGCTTATAAAGAGATTTTCGACAGACTAGGAATACCTTATATAACGCCAGAAAGACCTGCTTGGGATAGATTTCCAGGCGCCGAGATCACTGTCACATTTGATACGATTTTGCCCGATGGGAAAACACTCCAGATAGGTTCTGTGCATTACTTAGGGCAGAGCTTCTCTAAAGTATTTGATGCTAAATTCATGAAGAAAAATGGAGAATACGACTGGTTATATATGCTTAGTTATGGGATCTCCGAAAGAGCTGTAGCCTCACTGATTATCCATTATGCAGATGATACAGGAGCGATATTGCTGCCAAGCATCGCACCTATTCAAATCGTCATCGTGCCCATATATTATGAATATAACAAAGCTGAAATCTCAAAATACGCGAATGAAATCAAGGAAATCCTTGAAATTGCGGGATATAAAGTAATTTTAGATGACGATCCCGATAAAACGCCTGGAGAGAAATTTTATGAATGGGAGAGAGCAGGCATACCTATTAGAATTGAAGTGGGACCTAAGGAATTAAAGGAAAGAAAGGTAACCATAGCGACGAGACTTAGAAATAAAAGTGTTATTGAGCTTGATGCGCTTTTCAAGAGTTTAAAAAGCGCTCTCATAGAAATGGAAACTAAGTTGAGGGAAAAAATAAGAAATGAAATGTTTAGTAGGATTGAAAGGGTCAAGAAAGTATCAGATCTTGAGAATATTATAAACAGTGGAAAGGTAGCAATGTTCAACATATGCTCAAATGAAGAATGCGGAATGCATGTTGAAGAAAGCGTCAAAGGTACAAGATTCATAGGCTACGATGCTAAGCAAAGGATTAAGGGTTTCTGTATTGTATGTTCAAAGGAGACTGAGAAAATAGGATATCTAGCAAAAAAATATTAGTAGGCTAGGAAAGATTATTAATCTACAAAACTAAGATTGTATGGTGAGTTATATTGCCGAAGAAGAGGAAGAGCAGAGGAAGAGCTAAGGGAGCTAAAGGAAGGGATTCATTGTTATCCTGTGATGGATGCGGCAGGCTTATTCCCAGAGGAAAAGCGATAAAAGTTACTAAGGACCAATCCTTCTTAGATCCACAACTTGCAGCGGAATTGGAGAAAAAAGGGGCTAGGATAATCAAGGCACCCGTTACAGTGGTATATTGTGTATCCTGTGCAGTATTCAGAGGAATTAGGAAGGTTAGATCTGAAGAAGAAAGAGAAAAGGAGAAAAGGTATTTCTAATGGTCAAGAACTGGCTTGAACGATTTGTAGACGAGGTACTAAAGGATAACAAGGATCGCTATGTTGTCAGTGGAGGAATGGCTGTATCGGGCCCTATTCATATAGGTAAGCTAAGAGGAGAGGTAATTTACCCCTCAATGATAGCAAGAATGCTTAGGAGACAAGGAAAGGAAGTAGATCATATCGTGGTGATCTATACACAAGATCCTTTGAAAGCCAAGGAACCCTTAGTCACGAAACAGTTCATTGAAGAATGGAAGGGCGTTAGAATATTAAACGTAGAAGATCCAAAAGGCTGCCATAAAAACTGGGTTGAGCATTTTTACGAACCTTACAAAACAACCTACGAAGCATATGGTATAACAGCGAGGCCAGTTTTTACTCATGAAATCTACGAAAACCATCCTAGGATGAAAGAGGCTATAAAAATATTCATAGACAACAGGGAAAAAGCTAGGAAAGTTCTGAACAAGTATAAAGGAGAAAAATTGGCCCCGAATTGGGTCCCATTAAAACCACTTTGCGAAAAATGCCATAATATATTGACTACTAGGGTCAATTCGATAAACGGTGAAGAAGTTGAATACAGCTGCCAGAAGTGTAGCCATGTAGGGAAAACTAGGATAAATTATGGAAAGCTTGAATGGCGTGCAGAATGGGTTAGCCTTTGGTATACTTTCCTAGTTGATATAGAATTTTATGGAAAAGATCATGCGGCTGCTGGAGGTAGTAGAGATAGTTGTAATGAGCTATACAAGGAAGTATTTGGTTTAGAATATCCAAAAGGGTTAGCTTATGAATGGGTGAGCTTAATAAAGGAAGGAAAAAGAGAGCCAATGGGTAGTTCAGAAGGTGTTTCATTTGATGTTGATGAGTGGTTACGAGTAGGAAGGCCAGAGGTCTTAAAATATTGGTATGTCATATCAAAGGAAAAAACTCACCTTGATTTCAATCCTTCAACAACTGTCCCACAGATCCATGAAGAATATGATAAAGCAGAAAGGATATACTTCGGATTAGAAGAACCTCCCGTAAAAGACCTGATCTACGATATCAAGTTTAGCTATGAGGCAGCAAATGATTTCAATGCGCCCAAGAAGATTGGGATCCAAGTACCATATACAATCTTAGCCATCCTAGTTCAAATTCTTCCCAAGGAAAATAGGAAAGAAGAACTACTAAGAAAGCTCGAAAGAATAGGATACGTAAAGAAAGAAGTGAGCAGCGAAGATTTAGATTTCTTAGATAAATATTCTGCAAAAGTATCTTACTGGGTTGAAAAATATGCTCCCGAAAATATGAGAATCAGAATTCAAGATAAGGTACAAGAGGGATTTAAAGCTAAGCTTAATGAAAAAGAAAGAAAGCTGTTGGAACAAATCTATGCAATAATAGAGAGTTGGGATGGTAAAGACGTTACTTTGCTAGAAACGAAACTTTATAATACGATCAGAACCAATGACGTTCAGCCAAAAGAAGGCTTTAGATTACTCTACAACATTATACTTGGCAAGGATAGTGGACCAAAGTTAGTATCACTAATTCAGGCTGCGGAAAAGGATAGAATTCTTAAGCTGATAAAAAGCAGCATATCTTAATGCTGGGTTATTTAAGGAAAAGAATAGAAGAGTTACTTTCTTCGATTGCGGCATATTTAATAAGAATAAACGTAGAGCCAAACATGCTTACGCTTGCAGGGTTTTTATTATCCTTAATTTCAGCAGTCTTCTTCTATTTTAGAAACCCCATATTGGGTGCGATATTTCTTGCCTTCACAGGTATTATGGATGTGCTAGACGGTATAGTAGCAAGAAAAGGAGGTAAGGAAACTAAACTGGGTAATGTTCTCGATTCAGTCCTAGACAGATATTCAGATTTCGTTCCTTTAGCTGCAATAGGACTAGCTAAACTCGCTGACTGGCTTTTCATCGTACTTGCAATATTTGGAAGCATGATACCATCCTATGTTAGAGCTAAGCTTGAGCTAAACATTGAACAATCCAAAGTAAAGGCTAAAACGATAATAGGCGAGAGAGCAGATAGAATCATTTTACTTATACTAGGCGCTTTATTCTATCCCATTTACGTTAGATCAATTGACATCGTTTTACTTATCATATTCCTTTTTGGAAATACGGCAGCTATTCTCAGATTGATTTTCAATTTGGATAATCTTCGATAAAAATATCTTTATCTCTACGATTATTCCAGTAATGGAAGATTTACTAGAGCTTGCTGTTCAAGAAGGACTTAAAAATGGTGCAAAGTACGCTGAGGCAAAATATCAAAACGCCAAGTTGGTTCATCTCGAATTATTAAATGGCAAAATAAGAAGTTCAAGTCTGAATGCATACAGAGGCATAGGTGTTCGAGTATTAGTAGATAAATCCTTTGGCTTTGCATCTACAAACGTTCTAACTAAAGAGAGCGTAATTGAATGCGCCCAAAAGGCTGTTAAGATGGCTAGAGCCAATTCTAAAGGAGGAGTAAATACAATTGAAAGAACAAGGGCCTATAAAGATACAATAGTTGTCAAGCCTAAGATCGACCCGGTCAACACAGATGTCGATGACATAATAAAAGATCTGAAAGAACTTGACAAAAGAATTCTAGAAACTGAACAAAGGACATCGATGAGAGTATTGGGCTATACAGGAGCAGTACAAGAAAGAGGATATGTTAATAGTGATGGGTCAAAGATAACGCATATAATTCCCTATGTAACTGTTTACAGATTCTTTACTACAATAGATCCACAAAAAGGTGTATTGCAAAGGATGCAATCTGAGGGGGGATCTTCAGGCCTAGAATACTTAAAGGAATTGGAGATCGAGAAAAAAGCTATAGAGGATGCTAAAGTTTTGGGGAAAATCCTAGATCAAGGTGAAAAGCTCAAAGAAGCTGGCTATTATGATGTAATCATCGATGGTGAAATTACAGGCCTAATTTCCCACGAATCTTGTGGTCATCCCTTCGAAGCAGATAGAATACTCGGAAGAGAAGCTGCACAGGGAGGAGAATCATATTTAAAGGTTGATATGCTCAAAAAGGAAAAGATAGGTAGCGACGTGTTGTCAATATGTGATGACCCGCTCATAGAAAAATCCTTGGGTTTCTATGTGTACGATGAAGAAGGGGTACCAGCAAGAAAGCGGTATTTAATTAAGAATGGCGTTGTAGAAGAATTCCTATTAAATAAAGAATATGCAGCTAAATTATCGCTGAAAAGTAATGGTTCAGCTAGATCTACTGCATATTTCAATGAACCTTTGATAAGAATGGCTAATACATATATTGAGCCGGGCGATTATAGCTTCGAAGAATTAATCGAAGATGTTAAGAAAGGTGTTTACTTTAAGTCGTATATGGAATGGAATATCGATGACAGAAGATGGAATCAGAAATATGGCGGATTGGAAGCATACTTGATTGAAAATGGAGAAATAAAGGGGCTATTGAGGGGGCCAGTTTTAGAAGTAACTACTGGTCAACTTTATAAAAGTATCGATGCAGTTGGCAAAGATTTAAAATTTGAAGCAGGTAACTGTGGTAAAGGTGAGCCAATGCAGGGCGTGCCCGTTTGGTTTGGCGGACCTACTGTAAGAGCAAGAAATTTGTGGATAAAATGAGCGTAGAAAATAAAATAGAAACCTTAGTTAAGAATTTACAGGAGAAAGGTGTAGAGGATGTCATCGCAACCTTAAGAAACACCCATACCGTTCTAATGAGATATGCTAATAACGAGATAATGATACCTATCATCAATAAAGATTCTTTAATTTCCATTAGCATAGGACAAAACAAAAGGAGGCTTATAACTCAAATCAACGATCTTTACTTCGAACCTTCCCAACTTGCTGAAAATTTAACTAAGATGCTTAGACAACTAGAAGAACAAGAAGTTTACGTAAGCCTTCCAAAAGAAAAGTTCAATTATCCGAAAATTTTGGAACCTGAGGAGCAAATAAAAAAAGCTGAAGAAAATTCTTTGAGTTATGTTGAAGGGATTATAAATGAGAGCTTAAGCCTTGGTGTTAAAAGAGTGGCCGGAACATTACAGATCAATTATCTAGAAGTAAAATACTGGAACTCAAATGGGCTTTATCTGGAGGACAAAAGATCAGGCGCAATGTTAAATCATAGATGTTTCCTAGACTCAACTTCTACAGGTCAATGGTCATATACTTCAAGGAATCTAAGCGATCTCAATTGGAAACTTGTTGTAAATAAGGCTAGTGAAATATGCAAAATAAACGTAAATCATAAGAAAGCAAATCCTGGTAAATATACAGTTGTTTTTGCACCTATGATATTTGCTAGCTTAGCGGAGCACATCGCATTCGCAACTTCAGCGTATGGCGTGGAGGCGGGATATTCATATTTTGCAGGAAAACTCAACAAACAGGTTGGGAGTGAAAATATAACATTAATAGATGATCCTTTAAACGAAAAATCTGCAGGCTATACAAGGTTCGATGAAGAAGGAATACCAACTAAAAGGAAGGAAATTATTTCAAAAGGCGTGCTCTCAACATATCTGCACAATTTGACTACAGCAAAGAAATTCAATACCCAAACTACAGGAAATGCCGGCTTAATAACACCTCATCCTTGGTCTATACATGTAGAAGCGGGTGACTTTGGAGAAGAGGAGATCCTCAAAGAAGTTAAACGTGGCTTGTTCATTGTAAACAATTGGTATTTGAGATTCCAGAATTACCAGTTAGGGGATTTTTCTACTATACTCAGGGATGGAATATTCTTGGTTGAAAACGGAGAAATTAAACAGCCTTTATTGGGAGCAAGGCTTACCGACAATTTCCTAAACATTTTGAACAACATTAAAGGATTAACTAAAAGTGTATATCCAATCCAGTGGTGGGAGGTAAACACACCAACATATGTTCCTTATGCACTTGTTGAAAATATAAATATAACTACAGCTGAATAATTATTTTTTTATACTTCTTAAATAGTAATATACAAATAAAGTTAGTATCATAGATATTATAAATTGTGGATAAATAAACAAAGCATAAGCCGGGCTATAAGAGAGCCATAATAGGTATTGAGCTATGGAGGGAAAGACATAACCTATTGCTTTAATGATCGTTTTCGAATAGAAAACTGGTAGATAGTAAAAAAGCGTGATGGGGATCGTGAATAAAAGATGAAATATGAGGTAGTGTTTGTTTTTAGCTCTCTTTGTTAAAACAACATTATCTAAAAAAATTGTAGAAGAAATCAAAAGTAATACAAGCGAACCTATAGATGCAATTAGAAAGGTTATAAAGGGACTTGTTTGAAGAACGAATATAGCATAGGCAGTTGTAATGCCATGCATTATGACGAAGTATGCTATAACAGTTGATTTTAAAGGATGCATATTACTAGGGAGCCTTTATACTTTAAAAAAATTTACTTTATCGTGGACTTAAGAGAGATCCTGATCTTTTACAACCTTACGATAACGATGATTGCTTTTGGGATTGCTACATTCAAGGATATTAAAAAACGCGAGGTAGAAGACAGATTATGGATAATCCTTGCGATTCTAACTTTACCTTCTTCTTTTTACATGCTAGGTTTAATGAAACTAATCATCAACTTCCTTCCATGTTTTTTGTTTGGAATCCTTTTATATTATGTTTTCAAATTCGGAGGAGCTGATGCTAAGGCAATCTGGACGTTATCTATAGCTATTCCATACTCGCCATTTGAAACAATATTACCCGTTATGCCAGTTTTCCCCATTTCAATCGTTTTCAACTCTGTGATAATATCTGCATTCTACATATTCGTAAATGTCTTTCACAACGTTAACAAGTACATCAAAGAAAAAAAGCTCTTCAATAAAAAAACTCCGATATCAAGGAAAGTCATGCTATTCATATTTTCCCAAAAGTTGAGTGAAGAAGAGTATTATAAGAGTAAGTTTTACGTGCCAGCACTTAAGAATGGCAAACTAAATTTAGGATCGGATATTAGAGAATTCGATTTCGAAAAGAAAGAATATGTGTGTGAATGGTATGAGAAAGCGCAACCTTTTTTGGTTTACATTGCAATCTCTATACCTTTCACAATAGTTTTTGGAGATCTCAGTTTAGGCTTCGTGAGTTTTCTTCTAAAACAATAAATTAAAATACAACAAGCCTCATGAATTCTCATGGCCGCTAAGAAAATCATAGCTGTAATAGCGGAATGGGAAGCTTCATCTAAATATGTTAAGAAAATAGTGGAGGAGATCTCAAAAGAGATGAATATCGAAATCGAAATAAAGGAAGAAGATTGGGAATTCTTGGTTAACTATGGAGTCAAGGATGAATTCGGAGGAGTTGAGGTTCCGCAAGTTTTTTTACAAGACGATAGCGGAAAAATCAAGTTCTTAATGGGTAGAGTACCATTAGACAGCGAAGGGAAGCCAGACCTGGAAAAAGCTAAACAGATAATAAAGGATGCAATTAAGGCTACATAAACTTACCTAGCGAACTAGTACCTAGTATTTCTTCAAAATCGATACCAGAGGGTTCCAATAACTGCTCAAGACTGCTCCTCATCATCTCTATGTATTTATTGACATCTATTTCGTCTAACCTAGCTAACTGCACAGGCTTAACACCTTCTGCAGTCCTAACCTTTACATATGCAATATTTTGACCAGCCTTGACCTCGATTCCGAAATTCTTCAATAATAAAGCAGCTTTTACATGTTGAGGAGTGGTTTTATTGTAGTCTTCTATGTTTTTATTCATCATAACCTTGATTGCAAGATCTGAAAGGGAAATCCTCCCAGATTTAAGCAGAGAATATTGAGAATA
>Ga0070737_10006019_pt1 | contig 11296 bp, 8 predicted proteins | sample Coa_R1_10_FD_66438 | JGI IMG/M metagenome (GOLD analysis project Ga0070737, IMG submission 66438) | Surface soil microbial communities from Centralia Pennsylvania, which are recovering from an underground coalmine fire - Coalmine... | ecosystem: Environmental > Terrestrial > Soil > Unclassified ...
CAGTAATTCAAACCATTAGCTCATTTGTACGCCACTGGAAAAATGATATTATTCAGTTTAATTTCATAATTATGATGGCCATGTTTTCAATAACCGAACTGAGGATACTGGAGGAGTTGAAGAGACTGGACGCAGAGAGAGTAACCCTAACAGAACTGCGGAAGCAACGGCACGAGCTCTTTGGGTATTATCTGCAGTGGATCGAGCGCCGGGAAAACAGATTACTCAGGAAGTACGTGAAAAAATACAATAAGTGGCCTGAATTCAACAGCGGCTACGATCTACAACCCAATCACATGGTTCAGTGACTTAACGTCTTTCTGTAAAAATATAAATTAACAACCTCTTCATAAGCCCTTCATGCCGGATGTTTTCTTTCAGCCCATTGACGTAAACAGGACGCCGAATGAAATCGCAGATGAGGTATCTAAGAGCTGGAAGGATAAGGATATCTTGAAGAAGGCTCTTACCACGAGCCTTGGGAACAGGCGGTTCATCTTTCTGGAGGGACCTCCAACTGCAAATGGCAGGCCTCATGTGGGCCATTCCATGACAAGAACAATGAAAGATGCTATTCTCCGGTACAGGTACATGACGGGCCACAAAATTGAGAGAAGGGTGGCTGGTTGGGATTGTCATGGTCTGCCCGTGGAGATAGAGGCAGAAAAGCACTTCGGGTTCAAAACAAAGAAAGAAATAGAGGAGTTTGGAATAGCCAAGTTCAACGAATACTGCAGGGAGAGTATTTTCAGATACATAGACGAGTGGATGGAGGCGGACCGCAGGATAGGTTTGTGGATCGATCATGAAAAGGCCTATGTAACTTTGAGGAACGAATTCATCGAAAGCGAGTGGTGGGCCCTAAAGAACCTTAATGAGAGATCATTGCTTGTTAAGGACTACAAGATTGTGCCTTACTGCCCCAGGTGTGAAACTTCTCTGAGCTCTCATGAAGTTTCCCAGGGATACGACGATGTCAAGGACCCTTCAGTGTATGTAAAGTTCAAGGCCGTCGGACAAGAGAACACCTACTTTCTCGCATGGACAACAACCCCATGGACTCTGCCATCCAACCAGTTCCTTGCCGTGAATCCCGATTACTGGTACGTGCTCGCCGAACTTGACGGCGCCAGGTATTACGTTGCGGAGGATTTGGCATCGCAGGTTCTTGGAAATGATTACAAAATAGTGAAGAGGCTAAGAGGGAAGGAACTGGAGGGGATGAAATATGATCAGCTTCTGAAATACATACCTGTACCTCCCGGCTGCCTAACAGTCGTCACGGGAAACCACGTTCATCTTGAGGAGGGCACAGGGATTGTGCATACTTCCCCAGCCTTCGGAGTTGATGACTTTGAAATTGGCAAAAGAATGGGTGTAAAGATAATCAACCCCATAAATGCCTCGGGTCATTTTGACGATGAACGGCTGCCTTTTAGAGGGAAGTTTTTCAAAGATGCTGATGCCGAGATACTGGCCCAGCTGAAGAAGGACGGGAGTCTGTTCCGCTCTGAGAGGAAGGTTCACACCTACCCGTTCTGTTACAGATGCGGAACTCCACTGCTTTACTATCCCCTGCTTGGGTGGTTCATAAAGGTATCGGAATTCAGAGAGCAACTGCTGGCCAACAACGAAAAGGTGAATTGGATGCCGGATCACCTGAAAGACGGACGTTTTGGGAATTTCCTGCAGGAGGCAAAAGACTGGGCCCTGAGCAGAAACAGGTTCTGGGGTACACCACTTCCCATCTGGTCCTGCCCAGATGGACATACGAGGGCGGTTGGCTCAAGAGAGGAGCTGCGTGCACTAGCCGGAGATATACCTGAAGATCTGCACAGACCCTTTATAGACCAGGTGAAGTTCAAATGCGATTATTGCGGAAAGGATATGACCCGTGAACCTTATGTAATTGACACCTGGTTTGATTCTGGGAGTGCAACTTATGCCGCCCAGCATTACCCGTTTGAAAAGAGGTTCAATCCTAACAGTGATCTTCCGATAACTTACATCACGGAGGCAATAGATCAGACAAGAGGATGGTTTTACACACTTCATGTGGTGTCTTCACTTCTCTTTGGAAAAAACGCATATGCTAACGTTCTGTCCATAGATCATATCCTCGACGAACAGGGGAGGAAAATGAGCAAGAGTAAGGGCAATTCGGTCTATGCTCTTGACTTCATCAATCAATTCGGGCCTGATCCAGTAAGGATGTTCTTCATGAGCGGAGCTCCATGGAAATCTAAGGCTATAGACAGGAAGCTAATAGTTGATCTCTCAAGAAAGGTGCTGGGGACAATGGCTAATGTATATTCCTTCTTTGCTTCAAATGCCAATCTGGATTCCTTCAGGCCAGGCAATGTGATAAAACCAACGGGAATCCTCGATCGCTGGATCCTGTCAAGAGTGAACTCCACACTGGAATCGTACATTGAAGCTATGGATAACTACAGGCTGGATGAAGCGCTCCGACTGGTTCAGGATCTTATAGACGAAACATCCAATTTCTACCTCAGGCTTTCCAGAAGGCGTTTTTGGTCAGACGATCCCAACAAGCTGGAGGCTTATCAGTGCCTTTACCTAGCAATCGACCGCATACTCCGCATGTTGGCTCCACTGACGCCATTCTTTTCTGAATATCTTTTCCTTAAACTCCATCCTGACGCCGAGAGCGTTCATCTCGAGCATATGCCTAAGCCTGATCATAGGTTCATTGACAGGGAGACGGAAGGATATGTCAAGTATGCAATATCCATAATTGAGCTAACCAGGAGACTCAGGCAGGAGGCTTCTATAAAAGGAAGACAGCCCGTAACCGAGGTTCTCATTCATGGTTCAGCCGATCTCCCGCAGGAGCTGCTTGATGCTGTGAGTCCGGAGATCAACGCCAGGAGCATAAAATTCATAAGAGATGACCAGAGACCGGTAGTTCGGATCCCCTCTTTAATAATTGAAAAGGCTGCTCCTGTCCTAAAATCAAAACTGAAAGCTGCCCAGGAATTTCTACAAATGGAGCCTGGGCTTGTCCTGGATCATATTGACCGCAATGAAATGATAAAGCTTCAAGGCATAGAGCTTGATCCATCCATGATCAGCGTAAAGGAGGAGCCATTGGAAGGCTACATATCTGCTACAGATGGCAGGCTTGGCCTGACTGTTTTTCTGAACAAGGTGCTCGACAGGGATCTGTTAATCCAGGGAACAGCTAGGGACCTACTTAGAAGAATCCAGGTGATGAGGAAAGAAAGTTCTCTGGATTATGATGAGTACGTTGATCTTGCCATTTCTCCCTTTGAGGGCCTTGATGAGGTCCTGGAGAGATATGGAGACTGGATAAAGAGTGAAGCTCTGATTGAAAATCTGGAGATTTCTGAAAGTGTTGATGGAAAGACTTGGGAACTGGATGACAAGAACGTTCGCATAAAACTGATAAGGAAGAAGAGTGAAAGTCCATGAACTCTAATAGGTCCTTCATGGTAGGCAGGTTCCAGCCTTTCCACAACGGCCACCTCCAGGTTATAAGGGAGATTTTGAAAACCTCAGACTCTGTCATAATTGGGATAGGAAGCGCCCAGTACTCACATACGCTAAAGGATCCCTTCACAGCTGGCGAAAGGCACCTGATGATTTCTTCCACTCTGGAGAGCCAAGGGATTTTCCAGTACTACCTGGTTCCCATCGAGGATGTCAACTCCAACCCCCTCTGGGTCGCCCATGTAGAATCGCTGACTCCCAAATTCAACAAGGTATATACAAACAATCCGCTCGTAAGGAGACTATTCTTCGAGAAGGGGTATTCTGTTCACTCAATGACCCTTATAAACCGCGATTCATGGTCCGGCACAAAGATAAGAGAAAAGATGCTTAAGGGAGAGGACTGGAAGAATGACGTACCCCAGACGGTGGCAAAGATAATAGAGGAGATTGATGGAGTAAACCGCCTCAGGGACCTTGCAAAAAGCGATGAGTCTGTTTAGCCGTAAATGAGCTTTTCAAGGACCGTTCTGTCATTCAGTATGTGATCGATTTCAACATACTCGTCGGCCTGATGGGCTACCTCGGGAACGGTGGTTGACCACACTGCGGCGTCAATGCCCTTTCTTCTGAAGAAGGCAGCACAGGTGCCACCGCCTATTCCGACTGTCCTCGGTTCCACTCCCCTCACAGATCTGATTGCCTCCATAAGTTTCTGCACGATCTCCGAATCTGGGGAGGTTGGAAGGGGCGCTTGTTCCTTCTGGAAGAATTCATACTGCACTGTGGCTTTGCTTTCCCTCTGGAACTCCCTTATGACGCTGTCGATATAGTCCATGACCTGATCCAGGTCGTAATCGGGCAGGATCCTCGAATCAAGGTACTGAACGTCAACCCCAGGGATAGTGTTTACATTGTCAACATTCTTTTCATGTTTTGTAGGCTCGAAGGTGGAAAAAGGGGGTTCGAACAGAGTGTTCTGCCTATTGAACTTCTCATGCAGACCATTGTCAAGCTTCAGCATGAATTTCATTGCTTCCCTGTTCGCATTGACTGCCAGCATGGGCATGCTTGCGTGATACTGCTTTCCCCTGGTAGTGAACTTCAGCCAGAGAATGCTCTTTTCGGCTATTTCAATGTCCCTGCCGTCAGCAGTACCGGCATCAGGAACCAATACAAGGTCATCCCTCGCAAATATCTTCTTCTCAAGCAGATACTGAATACCGTATCTGCTGCCCACTTCCTCATCAGCCACAAATGCTATGCCCAGATTGTATCGCAAGCGCTCCCTCTGCAGTCTCTTCAAAAGGAGCAGGGATGTAAACACTGCCTGCCCATTATCTGATGTCCCCCTACCGTATATCCTGCCGCCTTTCACTGTAGCCTCGAAAGGCTCATGCTTCCAGAGGCTCCGCTCGCCCACCGGAACTGTGTCTATGTGGGCAACAATCCAGATGGTCCTGGGTTTGTCTCCCTCCCTGACAACAATGTTTGACCTGACAGCCCCATACTGATCAGTTACATCATATCTCTGGTAATTTCTAATACCAAGGTCCTCGATAATTCTGCATATGAGGTCTGCTCTTTTCGACTCCCCCTGACCACCTGAGGCAGGTGATATAGCCTGAACCGGGATTATCCTCTTAGCAAGATCAATTATGAACTCCGTGTCAGCAGAAATGTCCTCCTGGCTGAGCATACCTCATGAGTACCGCAATGTGTATAACTTTTTTCCGAGACAAACGATCCTTTGCTTTGGATCTGCGATGTGAAAGTTGAATTTGTGCTGGCATACTTAACGCAATATAATTAACATCAATGTCACCTGAGCATGCACAAGTTTAAATTTCTTACTAAGAAATTTTGTGGTCCCGCTAATTTTTAAATATAATGATTCCGATTAGTTCGCATGGTCGATAATCAACCAAGTCAAATGGAACAGGTGAGGCCGAAGAGACCATATGGATGGGTCGCTGCGATAGTTATCGTTGCGATTGTATTTTTCTCCATCGGTTATTTCCCATTTCACTCTACGACCTCAAGTGGAACCGTAAATATTCAGTTCTACGAGAGCCTGGCAACATCAGAGGCTACCTTCGTGAACAACACTCTGATTCCACAGTTCGAAAGTGAGTATCCAGGAATCCATGTAACCCTGGTGAATGTCGGAAGTGGACAGGTTTCCACAGATATTCTTGCCCTTGAGAAGTCGGGAAAGGTTGGCAGCATCGTCGCCGGCCAGGACAACCTGGAGATTGGCCAGTTGATCTACAGCACAAGCGGGAACGTCCTAATGAATGTGACCAGCATGGCGCCGGCTCTAATGCCTGCAACTCTTATACCGGCTGCATCCAATCTTGTTTCATATGAGAAGACTGTTTTCGGCGGTATATACTTCTTCCCCTTCAGGGCAAACATACCACTGACCTGGTACAACAAGACAATGTTCGCTGACGCCGGTATAAGCTCGCCACCGAGCAACTATACAGTAATGCTTCAGGATCTTCAGATCCTACACTCCAAGGGCGAGAAGGGCCTCATGATTCAGGGAGCATCAAATTTAGGTGGTCATACCGGTTCGAGCACGGCTACTGAATTATATCAGATCATGGTACAGTTTGGTGGAAACCCCTTATATATCAATGATTCCGGTGATCTCCATGCCATGCAGATGGTCTACAATCTGAGCAATTATTTCGTTCCCGATTACAAGAATGGATACTGGGGATCTTACAATGGACTTGCTGTGGGGAACTATTCGCTCCTGTATTACCAGTGGCCATACATCTATAACACTCTTACAAGCAGTCCCTACAATATGAGCAATAACGTTCTTGGGGTCTATCCTGGACCTGCTGGCCCGGTAAATGGCAATCATCTCCTTGGCGGAGACGTATTATTCATCCCGAAGGGGGCCACCAACGTACCGAGCCTAGAAGCCTTCATTCAGTTCCTCCTTGGCACACAGGCCCAAAGGGAGACACTGCTGAATCTCAGCTGGGTTGCAATAAACAATGCATCCTACCAGAACCTGCCGGCCAAAGCAAGCATAATTGATACTGCGCTACAGGATGCAATTGCCCAGGGTGTTTTCCTGAGAAACCCGGTGCCATGGATTACAGAGTGGCAGACCATTCTGATGAATGATGTCTTTAACAAATTGTTCCAAACGAGCACCCCTGCAGGATACAGTGACATTCCAAGCTTGCTTAATGCCGCCCACCAGGCCATGTACAACTATATTCTCCAAAACTACGGGCAGGCTAATGCAACGCTCTACAACAACCCACATAATTATGCGCCTATATCTGTTTGATGGCGCACAAACATTTATCTATTTTTTTTACTACTTTATTCAATAGGTGAATCTCATTGATTGCTACACGTGCTCCCCTTAGACTGAATGATAGGATGATCGCTTACCTTCTGATTCTCCCCGCCATCCTATATGTTTTCGTATTTGCATTTCTTCCCTCTGTTCAAACTATTTTCGGCAGTTTTTTTCTGGCGAGCGGAAAGTTTTCCCTGTACAATTACCAGTTTGTCACATCATCCTTCGGTTATAGTCCCATAGTAAATACCTTTGAAGTAACAGTCATCGCGCTGACAGTCCAGTTTATCGCAGCCTTCCTGATTGCCAGCCTGTTGTCAAAGCCCTTTAGAGGCAGAGCGGTATTCTCAGCAATATTTCTGATCCCATTTGGGGTTGCAACTATTGTTACTGCTGTGATCTTCCATAACATGTTCTCCACCTTCGGGGGATACATGAACTCCTTTCTCGTATCCATCGGCCTTAAACCAATCAACTGGACTGGCGGGTTCTGGCCACCGCTCATAGCTCTAATACTAGCCGATTCGTGGAAAAATACGCCCATAGTTACGCTTGTCCTCCTCTCCGGAATGGTATCGATACCTTCAGATCTCTACAGCCAGGCAATGGTGGATGGGGCTGGAGCTTTCAGAAGATTTTTCTACATAACACTTCCTAACCTTGCAGGGTTTATCGCCATTGCACTGATGATTCGAGGAATAAGCGAATTCAACATTTTTGCCATGGCACTTCTGATTTTCAACAGGCAGCTGCTGACAACCATGACATTTTCGCTTTACGATACGATTAATCCACATCCTGCATATGCAGGCGCCGCCATTCTTCTTGGAATCGTGCTCATATTTGCCACGCTGATCATGCTTTACAGAAGCAGATATGTGAGGGTGGTCTAATGGCGAGCGAATATAAAGGGCCCGTTCAGGCATACGTCATATGGATTGGGATTGCTGTGTTCACCTTCCTGGTGCTGCTGCCGATCTACGTCCTGATCGTCATATCATTTGGGGCCCCCTCCCAGACAGTGGCAACCTACTATCCCTATCTGGTGCCCACCAAATGGACTTTGAAGAATTTCATCTCCTCTTTCACCGGAATTGGCCAGAATTTTATTTCTGCATTTTACAAGAGCCTTGAGACAGCTTTTCTTGTAGCGGGTTTGGCAATTGTTTTGGGCTTTCACGCAGCATACGGCCTGAGCAAACTTCCAGGAAAACTGGGAAATCTTATAATTGGAGTGCTCTTCTTCTCGACAATGATACCCAGCCTGACGGTTGCTATCCCCCTCAGTGAGACTTTTCTCCGCCTGGGGCTTTACGACTCCTTCATCGGCCTCGGTCTTGCCCAGGAGCTTATTGTGCTCCCTCTGAGCGTCTTTCTCATGATGGGCGCCCTTCAGTCACTGCCAAAACAGCTTGAGGATCAGGCAAGAGTTGATGGGGCAAGCTTTGGCCAGGCTCTTTACAGGATAATTTTCCCACTTGCGATTCCATCAGTCATCGCAGCATTTCTGCTCTCATGGCTCATGTCCTGGGATGAGTTTACATTCGCAGTAATAATATCTCCCGTTCATCCAACATTGCCGATACTAATCTACCTTGCCAGCAGCGCACGCGGTAATATCCTCACTGCTGCTTCTTTCTCACTACTGGTCACGATTCCTGTGATCGTACTTACTCTAGTACTAAGCAAATTCCTGAGAGGCAGTTACCTGACCTCGGGTCTGGTGGGCTGAGTTGCGATTACACAAGAGGAATGGAAGGTGTTAAAATGACAGCTAAGCTGGAACTACGCAATGTTAGCAAGTCATATGGAAAGCAGTTGGTAATCTCAGACATGTCGATAGAGATAGAGAAGGGGGAACTCTTTGTGGTTCTTGGATCATCAGGGGCGGGAAAGTCGACCCTCTTGAAGCTGATCGTGGGTATCGAGAGACCCGATGAGGGAAAGATACTAATTGACGGGAGGGACGTAACCAACCTGCCGCCAAATAAGAGGAACATTGCCATGGTTTTCCAGAACTACGCCCTATATCCGAACATGAACGTCTATGAAAACATTGCATTCCCGCTGAAAATGAAGAGGCTTGTCAACATAGACGCAAAGGTAAAGGAGGTGGCAGAAAAGCTGAAGATAGCTGAAATTCTCAATAAGAGGGTGAACCAGATAAGCGGAGGCCAGCAACAGAGAGTTGCTCTGGCGAGGGCTATTGTCAGGAATCCCTCCCTATTCCTCCTAGACGAGCCCTTGAGCAACCTTGATGCCAGGGTCAGATATACAGCGAGATCAGAGTTAAAGAGGATACAGAGAGAGCTGGACCAGACTTTTGTTTTTGTAACGCATGATCAGAAGGAGGCCGAGACACTGGGAGACAGGGTGGGAATTCTTCATCAGGGTGTATTTGAACAGATAGGCAAGTTTGAGGAAATTTACGAGAAACCTGCAACGAGGTGGATCGGCGACTTCATCGGCGATTTTCCAATGAACTTCATCGGTAACACAGGGTTTAGACCGGAGTGGATTCAAATTGGCTCCGGGCCGTATGTCATGAGAGTTGATTACTCGGAATCAGTTGGAGGTTCCTACTTCGTTCACGGCACGACGGATGACGGCAACAGCCTGATTTTAAAGTCCGAGGTGCCCTACGCCGCGGGAGATTTGGCGAAGTTCAGCATTGTCAAGTCGATAAACTTCCCTGATGATGGAAAAACGTGAGTTTTTAGTAAATACAAATTGGGGAACATTTACATTCTAGTTTTTTATTGCAGCCTTGGATGGAAAATCCAAAATCTAATTTCAGCGAATGGTACAACGAGATAATAGAGATCAGCGGTCTGAGCGACAAGAGGTACCCAATCAAGGGAATGAATGTGTGGCTACCCTACGGACTCAAAGCCATGCAGCGAATCGACACGATCATAAGGGAGTCTGTTGACTCGAAGGGGTTTCAGGAGGTAAGCTTCCCGGTTCTCATTACAAGAGATCAGCTAGCCGTTGAATTCGAACACATCAGAGGCTTTGAGAATGAGGTATACTGGGTGACCAAGGGAGGCAGGGAGAAGCTGGATATTGAGCTTGCTCTGAGGCCAACCAGTGAAGCCGCAATGTACGGTATGTTCTCCCTCTGGATCAGATCACATACAGATCTGCCCCTGAGAATATACCAGATTGTGAGCGTATACAGGTATGAGACAAAGCATACGAGGACTTTCATACGCATAAGGGAAATACATTTCTTTGAGGCGCACACTGCCCACGCCACATATGAGGATGCCGAGGCGCAGATGGACGAATACAGAAGGATATGGAGTGAAATTAGCGGAGAACTTTGTCTCCCATACGTTGTAAACAGAAGGCCTGACTGGGACAAATTTCCCGGTGCAAAGTACACCCTTGCCTTCGATACTGTGCTGCCCGGTGGCAGGAGCCTCCAGATAGGAACAATACACGAATACGGTGACAATTTTGCAAGAAATTACGATATCAAGTACCTGAAGGACGATGGAACGCATGAATACGTTTCCCAGACCACATTCGGAATGAGCGAAAGACTTCTGGCTGCCATAATAGGCATACACGGAGACGACAAGGGTCTGATATTTCCACCCGGAATAGCCCCCATACAGGTTGTTGTCGTTCCCATTCCATCCGAGGGGGCGTCGACAGAGGCAAGATCAAAGGAGATAGCCGATGGTCTTACCAGGGCAGGAATAAGGGCCTATGCCGACCTTCGGGAAAACTACACCCCAGGATACAAATACAATGATTGGGAGATGAGGGGTGTGCCTCTTCGTATTGAAATTGGAGAAAGGGAGCTTAAGAACGGCACTGTCACCCTGGCCATGAGGACAGGAGGAAAGAAGAGGACTGTTGAGGCATCAAAAGTGGAGGACACAGTCAGAGAGATGCTGGGCGAGGTAAAGGCTGAACTTTCGACCAGGTCCAGGAGGCACTTTGCCCAATACACATTCAGGGCAGGGTCACTCGATGAAATCAAGTCAAGGGAGGGCATGGCTTTCGCAAACTGGTGTGGTTCTAAGGACTGTTCAGACAAGGTGGAGCAGGTGACGGAGTTCTCTTTGCTGGGTATGGTGGACGGGTCAAAGGAAGACGGAAAATGCGTGGTATGTGGGGATGACGGCAAGCTCACAGCATTCTCGAAGACCTACTGAACAGGAAGACAGGAAACTTGCTGTCTTCGACATGGACGGGGTGCTTACAAGGCATCCCAGTTCATGGGAGTTTGTCCACGAGTACGCGGGGGTTTCAAACGAAGACGCAAGGCTTCTCTACGACAGGTCAGAGATATCTTACATTGATTTTCTGAGAAGCGATGTCCGGCTCTGGATATCCAGCGGCAAGGTAAGAACCAGGGGAGATCTCAGGAAGATCCTCTCCTTGATTCCCGTAACAGTGGGGCTTTCAGAGACAGTCCTGAAGCTTAGGGAAATGGGTTTCGTCACAGCCATTATTTCCGGGGGTCTCTACGATCTT
>Ga0070737_10006020_pt1 | contig 11296 bp, 7 predicted proteins | sample Coa_R1_10_FD_66438 | JGI IMG/M metagenome (GOLD analysis project Ga0070737, IMG submission 66438) | Surface soil microbial communities from Centralia Pennsylvania, which are recovering from an underground coalmine fire - Coalmine... | ecosystem: Environmental > Terrestrial > Soil > Unclassified ...
CGCGGGCTCAGCGACTCGTTCATCCCGGTGCGGTGGCCCAGCCACAGCACGCGGCCGTTGCGCGCGTCGCGCGACGCCGGAATTCCGTCGAAGCGGATGTCGCCCGAACTCGCCGGCAGCATGCCCGCCAATACCCGCAACAGGGTGGTCTTGCCCGAGCCATTGTCGCCTTCGACCAGCACGGTCTCGCCGCGGCCCAGGCTGAAGTTCAGCGGTCCGAACACGGGCTCGTCGTTGCGCGAAAACGCGAGCCGGGACGCCGAAAGCAGCGGCGCGGCGGGGGCGTGAGGCGGGGTCATGGTGTGCAACTGCCTATTGTCCCAGCGCCGCTGGACAGTGTCCACGCAGGAACGCGGCCAGGGACAAATGGCAACCCGATCGCCGCGGTTCAAATCAGATCGTGCAATTCCGCGGGCCCCGCACCGATTCCGCGCACGACGCCCAGCTGGCCGAACCGCTGCGCCATCGCGTCAAGTTGCGCCCAGGCCATGCCGGGCACGAACAGGCTGGACTCGCGCCAGCCGCCGGTGCCCACGCCGACCCCGCAGTAGTAGCGGTAATGGCCTTCCTTCAGTTCATCCCGCAGCCGCTGTTGGCGAATCCGGTTGACGGCGTGCTGGAGGCGCACACCTGCAGGGTTCCATGCCGTGAGATAGCCCCAGGGATCGTCGGCGCCCCTCAGCAAGGCCAGCAGCGGCGCCGGCAGCGGTCGCCCGCAGCGGATGCTGGCATAGCCACCGTGCGGCAGCCGCACGCGGTAATCGGTTTCCGTCCAGGCGCGGCGGATCGATTCGGGCAATGGCATGTGGTCACGCGTCTCGTGGCAGGGGCGGGAGAACGGCTCGCGCGTGCGCGGCGGCCGCGTCGAGATCGATGCCTTCCATGCTGGTATGGCCCTCCAGCAACGATTCCACCAGGGCGGTTTGTTCGCGATCGCGCGCAACGCAGGTCGCGTAGGGCAGCGAGGTGAAACTGACCATCCGGTATCGTGACATGAAATGCGCGGGCGCGCGTTGCGTCAGCGCCGCCGCGAGTTCCCGTTTCAGGAGGTAGTGGGGATCGGCGACGCCGTCGCGCATTTCGACATAGTTGGCCAGCGACATCGCCGCGATCGCGTCGGTGTTGGGTTTGCGGCGTGCCTCGAACGCGGCGAACGCCGCGGCCGCATCAGCAGGCTGCGCGTCCAGCAGCGCGGCGAGTTGCGCCGCATCCTCGAACCCTGCGTTCATGCCCTGGCCGTGGAACGGCACGATCGCGTGTGCGGCGTCGCCCAGCAGCGCTGCGCGGCCATCCAGATGCCACCGGTCGAGATACAAGGTCGCCAGTTGCCCGACCGGATGTGCGCTCCAGTCTTCGTCGAACGTCGGCATCAAGGCCAGCGCGTCGGAGAATTGCTGCTCGAAAAACCTGCGTGCGGCGGCCGCGTCCGGCAGCGTGGCGAAGCTCGGAAACGGCCCCTCGTTCGGCAGGAACAGCGTGACCGTGAAATTTCCTTCCGTATTGGGCAGCGCGATGCACATGTAATGGCCACGCGGCCAGATGTGCAGGGCGTGGGGTTCGAGCGCGAATCGTTCCCTTGCCCCGCCTGCCTGCTTTTCACCCCCTCCCCCGTTCGCGGGGGAGGGTTGGGGTGGGGGTAAGACTTGCGAAGTCATCGCAAGCTCATCCCCCCTCCGCCCTTTGGGCACCTCCCCCCGCACGCGGGGGGAGGAATAAAGAGGTCGTGAACGGGGAAGGGGGTGAAAATCCCGCGAGCGGGGGGAGGGAATCAATGCAGGAATTTCAAGTTCCTTGTACCCATGCCCCAGCGGTTCGATACGTTCGCCGAGATCGATTGCCCGCGACATCGCCACGCGCAACGCGGACCCCGCGCCGTCGCAGCCCAGCAGCAGGCCGGGTCGATGCGTTCGTTCGGTCCCGTCGTGGCTCGCCAGCGTAATGGTATTTCGCGCGAAATCGGTGCCGGCGAGCGCCGCGTCGCAATGCAGCCGCGCACCCGCGCGTTCGGCGGCGTCCAGCAGCAGGATGTTCAAGCCCCCGCGCGACACCGAGCGGATCACTTCGGAGTCGTCCAGTCCGTAGCGCTGCAGGTTGGTGGAGCCGTCCAGCGCGTGCACCATGCGGCCACGCATCATCACGGCCTGTGCCAGCACGGCGTCGGCCAGTCCAGCCTGTCGCAGCGCCTGCAATCCGCGCTCGGCCAGCGCAAGATTGATCGACCGCCCGCCGAGGAAACCGTGCTCGCGAGGATCGGGCCGTCGCTCGAACACCTCGACCTCGAAGCCGCGCTGCGCGAGCAGCGTCGCCAGCAGCGATCCCACCAGTCCGGCGCCGATGACGGTGACGGGCGGACGTGCGTTCGTTCCCACCGGGTCAGCCCCTGGTGCGCCACGCGCGCACCGCCCCCGCATAGCGCAGGCAATCGGCGTAGGTGTTGTAGAGCGGGGTGGGCGCAATCCGCATCACGTCGGGTTCACGCCAGTCGCCCATTACGCCTTGCGAGACCAGGTATTCGAACAGCGATTTGCCGGCATCGCGGCCGGCGCGTACGCGCACCGAAAGTTGTGCGCCGCGGCGGCCGGGTTCGCGCGGCGTCAGGATCTCCAGCACGTCGGAAAGCTGTGTTTCGATCAGCCAGGCAAGGTAGGCGGTCAGACGCTTCGATTTCTCGCGCAGGCGCGGCATGCCCGCCCGCTGGAACAGGTCCAGCGAGACGCGCAAGGGTGCCAGCGCGAAGATCGGCGGATTGGAGAGTTGCCAGCCTTCGGCGCCGGACGCCGGATCAAATGCCGGACGCATCTCGAAACGCGTGGCTTCATTGCGGCCCCACCAGCCTTCGAAGCGCGGCAGCTTTTCGCGCGCGTGTCGCGCGTGCACGAACGCGCCCGCGACCGCACCGGGACCGGCGTTGAGATACTTGTACGAACACCACGCGGCGAAATCGCAGTCGCTGTCGTGCAGCGCGAGGTCGATGTTGCCGGCGGCATGCGCGCAGTCGAAGCCCACCATGCAGCCATGGGCGTGCGCGAGCCGCGTGATCCCCGCGATCTCGAACGCCTGCCCGGTGAGGTATTGCACGGCCGGCAGCAGCACCAGCGCGATGTGTTCGCCGCGTTCGCCGAGCGCGCGCTCGATCGCGGCCATCGATACCGTGCCGCCGGGCTCGTCGGCGTCGAGTTCGATCAGCGCCTCGGCCGGATCGTGGCCGTGGAAACGGATCTGGGATGCCGCGAGATCGCGGTCTGATGGAAAAGCGTTGGGTTCGATCAGGATCGCGTGGCGCTGCGGCGTCGGGCGATAGAAGCTTACCAGCAGCAGGTGCAGGTTTACGGTCAGCGAGTTCATCGCGACCACCTCTGTGGGTTCGGCGCCCACCACTTCTGCGAGGCCGTCACGGACTTCCTTGTGGTAAGGCAACCATGGATGCCGCGCGTGCAGATGGCCTTCCACGCCGAGCCGCGCCCAATCATCCAGTTCGTCCAGCAATGCTTGGCGCACGCCGCGCGGTTGCAGGCCCAATGAATTGCCGACGAGATAGGTCTGTTCGCCGTCGGCGTGCGGCGGAATCAGGAATTCACCGCGGAAGGCGCGCAGCGGGTCGTTTTCGTCCTGCTCGCGTGCCCACTCGGGCTCGGCGCGAAATCCGCTCGATAACCCCGTCATGGCGCCTTTTCAACAGCGGTCACGATCGACTGGCAGCCCGCATCGAAGGTCGCGCGCCAGTCCGGCGGCGCTGTCACCGGGCGGATGCAGCGTACCTGGATCGCGAGGTTCGAACGGTATGCGTACACCTCGGTGTATGCATTCTTCTCACGGTTCTCGGTGGCGGTGTAGCGCAGGCTCGACGTATTGCCCAAAGCCGTATCGGCGACGTAGCCGGGCAGCTTGCGGGCACGCGCGGTGCCGTCGTTGAGGAATTTCTGGAAGCCGGCGACGCCGTCGACCTGCTCGGTGGTGACGGTGATGCGCGCGAGCGCGTTGGTGTCGTCGGGATCCTTGACCTGCAGGGCGACGAACTGGCGCGGACCCTCCAGTTTCTCCATCAGCATCGGCCACGCGTCCGGCGCAGAGAATTTCACCGCGCCGTCAGACAGGGAGTAATCCGCCGCGAACGCCGCGGGCGAGAGTGCGAGTGTGCCGAGGAGCGTCAGCAGGAAAGGCGTGGTGCGGTTCATCGGATCTCCTTGTGATCGCTTGAGCAAGCCATTGTGCACGGAAGCCGCGGGGTTTTGCCCTTTGACTCAGCGGGATTATGGAGGCGTGGCGATTTTGACCGGAACAAGAGTCGACCTCTTCAACCCGGACGTTCCCCTGAAGAGAATCGTTGTTTGGAGAGTCCCAGCCATTCCAGCGCCGTCCCATGGAAGAGGCGTTCGCGCCTGCGCGGCTCGAGTTTGAGCGCGTCGATGCCGCTGCCGGGGCGTTGTTCGCCCAAGGGAAACGGGTAATCGGTTCCGAGCATCACGCGCTCGCCCCCGACCACGTCGAGAAGATAGCGCAGCGCCTCGGGGTCGTGCACGCAGGAATCGAAGAACAGGCGCTTGAAGTATTCGCGCGGCGCGCGTGCGTTGTCCACGGCCACGAGGTCCGGCCGCATCCGGAAGCCATGTTCGATGCGGCCGATGGTGAACGGGAACGATCCGCCGCCGTGCGCGAACGCGATGCGCAGGCTTGGCAGGCGTTCCAGCACGCCACCAAAAATCAGGCAGCAGGCCGCGCGCGATTGTTCGGCCGGCATGCCGACCAGCCACGGCAGCCAGTATCTCGGCATGCTGTCCTTGCCCATCATGTCCCATGGGTGGATCAGGATTGCGGCGCCGAGGTCGGCCGCGGCCTCGAAGAACGGGAACAGTTCCGGCGCGTCGAGGTTCCATGCGTTGACGTGCGAGCCGATCTGCACGCCCTGCAGCCCGAGTTGCTCGACGCAGTGCTCCATCTCCTCGATCGCGAGGCGCGGCGACTGCAGCGGCACGGTACCGAGGCCGGCGTAATGCCGCGGATACCTGCGGCACACTTCCGCCGTGTGTACATTCAAATGACGGTGCAGCTCGCGGGCCTGGTTGGGCTTGGCCCAATACGAAAACATCACCGGAACGGTGGAGATCACCTGCACGTCGACGCCGAGCTTGCCACATTCCTCGGCGCGGAACTCGGCGTCGAACGCGTTCTGCCAGATCTCGCGGAAGAATTTGTTGCCCCGATAGATGCGGTGGTGGCCGTCGGCATTCACCATCACCGGAAAACGCGCATCGCCGTATTTCTCGGCGAGATTCGGCCATTCCGGCGGCAGGATGTGCGAGTGGACGTCGATCTTCAGCATGCGGGGAGTATAAGAGTCGAGGGATGAGAGACGAGAGACGAGGGACGAGGGGGGAGACGGGAAGACGAGCAGACGAGGAGACCAAAAAATGGGAATACGAAAAGACGGGAACACGGGGTAACCCAATCGTTTGCCCCTCCGGAACGAAGGACGTCGCGCAGCGCTATTGCGTAGCCGCGGGGGAATGCACCAATCCCAAAACGTGCAGCAGGCTGTCGATGGCATCGACGATGCGGTCGCTCGCATCGAGCAGGGCGATCGCGAAGGCATCCTGATGGTCCGCAAGCGAAGTCGCGAGTGCCTCCTGCCGTGCGCGCAAGGAATGCTCGCCTCGTGGCGTTCGCGATTCGCGCAGTGCGGCGGCGGCTTCGCGCAAAGCAGCGTTGCAGGCCTGCACGAACGCATCAAGTTGCGGAATCGATGGTGCCGCGGTGCTGCCGCGTGAGGCTTCCAGCATCATCGCCGCACGGACGACCCGGTTGGCCTGCGCGACCAGCGCCTCTGCGCGCGGCAGGTTGGCGCGGCTTGCAGGTTCGTCGCGCAGGCGGTCCAGCGATGCCTGCGCGCGGCTGCGCGCCGCGCGTGCTTCGATGCGGGTGTCGCGCCGCGTCTGAGCGTCTCCCTGCAGCACGGCGGCCGTATATTCGCGATAGGCGTCGAGCATGCCGGCAAGGACATCGCGCTCGCGACCGCGTTCCCACGTCGGCCACAGCAGGTACGCGATGAGCGCCAGCGCGCTGCCCAGGACGGTATCAATGGCGCGCGCGTGCACGGAAGTTTCCGGCGGAATGCCATAGAACGACAGCAGGATCACGACCACGCCCGTGATGCAGACGACGGCGATGCCGTAGTGCACCGTCGCAAATTCGCGGTAGCCGAAACACAACACCGTCATCAGCGCCAGCGATGTCCAGAATCCGCCGAGCCCGAAGCGCAGCAGGGCCGTGGTCAGGAGCAGGCCGCCGAGCGTTCCGATCACGCGCAGCAGGCCGACCCGCCAGGTCGCGCCGAAATCAGGACGCAACACGATCGCGACGGTCATCGGCATCCAGTAGCCGCGCGACAGCGGCAGCACGCGCGACAGCGCCAGCGCGATCGCGAGGCACGTGCCACAGCGGACGGCATGGCGGCACGCGGGCGACGACAGGCGCAGGTTGGCGCGCAGGATTTCCAGCGGATTGGCGGGACGCAAGGCTGCCGGCAATTTGAACTCCGCGCGTTGTGCGCGGAGTTCGCCGCGGCTGCCGGCGGTGTCGGCGTTGCGCACCGCCGCGCGCAACTGGCCACCGAGCGCCGCAACGCGTGCAGCCGCAATGCCCAAAGTCGGTGATGGCGGCGCGGCTTCGATCTTCGCGACCGACTGCATGTACGTGTCGAGCGCGCCCTGTGCTTGCGGTGGCGCGGCCTGTTCCAGCGCGACCGCGATCGCCGTCAGCACGTCGGCCGATGAGCTGCGCGCTTCGGCCAACGTTCCGCGAAGCCCGGCTGATTCGGGCTGCGATTGCTGGTGAGCCAGCGCGAACAGTTCGAGGCGGATGCGTTCGGCCAACTCCGTCAATACGCGAAATGCCTCGACCGCACGACCGCGTGCGCGCCCCGCGCCGAACATCAGCGCCTGCAGGTCGTTGAGCGAAGGCGGCAGCGCGATGGGACTGGCACGCACGCTGTCGGTCCGCGCGAAATCGGCGAGTCCGCGAAAAGCCTGCGCCAAGGCAAGCCGTTCCGGCCGGTAGCGCTGCAGCGGCCACGCCGCGATCGCGAACAGTGTCTGCAGCACGCCGCCGGCAAAGATCAGCGCCGCGGCGGCCCACGCCTGCGCCACGGGCTGCGGTTCCGCACCCAGCACCACCAGCAGGATCATGCTGATCAGTCCCACGCGGGTGGCGTGTGGACCGACCGCGACCAGCAGCGCGGCAGCGAAGCCCCACAGCGCAAGTGCGGCCAGCAGCGCGGGCAACCATTGCCCCAGGATTGATCCCGCGAAAGCCGCGAGGCCCGCCGCCAGCGCGGCGAGCAGCATCCGTTGCACGCGCAACCGGTAGGGTCCCGGCTGGTCGGCAAACGTGGTGTTGAGCGCACCGGCGGAAATGCCGAGGCCCGCTGCGAGGTGGCCGGTCGCGGCGCCAATCGCCAGCGGCAGCACCACCGCGGCGGTGTTGCGCAGCGCCACGGTCGCGGGCACGTCGCGCGGGTTGGTGTGCACCAGCATGTGCAGGAGTGGGTATTGCTGCAGGCGTTCGGCAATGGCCATGCCGGAATTGTGCCGGCAACCCGGATCGGGCGTCGCCAAAAATCTGTTGCGAAAAGCCAGGCCAGGGAGTGGTTTGGCCATGGACGGCGGCTTTGGCCGTTCTGATGTCGATGTCCCGGGAGATCCGAGCTTTGCGGTCGTCCAGCAGCGCGGCGATCAGGGATGATCGCCATGGCAACGCTTGCATTCACCCCCATGCCCCGTTTAGGGTTCCCCTGCACGCATTGCGGCGCCGACACTGGGGGAGTGAGGCATGATCCGGATAGTGCTGGTCGATGACCATGAGTTGGTGCGTTCGGGGTTCCGTCTGATCCTTGCGGGGCAATCCGATATCGAAGTGGTGGGAGAAGCCAGCAACGCGGAGGACGGTCTGCGGCTGGTGCGTTCGGCCAAACCTGACGTCGCGCTGGTCGACGTGCACATGCCGGGCATGAGCGGCATCGAATTGACCGAGCGCGTGCAACGTGCCGGTCTGCGCACCCGCATCGTGATCCTGACCGTGGTGCAGGACGCGCAGTTTCCACGCCGGTTGTTGCAGTCGGGTGCGCTCGGCTATCTCACGAAAGGCTGCGCCGCCGACGAATTGCTGCAGGCGGTGCGCACCGTCGCACAAGGGCGCCGCTATCTCGATGCGGCCATCGCGCGCGAGATGGCGCTGTCCACCGTGGTCGGCGATGCGTCGCCGCTGGAATCGTTGGCTGCGCGCGAACTGGAAGTGGCGTTGATGCTGGCGCGGGGCATGCAGGTCAAGGACATCGCGAGCCGATTGCATCTGAGCCCGAAGACGGTGTCCACGTACAAGCAGCGGCTGTTCGAGAAACTCGACGTGCAGCATACGATCGCGCTGGCACACATGTTGTCCGCGCACGGACTGCTGGACGGCTCGGCTGTCGCACCGGGCTGACCGCTTCCACGAGACGTTTCGCCGTCGTGGGCATTGATACGCGCCCTCCCCAGCGGGGGAGGGCTGGGCTGCGGGTGCTTCAATCGCTCGGTTTGTCGTGCGGCGCCGGCGGCTGTGGCGCGGGCGAGTTCGGCAAGACCTGTGGCGTCAACATCGGCCGGATCGCGCCAGACAGGGGGTGCGGCGTGGGAACCGCCGGATGGCGTGGCAACGGCTGCGCGGCCGGCTGTGTCGACGGCGGCGCGGCAAACAGGGAAGGCGTAACCGGTTCCGGTTTGGGCGGTGGGGATGGTGGTGCGACCGGCGGTGTGACGGGCGGCATCACCGAAGGTGCTGGCGACGTCTGCGCGGGCGCGGGAGCAGTCTCGTGCGCGCTGTGAGCCCGTTCCGCCGCCTGTACCACGACCGGAGGCGGAGTTGCTGACTGCGACACGGATGCAGTGCCCACCATTACTACAGGCGGGGCAGACGGGGCAGACGTTTCGCGGTGCGGGAGTTCGGGCGCCGCGAACAGCGGAGGCGTTACGGAGGATAGATCCCGATCCCGCGGCGGCGAAGCAGGTTGGGGTTCGCTTGGCGTCGGTGCTGGTTGCGATTCGCGGGGTGGCGCGTGTTGCGGCTCCGCGTTTGCCGGAACGGCGTGTGCGGCCTTTGGCGCATGGATTTCGCCCGGCGCAGCCTGCGCGTTTGCGTGCGCGTTGCGATCGGCATCCTCATCGTCGATGTCGCGCGGCGTGCCGGGAGAAGCGCCGTTCTGCGCGGCGGCAGTCGCATGTTTGCGGCGGCGGCCGCCGCGACGGCCGCGGCGCCGTTTGCCGGTACCAGCGGCATCCGCAGCGGTCGGCTGCGCGGCGGCTTCTGCGTTGTCAGGAGTGGCGGTTTCCGCCGGTTTTGCTGTTTCGACATCCGTGGCTGACGCCGGCTTGGGCGTGGGCGGTCGTTGCGGCTCGCGCCGCCCTGCATCCGCCGCCTCCGCGCGCGCGGGTTTTGGCTCGCTAGCGAGGGAGTCGTTGGCAGGCTTCGAGGTTGCAGGCGTCGCGGGTTTTGGTGACTGCCGTGCCGGCCGTTGCGGATCCTCGCCGCGGGGCTTGTTCGGCTTCGCCTGCTTTGCGGGTTGTGCATTCTGTTGGCGCGTCCGGCGCGAATCGCCGTCGCGATCGTGGCGATTACGACGGCTGCCGTTGTGGGACGCTTCGGCCTGGCGCTCGGCTTGCGCTCCGCGATGCTGCGCGCGACCGGATTGGGGTTCGCGCTGCGCCCGGGTCAGTTCGGCGAGCGTGGGCTCCGGCGTCGGAGGGCTGCGGAACCAGCCGAACAGTCGGCCCAGCAAACCGCCGGATCCCGCAATCGGCGCGGTCGTTGAAGGCATCCGGTCCGGCAGCGGCGCCGGCGCGGGTTCCTCGCGTTGCGGCATCGGCGTGGCGCGCTGGATGCCGCTGACCGCGGGTTCCTCGCCGTGTACCACCACGCCCATGCGCGGCTGCGGCGTGGGAGCGACTTCCGTCAGGCGCTCGTAGCTCGGCTTGGCGTGTTCGCCCATCTCGCTGTCGCGGATGCGGGTGATTTCGAGGTGCGGCGTGTCCAGGTTCTCGTCGGCGACAACCACCACGTGCACCTTGTGGCGCAGCTCGATCTCGACCACGCTGGAACGCTTTTCATTGAGCAGGAAGTTGGCCACGCGGGTCGGCGCCTGCACCAGCACCTGCCCGGTGTTTTCCTTCATCGCGTGTTCTTCGATCAGGCGCAGCGCCGACAAGGAAAGCGATTCGATGCCGCGGATGCGGCCGTGGCCGTCGCAACGCGGACACACGATCTGCGTGGACTCCTCGAGGCTCGGCCGCAGGCGCTGGCGCGAGAGTTCCAGCAGTCCGAAGCGCGAGATGCGGCCGAGCTGGACGCGGGCACGGTCCAGCTTGAGGGCATTGCGCAGTTTCTCCTCGACCTCGCGCTGGTGGCGCGTGCTTTCCATGTCGATGAAGTCGATGACGACGAGCCCGCCCAGGTCGCGGATGCGCAACTGGCGCGCGATCTCGACCGCGGCTTCGCAGTTGGTGTGGAATGCCGTGTCCTCGATGTCGCTGCCCTTGGTGGCGCGCGCCGAGTTGATGTCGATCGAGGTCAGCGCCTCGGTCGGGTCGATCACGATCGAACCGCCCGATGGCAGCCGCACGCTGCGGTCGTAGGCACTCTCGATCTGGGTTTCGATCTGGAAGCGCGTGAACAGCGGGGTGGTGTCGTCGTACAGCTTGAGCTTCCGCAGGCTGTTCGGCATCACCTGCTGCATGAATTCCTTGGCGTCCTCGTACAGCGAAGGCTCGTCGATCAGGATTTCGCCGATGTCGGCGCGGAGGTAATCGCGCAGCGCGCGGATGAACAGTTTCGATTCCTGGTAGATCAGGAACGGTGCCGAACGCGCGGCCGCGGCTTCGGAAATCGCCTTCCAGAGTTGCAGCAGATAATCGAGGTCCCACTGCAGTTCCTCGGCGTCGCGGCCGACACCGGCGGTGCGGACGATCAGGCCCATGTCGTCGGGAACCTGGATTTGCTGCAGGGCGTCCTTCAGTGCCTGTCGATCCTCGCCTTCGATGCGGCGCGAAACACCGCCGGCGTTCGGGCTGTTCGGCATCAGCACCATGTAGCGGCCGGCCAGCGATATATAAGTGGTGAGCGCGGCGCCCTTGTTGCCGCGTTCCTCCTTCTCGACCTGGACGATCAGTTGCTGGCCTTCCTTCAGCAGCTCGCGGATGCCGGCCTTGTTGTGGTCGACGCCGGGCGTGAAGTACTCGCGGGAGATTTCCTTCAGCGGCAGGAAGCCGTGGCG
>Ga0070737_10006021_pt1 | contig 11294 bp, 5 predicted proteins | sample Coa_R1_10_FD_66438 | JGI IMG/M metagenome (GOLD analysis project Ga0070737, IMG submission 66438) | Surface soil microbial communities from Centralia Pennsylvania, which are recovering from an underground coalmine fire - Coalmine... | ecosystem: Environmental > Terrestrial > Soil > Unclassified ...
CCATGCGGGCAATCGCCGAGATTAACGCAGCAACGGATTCACGCTTGGCAGCCCGTGAGTTCTGCGATGCACCGACGGTTGGCCGTTTGAGCTTGTTAGTCAGCGACCAGGTGAGCACAGAGCAAGAAGTGGCTAGTGCGAGTCCGCGCACTGCTAGCGATTAGGACCAGTAAGAACCCTCTGTGGGCCAACTGAGGTGCTCACCACATACCTGGCACCAGGCGATAGCGAACTTTCTGGGCGTACTCAGGGTAACCATCGAGCTCATCGTGGAGCAGTTTCTCTTCATCGCGGATTCGCAAGACCAATGCAAGTACGCCAGGTAAAACAAAGACGAGCCCCCAGTAGGAGCCAAGCGCTAGTGGTATGCCGATCATGACAACCACGTTTCCGGTGTACATCGGGTGACGCACGAACCCATACAAACCCGTGGAGATAAGCTTCTGTTTGGCTTCCACCCGCACCGTAGCGGCCGCGTAGTTGTTTTGAATGATCACAAGAATTGCTACCCCAAGGCCGACCGCGACAAAAAGATCCCCAAGCAAGCAGATCGGTGTCGGTACGAGCGCCCAGCCAAAGCGATGCCCCAGGGTGCTGACGATCAATAGTGCCGCCAGCGACAACCACAGGCCACCCATAACGGCCTTCTGCATTTTCCGGGTTTCCGCCGTCGGACCGCCCCGCATACGCCGCTGAAGCACAACGGGATTCGTACGCAACAAGTAGGCGCCGGGAATACACGTCGAAAGGGCATACACCAGCAGAAAAACCCAGGCTTGCCAGTAGTCGAACGTGCCAGCTGCCGCGAACAGCAGCAGGCCGAACACGACAGGCTCGACAAGCGCCAAGACCAGCATTTTCGGCGCGGTTTTCACCAGATCTTCCTCACCGTTGGACACAACGTGTTCCGCCGACACCAAGCAATCACGCGGCTTGCGCGGGAGCCAGCTTTTCGCAGAGCAGTTCCGCCAAACCGCGAATGGTGCCGATGCTGGTCAGATCGCCGGCGTTGATCCGTATTCCGGTCTCGGCCTCGATGCGGGTACGTAGTTCGAGGGCGCCCAGCGAGTCCAGACCGTACTCGGTGAGCGGCCGGTCGGGATCGACGCTGCGACGCAGGATCAGGCTGACCTGGTCGGAAAGCAGACGCCGCAGCCGGGTGGGCCACTCATCCACCGACAGCTCCTTGAGTTCGGCAAGCAATTTGCTTGTGCCCGCGATGTTTTGCCCGGTCGAGCGGAACGCTTCAGCGAACGGGCTGCGCTCGGCGAAGGCCGACAGCCAGGGGGCGCCGGTGACGGGCGCGTAGCCGCTGTAGGCGCGGTCGTGGCGCAACAGCGCTTCGAACGCGTAAGCGCCCTCTTCGGGAGCGATGGCAACCACACCGCCTTCGGCCATGGCGGTCGCGCGCCCGATCTCGGCCCAGGCGCCCCAGGCGATCGCGGTGGCCGGCAAGCCCTGCGCTCGACGCCACAGGGTGAAGGCATCCAGCCAGCTGTTGGCCGCCGCATAGGCACCCTGGCCGGGCGAACCTACCAGCGCCGCCGCCGAGGAGAACGAGCAGAACCAGTCCAACGGCTGACCGGCGGTGGCAGTGTGCAGGTTCCACGCACCGTAAACCTTTGGCGCCCAGTCTCGTTCGACGAGCTCATCGGTGATGTTGGTCAGGGTGGCGTCCTCGATCACCGCCGCCAGATGCAGCACCCCTCGTACCGGCAGCCCGGTCGCGGTCGCCGTGGTCACCAGCCGCTGCGCCGTAGCGGCTTCGGTGATGTCGCCGCTTTCCACCACGACGTCGGCGCCGAGTCCGCGGATGCGGCCGATAGTCGCCAGCGCCTCGGCGGTTGGCTGCGAACGCGAGGACAACACGATGCGCCCGCAGCCGCCCGCCGCCAGCTTCTCGGCCAAGAACAGTCCCAAGCCACCCAGCCCACCGGTGACGAGGTAGGAGCCGTCCCGACGGAAGACTCGGGCCTGTGCCGGGGGCACCATCACCCGGCTGGAGCCGCTGCGCGGGATGTCCAGCACAAGTTTGCCGGTGTGCTGGGCCCCGCTCATCACCCGTATCGCGGTGGCGGCGTCGGCCAGCGGATAGTGCGTGGTCTCCGGCATCGGCAACGAGCCATCGGCGACCAGCTGGTACACCGTGCTCAGCACGTCTCGCAGTCGCTCGGCATGGGTGACGGTCATCAACGCCAGGTCGACGCCGTAGAACGACAGGTTGCGCCGGAATGGGAACAGCCCCAACCGGGTGTCGCCGTAGATGTCGCGTTTGCCGATTTCGATGAATCGTCCCCCGTAGGCCAGCAGTTCCAGGCCCGCCCGCTGGGCGGCGCCGGTGACCGAATTGAGCACGATGTCTACGCCGTAGCCGGCGGTGTCGCGGCGAATCTCCTCGGCGAACGCGACGCTTCTCGAGTCGTAAACATGCTCAATCCCCATGTCGCGCAACAACTGTCGACGCTGCTCGCTGCCCGCGGTGGCGAAGATCTCCGCTCCCGCGGCGCGAGCCATCGCGATCGCCGCCTGTCCCACACCCCCGGTCCCGGAATGGATCAACACCTTTTCGCCGGCCCTCATGCGCGCCAGCTCGTGCAGGCCGTACCAGGCGGTGGCGTGCGCGGTGGTCACCGCCGCGGCCTGCTCGGCGGAGAGTCCGGGGGGCAGCGGGACGGCCAGGCGCGCATCGCAGGTGACGAACGTGCCCCAGCAGCCGTCGGCGGACAGACCCCCGACGTGATCGCCCACCTTGTGGTCCGTCACGTCGGGACCGACTGCGGTCACCACGCCGGCGAAGTCGGTGCCTAGCTGCGGCAAGTGCCCCTCGATGGCCGGGTACCGGCCGAACGCGACCAACACGTCGGCGAAGTTGATGCTCGACGCGCTGACCGCGACCTCGATCTGGCCCGGGCCCGGCGGAATTCGGTCGCGCGCCACGAGTTCGATCGACTCGAGATCGCCGAACGTGCGGATCTGCATGTGCATGCCGTCACAATCGTGGTCGACGACAGTGGTTTTCCGCTCCTCAGGCAGCAGCGGTGCGGGGTACAGCCGCGCGGCATACCAAGCGCCGTTTCGCCAGGCGGTCTCGTCTTCTTCGGAATCACCGAGCAGTTGCTGCGCCAGCCGCTCGGCGTCGACGGCTTCGTCCACATCGATCTGGGTCGCGCGCAGATGCGGATGTTCGGTACCGATCACCCGCACCAAGCCCCGCAGCCCTGCCTGCTCCAAATTGACCATGTCACCGGCCAGGACCTTCTGGGCGTTGCGGGTCACCAGGTAGAGTCGAGGCGCCTCCCCGGGAACTTCCGGCAATTCACGGGTGATACGCACCAGATGCTGCACATACTCCCGGCCCAGCAGCGCCGACTGGTCCTCGGCCGCGCCGTTTTTCGGTCCGGTGAGGATCACCAGGCCACCGAATCCGCCGGTGCGCAGATGATTTCCGAGCTGTTCGACGTTCGCAGCATGGTCGGCATGTGGTGGCCAGCACATCGTGGTGCAGTGCGCGCCAAAACTTTTCAGCGCATCGGCCAACTTGGTGGCGACTACGTCCGCGGTGGCGGCGGTGCTGACCAGCAGCCAGCTTCCGGCGTCGGCGTGTTCGACCTCGGCCAGCTCTTGTTGCCGCCATTCGATGGCCAGCAGCCGCTCGCTTAGCACCCGTTCTTTCTGGGCATCCCCCGAGAGCCGGGCGCCCCATTGCCCGCCCTGCATGACGAATAGCACCGTGCCGTGCTCGTCGAGCAATTCGAAATCCGCCTCGACACCGGAATCGTCGGCTTTCACCACCCGCGTGTAGCAGTAGCGGGCGTTGCGAACCGAACCATAGGCGCGTAACCGTCGCACACCACGCGGCAACCCCAGCACCTCTTCGCCGAGAGCCTGGACATCGCGATGACCCTCGATGCACTGAAAACAAGTATCCAGCAGCGCCGGGTGGATGCCGTAAGCATCTTGCTGCGAACGAATTTGGCGAGGCAGCGCAACCTCGGCCAGCACCGTGTCGGTTCCCTCGTCACCGCTGTACACGGTGCCGAGCGCGGTGAACGCCGGACCGAACTGGACACCACGCGCATCCAGGCGTCTGCGCACCTCCTCGCCCTCCTCGCGATGCGGATGAGCGGCCAGCAGCGCGGAAATATCCCGGGCCGGTGGCTGCTCGTCGTCGGCGGCCCGCAGGACCGCGGCGGCGTGCCGGGCTTGTTCTCCGCCCTGGTTGGTCTGCACGGTGAACTCCGCGACGCCCGGTGCGGTCAGCGACGCCGTGGCGCCGACCGTGGTCTGCTCATCGAGTCGCAGTGCCCGCTCGAAGCGGATATCGCGGACCTCGCAGGCCTCACCCAGCACCGTGCGCGCGGCCGCCAGCGCCATCTCGCAGTACCCCGCCCCGGGCATGACTGCCACGTCGCGGATCCGGTGATCGCCCAGCCAGGGCTGGGCGTCGGTGCCGACCTCGGCCTGCCATGCATGCCGCTCGGGTTCCTCCTGCAAGCGCACATGGGGTCCCAACAGTGGATGCACCGACACCGTGCACCCGCCGTGCATCGGAGATTCCTGGGCCTCGCGGTTCCAGAACAGCCGCCGGTGCGTCCACGTCGGAAGCGGCGCGTCGACGAGTCGCCCAGCCGGATACAGCACCGAAAAGTCCACTGCCGCACCCGCGTTGTGCACATCGGCCACAAAGCCACGCAGCCCGAACGGCAGCGGCTGTTCGCGGCGCATACCGGCCACCGCAGCCAGCGGGATATCCAGGTTACGGGCGGTCTGGTCGAGAGCGTGGCTGAGCAGCGGGTGCGGCGACACCTCGGCGAAGACCCGGTAGCCGTCCTCCAACGCGGCCTGCACCGCCGCGGCGAACCGCACCATGCGGCGCATGTTGTCGGCCCAATAGCGGGCGTCGCACACGGGTTGTTCGCGTGGATCGAACAGCGTCGCCGAGTAGAAGGGAACTTCCGGCGTCATCGGGTTCAGTTCGGCGAGTGCGCCGGTCAGCTCGTCGAGGATCGGATCGACTTGCGGCGAATGGAAAGCCACGTCGGTGGGAACCTCGCGGGCCATCACGTCACGCTGCTCCCAGGCCGCGACCAGATCCCGAACCGTCTGGGCGGCGCCGGCGATCACCGTGGACTGCGGCGAGGCCACGATCGCCACCACGACGTCGCTAATGCCGCGGGCCGTGAGCTCCGAAAGCACGTCCTTGGCGGGCAATTCCACCGATGCGGTGGCACCGCTGCCGGCGACGCGGGACATCAGCTGCGAGCGGCGGCAGATGACACGCAGCCCGTCTTCCAGCGACAGTGCCCCCGCGGCGACGGCGGCCGCGGCCTCGCCCAGCGAGTGCCCGATCACTGCGCCCGGACGAACCCCGTATGCCTTCAGAGTGGCAGCCAGGGCGACCTGCATGGTGAACAACGTCGGCTGAATCCGGTCCTGACCGGTCACCACCTCGGGGGCCGTCAGCGCTTCGGTCACCGAAAACCCGGACTCGCGGGCGATCAGCGGCTCGGCCTGGGCGACGGTGGCGGCGAACACCGGTTCGGTCGCCAGCAGTTGCGCGCCCATACCGGCCCACTGCGAACCCTGTCCGGAAAACACCCACACCGCGCCGCGGTCGTCCTGTCCGACCGCGGGCTGATACGGAGTATCACCCTCGGCGACTTCGCGCAACGCGTCGACGAGCTCCCGGCGGCTGGTGGCGATGACGGTCGTGCGCACCGGGCGATGCGCGCGCCGACGCGCCAGCGTGTAGGCCAAATCCGGCAACGCCACGTCGTCATGTGCCTGCACCCAGTTGGCGATCCTGCCCGCGGTGCGGCGCAGTTCGTCGGCCGAGGTGGACGACAGCGGGAACAGCAACGGTTCCGCCGCTGCCTCGGCGGCTCCGTCACGTTGTGCAGCGGTTTCGGTGGTTTCGGGAGCCTGCTCGACGATGGCGTGAGCGTTGGTTCCCGAGAACCCGTAGGCGGACACCGCCGCGCGCCGCGGCGCACTGCCGTTGGTGGGCCATGGTGTATTTTCTTGCGGCACAAAGAGTTTAGTCTCGATTTGGGCGACGTCGTCGGGCAGTCGGGTGAAGTGCAGGTTTCGCGGGATCACGCCGTGCTGCAGCGCCAGGATGGCCTTCACCAGCCCCAACGTTCCCGCGGTCGACTGGCTGTGGCCGAAGTTGGTCTTTGCGGCTCCGAGCGCGCACGGCGTCTCGATGCCGTAAACCTCAGCGAGGCTGGCGTATTCGATGGGGTCGCCGGTCGGGGTCCCGGTGCCGTGTGTCTCCACCATGCCGACACTGCTCGCGTCGACCCCGGCCACCGCCAACGCGTCGCGATAGGCCTCGACTTGCGCGGACCGCGAGGGCGTGGTGATGGTGACCGTGCGGCCGTCGTTGTTCAGGGCGGTGCCGCGCACCACGGCCAAGATCCGGTCACCATCACGCAGCGCATCCGCAAGCCGCTTCAGCAACACGACAACGGTGCCTTCGCCTCCTACGAACCCGTCCGCAGCAACGTCGAACGCGCGGCAGCGCCCGGTCGGAGACAGCATGCCGCCCGCCGACCCCGCGGAGAACTTCCGCGGATCCAGCGCCACCGACGAACCACCGGCCAGGGCAAGGTCGCATTCGCCGTCGCTCAGGCCACGACAGGCCATGTGTACCGTGACCAGTCCGGCCGAGCAGGCGGTGTCCACCGTCAGCGCGGGACCATGCACCCCCAGGGCATACGAGATCCGCCCCGAGCCCATGCAGTACCCGTTGCCCAAGAAGCCGTAGGGCCCCTCCAACGCGTGGGCGTCGGCGGCCACCAGCTGGTAGTCGTTATGCCCTAAGCCCACGTAGACGCCGGTGCGGGTGCCGGCCAGGCGTGCCGGGCTCAGCCCCGCATGCTCGGCCGCCTCCCAGGAGACTTCCAGCAACAACCGGTGCTGCGGGTCGATCGCGGTTGCCTCCTGCTCGCTGATCCCGAAGAAGTCCGCGTCGAAGCCGGCAACGTCGTCGATGAATGCGCCCCACTTCGACACCGACCGGCCCGGCACTCCGGGCTCGGGGTCGTAGTACTCGTCGGCGTCCCAGCGGTCGGGCGGGATCTCGGTGACCAGGTCGTCGCCGCGCAGCAACGCCTCCCACAGCAGCTCCGGAGAGTCGATGCCGCCGGGAAGCCGGCAGGCCATGCCGATGACCGCAATCGGAGTGACCGGTGCGGCGCCCGTCGTGGGCAACGAATTCGCCGACGTCGAGCCGTCCGCACCATGATTGATCGCCCCGAAAGAATCCATAACGCCTCCTCACAGCAACGACGATGTAGCCTTGTGCGTTTGTTGACGCAGGGCGTGGCACTTGTTCGACTACCCGCAGTGCCTATGTCTTCTCAATTGCTGCCCTCCCGATCGTGTTTGACTGTAGGCGATTGCTGTTCATTGGGGGCCAGTTCCACCCAAGCTGGGCCGATCATCTTTTGGCGGGGCCGCGCGTGAAAGGCGCAGGCTAATTTAGCTCTTAATTTTCGTTCGTTATGGCGCGGCGGCCACGGTAACCTGACATTCGTGGTTGAGACTTCCCTTTTGGACCTGCTGTGCGAACGCGCTAGTCTGCAACCGGATGACACGGCGTATACGTTTATCGATTACGACCAGGACTGGGCCGGTGTCGCGGAAAACCTGACGTGGCTGCAACTGTACCGCCGGACGCTGAAAGTCGCAGACACGCTTGAGCAATGCGGTTCCGCCGGTGACCGCGCGGTGATTTTGGCTCCGCAGGGGCTGGACTACGTCGTTGCGTTCCTCGGTGCGCTGCAGGCCGGACAAATCGCGGTCCCACTTGCGGTTCCGTTGGGCGGCGTCAGCGATGAGCGGGTTAGCTCGGTGCTGCGCGACGCGTTGCCGTCGGTCGTTCTCACAACCTCTTCCGTGGCAGAGACCGTAAGGCAGTACGTGAAGTCGCAGTCCGGTGAATCGCCACCCTCGATCGTTGAGGTTGACCTGCTGGACTTTGACACCGCCACCGGGTCGGGGCCGCGCGCACAGAATCGCCCGAGTATTGCGTATTTGCAATACACTTCCGGGTCAACCCGCACACCGGCGGGTGTCATGATGTCGCACAGAAATCTTCTCGCCAATTTCGAGCAGCTGACATCGGACTACTTTGCCGACTACGGAAAACTGCCCCCACCGGGCACCACTATCGTGTCATGGCTGCCGTTCTATCACGACATGGGTTTGTATTTGGGAATGTGCGGCCCGATTCTGACCGGGCTTCGCGCTGTACTCACCAGCCCGGTGGCTTTCCTGCAGCGGCCTGCGCGATGGATGCAGCTGCTGGCCAGCAATAGTCGGGCGTACTCGGCAGCACCGAACTTCGCGTTCGAATTGACCACGCGAAAAACATCGGACGACGATATGGCCGGACTTGATTTGTCCGACGTGCTGGTCATCGCGACCGGCAGCGAACGGGTACACGCCGCGACTCTGCGGCGGTTCATTCAGCGGTTTGCTCGATTCAATCTGCGCGAGGCGGTGATTCGGCCGTCGTACGGGCTTGCCGAAGCAACGGTATATGTGGCCACCCGCGCAGCTGCTGAACCGCCCCATATCGTGCGCTTCGATTCGGAGAAATTGACCGCCGGCAAGGCGGAGCGCTGCGAACGTGGGGCTGCTACACCGCTGGTCAGCTACGGGATGCCGCAGTCACCGACGATCCGCATCGTTGATCCTGACACCCGTGTCGAGTGTCCTGCCGGGACCGTCGGTGAGATATGGGTGCACGGCGACAACGTCGCAATGGGCTATTGGGGCAAGCCCGAGGAGACCGAAAATACCTTCGGTGGCAGGCTCGTCGATCCGTCGGTCGGCACCCCCGCGGGACCTTGGCTTCGCACCGGGGACTCCGGATTCATCTTCGACGACGAGCTGTTCGTGATCGGCCGCATCAAGGATCTTCTGATCGTGTACGGGCGCAATCATTCTCCCGACGACATCGAAGCCACGGTCCAAGAAATCACGGGTGGTCGCTGCGCCGCGATCGCGGTTCCGGACGCACACACCGAGAAGCTGGTGGTCATCATCGAAGTCAAGAAACGGGGCAACTCCGATGACGAGATAGCGGAGAAGCTCGACAGCATCAAACGCGAAGTGACGGCTGCGGTGTCCAACGCGCATGGCCTCGGCGTCGCGGATCTGGTTCTGGTGGCGCCTGGCTCGATACCGATTACCACCAGCGGCAAGGTCAGGCGATCGGCCTGTGTCGAGCAGTACCGGCATGGCCAGTTCGCCCGGCTGGACGCGTGAGGCATGGTGTTCGCCGCGACTTCGCCAGCGCACAGGTAGCGAGCACTAGGCTGGACCCTTGTGGAACCGGTATACGGAACGATCATCCAGCTCGCACGCCTGACGTGGCGAGTACAAGGATTGAGGTTCACCGTGACCGGGGTCGAGCACCTGCCCGCGACCGGCGGCGCGGTGATCGCCATCAATCACACCAGCTACTTCGACTTCACCTTTGCCGGGTTGCCCGCCTACATGCAGGGCCGGGGCCGCAAGGTGCGGTTCATGGCCAAACAGGAAGTTTTCGACCACAGGATTTCCGGGCCGATCATGCGAAAGCTGCGGCACATCCCGGTGGACCGGGAAAGCGGAGCGGCCTCGTTCGACAAGGCCGTCGAGATGCTCAAGGCCGGTGAGCTGGTCGGCGTCTACCCCGAGGCGACGATCAGCCGCAGCTTCGAAATCAAGGAACTCAAGTCCGGTGCGGCCCGGATGGCGATCGCGGCGGACGTTCCGATCATCCCGCATATCGTGTGGGGGGCCCAGCGGATCTGGACCAAAGACCATCCCAAGAAGCTGTTCCGCCCCAAGGTGCCGATCGCGGTGGCCGTTGGCGAGCCGATCCAACCGACCCTGCCGGCCGCGGAGCTGACCGCGTTGCTGCATTCGCGCATGCAGCACTTGCTGGAACGCGTCCAGGAGTCCTACGGCCCGCATCCGGCCGGTGAGTTCTGGGTGCCGCACCGGCTCGGTGGCGGGGCCCCCTCGCTGGCCGAGGCCACCCGGCTCGATGCCGAGGAAGCGAGTCGGCGTGCTGCCGCCAAAGCGGCCCGCCGGCCCGACACGGCCGGCGCGCCGGAGTGAGCGTATGGAACCGGTATTCCGCACGCTGGAGATCGCGGCCAAGGCCGTGATCAAAGTCTGGGGCAGCCAGATCGCCTACAAGAATCTTCAGAATATTCCTCAAACCGGTGGAGCCGTGATCGCCATCAACCACACCAGCTACGTTGACTGGCTATTTGCCGGCCTCGCGGTGCACCAGCGCGGCCGCCGCATCCGCTACCTGATCAAGGCCGAGATGCAGCAGGTCAAGGTGGTCGATTACCTGATCAGGCATACCAAGACGATCCCGGTCGACCGCCAAGCGGGTGCCGAGGCGTACGCGGTGGCGGTGCAGCGGTTACGCGAGGGCGAAGTGGTCGGGCTTATGCCCGAGGCCACCATCAGCCGCAGTTTCGAACTTAAGGAGTTCAAGACCGGGGCCGCTCGGATGGCGCTGGAAGCGGGGGTCCCGATCGTTCCCCTGATCGTCTGGGGAGCTCAGCGAATATGGACCAAAGATCGCCCGAAAACCTTGGGCCGCAATAAGATTCCGATCACAGTGGCGGTGGGTCGGGTCCTGGCTCCGGAAGGTCGCGCAGATGAGCTCACCGCCGTGCTGCGCGACGAGATGACATCGGTGCTGTATCGGGTGCAACAGGAGTACCCGCATCCGCGAGGGGCGTACTGGGTGCCGCGACGACTTGGTGGCGGCGCCCCCTCACCGGCCGAGGCGGCCAGGTTGGAGGATCAGGAAGCGGCGGTACGGGCGGCGAGCCGTGCAGCGCGCGAACCCAGGCCGGGCTGGCCTGGCGGGAAGGGGTAGCGAGCATGGCAGAGCCGGTATTTCGCACCATTGAAATCCTTGTCAAAGCCGCGGTCGCGGTCAACGGCATCAAGATCACATTTATCGGTGAGCAGAACATTCCCGAACGCGGCGGTGCGGTGGTTGCGGTGAATCACACCAGTTACCTGGACTGGATTCCGGCTGAATATGCTGCGACGCTCCGCGGGCGCCGCCTGCGGTTTCTGATCAAAGCCGAGCTGCAGCAGCTGCGCTCGATCAACTTCGTGATCAAGCACGTCAAGCTCATTCCCGTGGACCGGAGCGCGGGCGCAGACGCTTACGCCGTCGCCGTGCAGCGGCTGCGCGCGGGAGAACTGGTCGGCGTGCACCCGGAGGCCACGATCAGCCGCAGTTTCGAGCTGCGGGAATTCAA
>Ga0070737_10006022_pt1 | contig 11291 bp, 8 predicted proteins | sample Coa_R1_10_FD_66438 | JGI IMG/M metagenome (GOLD analysis project Ga0070737, IMG submission 66438) | Surface soil microbial communities from Centralia Pennsylvania, which are recovering from an underground coalmine fire - Coalmine... | ecosystem: Environmental > Terrestrial > Soil > Unclassified ...
GTCAACGCGCTCCAGCCGGCGTGCGCGTGGCTGGTGTACAGGGCCAGTCCCAGCACGGCACAAGCCATCAAGCCGATCCGTTTCATCGCGACTCCTTTCACAGGGAAGACCCCAGTCCGTCCACGGGGCGGCAATCCGCCGGGGGCGCTCCATCGTCCCCTGATCCTACCCGTGCGGGGGTAACTGTAACGCCATGCGGCCTTGTCTTTCACAGCAGCGCCGCATCCGGCACTGTTATCAATCGACCGATCGGGCAAAGAAGTGCGGAGAAAACGACTGCACGAGTTGTATGCGGAACTTGCCTTTTGAGGAAATCAGGCAAAATCGGCAAGGGTTCGCGCGCTTGCGTAATTTCCCGGCGAGCGGGCTGTTGACATGCCTCGCTCGCCGCGTTTAGCGTAGCAACTCGCGTTCGACACGCTCGATCAGCTCGCGAATGCGGATGCGGCGTTGACCGAGGACCAAGTCGGCATCCTCGTCGAGCCAGCGACGGACCTTCTTTTCGGCGGCGACGGCGGTGCTGTGATTGCGGTCGCCGAAATGCTTGCCGATGTCGCTGTACGAGGCTGCCGTATGCTTGCGCGCCAGGAACATGGCCACCATGCGCGGATGGCTGACGGCCCAGGCTCGTCCCTTTGACTGCAACGCGCCTTGCTCCAGCCGCAGTATGCTGCAGACCGCCGCATCGATGTCAGCCAGCTGCACGACGCGCACCGCATGACGCAGCAGGTCGGCCAACGCCTCACGCACCAACGGCACATCGATGATCCGGCCGGTGACACGGCTGTAATGACGGATGCTTTGCACAGCGCCTTCCAGCTCACGGACGTTGCCGCGCAACTGGCCGGCCAAAAAACGCAGCACTTCATCGGGCAGCGGTTGTTCCCTATTCTGCAAAGCCTTGTGGCGCAGGATTTCCAGCCGCGTCTCAGCGTCCGGTGGCGTCAGGCCCCAGACGACTCCCCCCAGCAGACGATCGGTCAATTCCGGTGTGAAGTCGTCGGCCCAGCGCGGGTGACAATCGCATGTCAGCACCATTTGTCGTCCGTCGGCCAACAGGGCGTCGAAGGTGTGTAAAAACTCTGTCCTTGTGGCCTTTTTCGATGCCAAAAAGTGCAAATCATCCACCAGCAGAGCATCGCATTCGCGGAAATGCTTGCGAAAACTGGTTAGGTTTTTCATCCGCAAGGCGTGCAGGAAACGATTGGTGAAGTCCTCGCTGGTCAGATAGAGGACGCGCCAATCGGGATGAGCGCGGCGCAGACCGGCATAGATGCCTTCGAGCAAGTGCGTTTTGCCGGTGCCGATCGGCCCATGCAATACGATCGGGTTGGCCCCTTCACCGGGCGCCTCGATGACATTCTGGGCGGCGGCATAGGCCACGCGATTGCACGGCCCCACCACAAAATCGCTGAGGCGACGCCAACGGCGGATGCGGCGGGGGGGTGCTTTTTCCGTTGTTTCCATTGCCTCAGGGGCGTGGCTGGGATGAGGGTTGCGGCTGGGATGAAGATCACAGCTCCGAGCTTGCCGTGCCTCCTCTTGTTCGCGCCGCGCCTCCTGGAACAGCTGCGGATCGATGACGAAACGCACCTGCATGGCTTGGCCGAACACTTCCTGGGCGGCGGCGGCAGCAGCAGCGCCAAAGCTCTTCTCCACCCATTCGCCGAAATGCCGATTGGGTACGCCAATCGTCAGCTGATCGTCATTCCAGTGAAAACGGGTCCGGCCTTCAAACCAAAGTTTGTAGCGTGGTTCGCCAATTCGCTGGATAATGGCTTGTTCCAGCGCGTGAATTAAGTTGCGTTCACCGACAGTCACGGGCGTCTCTGTTCCAGATTGGATCCCACGCCAGGATGGGCAATTCTAGAACGCGGGTGCAGCTTCGCCAACAGCAAAAGTTGGCTTTTTCAGGGGACAGCGGCGCGAGGGGTGCGCCATTCTCGATATTTTCGTTCAAACGAAGATGGCCAGATAAACGACGCGCTGATCGTAAGGCTCGAACCCCACTGAGCGATAGAGATTCCAGGCCGGTTGATTGCGGGCATCGACGGACAAGGTGACGGCGAGCGCGCCGGCGGCGCGAGCTTCGCACAGGGCGTGTAGCACTATCTCTCGGCCGAAACCACGCCGCCGGGCATCTGGCACCACGCCTACGTAGGCCAACTCCCAAGCGCCGCCTTCGGGCATCTCCGTCATCAGCAGCACACCTACCGGCTTCTCGCCTTTACGGACCAGCCACCAACGCTCGGGATCGAAAACCCCCTGGGCGCGATGGCCTTCGATTACCTCGTCAATATTGCGAACACCGTTGACTTCGGGACAGTCCTGCGTGCCTTCGTAGGTGCGTAGCAACGTCTGCCGGAACAGGGCGTCATCGGCGAAGGTTTGATAATCCAGGCGAGAAGGAATATTCAGGCAATCCACGGACAGATGGAGGTCGTGCCGCATATACCACAGACGAGTAACGGTCGAGAAACCGTTGCGCAGCAACGATTCGGCCAGGAACATTTCTTCCGGGGCGAGCAGTGTTTGCACCAGTTTCACGCCGCGCTGCCGTAGCCAGGCGCAGGCATGACGTACCAAAGCGTCTTCCTGTTCGGCAGGGCTGGCGCCTCGTCGGTCCTTCACCACACCGGGCGGCCAAAGGAGGGCACTGCGGCCAGGAACGGGCGTGCAGAGGAGAGCACCGCACTGCTCACCCGTTGGACTGCGCACGAGGAAAAGTCCCTGCGGATCAAGTTCGCCACGCTGAAGCAAACGCAAGGCATTGGCGCAGCGATTCTCACGCTCTTCGGTGGGAAGATACGAAAAGATCAGGCGGAAGGCTGGCCCCCAATCTTCGGGGCGTGCGGATTCCGGCACAATGTCCATCGGCTCTCCTCCCCAGCAAACCACGTCATTGCATTATAAAGCAAGAGTGAAAAGCAAAGGCGCAAAACGAACGGGACCCGGCGCGGGTCCGGGTCCCGTCGTGACGGGGTGAAGGAGGTCCCTGATACGAGCCGGAAGAGTAAGTGACGGACATGTCGCCGGATTACGCTTCCAGTTCATCGATTACGGATGGCCGCAGGCTGCACAAGTTTTGCAGCCGCGATAGCATTCGTTGGCGAAGGTCGCCTGGACGCCGCTGCCTTCGCTACACTTGGGATTAAGGAAAAATGTATAGAGCGGCACGACGCCTTTGTACTGGCAGCTGTTGCACCATTGGCAACAGGAGCAGGCGCGGTACTTGGGGAAGTAAGTGGCCCAGGCGAGGATACGGTGCAGATAATGGCCGCACCTTCTTCCCGGACAGCACACGCCCTCTGGAGGCGGGCCGTATTGCAAGAACGAATCGGGCCGGGCCAAGGCACGGGTGCCCGGCGAGGAAACGTTGAACCAGTTATTGGGCGGTGGTTGCTGAGGGGCCGGCTCCGGAGCGGTTTTCACCGCTTCTTGCCGTTGATCTGCCGCTGCAACCGACAAGGCCAAAAGCAGGGCCGCGATCGTAAGGGAGCGGCCTCTCGACCGTTCCCTTACGGTCGTGGCCCTGAACCGATTTAGGCTGTCTCGTCGCATCATTTCCCTTTCCGCCGCTTACGCTTCCGGTCCGTCTCGTTAACTGCCCTAAGATTCGGCAAACAGCAAGGCATCGAGGCAAGCGAAATCGGCGAATACGGAGGGAATGCGCTAGGCAGGCTGGCATATCCGAGAGAGCTTGCCCAAACCATTAAGTGCTACTGGTCCCAACTCTCTCTCCTTTGTAGGGGAGAGAGTGGAAAAGGCTGCTCAGGGTGCAGACGCAACTCCGCTCATCCAAAGGACGCGACTTCGCTTGCCAAAATCCAGCGGCACCTCCAACAGTTGTTGACACCTCTGGTGCCATCTCCTAACAACAACACCATCGACCCCCTCTTTACAAGGATGCTGTTTATGGCCAAGCACTGTTCCTTCTTGCTGTGCGTCTTCGCTCTCGCTGCCCTGCTCCATGCCGATGGACCAGGCGACAATCTGCCCGATAAGGTCCGCCCGGTACCGCCGCCGGGCATCTCCATCGACGATGCCGACCGCGCCCAGCTGCAAGCTGGCGTCGAAGCGCTGGGCAAAGACATCGAACAATTGCGGCAAGATCTCAAAGGCAAGCCTGCTCTTTTAGAGCTGCTACCAGACGTGCAGATCTTCCACAACGCCGTCCGCTACGCTCTGACGTACAACGAGTTTTACAATCCCAAGGAACCGGCCCTCGCTCGCAAGCTGCTCGCTCAAGGCGCGGAGCGCGCTCGGCAACTACGAGATGGCAAAGCGCCGTGGACGACGGCGACCGGCCTGGTGGTGCGCGGCTACCAATCGAAAATCGACGGTTCGGTGCAGCCTTACGGCCTGGTGGTGCCGCCGACGTATCAGGCCAACAGTCCCTATGAGCATCGCCTCGACATCTGGTGCCACGGCCGCAACGAGAAGTTGACAGAACTGGCTTTCCTCAACGAACGGCAATCATCACCTGGCCTGTTCACACCCAAAAACGCTTTCGTTCTGCACCTGTATGGCCGCTATTGCAACGCCAACAAGTTCGCTGGCGAGATCGATTGCCTGGAAGCATTGGCCCACGTCCGCAAGCATTATCCCATCGACGAAAATCGTATCGTCATACGCGGCTTCTCGATGGGCGGGGCCGCCTGTTGGCAATTTGCCGTACATTACGCCGGTCTGTGGGCGGCCGCCGCCCCGGGCGCCGGTTTCAGCGAGACAGCGGATTTCCTCAAGGTTTTTCAGGAGGAAAAGGTACAACCGACCTGGTACGAGCAAAAACTCTGGCACTGGTATGACTGCACCGATTATGCGATCAATCTCTTCAACTGTCCCGTCATCGCCTACAGCGGCGCCAACGATCGGCAAAAGCAGGCCGCCGACAAAATGGCCGAGGCCATGAAAAAAGAAGGCATGACGCTTTTGCACTTAATCGGTCCCCAAACGGGCCATTCTTACGAAGCCAAGACCAAAGAAGAGTTGAACCGCCGTATCGACAGCATCGTCAAGCATGGCCGCGACGCCGTGCCGATGCACATATTATTCACCACCTGGACGCTGCGCTATCACAAGATGTTGTGGGTGCAGATCGACGGTATGGAAAAGCACTGGTCACGCGCCGAAGTCGATGCTGTCCTCAACGACGGCGTATCGATCCGAACGAGGAACGTCGCCGCCCTGACATTGCATTTCGAACCGGGTTCGTGTCCACTGGAAGCGCTGGAAAAGCCGAGCGTCCGCATCGATGACGACGAGGAAGAAATCAAAGGCGTTCCGCCGGTGCTATCGGATCGCTCATGGACGGCGCATTTCCGCAAGAAAGACAACACCTGGGAGGTGGTTGCGCAAGTCGAAGATGGCAAGCTGCGCAAACGGCCCGGACTGCAAGGTCCGATCGACGACGCCTTCCTGGATAGTTTTCTGATGGTCCGGCCGACTGGCCAGCCATTTCACGACAAGATTGGCGCCTGGGTTGCGGCGGAGATGAGACACGCTGTCTCGCACTGGCGCAAGCAGTTTCGTGGTGAGGCGCGGATTAAGGACGATAGCGCTCTCACCGACGCCGATATCGCTGCCCATAATCTTGTCCTCTGGGGCGATCCTGGCAGCAACAAAGTCCTGGCCCAAATCGCCGACAAGCTGCCGATCGGCTGGGACCGTGAACACGTGCGGCTGGGCAAGGGGACGTTCGCCGCCGAAAATCATGTGCCACTGTTGATCTATCCCAATCCACTCAATTCAAAGCGCTACGTTGTGCTCAACAGTGGCTTCACCTTCCGCGAGTATGATTATCTTAATAATGCACGACAGGTGCCGAAACTGCCGGACTTCGCGGTAATCGACGTGAACACGCCACCATCATCGCGCCGGCCGGGCAAAGTCGTGACAGCAGGTTTCTTCGATGAGGAGTGGAAGCTGCCGGCCCAGGAGGAATAAGCGCTCGGCTGGCGGCCGCCAGCTGGTAGGACACGACCAGCGGGTTGACGCCGCCCCCGGTACTTGTTTCTGCCTTGACAGCCATGCCGTCCTTTGCCATAAGAGCGTCCCTTAATCGGAACATCGGGGCCGACTGCGCTGCGGGCGGCGGAGGGGCTGTATGGGTCGCATCAATCGCCGGCAGGTCCTCGTCACGAGCGCCGCCACGCTGCTTCTGGCACTGGCGGGCTGCTCGACCGGACCGCTACGCGACAACCCGCTCATCTTCCGGCCCGGTCAAGCGATGCCTCGCGAAAGCACCCTTCTCCGCCCGGAGCCGTTTGTCGCCCAGGAGAACCCGCTCTATCTTCCCCAGGGTCCGCAGCCGGAAGTTTACGACAAGATTTTCCAGAAGGCTCTCGATATTGTCGATGACTTTTGGGAAATCGCCTACATGAATCGTTTTGAAGGCCGCATCGAAACGCAGCCCGCCGTGGCGCCCGGCATCCTCCAACCGTGGAAGCCGGGCAGTCCCGATTTCTACCAGCGTCTGATGGCCGACTTGCAATCGATCCGCCATCGCTGCATCGTGCTCATCTCAACCGCTGATGAGGGTGGCTACTACATCGATGTGAAAGTCTTAAAAGAGTTAGAAGATATGCCGGCCCCGGTAAGAGCCACGGCCGGTTCCGCTTCTTTCCGCATGAACAGCACCATCGAGCGGCAGTACGAAGTGATCGAGCAGCCCATCTACGAATCCAACTGGATTCCCATTGGCCGCGATTACAAATTGGAGCAGGTCATTCTCGAACGCTTGGCGCAGTGCGATTTCAACTCGTTGCCCAATCCGAAGGTCATCTACGGTCCCGCACCGGCCCGCCCGGCGGCGCCGTAGATCATTTTTTCCACACGCTTCCTCTGCGTTCCCAATTAAGGCTTGGGATCGAGAAGACGTGCCACGCTGCAATCTCCTGCCGGACTCACTTTTTCCGCACGATTTCCAGATTTACCTTGTCCGCGATGAACGTCCGCTCGCCGGCCGTGGAGAAGCGGATCTTAATGCGGCAGTGCCCTCCATGCCCGCTCACCGCAACGATGCGTCCCATGCCATACGTACCATGCCGCACCACCATTCCCTCAGCGAAACCTTTTTCCTCATGCTTTTCCGGAACGCGCAGGGGCGCTGGCTTCGAACGCACACCAGCATCGTGCCAGCCTTGCTCTGCCGCTGCGCCGCCGCTACGCCATTCCGCGAAGGCCGACTCGCTTCGTCCACTGGTGCAATCGACCTGCTCGATCGCTTCGGCCGGCAGTTCGCGGAAGAACATACTCTCCACCGGATAGACCATCTGGCCGCGAAACTCACGGCTGCGGGCATGGCACAGATAAAGCTCTTCCTTGGCGCGCGTCATGCCGACGAAGGCGAGCCGCCGTTCTTCTTCCAGCTCTTCGTTGCGTGCAATGCTGCGTTCGTGCGGCAGCAAGCCCTGCTCCACCGCGACCATATAGACGACGGGGAATTCCAAACCCTTGGCTGCATGCAGCGTCATGATCGAGACGCAATCTTGCCGCTCATCCCAGCTGTCCACATCGCTGGCCAGCGTAATGTTTTCCAGGAAATCACCGATAGTCCGGCTCGTGTCCTCGTCTGTGAACTGCTTGGCCGCTGTGATAAGTTCCTCGATGTTGGCCAACCGCTCCTGATCTGCTTCGTCATCACTGCGGCGCAGCATGTCCCGATAGCTGCTGCGATCCAGCACTTGACGAATGACCTCATCGGGCGGCGCCTCAAGCAGCTGGCGCAGATCGTTGATGAGCCGGTGGAAACCCTGCAAAGCCGAGACCGCCTTGCCTTTGATGGCTTTGATTTTGCTTGCCTCCCCTGCTGCCGATAGCAAGCTCATCTCGCGCGGCGCTGCATAATCCCGGAGATGATCGAGCGACACCTTGCCAATGCCGCGTGGCGGCTCGTTGACGATGCGCAGGAATGATAAATCATCACGCGGATTGACCATGAGACGCAGATAGGCAAGGATATCGCGGTTTTCCTTGCGCTCGAAGAAGGCCAGGCCCCGGACAATCTGATGCGGCACGCGCTCTTTGATAAACGCTGTCTCCAGTCCACGCGACAGGGCGTTGATGCGGAGAAATACGGCGAAATCTCGATAACTACGTTTGCCTGCTTCGACTGCCTCGCGGATGCGGCGGGCGATTCCTTCGGCCTCGTCTACGCCGGTCTCGAACGTCAGCACAGTCACCGCTTGCCCCTGCGGATTGTCCGTGAAGAGATCCATCGGCTTACGCTGCCGATTGTGGGCGATGAGGTGGCCGGCTGCGTGCAGGATCGTTTTGGTGCTGCGATAATTGGTATTCAGCCGCAACACACGGGCCTCGGGAAAATCACGCTCAAAATCGAGGATATTACGGATGTCGGAACCGCGGAAGCGATAGATTGATTGATCTGGGTCGCCCACCACGCACAGGTTTGGATGATCAATCGATAGCGCACGGGCCAGGGCATATTGTGCATGATTGGTATCTTGATACTCGTCAATCAAAACGAAGCGAAAGCGCGCATCCAATTCAGCCCGTAGTTCTTGATCGTGCTTCAGCATCAGGGCCGGCCAGTACAGCAGATCATCGAAATCGAAGGCGTTGGCTTCGCGCAGGCGCTTCTCGTAAAGCGGATAAACCTCGGCGACGGTCTTCTCGTAAAAATCGCGGGCCTGCTTGGCATAGCGATCGGGTCCGAGCAGCTGGTTCTTGGCCTTGCTGATGGCGGCGGCGATGGAGTCCGGCGAAATCCGCGCATTGGCCATACCGGCATCTTCCAGGGCCATCTTGGCGATGCGCGCGCGATCGTTCTGATCGTAGATGGTGAAGTGGCGATCGATCTGAAGCCGGTCGGCGTACTGGCGGAGCAGGCGGGCGCCGAGGCTGTGGAACGTGCTGATCCAAACACGGCTGCCGGGCACGAGCGCCTCGACGCGTTGGCGCATCTCGCCGGCGGCCTTGTTGGTGAACGTGATGGCCAAGATATTGTTGGGCCGCACTCCTTGCTGGAGCAGCCAGGCGACGCGGCGCGTGATGACACGGGTCTTGCCGCTGCCCGGCCCGGCGAGGATGAGCAACGGCCCCTCGAAATGCGTCACCGCTTCACGCTGCGCCGGCGTCAGATCGGCCAGGAGATCCTGTTTGGCTTGGTGCGTCATTCTGCTCTTCTCCTTCTGCGGAACAAGGGCGCCTAGACAGCGATTGTACTCCGAAGCTGCATCTTTGCTAGAATCGATGAAACAGCTTCATCGGGAGGACGGGAGGCCATCATGGAAATTGTGGGGATTGGTACGGAAATCGTCGAATGTTTACGTGTCGGGCGCATGATCGAGGAACACGGCGAACTGTTCTTGCGACGCGTGTATACAGAGCGCGAGATCCGCTATTGCCAAGCAAGGCGGCGGACCACGGAGCAGTTCGCCGTGTTGTGGGCGGCCAAAGAAGCGATTGGGAAATGCCTCGGTTTGCCGTGGCGGCGCAGCCTGTCATGGACCGACATGGAGGTGCGCATGGAAGCAGGTAGTCGGCCCAAGGTGATGCTGTGCGGCGCGGCCAAGGACATTGCCCAAGAGCAGCGAATTAGCGATATCCTGTTGTCCCTATCTCATTGCCGGGCTTATGCCGTCGCCTATACCATTGCGGTGCGAATGCATAAAGAGGATTAATCCTGGGGGTGCTTGGAACTTACATAAATCCCCTCACGCTTCCCGCATTGAATCCACATAACCGTTCAGCTGACCGCGAGAAATAGACAATGAATGGACAACGGATAGCAGACAGCGATTGACGATAAGCGGCTCCAGAATAAGTTCTTCCTCACTCTTATGCGCCACAAGGATTGGGAGGCAAAGCCAATGGATGCTCCACTGCATTACCTGCCGCGTTTGCCGCACCGCAAGGATTTTCGCATCGGCTGCATCGGCGCTGGCTTCATCATGCGCGCTTGCCATCTCGTCGCTTATCGCCAGGCGGGGTTCAATCCCGTCGCCATCGCGTCACGCACGCCAGCTCATGCTCAGGCCGTGGCACAACAGCACGGCATTCCCCGCTGTTACGATACGATCGAGCAATTGCTCGATGACTCCGCAATCGAAGTGCTCGACATCGCTGTGCCGCCGGACAAGCAACCAAATATTCTGCTTGCAGCCTGCCGCCATAACAGTCACATCCGCGGCATCCTGGCTCAGAAACCGTTAGCGCTCTCGGTAGCGGAAGCTCGGCGATGCGTCGAAGCTTGTCAAGCGGCCGGTATTGCCTTGGCCGTCAACCAGAACATGCGTTACGATCAATCCGTGCGGGCCATGAAGGATCTTCTTCAGCGCGGCTGGATCGGCGAACCTGTGCTTGGCACGATCGATATGCGGGCCATTCCGCACTGGATGCCGTGGAGCGAAAACTTGCCTTCGCTGTCCACGTTTGTTATGAGCATTCATCATCTCGATACGTTCCGTTATTGGTTCGGCACGCCCGAGCGTGTATTGGCCAGTACGCGCCCTGATCCGCGCACGCGTTTTCCGCATAACGATGGTATCAATTTGTACATTTTAGAATATGATAATGGTTGTCGCGCCAGCGCCTGGGATGATGTGTGGACCGGGCCGGCGCGCGAAGGCTGTGCTGCCGACATCGCCATCCGCTGGCGTGTCGAGGGCACCGAAGGGCTGGCACGCGGCACCATTGGCTGGCCGAGTTATCCGCAACGCACACCCAGCACAATCGATTTCGCCACGCGGCGGCAGCCGAATGTCTGGCAGCAGCCACGCTGGGCGGAGGTCTGGTTCCCCGATGCCTTCATCGGCACGATGGCGCAGCTCTTGTGTGCCCTCGAAGAGGGAAGCGAGCCGGAGATCAGCGGCCGTGATAATCTGGAAACGATCGCTTTGTGCCAGGCAGTCTACACGGCGGCGCGCGAGCATCGCGTTGCCACAGTTGCCGAGTTTCTCCAAAACTCGGTTGGATAAATTCTCACGACTAATACCGCACTTCGTTTCTCTGCCTGTCCGATAGTGTAACCGGCGCCTCCGAGTTTACCGGCAACGATGCTGCGCGGATTCGCTTCCTCGCTCCGCTGTTTTACAAAGTCTGCCCACTTGCCCGCATTGACGGAATGGGATTATGAGGCCGCGTTCACGAAGCCGATCTGTCGTCGCTTGCGCACTTGCCTTGGCTGGCTCGGTTTGCCTGACTCGGTGCGTCCCTTCAGGGAGAGCGCAGTCGGAAGCGAATGATCCTCCACAGCTTCAGGCAGCGTTGTCGCTCAGCGCTGCGGTGCAATGGGCGCTGGAACACAATCCGGCCCTGGCCACCTTCCG
>Ga0070737_10006023_pt1 | contig 11289 bp, 5 predicted proteins | sample Coa_R1_10_FD_66438 | JGI IMG/M metagenome (GOLD analysis project Ga0070737, IMG submission 66438) | Surface soil microbial communities from Centralia Pennsylvania, which are recovering from an underground coalmine fire - Coalmine... | ecosystem: Environmental > Terrestrial > Soil > Unclassified ...
CGGGAAGGCGGACCGCAAGGCTCTACCGCCGATTGAAGAGTCAAAGCACGCTGCGACAAACGTCGAGGAATCTGCCGGCGCTCGCGACATGAAAGCCAGGCTGGCCGGTGCAATGGCCGCGGAATTGGCCGTATCGACTGTTTCTTTTACCGAAAATTTCTTCGATTTGGGGGCCACGTCGCTGACATTGGTTCGGTTTTCAAACCGCCTCCTCACACAGGAGCGAATCGAAGTGCCAATAGTCGATATCTTCCGCTATCCGACGGTGGCGGCCCTCGCGCAACGTCTCTCCGAGAAGGCGCCCGTGGCGCAAACGGCCGCTGAAGAAGCTCGCGCTGAAAAAGGACGCAGTAAAAAATCCCGGCTTGCGCGTGCGCGCCAGGCGGCAGGTACGGATTGACGATGGCTCTCGAACCCGACGACTCTGAGCGCCATCGCGAATTTGATATCGCCATCGTCGGCATGTCCGGCCGTTTCCCGGGGGCGCGTTCAGTTCAAGAATTCTGGCGCAATCTGCGGGACGGCGTCGAATCTATTTGTTTTCACTCGCGCGAGGAACTCGTTCAGGGCGGCCTGTCGTCGGAACTGCTCAGCCACCCGAATCTGGTGGCTGCTTCTTCCGATCTTGCCGAAATTGATCTCTTCGATGCTTCCTTTTTCGGCTATAGTCCGGCGGAAGCCGTATTGATCGATCCGCAGCAGCGTCTCTTTCTCGAGTGCGCGTGGGAAGCGCTCGAAGACGCGGGATACAACCCTTACACTTACAAGGGTCTGGTCGGCGTCTTTGCCGGATCGGGTATTAACTCCTATCTCATTCGTTTGCTCGAGCGCGGCGCCGTGCCTCCGAGCGAGGGTCTGCAACTTACGATAGGAAACGACAAAGATTACCTCACCACGCGCGTTTCTTACAAGCTCAATCTCAAAGGGCCTAGCGCTTGCGTTCAGACTGCTTGCTCCACATCGCTTGCTGCCGTCCATGTCGCCTGCCAAAGCCTGCTCGGGTACGAATGCGACATGGCTCTCGCGGGCGGCGTTTCCATTCGCTCGCCTCAACCGCTTGCTTACGTGTGGCAGGAAGGCAGCATCCTTTCTCCCGACGGACACTGCCGCGCTTTTGATGCGCGCGCATCGGGCACGATATTCGGGAACGGCTTAGGCATTGCCGTCCTCAAGCGCTTTGACGACGCTATCGCGGCCGGCGACCGCATCTACGCGGTTGTACGCGGGTCGGCCATGAACAATGACGGCGCGTCCAGGGTAGGCTATACCGCGCCAAGCGTCGACGGGCAGGCGGCGGTTGTGCGCCGCGCTCTGGCTGCGGCCAATGTCGAGCCGTCCACCATCTCTTATATCGAAGCGCACGGAACTGGTACTTCTCTCGGAGATCCCATCGAAATCGCCGCTCTTCGGCAAGTCTTTGCAGAGGGAGTCGGTTCTGCCTCGCACTTTATCGGCTCGATCAAGACCAACATCGGCCATCTGGACACCGCAGCCGGCATAGCCGGTCTGCTGAAAACAACGCTCGCGCTTACCAACGGCGTAATTCCGCCCACCTTGCATTTCGAACGGCCGAATCCTAGCGCAGATCTGGATGCGACCCGGTTCCAGATCGTGGCTGAACCCAAGCCGTGGCCCCGGACGAACACGCCGCGCCGGGCGGGCGTAAGCTCGTTCGGTATTGGCGGAACGAATGTCCACGTGATTCTCGAAGAACCGCCGCTCGAACCACAGCCGCAGCCGGCCGCGCGCCATTTTCAACTTGTAACCGTGTCGGCGCGCAGCGAGGCCGCTCTGGATAAAGCATCCTTAAATCTTGCCGCCTTTCTTCGGGAGCAGCCCGCGACCCCGCTGCCTGATGCTGCATACACCCTACATGTCGGCCGCGCCACCTGGTCGCATCGACGCTCCGTGGTTGCGTCTTCCACGTCAGAGTGCGCCGATCTGCTCGAGAAGCTGCCGACCGAAACGCAGCAGCAATCCGACTGCAATAGCGCGGACACCCGGTCCGTCATCTTCCTGTTTCCCGGACAGGGCTCGCAACACGTAGGCATGGGCGTGGATCTCTATCGCTCCGAGCCTCTCTTTCAAAAAATAGCCGACGAGTGCGGACGCGGGTTCCGCGCTCTGATCGGCATCGATCCACGTGAAATCACGGATCCGGAGATTCTGAAACAGACTCGTTACGCGCAACCGGCGCTGTTCCTGATTGAGTATGCGCTCGCCCGCCAATGGATGGAATGGGGAGTTGAACCCGCGGCGATGATCGGACACAGCATCGGCGAGCTTGTCGCTGCCTGTCTTGCGGAAGTCTTTTCGCTAGACGATGCACTCAGGCTGGTGGCCGCTCGTGCAAATGCTATGCAGCGCTGCGAACCGGGCGCCATGTTGGCGGTCAGTCTCTCCGAGGAAGAGCTATTTGCGCTACCATCCGGCATTTCTCTCGCCGCGGTAAATGCCCCTGGAATGGTCGTCGTCTCCGGCAGTTTCCGCGCCATCGATGCGTTCGCGCAGGCGCTTGCAACGCGGGGAATCGCACATCGCCGGCTCCACACGTCTCATGCGTATCACTCTACATTGATGGAGCCCGCCGTCTATGGCGTGGAGAAAGCCGCCGCCCAGATGCGCCTTTCTGCGCCCAAACTGCCGTTCATCTCCTGTCTCACCGGTACATGGATCACGCCTGAACAGGCCATCGATCCCCGCTACTGGGGCTCCCAGTTGCGTCGCACAGTACGTTTCAGCGACGGTCTCACAGCGGTGTCACAGCTTGAAAATCCGTTGCTGCTCGAAGTGGGGCCCGGGCGGGCGCTTTCAAAGATTGTGCGTTCGCTTCGAGTCCAGCCTCTGGACGTTGTCTGTTCTCTCGGCGAGGCCGCCCAAAAAGTAGAAGACGACTTCGCGATCTTGAGCGCGCTTGGTCAACTGTGGACGCGGGGCGTGAACGTCGATTGGCAGGCCTTTCACAAACACGAAGTTCGCCGCCGCGTATCGCTTCCGACTTACCCGTTTGAACGGCAGCGATTTTGGTTCGACGAATTGCCGGCGAGGCGTTCGGAATCGCCGCGTTCGTCCGGACCGTACTGGCTCCCTTCTTGGAAATCCGTTACACCCGTCCGTGCTCTACCGTTACGCGACCTCTCGGCTCCGGGCGGATGGCTCTTGTTCGCGGACCCCTCCGATCTCTCGAATGCGCTGGCCGAACGGTCGCGCGACGCTGGCGAACCGGTAGTGACTGTTGCGGCCGGTGAGAACTTCACAGCGAGCAGCGATGAATTTACGCTGCCTCCTGGCGATCGCGCCCATCTGCGGTTTCTGCTGCAAAGCTTGCGTAATCGGCCTGCCGGATTGCCCCACTCTGTTGTGCACCTGTGGAACCTGACCACACCCGGCGATCAGCCTCCGGATCCTGATGTCTTATTCGCGCGTGGCTTCGCCACTCTCATGCTGCTGGCCTCGGAAGCGGCAGCCATCAATTGGAAGCCGCACTTGTTCGTAGTCTCGAACCATGCGCTTCGATTGGGCGCCGGCGAAATGGTCGAACCATCTAAGCTGGCGCCATTGGGCATCTGCCGCGTGCTTCCTTTAGAACAGCCTGGCTTTGAATGCCGCTTCCTGGATCTCTCGCTGCCCTCTACACAATCCGCAGCGTGGGGCGAGTTTGTTGCCGCCTTATGGCGGGAGCTTCGATCGCAAGCGCTTGAAACGGTTGTCGCCTTACGCGACGGACGACGGTGGACTCAGAGCATAGAACCCCTGGTTCTGCAGCTTCCGATAACGACGTCTCAGAGCCAGCTTCCAAACCGTGGCGTTTACGTCATCACCGGAGGATATGGCGGTCTCGGCGTTGAGCTAGCTGCCGCGCTGGTCAGCAATCGAAATGCACGCGTCGCACTTATCGGCCGCAGTATTCGCAACGAGCCGCTACGTTGCCCCGAGGATTCGCTCCTGCGCCTCCAGGCCGATGTAACGTCGCCCGGAGAACTAGCGACCGCGTTGTCCACTGTCGAGAGCCACTTCGGACCGATCGATGTCGTTCTGCATCTTGCCGGAGTTCCCGGCCGCGGGCTGCTCGAAACGAACACGCCCGAGGCGGCGCAGTCCGTTATCTCACCGAAATTGGACGGCGCCCTGCTCCTTGCGCGTGCGTTACGAGCGCGCGGCCGCGGAACGCTCATTCTCTTCTCATCCACTTTCGCCATTGCAGGCGGCATTGGTCAAGCCGATTACTGCGCAGCGAACTGCTGCATGGACGCCGTGGCCGACCTTTATTGCGATTCCAACCCGCGCGTTCTATCAATCGATTGGGACGGCTGGCAGATTGGCCGGTGGCAGGATCCGCTCGCCGCCGTACTGCCCGCCGTGGTCGCCAATCTCAAACGGCAGCGTGCGGCCACCGGTATACGCGTGGAAGAAGCATTGGCCGCCATGGAAGCTTTTCTCGCCGCCGAGTTATCGAACGCGATTGTGTCTAAGCAGGACTTCCCATCGCTGCTTGCGCACGAGCGCCTGGACGCTACCACGCTGCTGGCGCGTTTGACCGCCAGTTCTCAGGCCGCACAAACAGCGTCCAGGCCTGCGGCGAGCGGCCCGGCGCGGCCGCTCACGGCGACGGAAGCCACGATCGCTGCCATCTGGAGTGAAGTGCTGAGCATTCCCTCCATCGGCGCTGACGATGATTTCCTCGCGCTCGGCGGCCACTCGCTCTTCGCCATTCAAATCGCCGGAAGGATCCGCGCTGAATTGCACGTGGAACTCAGTATGCGCGAGATGCTTGAATGCACAACCGTCACCCAACTGGCGGACGTAATCGATAGAAAAAACGCCGCGCTGCCCGTTGACGACCTCTCGGACTTGTTGAACGAGATTGCGGCCATGCCGGAGGACGAAGTTCGCGAACAGATTCGCTTAGCTACTCCAGGCGTGTAAGGCGAAGGTGGATCCCGCTTGGGTGGTGTGAGTTTTCTTTGATGGAGAAACGATGAACATGTTCCTGCAGGATGTTCGATACGCATTTCGAATTTTCCTTCGCAATCCTGGTTTTACTGCCATCTCTTTGCTGATTCTGGCGATCGGAGTGGGAGCGAGCGCCTCGATATTCAGCGTCGTCGATGGGGTGATTATCAAGCCTCTCCCGTATCGCGATCCGAATCAGCTCGTACGCGTGTATGGAGCCTGGAGTCAGGGCACGCGCGAAGGCATTTCGCCGCCGGATTTTGCGGATTACCGGGCGCAAAATAAAGTCTTTGAAAGCCTCGCCGCCGAGAGCAACTACTCGCCCCTTATGAACCTCAGCGGCGTCGATCGTCCGCAACAGTTGCAAGGCCGCTATGTGTCGGCCGGCTTCTTCAAGACGCTCGGGGTACGGCTACTCGCCGGCCGCGAATTTAAACCGAGCGAGGAGGCTTGGAAAGGCCCTAACGTCGCTATCGTCACAAACGAGCTGTGGAACTCGCTATTCGGCCACGACCCATCCATCGTTGGGCGCCAGATCACGATGAACAGTGCTCTCTACACGATCGTCGGCGTGCTCCCGCCATTCTTTGACATGGTCGGAAAAAGCCAGATCTACCTCCCCGTGCAGCAAAACATTTTGCCGATGCGAGGGTTCCGTTCCCAGATCGTGGTGGGCCGTCTCGCACCCGGCGTCAGCATCGCCCGCGCTCAGGCCGAAATGAACGGCATCGCGAAAGGCCTAGAAAAAGCGTATCCCGATCTCAATAAGAGTTGGCACGTTGTAGTGCTGCCGCTCTCTGAGGAAATCGTGAAGAACTCGCGCCCAGCCCTGCTCATCCTGTTGGCGTCGGCCGGCTTCGTCGTACTCATCGTCGCCGCTAACGTCGCAAACCTCATGCTGGCGCAGACCAGCAGCCGCCAAAACGAAGTGGCCGTTCGCATGGCGCTCGGCTCATCGAAGTTCAGGTTGACACGTCAACTTGTTACCGAGGGCGCCGTTCTTGCTCTTCTTGGCGCTTCCCTCGGGAGTGCCGTGGCTGTTGGCTGCACCAGCCTCGTTCGCCGCCTGGGACCAGCCACGATACCACGCTTATCGGAAATCGCGGTTGACGGGCGCGTGCTCCTGTTCGCCATCGCTGTCTCGATTGCAATTGGCGTTTTCTTCGGAGTGGTTCCTGTCTTTCGCTTCGCTGCCATGCCTCTGGGTGAATCCCTCAAACAGGGCAGCCGCAGCATCGGGTCTGGACTGGGCGTCTTGCAGACCAGCCTCATCATAGCGGAAGTTGCGCTCTCCGTCGTCCTTGTTATCGGCGCGGGCCTTCTTATCCGCAGCCTGCAACAACTGCAGCGAGTCGATCCAGGCTTCCGCACTGACCACTTGCTGGTCACGCGCGTGGCTCTGCCTTTTCACAAGTACAACACCGATCAGTTGCTCGCCGGATTCTGGCGCAATGCATTACGCGATGTGAGCGAGATTCCCGGGGTTCGCGGTGCGGCCTTCGTCAGCGAACTGCCCCTCAGCGGCCTGAACAACCCAACCCCGTTCAAAGCTAATACCTCAGCCGGACGCGCATACGCCACGTTCGTGCGTTCGATTTCACCCGATTACCCGGCCGTCATGAACATCCCGTTGCGCGCCGGCCGCTTCTTCACTGCAAGTGATCGGGACGGAGCGCCAAACGTAATGCTGGTCAACCAGGCATTCGCGCGCGATGTGTTCGGCAATGAAGATCCCGTCGGAAAGCACCTCACCTTCCAGTTCGACGGCCCTTATGAAGGCGTTATCGTCGGCGTAATCGGGAATGTGCATCACACTAGCCTGGCGGCCGATCCGTTCCGCGAAGTCTATCTGCCGCTGGAGCAAAGCACTCTTACCGGATACAATCTGGTGCTGCGCACGGAGGGCGATCCAAAGGCATTCGCCTCCCAAGTTCGCTCCGCCATCTGGGCGATTGATCGGGATCAAGCCGTGGGAACGTTCTCCACGATGGGGGAAGTTGTCCACAATGGTCTTATCCAGCAGCGTTTTCGCAGCTTAATTTTGGGGCTGTTCTCCGGCATCGCAATGGCTCTTTCGGCCATCGGCCTCTACGGCGTCCTCAGCTTCCTGGTCTCGCAGCGCACGCGTGAAATTGGCATCCGATTGGCAGTGGGTGCCAGCCGAGGGCAGATCTTGAGCCTTATCGTCGGCAAGGGAATGCGTTTGACCGGCATCGGATTACTGCTTGGCGCGGTCTCCGCTCTGGCCTTCACTCGCTTGCTCTCCCAATTGCTGTTCGGTGTGGGCGCTGTCGATCCGGCCGCTTTCTCCGCCAGCCTTTTGCTGCTGGCCGGGATCGCCTTGCTGGCAAGCTACATTCCCGCGCGCAGAGCGTCGCTGGTTGACCCGGTGCGCGCATTGCGAAACGAATAACGGTGCGCGTCCCACCCCAAATCATCGATCGGCGCTGTGCTGACCAACCTGCATTATGGAACGGCTAGGGAGCGTACTGGCAAAGCCTGGTTCAGCTTGACGGCGATTTGTGAGATCTCCTCTTCCGTAAGGTAGAACGGCAGACAGATCCGAAATGCGCAAGCTACACCCGGCAATGGACGCGCGACAGTTTTGACCACCACGCCGAACTCCTCCCTGAGCCGCTGCTGGACTTGTTTAAGCTCGTACGCATCCAGGGCTTGCTCGGCGGCCTGAACCAAGAACATACCGGGGGCCGGATCCAGCTCGCGCAGATCGAGAAGAGCGATATTCGGCAAATGTCGGCAGCGATCACGGAAAAGCTTCCCCAATTCTTTCAGACGATCGTGGGCGCGCACGCCGGCGACGATCTCCAGGGAGGCCCCGGCGCCTATGAACGGCTCCAGTCCGACGGTCGAACTTCGTTCGGCGGCAGGTTCATCGCCCATAAAGGCGAAGCCCTCAAATACAACATGCCTCAGACGCTTGTAGAAGAGGTCGTCGGCGCCAGCATCGCTGTGCATTCCTTCGCCCGCAATCAAAACGCCGAGAGTGGGCGGACCCATAATCCATTTGTGCCCGCCGAAGACATACGCGTCGGGCGCGGCAGCGCACGTCACCGGAAGTTGTCCAACGGCGTGTGCACCATCGATGATCAAGCGATAAGGCCTTCCGGCCGCTTGCCAACACGCAATCACTTCCTCGACGGGCAACATGAAACCCGTTGCGGTGACATGGCTGATGAATAAGGTTTTTGCCCGAGCCGGATCGTCCAGAACCGCTTCTACTACGGATTGTGCGATCGCGTCTTTGCGCAGGCCAGAAATCGGAATGCGTTTCAACTCGATGCCAAAACAGGCGCGCAGACTTTCAAAGCGCGCGATCGCAGAGGCGTGCTCCAAATCGAGCTGTGAGTCGAAACACGGGATGAATATGACGGCCGGCGAACTGGCAAGCAACGCCGCTTCAATTGCACGGGTAGTCCCCGAGAGAAATGCGACCTGTTCAGGTCGCACCGAGAGATAACCGGCAAGTTGTGCGCGAAAGCTCTCGACAGGGTGCGAAATCGACGGCCCGCTGCGCGAGCTTGCAAAGCCGCTCGCTGACGATGCGTCGATGGCTTCCACTACACCGCGAAGGCGCGGTGCCGTGCCGCCCACGTTGAGGTTCAACAGAGAGCCGTCAACCGGCCGAAGCCGTTGATCAAACTGCTCACAAGCCTGGGGCACGCGTGATTACCTATAGCTCAACGCGCAGAAATTGATGGAAACTTGCTGAAGCGCCGTGACGCCCGGAAGCCCTTGATCGGCAATATTATCTGGACCGCTAAACTTCACTCCGAAGGCCTGTAGCATGCGGTTATGTCCTTTTATTATGGCTGCAAATGAAAGATTCGGGGCTGGTGACACTAAATTGACTGGCTTTCAAGTTTATCAGATCGCGAGCAAATGCCAAACGCGGTCGGCTTACGGGTTTTTCGCGTTGGTTCTCGCAAAAAGACTCGACATAACGGTGCTGTTGCCTTTGGGTCAGACAGAGTGGCCAGCGAGCCATTTTCGAAGTACCCGAATTTCGTATGCCTGCCCGGCGGGCCCTGAACGTCTATCAGGTTCCGCATGGCATCGTAAGTGTAAGTCGTCGTCCTGCCCTGCCGGTCCGTCACGCTCCCGAGATCGAGCCTGTTCCATGTGAATTTCCGAGTTGTGCCGTCCGGATAGGTTTCGGAGGTGATCCTGTCTGCGAACTTTGCGCGATATAGCGGGCTTTGGTCGTGGCCTTCCACTGCATTGACATCTCGCCACAGAACAACGGGTGCTTGGGCTGGCCAGTCTTTACTACTAATCGATCACAGTATATGCCGTTCTCTCGCAAGCGATGAGCCTGAATTTCTCCTCTCCCGGTGAAGACCGAATCAAGATCTTCCTTGCAAACGCAGAAACGTATATACCAACGTGTTATCGACGGCTGTTGAATTCCCTTGTATAAGAGTGAATGAATTCATCGCGCAGTACTTTTTTCCATTGCGGACGGGAGGACGGGAGACCTTGGCGTGGCAGAGCCATCGCAATTCTTTGTTGGGCCACTGTGCGCGCCGGTCTCGCGAGCCTCACCGCCGTACAGAGGAACAATATATGCCAATGAAGTCGAATTTAGCGGACCGTCACACTTTCGTGCAGCACAAATGGTTAGATCGCGATTTCAATCAAGATTCGGCCAATCCTCGCGATTCCGACATTATTGGCAACAGCGCGAGCTTACAAGAGTCTCTCACGCAAGCTGAAACGGTAGCATCCACGGACTGCACAGTCTTAATCGTGGGCGAAACGGGGACAGGCAAAGAGTTCTTCGCCAGAATGATTCACAATTTGAGTGCCAGAAAACATCGTGCGCTCATTAAAGTCAACTGCGCTGCGATTCCTGCGGGGCTGCTTGAAAGCGAGTTGTTCGGTTGCGAGCGCGGCGCTTTCACGGGCGCAGTCACTCAGCGGATCGGCCGCTTCGAATTGGCCGATAAAGGAACGCTGTTCTTGGATGAGGTCGGCGACCTACCTCTGGAACTGCAGCCTAAATTACTCCGAGTGCTCCAGGAACAGGAATTTGAGCGTCTGGGCAGTACACGCAGCATTCAAACGGATGTTCGGATCATCGCAGCCACCCATCGTGACCTATCGAAGATGGTTTCAGCTGGGGCTTTCAGAGAAGATCTATTTTACCGGCTGAACGTATTCCCGATCGCTATACCGCCAGTGCGCGAGCGTGCTGGAGATATCCCTCAGCTAGCGCAGCATTTCACGAGGCATTATGCACATCGGTTCCATAAGACAATTGAGGGTATTTGTCCTCAGGTCATGGAGGCGCTCACACGTTATTCATGGCCAGGAAACATACGCGAATTGCAGAACTTTATTGAGCGCGCAGTGATTCTCTCGAACGGGTCGATGCTGACGCCGTCTTGTGCCGAGATGATGCGCCTACAGCATCCCATTGCGACCGAACCTGTGACTTTGATTGACGTGGAACGTGCTCATATCGCCCGCATTCTCGGGCAAGTAAATGGCGAAATGACACGCGCAGCCGCATTACTGGGCATTCCGCGAACTACCCTCTTCTACAAGGTCCGGCGTCTAGGTATAGATGTGCTCTCAGCACGAAGGCGAAAGACAGACTCAGCCTGCTGACGAACAACATACTCGCATATAGACGAAGATTTTCGCCATGTTATCGACAACTTGGCGCGAAGATATGGCGTGAGGGTTCACGTTCAAGTTATACGGCCCGTGGTCGGCGGCGGAGCTGGGTCAGAGCCGAATTATTATCTCTGCGATAGAGGAAGTTGATGCGCAAGTCAAAGAGACAAGCTCGGCGCATTAGTACATTGGATGGCCACCCCTCAACGAGACAACTCTAATGGAGCGACGTAGGCAGTTAAGTAAGAGTGTAACGTTCGAAGCGCAGAATGCGCCTAATGTACTAAAATTTAATATCAATCGGCGAGTTGCGGGCTCCTGGACCGGGACTAGAACACTTCACAACTCAGGAGGCGTTATGCGCCTGACGTATTCCAGCCAAAGCGAACTTGAGCGGCTGTTCCCGGGTACGAGCGAAATGGCTGGCCGAATGCGCGCCCTCGATTGGTCGAATAACCCCCTAGGTCCTCCGCAGAGCTGGCCCCAAAACCTGAAGACGAGCGTGCGGGTTCTGTTGACCTCCAATCACCCGATGCTCGTTTGGTGGGGAGAGCAGCTCATCAATTTGTATAACGACGGCTATGCCGCTTTCCTCCGCACGAGACATCCGGCGGCGCTCGGTCAGCCGGCTCCGAAGGTTTGGCCGGAGATCTGGCATCTCGTTGGGCCCAGAGCTGAGTCTGCAATTCAGCGTGA
>Ga0070737_10006026_pt1 | contig 11285 bp, 11 predicted proteins | sample Coa_R1_10_FD_66438 | JGI IMG/M metagenome (GOLD analysis project Ga0070737, IMG submission 66438) | Surface soil microbial communities from Centralia Pennsylvania, which are recovering from an underground coalmine fire - Coalmine... | ecosystem: Environmental > Terrestrial > Soil > Unclassified...
TGCCTGGGACTCGGCGTGCCGTTCGTGTTGCTGGCGTTCGGGTCAGCGGCAGCCGTAGCCGGTCTGGGCTGGCTGCGCCGGCACACACGGGCCATCCAGGTTTTCGGTGGCGTGCTGCTGATCGCGGTCGGCGCCGCGCTGGTCACCGGCGTATGGAACGAGTTCGTCGCGTGGTTGCGCGACGCGTTGGTCTCCGAAGTGAGGTTGCCGGTCTAGTGGCCCCGCGAGCAGACGCAAAATCGCCCAAAACCCTGGGTTTTGAGGCGATTTTGCGTCTGCTCGCACAGGCGCGCAACAGCTGGCGCGCGCTGACGTCGATGGGCACCGCGCTGGTGCTGCTGTGCCTGCTGGCCCTGGGCGCGATCCCCGGCGCGCTGTTGCCGCAGCGAAAGCTCAACGCCGGCAAGGTCGCCGAGTATCTGGCCGCGCATCCGCTGCTGGGGCCGTGGCTGGATCGACTGCAGATGTTCGACGTCTTTGGCAGCTTCTGGTTCACCGCCATCTACGTGCTGTTGTTTGTGTCACTGGTGGGCTGCCTGACGCCACGGACCATCGAGCACCTCCGCAGCTTGCGGGCCACCCCGGTGCCCGCACCCCGCAACCTGGCCCGGCTGCCCAAGCACACCGCCGCCACCCTCACTGCCGAACCGGACGACGTGGCCGAGGCGATGGCCGCCCGGCTGCCCGGCTGGCGCAAGGTCATCCGCCAATCAGGAAGGGCCGCAGAGGTTTCCGCGGAGAAGGGCTATCTGCGCGAATTCGGCAACATCGTATTCCACTTCGCGCTGCTGGGCCTGCTGGTCGCGGTGGCCGTCGGCAAGCTGTTCGGCTACGAGGGCAACGTGATTGTCATCGCCGACGGCGGCCCGGGCTTTTGCTCGGCATCCCCGGCGGCGTTCGACACCTTCCGCGCCGGCAACCGCGTCGACGGCACCTCACTGCGTCCGATCTGCGTCCGCGTCAACGATTTTCACGCCCACTACCTGCCGTCGGGACAGGCGACCTCGTTCGCGGCCGACATCGACTACCAAACCGGCCGCGACCTGACCACAAATAGTTGGCGGCCCTACCGGCTGCGGGTCAACCACCCGCTGCGGTTGGGCGGCGACCGGCTGTACCTGCAAGGCCACGGCTATGCGCCCACCTTCACCGTGACGTTCCCGGACGGTCAGACCCGCACCTCGACCGTGCAGTGGCGGCCGGACAACCCGGCGACGCTGTTGTCGTCGGGCGTGGCCCGCATTGACCCGCCGGCCGGCTCCTACCCCGACCCCGGCGAGCGCCGCACCCATCAGATCGCGATCCAGGGGCTGCTGGCGCCCACCGCACAGCTCGACGGCACCCTGTTGTCGTCGAGCTTTCCGGCGCTCATTGCGCCCGCTGTGGCCGTCGACATCTATCGCGGCGACACCGGCCTCGACACCGGCCGGCCGCAGTCGCTGTACAGCCTGGATCCCCGGCTCATCGACCAGCACCGGCTCACCAAGGTGAAACGGGTGAACCTGCTCGCCGGCCAGCAAGTCGACATCGACCACGGCACCGTCGTCCGCTTCGACGGCGCGGTGCCGTTCGTCAACCTGCAGGTCTCCCACGACCCGGGGCAGGTCTGGGTGCTGGTGTTCGCCGCCGCGATGATGGCCGGGCTGCTGGTGTCGCTGCTGGTGCGCCGGCGCCGGGTATGGATCCGGGTCACCCCCGCGGGCCCCGGTACCGTCAACGTCGAGGTCGGCGGTTTGGCCCGCACCGACAACGCCGGATGGGGTGACGAATTCGAGCGGTTGACCTCCCGGCTGCTGGCCGGATTCGGCAATCACCCGGCCCATGAGCCGGTCGGCGCCTCCGAAAGGGGCTCCAGATGAACACCCTGCATGTCGACGTGGAACTGGCCCGCTACTCCGACTGGGCATTCACCTCGGCGGTGGTCGCGCTGGTGGTGGCGCTGCTGCTGCTGGCGGTCGAACTCGCCTACACCCGCACCCGCACCGCCGGGCAGCTGGTAACGGCCGGCGCGGTGACCGGTGACAGCGCCGCCCCCGGCGTTATCGACGCGGCGCCGCGTCGCCCCGTCGACGAACGCATCGGGCGGGGCGGTCTGGCGGTCGCCTACGTCGGCATCGCGCTGTTGCTGGCCTGCATCGTGCTGCGCGGGTTGGCGACGCTGCGGGCGCCCTGGGGCAACATGTACGAGTTCATCAATTTGACCTGCCTGTGCGCGCTGGCCGCGGGCGCTGTCGTGTTGCGCCGCTCGGTGCATCGCCCGCTGTGGGTGTTCTTGCTGGTGCCGGTGCTGATCCTGCTCACCGTGTCCGGGCGCTGGCTTTATGCCAACGCCGCTCCGGTGATGCCGGCGCTGCAGTCCTACTGGCTGCCGATCCATGTGTCGGTGGTCAGCCTCGGCTCCGGGGTTTTCCTGGTCGCCGGCGTGGCCAGCGTTCTGTTCCTGCTCAAGACGTCGCGGCTCAGCGACGCCAATGCCCCGGGCATGTTGGCACGCATCGTGCGGCGGTTACCCGACGCACAAATCCTGGACCGCATCGCCTACCGCACCACGATCTTCGCCTTCCCCGTGTTTGGCTTCGGCGTGATCTTCGGCGCGATCTGGGCCGAGCAAGCATGGGGCCGCTACTGGGGCTGGGACCCCAAGGAGACGGTGTCGTTTGTCGCGTGGATGGTCTACGCGGCCTACCTGCACGCCAGGTCGACGGCCGGATGGCGTGACCGGAAGGCGGCGTGGATCAACGCCGTCGGGTTCGTGGCCATGGTGTTCAACCTCTTCTTCGTTAACCTGGTCACGGTAGGTTTGCACTCGTACGCAGGTGTGGGCTGACCACACGTCGGGGGGCATCAACCGGGCGCTGCGATATGTTCGTCACAGGCGACCCGAGCACTGCAACGAGGGGAAAGTCACGTGTCTGACCATCCACCGCAGGACGCTGGGTCCTCCGGTCGCCGCGAAGATCAGCCGACGACGCAGCTGCCACCACAGCGGCATCCGGGCCAGCCGGACCAGGGGACCAGCGACGCGGAGACGAAGGCCTTTGCCGGATTCCGCACCCAGCGCCGGTTCAGCGAGGCGCAGACGCGCGGCGTACCACCTCCGCAAACGGTCGCCGAGCCACGGGCCTGGGCGGCCGCCACCCCGGCCACGGGTATTCCGCATCCGCCGGAGCCGACCGCCTACGGCTATTACGGCGGCGCACCCGACCCGTCGACGTCGATCGATACCCAGTACCGCCCGGCGTCCACACCCCCGTCCCCCTATCCGGAGCTGTCCACCAGCACCCTGTTGCGGCAGGTCAAGCCGCCGCCCTCGGAGGGTTGGCGGCGGTGGCTCTACATCCTGTCGGGGCACTTGATCAACGTCGGGGAAAGCCCGCGGGTGACCCGCTACAACGACCTCGTGGTCCAGGCCAACAGGCCCTTGCGCGGTTGCTATCGGATCGCGGTGGTGTCGCTGAAGGGCGGGGTGGGAAAGACCACCATCACCGCCTGCCTGGGCGCGACGTTCGCCTCGATTCGTGGCGACCGCGTGGTGGCAGTCGACGCCAACCCCGACCGCGGCACGCTGAGCCAGAAAGTGCCGTTGGAAACACCGGCCACAGTGCGGCATTTGCTGCGTGACGCCCGGGGCATCGAGCGCTACAGCGACGTGCGCAGCTACACCAATCAAGGGCCCAGCCGGCTGGAAGTGCTGGCGTCAGAAACCGATCCGGCGGTCTCGGAAGCGTTCAGCGCCGAGGACTATGCCCGCACCCTGGAAATACTCGAGCGCTTTTACGGCATCGTGCTCACCGACTGCGGCACCGGGCTTCTGCACTCGGCGATGTCGGGGGTGCTGGCCAAGGCCGACACGTTGATCGTGGTCAGCTCCGGATCGATCGACGGGGCGCGAAGCGCCTCCGCGACGCTGGACTGGTTGGACGCCCACGGCCACGAGAACCTGGTGCGCGGGTCGATCGCGGTGATCAACGCGGTGCGGCCGCGCTCGGGCAAGGTCGACATGCAGAAGGTGGTCGATCATTTCTCGCGGCGGTGCCGCGCGGTGCGGTTGATACCGTTCGACCCCCATCTCGAGGAGGGCGCCGAGATCAGCCTGGAGCGGTTGAAGCGGGAAACCCGCGAGGCACTAATCGAACTGGCCGCGATTGTCGCCGACGGGTTCCCCAGTGACCAGCGGCGGCCCGCTGCGCACTTCATCTAGCCGACGCCGGCGGCGCTCGTCACCGCGGGTTGTTGTCGCCGTGGCTCAACCGCCACAGGAACTCTGGATCGTCGTCGGGTCCGATGACGCGCGTCTTCGGCCGGTTGGCCTGCGACCGGGCGGCGCGCCAGCCGAGGTAAATCAGCGTCCCCAGGACCAAGACGAGGAGCAGGTAGAGCATCAGCACCTCCTTGGTCCGAATATACCTGCGCCGTAGGCTCGGATCGTGGTAGACGGACCCACCTCGACCCGCCGTGTGGTCGTTGATGTGCTGCTTTACGCGGCGGCCCGGATGGCGTTAGTCGTCGCGCTCAGCGTGCTGATCGTTTGCGCGGCGCGGCTGGTCGGAGTGCAGGAATTCCCGCTTGTCGTCGCGGTCTTGTTCGCCCTGGTTCTCGGAATGCCTTTGGGTATTTGGATTTTCGGTCCGCTGCGCCGCCGCGCCACCGCCGGGTTGGCGACGGTCGGCGAGCGTCGGCGGAAAGACCGCGAACAACTGCGGGCCCGGCTGCGCGGCGACGTGCCACCGGAATGACGGGGCCGTCAACGGCCGCTTGACGCGGTCGAGTTCCGTCGACTCTGTGACTATGGCGACTACCCGCCGCGTGAACCGCGCGGCCAGCGCAGCCTCGATGCTGTGAGCGCAGTCTCGACATCAACCACGCCCACGATCCCTCGCTATCTTGGCTGCCGTGAGCGACGCACGTGACCTGTATCGCCGATGGATCTACGAGCTGTGGTCCGGCAAGCCGGTTGCCGGCGAAATTGTCGCTGACAACTTCGTCGGGCACTGGCCGAATCGCGAGGTGCATGGTCCGGCCGAACTGCAGTCGATCATCGACGAAACCCGCACCGTGTTCGATGAGCTGACCTTCGACATCGAGGTCGGGCCGCTGGTCGACGGCGAACTGGTGGCGGCACGGTGGAGCGGTCGCGGCACCAGCGGCGGCACCGTCACGCCATTCTCCGGCAACGACATCCTGCGCGTGGCCGACGGGCGATTCGTCGAGTACTGGACTGGCACCTCAGCCGGCTAACCGCAATGCCAACGCCACGGCGATCGACCACACCAGCATCGCCAGGCCGGTGTCGCGCAGCACCGCGATCAGCTCATGCCCGCTGCGCCCGCCGCGCACCGGCCGCAGCGCCCGCACCGCGGGCGGCACGGCGGCGAATCCTGCAGCACACCAGGGCGTCGCAAGCATCAACACCACCGTCAACCCGCCGGCGCCCGCCAGCAACCCCTGGTACAGCACCCGCGTTCGGGCATCGCCGAGGCGCACCGCGAGCGTGTGCTTGCCCGACCGCGCGTCGGTGGGGATGTCGCGCAGGTTGTTGGCCACCAGCACCGCCGACGAGAACGCACCCGCGGTGACCGCCAGCACCGCGCCTACCCAGTCGATGCGCAACGCCTGGGTGTACTGGGTGCCCAGCACGGCGACCAGACCAAAGAACACGAACACCGCAGCCTCGCCAAACCCCGCGTAGCCGTAAGGTTTTGAACCCCCGGTGTACAGCCACGCGCCGGCGATGCACAACGCACCGACGACAATCAACCATGGCGCGCTGGTCAGTGCGAGCACCAGGCCGGCCGCCGCGCCGACGCTCAAACTCATTACGGCCACCGCCAACACCGAGCGCGGCGCCGCCAACCGTGAGCCCACCAGCCGAACCGGGCCGGCCCGCTCGTCGTCGGTGCCGCGAATGCCGTCGGAGTAGTCGTTGGCGAAGTTGACGCCGACGACCATCGCCACCGCGACGGCCAACGCCAGCAGCGCCTTCCACCACACGGCCGCGTGCAGCCAGGCCGCAGCGCCAGTGCCGGCGACCACCGGCGCGACGGCGTTGGGCAACGTGCGCGGCCGCGCACCCGCGACCCATTGCCTGACGGTGGCCACGGCCCGATCCTTCCACGGCACAATGAGCGGATGCTGGCAGTGATCGGCGGCAGCGGCTTCTACACCTTCTTCGGAGCCGACGCGCGCACCATCAACCTGGACACCCCGTACGGCGCGCCCAGCGCTCCGGTCACCGTGGGCACCGTCGGCCAGCACGACGTCGCCTTTCTGCCGCGGCACGGCGCACGCCACGAATACTCGGCACACACCGTGCCGTATCGGGCCAACATGTGGGCGCTGCGCGCGCTGGGGGTACGACGGGTGTTTGCGCCGTGCGCGGTCGGCAGCCTGACCGCTGAGCTCGGGCCGGGCACGGTGGTGGTGCCCGACCAGCTGCTCGACCGCACCCACGGGCGCGCCGACACGTACTTCGAGTCCGGCGGTGTGCACGCCAGCTTCGCCGACCCGTACTGCCCCACTTTGCGGGCCGCGGTCACCAGCATCCCCGGGGTGGTCGACGGCGGCACCATGGTGGTAGTCCAAGGCCCGCGGTTTTCCACCCGCGCGGAAAGCCAATGGTATGCCGCGGCAGGCTGCACGCTGATCAACATGACCGGTTATCCCGAGGCGGTGCTGGCTCGCGAACTCGAAATGTGTTATGCGGCCATTGCTTTGGTGACCGACTTGGACGCCGGTATCGATGTCGGCACCGGCGTCAAAGCCGACGAGGTGTTCGCCGAATTCGAAAGGTACATCGAGCCGTTCAAAAAGCTGGTGCACGAGGCGATCGGCCGGGTAGCCGCCGACCACACCTGCACGCAGTGCTTGTCGCACACCGGCGCCCAGCTGCCGTTCGACTCGCCGTGAGAGTGCTGCTGACCGGCGCCGCCGGTTTCATCGGGGCCCGCGTGCATGCAGCGCTGCAGGCGGCGGGCCATGATGTGATCGCCGTCGATGCGATGCTGCCCGCCGCGCACGGGCCCGGTGCAGCTGTTCCGCCGGGCTGTCGGCGCGTCGACATCCGCGACGCCGAGGCGTTGGCCCCGCTGCTGGCCGGCGTCGATGTGGTGTGTCATCAGGCCGCGGTGGTCGGCGCGGGTGTCGACGCCGCGGACGCGCCGGCATACGGCAGCCACAACGACTTCGCCACCGCGGTGTTGCTGGCCCAGATGTTCGCTGCCGGGGTGCGGCGCCTGGTGCTGGCGTCGTCGATGGTGGTCTATGGGCAGGGCCGCTACGACTGCCCGCAACACGGGTCGGTGGACCCGCCGCCGCGGCGCCGGCGTGATCTCGATGCGGGGGCGTTCGAGCATCGCTGCCCGCTGTGCGGGCTTGCCGTGAGGTGGCGGCTGGTCGACGAGGATGCGCCGTTGCGGCCCCGCAGCTTGTATGCGGCCAGCAAGACCGCCCAGGAGCATTACGCGCTTGCCTGGGCGGAGTCGACGGGCGGCTCGGTGATGGCGTTGCGATACCACAACGTCTACGGTCCCGGCATGCCGCGCGACACCCCGTATTCTGGCGTGGCGGCGATCTTTCGGTCCGCGCTCGAAAAGGGCCAATCGCCACCGGTTTTCGAAGACGGTGGTCAAATGCGCGACTTCGTCCATGTCGACGATGTCGCTGCCGCCAATGTCGCGGCGGTGGCCGCCGAGCGCGGCGGCTTCACCGCAGCCAACGTCTGCTCCGGGGAGCCGATTTCGATCCTGGAGGTCGCCACAGCGTTGTGCGAGGCGCGCGGCGGCCCCGTGTCGCCGGTCATTACCGGCCGATACCGCAGCGGCGACGTGCGGCACATCGTCGCCGACCCCGCGCGCGCCGCCGAGTTGCTGGGATTTCGGGCGGCGGTCGGCCCGCGAGACGGGCTGCGTGAATTCGCGTTCGCACCGCTGCGCGGCTAGCTGGCGGGCGTCGGTAGGCTGTGCCGATGCAAGGCCGTGTTCGGTTGACGCCGCTCGGGGCGGTATTGCGAGGCGCGTTGGCCGGTGCCGTGGGCACACTGGCGATGGACCTGCTGTGGTACCGGCGCTACAAGCGGCAAGGCGGCGACAGTGGGTTTGTCGCGTGGGAAACATCGGCTGGGCTGGCCAACTGGGAGGACGCGCCAGCACCGGCCCAGGTCGGCAAGCGGCTGGTTGAGGGTGTCTTCGACCGCGACCTGCCGCCGACGCGAGCGCGTCTGGTCAACAATGTCGTTCACTGGGCCACGGGGGTGGGATGGGGTGCGCTCTTCGGCCTGATTAGTGGATCGGTCAGTCGGCGTCCCCTTTGGCGCGGACCGGGCTTTGGTGCGGGTGTTTGGCTGCAGTCCTACGCCGTCCTGGCGCCGGCGAAGCTGTACGAACCGATATGGCGTTATGAGCTCAAGACATTGGCGAAGGACCTCAGCGCACACCTCGTGTACGGCTCGGCCACCGACATCGCATTCCGGTTGGTCGCGACCCTGTAGTCACGCTTGGTGACGGCCACCCTCACGCGGGTCACCCTGTGTCCGATAGATCTTGGGCTTTGCGGCGCTCGTGTGCCGCGTGTCGTCGCTCGGGGGACGATGGATTCGCGGCGACGACGGCGGCTCCGCACGGCCACCCGTCGCCAACCGCGTCGTCTGTGGGTCCCCGGCTGCCAACCGCGTCGTCTGTGGGTCTGGAGATGGCTGAGCGGCGCGAATTGGGCTGGTGGTCTTCGCAGTTGGACGTGAGCGGCCGGTGACGACGGCGATTGCGAGGATGCAGACGGCTAGCCCGCAGAGCACAACGTCGAAGGTGCTGGTGATCTGCTGGGCCAGATTGTTCCCGTAGACCGCATTCGACGCCGGTGACGGGCCGGCGAAGCGGGGCGCAAATGCGATGCCCACCATGATGCGAGCAATAGTGAGCACCAACAGGACTGCACATGCTGAAGTGATCACCACCGCGGGCAGAGCACGATTGAGCAGGTTGATGTGAAGCCAAATGGCCAGTACAGCGGTGACAAGGTCGAACGCGGCCATCGCTGCGCTGTCGTAGGGCGAATACGGCAGACTCAAAGTCACCGAAACGATGAGGTCGGTGACGCGCATCACCACCGAACCGACACACCATACCACTATGAGCAGCAGGCTTTTTCGCGCAGCGGCTCGCCAAATATCGGCCTGCTGGACCGTCATGGTCGTCATTAGGATCAGCGGCGCGAAAATCGCTGCTGCCGCGGTCCAGGCCAGATAGCCCTCGAACCCGACACCTGCCGTCGACGTGTTCTGGGCGATGCCGTGGAATCCGTCGATCTCACGCCCCATGGGCAGAATCCACACGATCAGTCCAGCAAGCAGAGCCGACGCCCCGAGTGCAATGATCGCGAGCCGAGATACCCGGCTGCGCCGAAGGATCCATCGCGACGCCACGACGACTGCCACCAACGCCACGATGCCGTAGATCAGCGCAGTTACGATGATCGCCACATTCTGCTTGCCGAACCCAGACCCCGTCGAGCCTGGCAGGGCACTTTTCACCCGCCAGAACAGGTTGAACGAAAAGCTCAGCGCGGCAAGGGTGATCGAGCCATAGCCCACGACGCGGGCAGACTGCAGCCAGCCTCGGAACCTGCCGTCGTCGGCGGCGGCGCTGGTGATCACTGGCTGCGCGCTCAACAACGAGCCGGCGATGCCCAGCCATGCGCCCGGACCCACGCCGCCCGGCACATTGGCGCTGCCGCCGTATCGGACGGTCTGCACCACGTCGAACACCACGACGCCGAACACCAGCAGCCCGTACGGGGCGTTGAGTCCTGCCCGCAGCCGACCAATCAGGACCGGGTCGAAGCGGGGGCTGATCAGTCTCCGGGGCCCCGCATAGGTTGCGGCGATCGACCCCAGTGAAAGGGCGGTGGCAGCGAGCAGCAATGCGAATACGCCACCGCGGCCGCCGGGGATGCCGCCGCCGAAGTACAGGTTCCACGGGAAGAACGGTGCGACAAGCAGCAGCACAGCCGCGGCCACGTCGCGGCCGATGTTCCATCGTCGTGCCGACTCGGGGGTCACGACGGACCGCGAGAGCGGTGGCGACAATTTCTGCGTGGAAATCGGTTGGGTGGCGGCGAACTGGCTGGAGGGGTGGCGCGGTTCCTGCGATGGATCCGTGGTTTGGGCGCGGGCAATGCGTGGTCGGGCGCTGGACCGACCGGTAGGCGTGTCCCCACGGCTTTCGCTCACCATGCTCCCCCTGAATGGTTTTGGCAACCGGTTGTGGGCACAGTTAACACCTCCCGGGCACTGTTGCGCTGCTGGTCTGCGAAACATACCGCTCGTCTGGAAGACCCGCGGCAGCGCCTATGGGCCGGTCCGACCTGCGTAAGAGCAAAGTCGTCCAACGCCGGATGCCGCCAGAGTCATCGCGGTGTAATGATGATGAGACATTGTCGCAGCCAGCCGGTGATTTCCATGCCAGCGATCCGCGGTGGACGTGCCGATGCGATGCGCAGTTTCAGAGAGGAGAACCGCGATGGACGTAGCGTTGGGCGTCGCGGTCACAGGTCCGGTCGCGCGTTTGGCGCTCGTCGGGTCGGGCGACGGTGGCGACATGGTGATCGATCAGTCCGTTGTCGACCTTGCCGCGGACCCGATCGGGAGGCTGTCGGAAACGGTCGTCGGCACGCACCGGCTGCTCGCCGATGAAGGCCATCGGCTCGTCGGTACCCGGCTGTGCTGGGCGGATCAGCGTCAAGCCGGTCAGCTGCGTAAGGTGCTAGACGACTCGGGTGTCCACAATGTGTCGTTGCTATCCGAGCCGGAGGCAGTAACGGCGTTGGTGCGCAATCTTTCTCGCGGCACCGGGCAACATGGTGTGCTTCTGATCGATGACGACACGGCGATGCTGTCTGTTGTCGGCGGCGACGACGCGACGATGACGGCTTTGGGCGCCGAGCCGCTGCGCGGCTCGGACGGTGTCACTGCGGCCGGGAGGTTGTTGGGCCGGCTGCGCGAGCAGTCAGGAGCGGCCGAAGACATCTACCTGATCGGCAGATCCGCGGATGTTTCGGCGGTGGCGGACGAACTTCGCGCCACCTCAGCTTTGCCGGTAGCGGTGCCGGACGATCCGGAATTCGCGATTGCCCGAGGCGCGGCGCTGGCCGCGGCGTCGGTGGCGATGACGCAGACGGCGATGCCGGTCCAGGACGCGACGATGGCGGCGATGCCGGTCCAGGACGCGACGATGGCGGCGATGCCGGTCCAGGACGCGACGATGGCGGCGATGCCATCCCAGGACGCGACGATG
>Ga0070737_10006027_pt1 | contig 11284 bp, 6 predicted proteins | sample Coa_R1_10_FD_66438 | JGI IMG/M metagenome (GOLD analysis project Ga0070737, IMG submission 66438) | Surface soil microbial communities from Centralia Pennsylvania, which are recovering from an underground coalmine fire - Coalmine... | ecosystem: Environmental > Terrestrial > Soil > Unclassified ...
CAACCGATGCGCGAAGCCGGCGGAACCGCTCGAGGTACTCGGCCCAATCCCACGTGGAGATAAACGCATGCGCGGCCTCATAGCCCTTGTCGAACAGCGCTTCGGCGTCCTGGCGGGAGATGCCGAAGTCGAGGAAGTTGACCTCGGTCGAGTCCACCCGGATGGTGCGGGCATCCACCCACGGCTGGTTGAGGTAGGCCTGGTCGCGGCCGACCAGGATGGTGGTGATCAGCCGCTCCAGCAGGCTCGGCGGCCCCAGCAGACGCAGCACACCTAATGCGGGGATCACTTGGTCGTTGCCCTCGGGAAGGTTCGGCATGACGGTGATCCCGAAGGTCGGCCAGCGCGGCGGGGAGCGGTCGGGCCGGTCGAAGGAGTCGATCGGGAAGCTGGACAGCACCCCACCGTCGACCAGGGTGGATTTTCGCCCGTCGGCGCCGGTCAACGTGACCGGCCGGAAGTAAAACGGGATCGCCATCGACGCCCGTACCGCATCGGCCACCGGCTGCTCGTCGGGGTCGAGTCCGTAGACGCGCCGGTAGTCCCACGGCAGCCGCACCAGCTGACCCGTGGTCACATCGGCGACGGTGACCACGAGCCGGTAGCGCCGTTCGGGGATCAGGTAGTCGTCGTCGAAAGCCAGGTCGCCGAACGTCGTCACACCCAGGTTCTTCAGCTCGCTGCGCACCCAGTCGTGAGCGAAGTCGCCGCGGTACAGCCCGGTCTCGCGCAGCAGGCCCCAGGCCTGGCCCAGCAGGGGAATGCGCTCGAGCGGCCCGGCGTCGCGGAACTTGTGGTAGGGCAGGCCGAGTGCAAGTTCTTTGATCTCCTCGGCCGTGAGCTGATCGCCGTTGGACGCGGCCGCCAGAATCGAGCCGACCACCGATCCCGCTGACACGCCCGAAACCCGCTTGACCGAATACCCGGCATCCTTCAACGCGACCACCGCCCCGGCCAGGCCGATGCCCTTCACGCCGCCGCCGGAAAGGACAAGATCGGCCACTGTCGTGGTGCGCGCGTCGGCCATAGCTCCCTCCCTGTTGGGTGGAGCTTAGAGGTCACGGCGGCGACGCCCTAATCAGGGTGCGGGGCGGCCGTGCCGCCGATTGCCGCGCGGGCCGTCAGCGTTGAGCCGAATTCCATTCGTAGGGAAGGAATTTCCCGTCGAACGTCACGACCACCCGATCGCCCGACGGGTGCGGCTTTTTCTGCACGTCGACGCTGAAGTTGATCGCGCTCATAATGCCGTCGCCGAACTGCTCGTGGATCAGTTCCTTGATCGCCGGCCCGTAGACCTGCAGGGCCTCGTAGAAGCGGTAGATGGTCGGGTCGGTCGGCACCGCGGTGGGCAGGCCGCCGCGCATCGGCGGCGCCGCCAGCACCGGCACCACCGACTCGTCGAGGCCCAGCATCTCCACGAGCACCTTGGCGAGCTCGACCGGTATCGGGTGCTGGCCCAGCAGTGCCGAAGTGGTCCAGGCCACCGGTTTGCCGATCGCGTCGGCGAGTTCCTGCCAGGACAGGCCCTTTTCCAGGCGGGCCGCCACGATCTGCTCGGTGATCTCGTTTCGGGTCATACCACCAGAATGCAACTCGCCTGACGGCTCAGCGCGGTTTGGTGGCGGTCACCAACCGCGTCGACCCCCACGGACCGCCGTACCACATGCGCCATCCGAGGTTGCGCCGCTGCACATCGGCCCAGCCGAGTTCGCGCAATTGGCGGGCGTGCTGACGGGTTTCCCACAGGTCCGCGATGGCCAGCCGACCGCCCGGGCGCAGCACGCGAACCGCCTCGAGCAGAGCCACACGGCGACCGTCGCGCGTCGGAATGTTATGGATAGCAAGGTTACTCACAACCACGTCGAAGCTTTCGTCGTCGAACGGCAGCGCGGTCATGTCGGCGGTGCGCACCTCGACGCGGTCGGCGACGTTCTCCAGTCTCGCGTTGGTCATCGTGGCCGTCGGTGAATTGTCGGTCTGGTCGGCGCGCCACAAATCGATGCCGATGGCTTGCCCGCGGGGCAGCCGCTTCGCCGCGGCCAGCAATACCGCGCCGCGACCGCAGCCCAGATCCAGCAACGTCTCGTCGCCGCGCAGCCGCAGGTCGTCGAGGATCTCGTCCCACACCTGAAACTTGCCGATCCGGGTCGCATGCAGGTAAAGACCTGCGCTGCCGATCATCCCGAGGCCCGCGGTTCCGGCCAGGGCGGCGATCACCCGTTTGCCGCGGGCAAGGCCGATCCCGGCGCAGAGCAGCAAAGCCGCGGATCCGACGGCGATACCCGCGCCTTGCGCGGGCGCCGAAACGGTGTGGAATGCCCCGTCGATTCCGTAGTCGCCCTTTCGGTCGTGCGTCATGGCGAAGGCATCCTCTCGTCCGCGCCGCTGCCACCGACCATGCTGCCATCGGCGGTGCGGCCGACTGCGAAGCCGCCGCCGGTGTCGGCGGCCCGGCCTATAGTGACGCCGCGATGGCGCTTCATCTGCACCGTGCCGAACGCACCGACCTGCTCGCCGACGGGCTGGCCAGGCTGTTGTCCGATCCGCTGCCCGACCCGTTCGCCGAGGAGCTGGTGCTGGTGTCGGCGCGGGGCGTGGAACGCTGGCTGAGCCAGCGGCTTTCGCACGTGCTGGGCCGGGGCCGCGGCGCCGACGGGGTGTGCGCGGGCGTGGCGTTTCGCAGTCCGGGCTCGCTGATCGCCGAGATCACCGGCACCCTCGACGACGACCCCTGGTCGCCGGAGGCGATGACCTGGCCGTTGCTGGAGGTCATCGACTGTTCGCTGGACCAGCCCTGGTGTGCGCCGCTGGCAAAGCACTTGGGCCACTTCGACCCCGAGCCCGACGAGGCGGAGCTGCGACGCGGCCGCCGGTATTCGGTGGCGCGGCGGCTGGCCGGGCTGTTCGCGTCGTATGCCCGGCAGCGGCCGCAGCTGCTGATCGACTGGCTGGCCGGCAACGCGGGCGGCATCGACGCCGACCTGGCCTGGCAGCCGCCGCTGTGGCGGGCGCTGGTAGAGCGCACCGACGCCGATCCCCCACATGTCCGGCATGACAAGACCGTGGCCCGGCTGCGGGAGGGACCGGCGGATGTGCCGCCACGGCTGTCGCTGTTCGGGCATACCCGGCTGGCCGGCACCGAGGTCGAGCTGCTCGACGCGCTGGCCACCCACCACGACCTGCACCTGTGGCTGCCGCATCCCAGCAACGACCTCTGGCGGGCGCTGGACAGCGTTCACGGCACGGTGCCGCGCGCCGAGGACACCAGCCGCCGTTGCGCCAAGCACCCCCTTCTGGAAACGCTGGGCCGCGACCTGCGCGAGCTACAGCGGGCACTGCCCGCCGACACTGCATCCGACGAATTCCTCGGGGGCACAGACAAACCCGAGACGCTGCTGGGCTGGCTGCAGTCCGATATCGCCGCCAATGCGGTCCGGCCCGAGGGCCGCACCCTCGCCGCAGACGATCGTTCGGTGCAAGTGCACGCCTGCCACGGCCCGGCGCGGCAGATCGACGTGCTGCGCGAGGTACTGCTCGGGATGCTGGACGACGACCCGACGCTGGAGCCGCGCGACATCGTGGTGATGTGCCCGGACATCGAGACCTATGCGCCACTGATCGTCGCCGGTTTCGGGCTCGGCGAGACCGCCGCGGACAGCCATCCCGCGCACCGGCTGCGCGTCAAGCTGGCCGACCGGGCGCTCACCCAGACCAACCCGCTGCTGGCAGTGGCCGCCGAGCTGCTCACGATCGCCGGGACCCGCGCCACCGCCAGCCAGGTGCTCGACCTCGCGCAATCCCCGCCGGTGCGGGCCCGGTTCGGGTTCAGCGACGACGACCTCGACGTGATCACCGATTGGGTGCGCAACGCCAATATCCGCTGGGGTTTCGACCAGCAACACCGTCAGCCCTACGGGCTGGACCACATCGTGCACAACACCTGGCGGTTCGGACTGGACCGCGTCTTGACCGGGGTCGCGATGTCGGACGATTCGCGGGCCTGGCTGGGCACCGCGCTGCCACTCGACGACGTCGGCAGCGACCGGGTGGAGCTGGCGGGGCGGCTGGCCGAATTTGTCAACCGGCTGCATGATGTCGTCGAAAAGCTCAGCGGTGCAAAGCCGTTGACGCAGTGGCTGGAGGCGCTGAGCGAAGGTGTCGGCAAGCTGACCGAGTCGCAAGACGCTTGGCAGCAAGCACAGCTGCAACGCGAATTCGCAACGGTATTGGCGCAGGCGGGATCTCGGGCATCCATGCTGCTGCGGCTGCCCGACGTGCGCTCGCTGCTGGCCACCGAGTTGGCGGGGCGACCGACGCGGGCTAACTTTCGCACCGGCATGCTGACGGTGTGCACGATGGTGCCGATGCGCTCGGTGCCGCATCGGGTGGTGTGCCTGGTCGGGCTCGACGACGGGGTGTTCCGCGACTGCTCGCCCCGGACGGCGACGACGCGCTCGCCCGCCGCCCGATGACCGGTGAACGCGACGTCCGTTCCGAGGACCGGCAGTTGCTGCTCGACGCCATCTGCGCAGCCACCGAGACCCTGGTGATCACCTATACCGGCGCCGACGAGCACTCCGGTCACGAGCGCCCGCCCGCGGTGCCGCTGGCCGAGTTGCTTGATGCGCTGGACCAGACGACCCAATCCCCGGTGCGCGAACACGTCATGACCAAACACCCGCTGCAGCCGTTCGACCGCCGCAACGTCACACCGGGTGAGCTGGTGCCCGACAAACCCTTCACCTTCGATCCCACCGCGCTGACCGCGGCCGAGGCGGCGGCCGGGAACCGCTGTCCACCAAAGCGGTTCTTAGCCGACGTGCTGCCCGCGCCGCCGCCCGACGACATCGCGCTGGCCGATCTGCTGGAGTTCTTCAAGGACCCGGTCAAGGGTTTCTTCCGCGCGCTGGATTACACGCTGCCGTGGGACGTCGACGCCGTCGAGGACGCGATGCCGGTCGAGATCAGCGCCTTGCAGGAGTGGATCGTCGGCGACCGGATGCTGCACGACATGCTGCGCGGCATCGACGCCCGCACCGCGGCCGAATTCGAGTGGCGGCGCGGCACATTGCCGCCCGGGCGGCTGGGCTGGCGAACAGCCAAGAAGATTCGCGATCGCGCCGCCAAGCTCGCCGAGGCCACCCTGGCGGCACGCCACGGCGATCCGCGCGCCCACGACGTGGCCGTCGACCTCGGCGGCGGCCGCAGCCTCACCGGCACGGTCAACCCGGTTTTCGGGGATCGCATCGTGGAGGTGACCTATTCGAAGCTGGACGGCAGGCATCTGCTGCAATGCTGGCTGCGACTGCTTGCGCTGGCCGCCGACGAGCCGGGTCGCGCGTGGGCGGCCAGGTGCATAGGACGACGCGATGCGGACACCGATCGGGTTACGGCACAGACACTTCGGGCGCCGGGAAACGCTGTCGAGATTTTGCGTGAGCTGGCAACGCTGTACGACAACGGTCGCCGCGAGCCGCTGCCGCTGCCGGTCAAGACGTCCTACGCCTGGGCCAGGGCCCGCGACTCGGGCACCGACCCGCGAGTAGCCGCCCGTCGCCGGTGGGTTACGGCGAACCACTACCGTGGCGAGCACGAAGAGCCAGCCATCGTAACGGCTTTCGGCAAAAATGCGCCACTCGACGTGCTGCTCGGGCCGCCACGCCCGGGTGAGGAGGTGCCCGGCGAGGATACCCGGCTGGGCGCGCTGGCGGCGCGGTTGTGGTCGCCGCTGATCGAGGCGACGGAGGATCCGCGCTGATGGATCGCTTCGACCTGCTGGGGCCGCTGCCCGCGGAAGGCTCCACCACCGTGCTGGAGGCCAGCGCCGGCACCGGCAAGACTTTCGCCCTGGCCGCGCTGGTCACCCGCTATCTCGCCGAGACCGGCATCACCCTCGACGAAATGCTGCTGATCACGTTCAACCGCAACGCGAGCCGTGAACTTCGTGAGCGGGTTCGCGGCCAGATCGTCGAAGCCGTGGCGGCGTTGGAGGGTCGCATGCCGGCCGGCGCCGGCCTGGTCGCAGATCTGCTGCGCGGTGGCGATGACGATCGCGCGGTCCGGCGCTGTCGCCTACGTGACGCGCTGGCCAACTTCGATGCGGCGACCATCGCCACCACCCACGAGTTCTGCGGCCGGGTACTCAAATCGCTTGGCGTAGCGGGCGACACAGCCGCCGATGTCAAGCTGCAGGAAAACCTCGACGACTTGGTCACCGAAATCGTCGACGACCTCTACCTCGCGCACTTCGGGTCAGCGGAAAACGACCCTGTGCTGAACTACCAGCAGGCGCGTGAGCTGGCTCACTGCGTCGTGAACGACCCGTGCGCGCAGCTTCGCCCCCGCGATCCCGACCCCGAATCGGAGGCCGGCATCCGTCTGCGCTTCGCCGCCGACGTGACCCGGGAACTCGACCACCGCAAGCGCCGGCTGCGCATCCTGAGCTACAACGACCTGCTGACCCGGCTCGCGAAAACACTTGAGGCCCAAGACTCTCCGGCCCGCGACCGGATGCGGCGGCGCTGGCGCATCGTGCTGGTCGACGAGTTCCAGGACACCGACCCGATCCAGTGGCAGGTGCTCGAGCGCGCATTCAGCGGGCACGCGACGCTGATCCTGATCGGCGACCCCAAGCAGGCCATCTACGGGTTTCGTGGCGGCGACATCCACACCTACCTCAAAGCGGCCCGCACCGCCGATGCCCGCTACACATTGGGCGTCAACTGGCGCAGCGACAAACCGCTCGTCGACAGCCTGCAAACCGTGCTGCAGGGCGCCGCGCTGGGCCACTCCGGGATCGTCGTGCACGACATCGACGCTCACCACGACGGGCACCGGCTGGCCGGGGCCCCGCACAACGCACCGTTTCGGCTGCGCGTCGTCAAACGCTCAGCGCTCGGCTACGACGCGGACGCCCTCATCCCGATCGCGCGACTACGCCAACACATTCCCGCCGATCTGGCCGCCGACATCGCGGCCCTGTTGGCCAGCGGCGCCACCTATGCCGGTCGCCCGGTGCAGGCCGGAGACATCGCGGTGATTGTCGACCGCCACGAGGACGCCCGCGCCTGCCGCAATGCCCTGGCCGCGGCGGGCATTGCGGCGATCTACGGCGGCGACAGCGACGTGTTCGAGTCGCAGGCCGCCAAGGACTGGTTGTGTCTGCTGGAGGCATTCGACGCGCCGCACCGCAGCGGGCTGGTCCGCGCTGCCGCGTGCACGTTGTTCTTCGGTGAGACCGCCGAAACCCTGGCCGCCGAGGGTGATGCGCTGACCGACCGGGTGGCCGAAACGCTGCGCGAGTGGGCGGGTCATGCCCGCCGCCGCCGTGTGGCCGCCGTGTTCGAGGCCGCGCAGCGGGCGGGCATGGGCCGACGCGTGCTCGCCGAGCAGGGCGGCGAGCGGCACATGACCGACCTGGCGCACATCGCGCAGCTGCTGCACCAGACGGCGCATCGGGAGCGCTGCAGCCTGCCCGCGCTGCGGGATTGGCTGCGCCGCCAGTGCGATACCCGCGGGCGGGTAACCGAACACAGTCGCCGCTTGGACAGCGACGCCGACGCGGTGCAGATCATGACGGTTTTCGTGGCCAAAGGATTGCAGTTCCCGATCGTGTACCTGCCGTTCGCGTTCAACCGTCACCCGCACAGCAACGAGATCCTGCTCTATCACCACGACGACACCCGTTGCCTCTACATCGGCGGTCCAGATCGCAGCGCCGAACGTGAGACGGCAAAAAGGCTGAACCGGCGTGAGGACGGTCACGATAACCTGCGGGCTACCTACGTCGCGCTCACCCGGGCACAGTCGCAGGTGGTGGCGTGGTGGGCGCCCACCAAAGACGAAGTCAACGGCGGGCTTTCGCGGCTGTTGCGCGGCCGCGACATCGGCGAGCCTGAGGTGCCCGATACCTGTGAACCGGGCATCGCCGACGGCGACGCCTGGACAGTGTTCAAGCGCTGGGAGGCCGCGGGCGGGCCGGCGGTGGAGGAGTCGGTGATCGCCTCCCCGCCAGCCGTCGAAACATTCTCTCCGGCAGCCGGTTTCGAGGTGCGACATTTCCACCGCGAGATCGATACCAGCTGGCGGCGCACCTCGTATTCGGCGCTGGTGCGTGAGTCGGAATCCGTCGACGTGGCAAGCGAACCCGAGGTCACGGCCCGCGACGACGAGATGGACAGCGTCGTCGTCACCGCGCCCGCTTTCGGTCCCGGCCTCGCCTCGCCGCTGGCCGGAATGCCGTCAGGGGCAGCATTTGGCTCGCTGGTGCACGCGGTGCTGGAGACGGCGGATGCCTCGTCGGCCGACCTTCGCTCCGAACTTGACGCGCAGGTGCGCCGGCACGTGACGTGGTGGCCGGTCGAGGTCTCCGCCGGCGACCTGGCCGACGCGCTGGTCCCGATGCACGACACACCGTTGGGTCCACTAGCCGACGAACTCACGCTGCGGCGGATCGGACCGGGTGACCGGTTGCGGGAGTTGAACTTCGAGGTACCGCTGGCCGGAGGAGATCTGCGGGACGCCGCGCCCGACGTGTCGTTGCGCGACGTGGGTGAACTGCTGCGGTTGCACCTGCCCGCGGATGACCCGCTCGCGCCCTACGCTGAGCGGCTGGCCTCTGCGCCGTTGGGTGGTCGGCCATTGCGCGGATACTTGACCGGATCGATCGACGCCGTGCTTCGTATTCCTGGGCCGCGGTATCTGGTGGTGGACTACAAAACCACCCACCTGGGTGACACCGCGGCCGATTACCGCCGCGAGCGGCTCGCCGAGGCGATGCTGCATTCCGACTACCCGCTGCAGGCGCTGTTGTATCTGGTTGTGCTGCATCGGTTCTTGCGCTGGCGACAGCCCGGCTACGACCCCGAGAGGCATCTCGGAGGCGTCTTGTACCTGTTCGTTCGCGGCATGTGCGGCCCTCACACGCCGGGCTGCGGGGTCTTCGATTGGCAACCGCCGGCCGAGCTGGTGGTGGCGCTTTCCGATGTGCTCGACGCCGGGAGACCGCCGGCATGACCGGCATGGAAGTCGCCGCCGACGGCACCGCTCTGCTGCACACGTTCAAGCAGGCCGGTGTTCTCGACGTTTCCGATGTGCACGTGGCACAGCGGATCTGCGTGCTCGGTGAGGAATCCGATGAGCGGGTGGCGCTGGCGGTGGCGGTTTTGGTGCGCGGGCTGCGGGCCGGGTCGGTGTGCGTCGACCTGGCGACCATCGCCTCAACCGCCGAGGTTGACGACGTCGCCTGGCCGGAACCCGCGCAGTGGTTGGCGGCGGTGCGGGCAAGCCCGTTGCTCGGCGACCCGCCGGTGCTGCGTCTCTACGACGACCGGCTGCTCTACCTGGACCGATACTGGCGGGAGGAAGTCCAGGTGTGCGCCGACCTAGTGGCGTTGCTGACCTCGACACCTGCGGTCGAGCTGCCCGCTCTCGAGCGACTTTTCCCACCCGGTTTCGAAGAACAGCGCGAGGCTGCGAAACTGGCGCTGTCACAACCGGTTACCGTGGTGACCGGCGGCCCCGGCACCGGCAAGACCACCACCGTCGCACGGTTGCTCGCGCTGCTGGCCGAGCAGGCGGAAGCCGCCGGGGCATCGCGGCTGCGGATCGCGCTGGCGGCACCGACCGGCAAGGCGGCGGCGCGGCTTCAGGAGGCGGTGGCGATCGAGCTCGGCAAGCTCGATGCCGCCGACCGGGCGCGGCTGGGCGAGCTACCGGCGATGACGCTGCATCGACTGCTCGGCCCGAGGCCCGGTACGTCGTCGCGGTTCAAGCACGATCGCGGCAATCGGTTGCCGCACGACGTAATTGTGGTCGACGAAACGTCGATGGTGTCGCTGACCATGATGGCACGGCTGCTGGAGGCGGTGCGTCCGTACACCCGGCTGATCCTGGTCGGCGACGCCGACCAGCTCGCGTCGGTGGAAGCCGGCGCGGTGCTGGCCGATTTGGTGGACGGTCTGTCGGCGCGCGACGACGTCGAGGTGGCGGTGCTGCGGACCTCGCACCGGTTCGGCAAGTCGATCGCCGCGTTGGCCGACGCAGTACGGCTCGGCGATGCGGATCGGGCCGTGCAGTTGTTGCGGTCGGGCGACGAACATATCGAGTTCGTCGAGGAGGAGGATGCCACTGCGCGTTTGCGCGCCATCCTGCTGCCGCGCGCGCTTGAATTGCGCAAGGCGGCGCTGCTGGGAGTTGCCGACGAAGCGTTGGCGACGCTGGAAGCGCATCGGTTGCTGTGCGCTCACCGCGATGGGCCCCGCGGGGTCCGGCACTGGAACCGGCAAGTCGAGACCTGGCTCGCCGAAGAGACGGGCATGCCGCCGTGGTCGGAGTGGTATGCCGGGCGACCACTGCTGGTGACGGCCAACGACTATGGGCTGCGCGTCTACAACGGCGACACCGGTGTAGTGGTGGCCGGCCCTGACGGGCTGCGAGCCACGATCTCGGGCGCAACCGGGCCGCTGGACTTCGCCACCAGCCGGCTCGGCGACGTCGATACTATGCACGCGATGACCATCCACAAATCCCAAGGCAGTCAGGCCGACGAAGTGACTGTGCTTTTGCCGCAGGAGGATTCGAGACTGCTTACCCGGGAATTGTTCTATACCGCGGTAACTCGCGCCAAGCGAAAGGTGCGCGTGGTCGGCTCCGAGGCTTGTGTGCGGACGGCAATTCGACGTCGTGCGCTGCGAGCAAGCGGGCTGGCCCAGCGGCTGGCCGCGTCGTGAATACCTCCAGTGATGGCGATACCGCTGCCGGAAACACCGGCTCGCCGCAGACGGCACTTTCCCGGGTCGCACGCGCGGACTGTCGTGCCGGTGTGCTGACCCGTCATCACCGGGCCAACGGCTTGTAGAAGACCAAGCCGTTGCCCTTGTTGTCGTAGACCACGGCACGGCGCTCGTGCGCGTCGTCGTACGGGCCTTTCACAATGCCACCGCCGCTGGCCTCGACAGCCTTCGCCGCGCCGTCGACATCTGCGGTCTTGATACCCACGACGACCTGCCCGGGTATGGGATGGTCCACCTTCGTCGCCAGCGCGAGAGTGATCGGCCCACCGTCTAAGGCTGCGAAGTGGGCTCCGTCGCGGAACTTCAGCGGCATGCCCAGGGTTTCGCTGTAGAACTGGATCGATTCGTCCAGGTTGTCGGTCGACAAGACGATCATCTTGACTTCGTGCTCGCTCAATGGTGCCTCCTGTCGCTGTGGTGCTTTCAGATTAAATCCGGCTGCCGCGCTTGTATATCCGATTGGCACGCGCATAGAAGCCCTGCATCTTCTC
>Ga0070737_10006030_pt1 | contig 11281 bp, 13 predicted proteins | sample Coa_R1_10_FD_66438 | JGI IMG/M metagenome (GOLD analysis project Ga0070737, IMG submission 66438) | Surface soil microbial communities from Centralia Pennsylvania, which are recovering from an underground coalmine fire - Coalmine... | ecosystem: Environmental > Terrestrial > Soil > Unclassified...
GCCGTTGGACATGGACGCCACAAATCCGCCGTGCAGCGTTCTCGATCCTGCTGTGTGCGATGGCGTCCGAAGTGAGATAGCGACCCCCGGTTCGTATGCAAATAGCTAGGGCCGTCAGAGTGACAAGAGCGACAGCAGTTGTAATAGCGGCCACACTCAGAGCAAGGGCAACTACATTCATTGCGATTCCTCCCTGAGCAAGGAACGCGAGGTTGCCGCGCCATGACTTATATCAGCGCTCGCAGTAGTTATTTCGGCTCTGGGGTTGGGATTGAAGCCGCCATAACCTGGGAAAGAGGGTGTGTCGTGGTACTGAATGAAGAGATCCGCTAATGTCTGCGCCGAGACGAGGCGCGGAGGATGTGAGTGGCGGACGATTGGGTGGCGGTTTCCCGGGCCATCGATGAGCGCTTGCGCGAGCTTGGGTTGCAGCAGCGCGAACTTGCCGATCGTTCGCATGTATCGCTGGCAACGGTGCGGGAAATTCATCGGCATACTGTGGAGCGCCGCCGCAGTCCACGGACCCTGCAAGCGCTGTCCATCGCTCTCGGTTGGCCCCCGGCCTATCTTGATGCGGTACTGCAAAGCCATGAGCCCGTGATAGCGCCAGATAGAACCGAGGTCATGTCCACTGACCTTGCAGAACTCAGAGGCGAGATGCGCGAGGTTATAGAGCTTCTTCGTGCAATAAGAATCGATCTCGAAGCTGTGATAAAACATGTCCGCCCGGATAGATAGACCCAGGCGCCTCCATTTACTAGTTGGCACGTTTTCCATGCCTCCAATTCCACCGCGAACCCAGCGCAGTTCCCATGCGCAACCGATGCGCTTTCAGTGCATCGTCAGTGCGGATTCAGTGCATGAAGTGATATCGAGGATGGCATGGACATGGATATGGTGACCGGCTGGACTGGGCGTACGGCATGCGCGCTTCAGTCGGCAATGCGGCTCAGCAATGAGGCATTCGCGGCGCGGCTCGGAATCGGAGTACGAACGGTCGCCGGGTGGCACCAGAAACCCACGCTCCGACCTAAATCTGAGATGCAACTGCTTCTTGATACTGCGCTAGCCCAATCAGAAGCTTCAGTCAGATCACGATTTGCTGTGCTGACTGGTGATCTCGCTGAGGTGGACTCCCGGTCGGCAGAGGATGTCGCTACAGCCAACACCGAACAGCGACTCAACGATGACCGGAATATCGGCCAGGCGTGCATAAGGCTGGATCAGGATGCGGGCTGGCAACCCGGTACCGCGCGCCGAGCGGTGACGTCTCGTCTGGTGCGACTCGATGCCCGCAGTCTGAAAGATCGCGCTCGCCGCCGTGAGCGCATCGGGTGGCAACGTCTGGCCGTGGCCGTGCGTGACTATTACCGCGACTCTCCTGAGGGTTATGGCCGCTATGTAGTTCATTACGGCAAGAGCGAAATACCGACCAGTATCCTTGTCCGCCGTGATTGGCTGGATCTGATGTTCCCTCTAGATGCGGCGCGTGACCGGATAATTCTCGGTGATGCCGCTTCGGGCTATCATCTATCGCTTGACGAGGGAGCGGCAGACGCAGCCACTCAACGACTGGCGGAGACGCTATTGACCGGTACAGTGCTTATCGATAGGCCCTTGTACCGATTGCATGACATCAGCGTTGGCAGCGATGGAATTTCCGGGGGAGTGGAAGTTATACCCTTTGCACGGTACGCGCTGACAATGGACCTGCTTGAGAATGAATTGATAGATGCTTTGGTGACCGGGGTGTCTCCGTCTCCGGGATCGCTACCGCTGCGTGACCGGTACCTGCCGGACACGAGTAGCACGCTTGCTGTTGCTGATCGTTTGTGCGCAGGTGGCACGGTCGCGTTGACGGCGATTGCCCGTCCAGCAGACCCGTACAGAGGTCCGGCCGACTATCTTCTTCTGATGCAGGAGCGCTCCGGCGACGTACTCAACGCGGCCCGCCGACTGACGGTGCTGCCGAGAGGCTTCCATCAGCCTATGACGGACTTCCAGGCTGACGCGCGTATCGGTGCTACCCTACGGCGTGAGATGGAGGAGGAACTGTTCGGGCGCGAGGATATTGACAACACGATCAGCGAGAAGTATGCGGCCGAGCCGATGCACCCTACCCGGCTCTCCGAGCCTCTTCGCTGGCTAATGGCTGAACCTGATCGTCTAAGAATGGAATGTACCGCGTTCGGCCTGAATCTGATTAATGGTAATTATACGTTTGCCTGCTTGATCATCATTGACGACGAAGATTTTTGGTCACAACACGGCGGCCTGATTACCGGAAACTGGGAGTCATCGGCGCTACGCCAGTATTCAAGCCTGGACGGTGATTCGTTGGCTGCGCTCGTCCAAGACTCAGCGTGGAACCACGAGGGGCTGTTTGCGCTACTGCAAGGGCTTCGGCGGCTGAGCCAGATCGGCGGAGACCGTGTCGACCTACCTGCGATCGAATGGGAGCTACGATAAGTGGCAGCTGAGTGGCACAGCGGAAAAGCGGCCGAAGACGGAAGTCAAAACCGAGGTTGGTTCGTGGGTCACTTCATTGACCCTGCCAAGGGAGTGCGCCATAGCGAAGATGTAGAGGTGAAATGGAGCAGCCATCCAGCGGGCGATAAGCGTCCTGGATGGATGACTAGCGACAACCGGACAACTTTGCTTCTGTTGATACAAGGAAGGCATCGGCTCGATCTGCCAGGTACAAGCATTACACTAACGGAGCCAGGTGATTATGCCATATGGGGACCTGGGGTCGACCATTCCTGGGAAGCTGAGTCGGACACAACTGTAGTCACAGTGCGCTGGCCGTCGTCGTCGTAAACTTTCACGTACTTATCTAATGATGAAGTCGGCCCGCATCACCCCATGTTTGAGACGAGACGGGAAGACATGATGCGAGCCGGGGCCTGTGTGATTGCTGGTCAGATTTCCGTAATCTGGGAGGCAAGCTCGGCTATGAAGTCGAGGCTCTTCTCCTGAGAGTAGGTAGCCTTGCGTATGGCGGCATAGAGGTTTTCGTGAACGGCGAGGTCGGTGGAATCGCTGAGCACTTGGTCCGCACTGGCCGGACTAATCACAACTATGGCAGGATCATCACAGTAGCTAAAGAGGGAGAAGGGATACGGCGATGAATTATAACCTGATATAGATGCGTCGATCGGGAGCACGAGCAAACTGAGCTTAGGGTTATTACCAACCGTCTCAACCAGGTGGTAAAGCTGCTGTTTGAACACGGCGGGTAGGGCAGACAAGCGACGGACACTTGTTTCTTCTATAACTGCCTCGTAAGTCGGCCCATTGGGACGGCGCAACATCAGTTGCCGCAAAGCGTTTCCTTTTACGAAACCGTGTACAGTGGATTCCATGGGTTTACGCTTGTTGCCGATATTCCAGCGGGCTTGGACGTACTCCGGTGTCTGGAGCAATTCGGGCAGGAACGCCTGGTGATACTCGCGAATGCTGATGGCCCCGGCTTCCAGATCAGCACGCAGCGTCTGCTGAAGTCCCATACCCCGGCAAGTGTCCCACCAGCCTTTCCCTGTGGCTTCTCGGGTGAGTGTCATAATCCGATTCCACTCTTCACCACTCACGCTCAAAGCGCCGAGGATATGCATCACGCTGTGCTGATCGGCTATGTGTGCATTCTCCAACCGGGAGATTTGCGGTTTTGATTCTCCGCTACGTTCGCTGAGTTGGCTGTGTGTCAAATTCGCGTTCATCCGCAGGTTACGCAGTTCTACGGCCATGTGTAGTCGCCGTACGTAAGGACTGATCAATAGATCCTCCAGAGTAAACTGCACTGCTCATCTTTTCAATGTTATTCGCGCCTTTGGTGGCGGAAATGATAGGACCGGCCCGCGAGGCGTGAACTCGGAGGGGCGCGACGCGGGCCGGAGTTATGTGATGCCGTTATAGGCGTGGATTCGGGCACAGGGTAGAAATGATCCGGTCTGCACCTATGTAAGGTGCGCCGTCGTGCCCCTCCGCTTCGTACCCTTGGAGAGCACCCCAGTAATCCCAGACGATCCGCTTCCAGGAGACACGAGCGCTCTCGAACTCAATCCTGACCTCTCCCTTCTCCGGATCATAGGGGTTGAAGACAACTACCTCGTGTTCGAACGCTCGGACAGTCAAATCGGCCCCATAGAGCATCCTGTTGACCGTTCGCAACATAGCGTCTCTGTCATAGGGGCGCTGTGGTGGATTAGCCTCTGGTTCCGCAGTTTGATCAGACATTCTTATTGCTGTGCTCCTTCCTGGTTCGCGGCTTGAATGCGTAGCAATCGCTCTGCGCTGTCCATCCGCTCGATCAGTGCATCCGGGTAGTACGCCACTACGATCACGCGGCGACGTATCGGAAACAGCGGGTAGGCGGTGAAGCGACGGCTAAAGATCCCCCAGATGACCATCCAGCCCGGCCGCTTCTGCTCGATTTTGTCGGCTAGCGCTCGGTATTCTTCATCGCTCTCTGGGATGCATACGAAAGTCATCGTCCTTGGAACCGGCGAGATCTGACCGATGAGATTGGTGATTGAGCGCTCAGCGCCATTGAATCGCTGTGCCGTCATACCGTGCTCTCCAGGCTGGGAAGCCACGCAAGTAGGTGGCCTCTCGGTGGGCAGGCCGGATGAGCTTGACTCGCGCCACAACGCCGGACGAGGGACAGCCAGCTGCGATCATCGCTTTAGCTAGTGCTTCCATAGCGCCGTGTTCGGTTGTGGCTAGTCCAGCAGCGCCACCCTGTGAGTCGCGCTGCCTGACCCACTCCCACAGCGGGATGTCGGCAGCGCTCCTCGCCCTCGTCCACACCTGGTCGGTGGCGCCCGCCTCTGTCGAGCTGTTCGCCTGTCTCAATGACATGGGCTCGTCGTCGCCTCCCTCCCGGGGCACGTCCTGGGCGGATGTGTCTGCACGCCGTAGCGCGGTTCTCAGCGTGGGGGAGAGACGCGACTCAAGGACACTGCCGACGCGGCACGTTCAGGAAACGCGCCGAACGTTCCATGCCGGGGGCGTTAGCCGACAGGCCGATACTGAGCACGGCGGGAGATTTGGTGCTGTAGGTCTCGATATGCCCCGGAGGACGGCCCGTAACGCGGTGGGCATGCTGCGGTTGGCGACGGCTGGACAGGTAGGCTCTTGTACAACATCAGGTCTTGCCACCAGATGAGAAGGAACTCATGTCGGGGGAGCATCGTTCCGAGGCCGTCACCACCGAGTGCCGTGGGGGGCGGCAGACGAGGACGCCCAACTTAACGTTGAGACGCTTCCGCGAGGAGACCCGCCGGGAGTCCCGCCGCGAATTTGCCGCCGCCATGGCCAAGGTGGCGCGAGACCTGGGCGAGTCGCTGGAGCCGGACGAGAATTACGTCGCTCGCCTGGAGACTGGGCACATAAAGTACCCGGGACCGGCTTACCGCAACGTTCTCACGGCTATGTCTGGCAAGTCCATGGCCGATCTAGGGTTCACGAGATACCTACCGCCAACCTGGAAGGCATCCAACGTCAGTGGCTCGCATCAGGAAACAACCGCCCAAGGCGTGAACGAGCCACTCCGCAGGGCAATTGCCGCCCGTGAACTCGAAATAGAGTCCTTTGCCCGCTTGGTTGGCGTCCACCGGAAGACGGTTCAGCAGTGGTTGGCAGGCCGCATTCCTCATCCTCGTCATCGATGGAAGGCTTGCGATGTGCTCCAACGCCCCGAGGGTGAGTTGTGGCCGCCTGAAATAGCGAACAATGACCATTTGACCGAAAGCGGTTCCTGTCATAATAAAGACAAGCAAGGTATCAAGCAGTTCGTAGAAGAAGCCGTCGGTGCCCGCTTTGCGGGTATTGTCAATGCCATGACCACCGATCAAATCGATTTTACCTCTAAAGTGATTTCTGCTACTTCTCGTTTGGATAGGAGAAGTCTTTACAAGCGCGCGTCTAGCCGGAGTCGTGTAGATCGGCTTTCTATCGCAGAAGCTATGGCTACCTACTATCAGGGCATGCCAAGCAATTATGGGCTGTACACAGCTCAATACAGTTATGGCCGTGAGATTATGACTAGCATACTCACTCACCCCGATTGGCTTGACCTTGCTTGCCCGCTGGATGCTTCTCACGACAGACTTACGTTCACCACTAGTACGCCGGATCTACCTTTGTCACTCGATGAACTGACAGTGGGTGCGGCATCTCAACGGCTCGCTGAAGCACTTGTAGCGGATACAATTTTGGTGGATCGCCCCCTATACCGCCTTCTTGAATTGAAGGTTGGAAAAGATGGTATAGAAGGTTCTGTAACTGTTAGCTCATTTGCGCGGTACGCACTAACTGCGGACCTACTAGAGGGTGAATTGGTTGATGCGCTACTGGTAAACGCTTCTTGTAATCCTGGCCGCTTGCCTCTACGAGAACGCTATCTACCCGATGTGACTAGCGTGCTGGACTTTTCTGGTCGATTGTGTATAGGAGGCCCGGAAGCCCTCTGTGCTATCGCCCGTCCGGCTGATCCGAACCGGGGCCCGGCCGACTATCTACTGCTTGTGCAGGAGCGTTCTGGAAGTGTGCTTAACTCCGCTCAACGCCTGGCGGTTCTGCCGAAAGGTTTTCATCAACCGATGACAGACTACCGGGCTGACGCGCGGATCGGCTCAACTCTTCGACGAGAGATAGAAGAGGAACTATTCGGACGCAGTGACGTCGATAATACAATCACAGAAAAATTTACTATGGAGCCGATGCATCCTACCTGCCTGTCCGGGGCATCATGTTGGCTCGCGGAAAATCCTGAACACGTACATATTGAATGCATAGGGTTTGGTATGAACCTTATCTCGGGTAACTACGAATTTGCCTGTCTTATTGTTATCAATTCCGAGGATTTCTGGTCGTACTTCGGCGGCCAGATCGAGGCAAACTGGGAATCATCGTTGTTGCGGCAGTATTCTAGCTTGGATGTCGATGGACTAGCCGAACTTATCGCAGATCCCGCTTGGAGTGGCGAAGGACCTTTTGCCCTGCTCCAGGGACTGCGACGTTTGAAAGAAATCGACGCTGGCAGAATTAAGCCTCTAGCTAGTAGAGTGGAAGGTATTGTAATAAATAAGTTGAAGAGAGGTAGTGCGGAAGGATAGGTGTGAACTCATTAGATATGGCTTAAATTTGATAAGTGTCATACTCGTCAACGGCCGCCATTTATTTGAAAATGACTGATCAACCTCATTTGATCGAGCAAACTTTGCGCGACTGGGTACGCCTTTTTTCTTGAAAGCTTCAGCTCCTTACTGAAATGGTCAGTCATACGCCGTAGAAATATGGATTCCCATTGACTATGAAAATCTCCTTCTGGCAGTTCTATTAGTATTTTAGGTTTATCGGGATCATGTATATATCGATCGCCCGCTCTGCCGGCTTGTATATACATTGCTCTTGCATTGAGGGCTGCATCGACCAGAATAGCCTGTTTTTCGATACTAAAACATACAGCAATTTGAGCCACTACGGGCCGAACGAAATTAAGGATGAGTGCTACAAGATCAGAATTATTTCTGATACCTGCCCAGCTTGACATGACGTCTCCAGGGGAAAGATAAGCGTGAACACGAATAATTTCATCTATATCGGGACGTTCGGATGTATCAAGTATAAGTAGCGGAATAGTGAATCCCTCGGCAACTTGCCCAGCAATTCCTGCGTCGCCGACCACTCGTACTACATCAGATTGTGGTACCCACTTTTCCTTGTTTTGTTTACTCATAATGCTATCTCCTTTATGATCCAGATATGTACGCTTTGCATAATTCCACGACTATCGTAAAGAACCACGTTGTAATCTTTAATGCTATGACTCCCAATCAAGTCATCGATGAGTCGGAATACAAACCAGCCTTCAAGTGCTCCGTTGGCTCTAAGGGGACTCTGTATTGCTACAGGAACGATCTCATCAGGTGCACCAATAAGTCTTTCTTCGTGTGGGATCTTAATGACCAGCATCTGGTTCGGAGCTGGGGAGTAAGTAATATGAAGCTCTGCTCTTATTAAGGTAGTTTCACTTTCGGCAGGATTTACTACAAGAAGAAGGGCACACATGTATTTGCAGCTTTCGTCTACCGGAACCCATGCGACTGATTCTTTCAATGAAACATCAAGACGAGCTTTCCTGCGCGCGTCCTGAATTTTACCCAACCGCAGCGCTTTATTTGCAATCCACGTTTGAGAAAGACTAACGGCCAAAGCGGCAACTGCTATCGCTATCGAGACAATAGATATCCACACCTAACACAGGCTACCAGCCTAAGGGCACATGCGGCATGTTACACCGATCGGTTTCAATAGATGATTGAGGCGTAGCAGCCGTAGCCGCTACGCCTCGATCATGGTGAGCTGGTTAGTTGTCAGGTGCTGGCATGGGCTCACCTGGTTTCTTCGGGGGGCGGATCTCGGACGAGTCTCGGAAGCATGTCGGATAGAAGAGTTCGTAGTCTGACGTGTCGCGGTGCGGTGGGCTGCCGTCCTCAAGCGTGGCCAGTTCGTATGCCTTCACGCAGATTAACCACTCGTCCGGCCCGCAGACCTCAAGCACTGTCCCAGGTAGCCATGGCCACGACGACCGGTCTTGCTGGTTGCTGTCAGGCAGTGGGTATCGGACTTCTACTGAGTCGTCCTCGTGCCACAGTCCGTCTACTCCTACTTCCGCAAGTCGGTTTTCGAAATAAGTTCCCATGAGTGATATCTCTCTCGCCCTGTGCGGGCCACGTGGGCCACGAGTGTGGGCCAACACATGTCGACCCATTCGGATTTGCCGCGACGTGGCTAGGGCGTTACGTTTAGCCTGTGTAGGGCATTTACGCAGGTGAGAGGTCCACAGTTTGACTTCAGCCGACTTGACCGGACACATCGAATTTGTTTGAAATCCGCATGGCATGCAAGGGGTCCGGGGTTCGAATCCCCGTAGCTCCACTGGATTTCCGGACTTCTGTTCGATGACCAGTGACTAATCTAGTGACTACGCACTCGCGGCTTCGTTGCCCTCTTCGCATGGGTCGTCCGCATCCTGACCGCCGAAAACATCGTCCATTACGCTCGCCCCGCCCCGGATCGTTGGCACGATCACGTGCCGTGGCGGGATGATGGGCTCTGTGGAGCACTACGTCGATGACGACCCGGGTTTCCTTCGCTGGCTCGCTCAGCATCCGGACGGCTTTGTAATCAACACTGGCCGTACCCCAACACCCGCCTATCTGATGTTGCACCGCGCTGGTTGCGGGACTATTAACGGCAGGCCCGCCCGGGGAGCGACGTTCACGGGCGAGTACACGAAGGTCTGCGGGGACTTGGAGGAGCTTAAGGGTTTCGCTGGGCAGCTGGGAGGTCAACCCCAGCGCTGCGGGCTCTGCCTGGCCCTGCCTGATCAGCCACGGCAGCAGGCCCCATCGACCGGAAAGTACGGCCCGCTGCGTGATCACCTTGAGAGCTGCCCCGGAACCAGGGTGCAGATGACGTTCGCTGACGTGGAGAAGCTGGTTGGCCGGCTACCGGATTCCGCGCACCGGCACCGGGCGTGGTGGGGGAACAACGGTGCCAACGTAGAGGCACAAGCCTGGCTGGATGCCGGCTGGCGGGTGGAGTCGGTGAATCAGGCCAGCGGGGAGGTCGTGTTCGCCCGCGGCATCACTGCGCCTGCCAGCAGCGGCAGGCGCCCCGCGACCGGCCCGCTGGCTCACTACATCGATCCCCAGGTCACTTCCAGCATGGCAGACCGGGCCGAGGTGCTCGGACTAGATTCCGGCAAGCTCGTACGGCTGGTCACCGAACTGAACGACAATTACAGCCGAGGTAATGTATATGCCGCGCATGCATTGCTACGAGCGGTCCTTGATCATATTCCGCCCTTGCTCGGCTGTGCTGATTTCAGGGCGGTCGCGAACAACTACACGTGGGGCCGTACGGACAGGAGCTACGCGCACCGGCTGCTGGACTTCAAGCTCCAGGCAGACGATGCGCTCCACCGGCAAATCTCCAAGCGGGCAGACCGGCTAGGTATCGATGACATGCCCCCGAAGATCTGGGTCAACCGGATTTTGCAAGAGTGCACCGACGCTCATTGAAGGTGCTTATACTTGAATCCATCGATGATGTTTGCGGCTGTGTGGTTTCCGCCCAGGTCAGGGCTCCGTTTCCCGCTCCAGTTGGCCGCACTTGGGAAATGCGGCGCAAGAAAGGGTTAATCAGGGCTATGACCTGCGCAAACGTAACGAATCCCGAAAGACTTCAGTGTATCGAGGCTTAGTGAGACTAGCAAGTGATGAAGCTTGCGAGACCACAACTCTCGATTATTATCACCCCTATTAAGTCAACTGCCTGGGAGTTTATCGTCCGCCAGGTGCCTGGATGCTATGGTGGCACGGCTGGTCCGGGCAAACAATCCCGTTCAGGCCAGCCAACGTGTCAATGCGGCTCGTTTCCCTCGCAGTGTTACACGCATAGCCGGATCTCAGAGTCGTCGCGGAAGCAGGTCGGATAGAAGAGCTTGTAGTCGGGCGTGTCGCGCTGCAGCGGACTGCTGTCTTCGAGAGTAGCCAGTTCGGATGTTTCCACACAGATCAGCCACTCGTCTGACCCACCGACCGCAAGCACCGTGCCGGGCAGTCATGATCAAGACGACCGGTTGTCCAGTTTGCTATCAGGAAGCGGATACCAGACCTCCATGAGGTCGTTCACGCGCCAGGTCACGGATGCGTTGTAGTTGGGTTCTGCTGGACGTGTGAGATCTCGCTCCGCTCGTGAGATCCGAAACCAGTGACAAACCAAGTGACAACGCATCCAGAAGGCGTCCGATCCAGGCTGACGCAGCCTGACGGCTCTACCCCTCTGGACTGGCCGACCAGGTCGGCGATCGTCTCGACTGCCAGGGCTTGAATCCCGAACCCGCGGATTAAGCGGGTGCTGACGCGCGGATTACGAGGTGGGTGGGCAGGAGCAGGGGAGTGGGGTGCTCGCCGGCCAGCAGGGCGAGCAGCATCCGGGCCATTTCCCGGCCCAGGGCCTGGACCGGCTGGTGCACGGTGGTGAGGGGGGGATCGGTGGTGAGGGCGACCGGCAGGTCGTCGAAGCCGACCACGGCGACGTCCCCGGGAACCCTGCGGCCCGCCGCCCGAAGCGCGCGCAGTGCACCGGCCGCCATGTTGTCTGATTCGGCGAACACGGCGTCCAGGTCGGGGAAGCGCCGCAGCAGGCTTGCCATCGCCGTGGCCCCGCCCGCCTCGGTGAAGTCGGAGTGCTCGGTGCGGGCGGCGTC
>Ga0070737_10006032_pt1 | contig 11279 bp, 16 predicted proteins | sample Coa_R1_10_FD_66438 | JGI IMG/M metagenome (GOLD analysis project Ga0070737, IMG submission 66438) | Surface soil microbial communities from Centralia Pennsylvania, which are recovering from an underground coalmine fire - Coalmine... | ecosystem: Environmental > Terrestrial > Soil > Unclassified...
ACGATTGCCGCGATCTGCTCGACCGAAAACCGCTTGCGCTTCATTCGACAGAATCCTCCTTCGTCGGATTCTGCCGAAAACTCGCTCTCAAACTGTATTAACTTTCGGGGTGCCGCTCACTCTCAAATGGCCTCGCATTTCGATCTCTGCCCATCTGGTGGCTGCGATCATTTTTGCTGGCCTATGGGTACACTTCAGGCGAATTCCCGAATTGACTCTTCGCCATGCCTTGGCGGCTCCGATCTACTACTTCGGATGGGCGCTGCCTTGCGTCTTGCTCGAGGTTATTATCGGGATTCCACCCCGCGAAGCGGATTTATTTCCGAACTTCCCATTGGGTAGACTACTTCGGAGTTGCGGAGTAACCCAACAACTCCGGAACGGATTGCTTACAGTTGCCAAGCCAGTGGTTGGCGGTACCCTGCACTGGCTCAGCGATTTCTTGGCCAAAGCCTCCCGTGGATGGGACGCCAAGGTTTCGGGTACAATGACGATTCCCAGTCAACCGGACAAGGTGCCCGGTGCAGACGGAAAGGATCCAGAATGACGAAGTTTTTTGTTTTGGTGTCTGTCGTTGGATTGCTCACTATGATTTTCGATGTAATTCGTGAAAAGCGTGACATTCTCATCGCTTCCTACCTAGACAAGAAGAAGGCAACTGAATCAATCGATGCCGAGGCCACTGGCACTTAGCTTAAAAGTGCCTGCACATCGCCTTTTGTTTTCAACGCCACGCCATCGGCGTGGCGTTGTTGTGTTTGCAACGCTGAAAGCCTTTTCCCCACCCCCTGCGATGAACAAGGGAAGGAAGAGTGTGCGGAAGAGGCAAACGTGACTGCCGAGGTCCCTCGCGGAAACTCGGAACTGCCTCACCAAAAACCAAGGCTCATCACGGAATGCCGAGGTGCCCCGAGCGGCGGGCGGTTGTTCGGAACCGGCGATGATGGGGAGGGAGGCTTGCGCCCGACGCGAGGGGTACCGAGGAATCGAGCGTGGAAGGAAAAACTCGCGGAGTATGTCGGCTCAGACTGCCGAATCTCGGGAACGGCCTGGTCCGATCGGGCCTCTGGAACGGATGCTCGGATGGCGTCAGGCGGTGATGGCGGAACCGGCGGACGCCGGTACAGAATGCTTTTTGGTGAGGGGCGCGTGAGCGCCACGAACCCGAGCGGCCAGCAGGCCGCGAAGCCGAGCCGGGAAGAAGGAACCAGCGATGCAGAGGAAGAGATGGAGGCGAGGAAAAAGCACCTACCCGCCGATGGGCGTGTAGGACAGCAACGTCTCAAAGAATCGCGGAAATCCCCGTCGGACGCGGGGTTCCTTGCACTGAAGCGGCGCAAGAGCGGGGCGTGAAATTGTATCGCCGATAATCAGGCGACGATACAAAATTGGGAGACGGGTGGTGGTCGGAATTCCGACCAGCGGCGGATGCGGAATGCGGGAATGCCGGGGAACGTTGCGGAAGGGAATCCCAGGAACGCCGAGGAAGGAAATCAAAAAACGCGCGGGGTCGGAGGTTCAAGCGGCGAGCCGACCGGAATGCCATCTGAACTGGCGGTGAAAAACACCCCGCCCTCGGTTCCGCCTCAGGCGGCCGTTTCGCAGGCGCGAAAAGGTTCAGATGTCATTGAAAAAATTGGTCGGGGAGAGAGGATTTGAACCTCCGACCCCCTGGTCCCGAACCAAAGGTAGGTCAAAATCTAAGTGCTTCATCTGGTGTCGCTTAGGGACGAAAAGCCCTTCTTCTCTTGCCTTAGTAGTACCGAAGTTGTACCGAAACCGATGGCCCAGTCGATAGCCCTTCGACTCACGATCAGGGATCTCGCAATGGGCTTGATTGACGCGAAAAAGCGACGGCTGTCGGCGCAGCCCTCGTATGACCGAGCTCGGTGTCCCATCGTGCCCGGCTTCTAGCTGGCGTTGCCATTGATACAACACCGTGCGATGCACTCCCAGCTCATCGGCAAGCGCCGAGACGCTGACGCAGTTCTTCATCCGCTCCAGTGCCATCTGGCGGAACACTATCGGGTATTTGTTGACTCGTTTCCTTCCCACTCGCAGGTCCTTTCCCTGCGAAGTGTAACAACCGTGCGTGTCTCACTTTTGGGGTCAGTCCATCTGGACACGAACAAATAGCGAAAGCATGCAAGCCTAACAGGTGCTTGCGTATTCGGAGCGTTGATCGTTAGGAAATCTTCCCAGAAGCCGCATGTCCGGGGAGTTTCCTGACGACCAGTTACTTCCACGAGTTGCCGACTTCTCGCTCATGTGGATTATTTCTGCGTCGTCGACTATTTGCTCGTAAGAGTAGGTGGTGTAGAATCGTCACCTGTGCCACGTCAGCGGAAATGGGACAGTTTGAGACCGGAAGTTAAGCTACAGCTCTGAAGTTTCAGTTCACCCACGGACGACCACGGAATGACGGTCGATCCACACGCCGCTCATGCTTTCGTCGATGGCTCGCTGTTAAAGCTCGCAACCGCTTCCACAATCTGGTGTTTCACCGGGAACGGAAACTCGACTGCATATTGAAGCAGCTTGCGGCGATCGAGCCGCTGCAAGTCGAGCTCATCGGTGTGGATCGCGCTACCCTCCTGGCGGCGCAAGTAAACCCAGTCCAATAAGGCCTTTTCTGGTTCGGCGAGATTGTACTTGCCGTACCGCGTGCGCTTTTCCTGAAAGCCCCAAAACAGATTCTTTGACAAACGACGGAATATGATGGAAAGGGACTTGGCCCGAAATTCTCCGGGCCGCCCTGGAGTAACACAGGTGAGGGCGGTTGGGCTCTGTGTGGAGACGCCTGAGTCCCGTAAGACTGTTTCCAAAGATAAGTAAGCCTCTGGTCTAAGCACGTTGATGAGCTCCCGACCGGAGAAGTCAGGCACGAGTCGGTTGATGAAAATCTTTTTTCCGAGGTGCTCGACCAGGCCGCGGGCCTCTTGACGGCGAAGTGCATTTCCGATGGCCACCTCAGAGGCATTCAGTTCGCGAGCGAGTTCGTCAACTCGAAGGAACCCGGAGGTTCGTGCTCGGTCTGTGATTAGCTTGACCCAGTCCATACGTGGTAGCCTTCAAAGCCAATCGGCAAACAGTTCGCGGAGGGCCTGCCGCAAAGGCTCGAAGCCAGTTTTTTCAAGCTCGTCGTATACCTCCTTTGGCAGGCAAGGCTGCAGCTCCGGCTTGCAGGTTTTGGACTTTACTCGGCTGATTCTCTCCGCGATGAAATCGGGATCGTCTAGTCTGTCGGCAGCAGGACCGTCGGCTAGGTGAGCCTTGAGATTGTCGTCTAGTGTTGCCCCGGAATCACAAAGCAGCTTGATATCGAACGCGTCTCGCGTCTTCAGAAACGGTCGTTTTAGAAATGCCTCGGCCTTGAACAATAGCTGCAACGGTCGTGAGGGGACGGGAACCGTTACGTGTTCGTTCGAATCCGAAGGGATCGGGAAACTGACCAGTTCGCTCGTGATCACGGCGCTGATCTTGGTTAGATCAATCGTGAAAAGGATCTGCTCTCCGGCCTTGACAGCAAGCTTGAGAAATTCGCCAGCAGCCCTGGCCGGTTCGATTGTCAGTTCTGAGAAACCCAGCGTTTCGCCAGCAGCGCGGAGCGGTTGGTCTAACACCCGTTGCAGTTCCTCTGCACTGGGAGGCGCCCCAGCGCTCACGAGTAAATCCAAGTCCCCAGAGTGTCGGGGACTGTTGTAGAACAGGACGAGGCTCGCGCCGCCAAAAAAGATGAAGGTGTCAGGAAAACTGGACAACAGGATCTGTAAGGATTCTTCGAGAAGAACATTGACCGCGGCTGTCTCACGTGTGAACCCGCGTTCTTCGTAAATCGCTAATCGCTGGGCAATGTTCATTTCTGAAATATAACATATATGATTGTTTTATGATACAAACGACAAATATATTGCGTTAATAAACTATATACGGTGTATTTGCGTAATATTTGCTGCGTCGATAAAGGGAAGACGCGACCGGTACAGAACAACTTAGCGAACGGCGCATCGATGGGGCGAGCTAGCGTCCACGGCTAGCCTGCCAAGAGGGGTCCATCCGTTTCCGTGAGTGCAAAGTCATGCAGGTCGGCGCAGGTCCAGCCCTCGGCGCCTCGACGGCTCTTTATGGAAAAACACCTGCGCGCCGCCAGCGAACGCTTCCACGTAGGTCGTGTGCTCCGGAAATATCCCAATCACCCGCTTCGCAAGGCGGTTCTTGCCGCTGACCTGACCCCCAGAATCCGTCCAGATCGGAATACGATCTGGACGAAGGAAAGGGGAAGGACGGATGAGCAGGAGCAGGCACACGGAGGCGCAGATCATCGCTGCGCTGAAGCAGGTTGAAGCCGGGCGCACGACCGACGATGTGGCTCGGGAACAGGGCGTGAGCAAGCACACCATTTATGCCTGGAAGGCGAAGTATGGCGGCATGGAGGTGAGCGAGGCCGAAGAGGTCAAGCATCTGCGCGACGAGAACGCACGGCTGAAGAAGCGGGTGGCCGATCTGAGCCTCGATAAAGACATGCTGCAGTCGGTGATCCGAAAAAACTCCCTCGGCTCGTAGAGCGGAGGACAGAGGTGCGGCGCTTGCTGGAGGAGTTCAGGGCCAGCGAGCGCCACGTCTGCGAGCTGATGGCGGTGCCGAGATCGAGCGGTCGATACCGGAGCCGGAGGGATGACAGCCAGATCCAGGAGCGGCTGCGGGAGCTGGCGCGAGAGCATCCGCGCTTGGGCTACCGGCGCCTGCATTTGTATCTGCACAGGGAGACGGGAGTGAACCATAAGAAGGTGCAGCGCGTGTATCGCGAACTGGGGCTGAGCGTGAAACGCACGCGGCGCCGGCATCTGCGGCGAGCCCTACGGCCGCGGCCCGCGCTGACGGCACCCAATCAGGAGTGGGCTCTGGACTTCGCCAGCGATGTGACGGCCGCCGGGCAGCGGTTTCGAGTGTTCGGCGTCATGGATCGTTTTACCCGGCAAAGCCTGGTGCTGGACACATCGACCAGCTTCCCCAGCCGGCGTGTCACGCGGGTGCTGGAGCGGGCGATCACCGAGCATGGCAAGCCGCAGTCGATTCGCTGCGACAACGGGCCGGAACTGACCTCGCGGCACTTCCTCGCCTGGGCCATCGAGTGGAAGATCGATCTGATTCACATCCAGCCGGGCAAACCGACTCAGAACGTAAGCGTCCGGCCAAGACCACGGGACGGTACGAGGCGTGGATCGACAAGTGTCCACTTAACAAATAAGTGGACATTTGAGGACTTCAGGGTCGTATCGGTGGGTTAATCTCGTCGGTATAGATGTTCTCCTCGTAGGCTTGGGCAATTGCTTTGTCCAGACGGGTCAGCAATTGCAGGAAACTTTCGCCTTTGCGGCGGGCCAGCATGGCCAAGCACTGGTCTTCGTCGCAGGCGGTGGCGATGCAGCCTATGGGACGTTGCTGTCCAACCGTGATGTCACCATAGGCAATCAACTGCGCGATGTTGGGCAGGGCCAGGGAATCGATGGTGGCGTTTTTGCCACCGCCGTTCTTCTTTATGCGTCGGGTCCGATTACGGACTGCAGGCTTGCGCTGATGTTCCACGGCAGCAGTTCCTCAATGCGATTGATAGGATGGTCGGCGATGCGCTGCAGCACCTCACGCAGATACGCCTCCGGATCGAAGCCGTTCAGTTTCGCCGTGCCGATCAGGCTGTAGATAGTGGCGGCCCGTTCGCCGCCAGAATCCGACCCCGCAAACAAGTAGTTCTTGCGTCCCAAGGCCACGGCTCGCAGCGCCCGTTCGGCGGCGTTGTTGTCGATCTCGATGTGGCCGTCTTCGGCGTAGCGCAGCAGCGCACGCCAGCGTCCCAGCGCATAGCGGATGGCCGCCGCGATTTCCGACTTCTTCGACACCACTGCCAGTGTCGCTTGTAGCCACTGATGGAGCGAGTCCAGCAGAGGACGAGCACGACTGTTTCGAGCTTGCAGGCGCTCTTCCGAAGGTCGGCCTCGGATGTCAGCTTCGATCGCGTATAACTCCGCGATCCGTTTCAGCGCCTCGGCCGCTAGCGGCGAGGCATGGTCCACCTGCAAGTCATAGAACTTGCGCCGCACGTGGGCCCAACACGCCGCTTCCTGGATCTGTCCGCCCTCGTAAAGATGATGAAACCCTGCGTAGGCATCCGCCTGCAACGTACCGACGAACCACCGCAGATGCTGGCGTGGATGTTCGCCGCGCCGATCCGGCGAGTAGGCAAACCACACCGCTGGCGGAGTACTATCGCCTGCAGGACGATCATCCCGAACATAAGTCCACAAACGACCGAGCTTGGTCTTCCCGTTGCCCGGCGCCAGCACCGGAACCGGCGTGTCATCCGCGTGCAGCTTGCCGGCACTCATGACATGGCGATGCAAGGCTTCCACCAGTGGTTCCAACAATCGACTACAACCGCCCACCCAATCCGCCAGTGTCGAACGCTCTAGCTCGACACCTTCGCGGGTATACATCTCCGCCTGGCGATAAAGTGGTTGATGATCGCAGTACTTCGCGACCAACACATGGGCCAGCATCCCAGGCCCAGCCAGGCCGCGCTCGATGGGTCGGCTCGGCGCCGGCACCTGCACAATGCGCTCGCACTTCGCACAGCTCAGCTTGGTCCGCACGTAGCGCATCACCTTGAAGCGGGCCGGCACGTACTCCAACACTTCCGAAACATCCTGGCCTAGCGGGCGCAACCGTCCACCACACTCGGCACAGGTCTCCTCTGGCGGAGCATAGGTCTTTACTTCCCGCGGCAGATGTTCCGGCAGCGGCTGACGCGTGGGTTTCGCGCTGATCGTCAGACTAGAAATTGGCGCAGACAACGGAACAACGGACGGGCTATCTGCTGAAGTTTTGGCCGACTCCAGCTCTTCCAGCTTCAGTTCCAGTTGTTCGATCTGCCGCTCCAGCTTCTCCGACTTGCGCCCGAACTGCATGCGCCGCAGCTTGGCGATGAGCAGCTTCAGATGCTCGATCTCGCTCTCGCGAGAGAGCAGGCGCTGCTGGGTGGCGACTAACTCGTCATGCTTCGACCGAACCAGCGCTTTCAAGCCAGCGGCATCGAAAAGATCTAGATCAGGAAGGGTCGCGAACGAGGCAGCCACAAGCGCAGTATGCCATCAATGCGCAATCGCGAATAGAGTCGAGTGCATAAAAATCTGTGCAAATGAAGGAAGGGAACTCAGATCGCCAACTGCGGCTCCGCCGTGCGCACCGGCCGCCGCCAATCGATGCCTTCCAGCAGCATCGAGAGCTGGGCTCGGGTCAGCGCCACCGCGCCCTCGGTGGCTTGCGGCCACACGAAGCGACCACGTTCTAGGCGCTTGGCGAACAGACAAAGCCCATCGCCGTCCCACCATAAAACCTTGATCAGATCGCCGCGGCGACCGCGAAACACAAACACATGACCGGAGAACGGGCTCTGCTCCAGTTTCGTCTGCACCAGCGCACTCAGCCCATCGAAGCCGCGCCGCAGGTCCGTCACTCCCGCTGCAATCCAGATGTGGGTCTTCGGCGGCAGCGTGATCATCGTGGCAGCGATTCCAGAACTAGGCGCAGCAGCGCGGCATCGGCGCCACTCTCAATGCGGAGATGGATCTTAGGGAACTCAAGATAGATGCTGCCCGTGGAAGTAGGCGGCATCAGTGCCGAAGGCGGCGAGGTCAGCTTCGTCACCGGGTCGACTACAGCCGTTGCTGCCGGCTCGCTCACACTGACCGGCAGCAGACGCATACCGCCGGCCTTGTTCTCTCCCAACCGGCCCTGGCGATAGAGCTTCCGCCAGTAATGCACCATGTTGGCATTCACCCCATGCTCCCGTGCCACCCGAGCGATCGAGGCTCCGGGCTGTATCGCCAGCTCGACAATCCTGCGCTTCTCGGCAATGCTTCGCCGCTGCCGCTTGGGTTGTTCGATCTTTACGACTGCTGAACTATCCATCACCACCTCCAGCATGACTACGCTTCGGGTGATGATCGCGCTGTCTTAGCTGGGAATCCAGACGGTGGGAACCGGACGCTTACCTCAGAACGGAGGCATGGAAAGCTTCAACGGTAAGCTGCGCGACGAGTGCCTGAACGTGAGCTGGTTCTGGAACCTGTTCGACGCGCGGCGGAAGATATCGGCGTGGAAAACGGAATATAACTCCCGCCGCCCGCATAGCTCGCTGGGGTATCTCACCCCCGATGAGTTTGCGCAGCGGTGGCAGCAACAGGGCTATGGAAAAGACGCGGGCTGCGCCCGCTTGGAAAACGCCGTTGGCGTTTCCCACTTTCCCACCGCCCCGACGGCGACTATGAATCTCGTATAGTCAATTGGACGAAGAACGGGGTCAGGTCATGCGGCCTGCCGAGTTTCACAGTTGAGACCTGGAGTACAGTCGTTATGTTTTGCAACCGTCATCCCGAGGAGGCGGGTCATCCTCCTAGCTCATTTTTCCAGGAATCGATGCCGTTCGACAGGAGAGCATCAAAAGACTCGTATAAAGAATCCCCGGAAGCCGACACCCTTGGACATCAAGCAGGCGGCTTCGATCCAAAGACCACCAAGCTACATCCAGGAACGTAAAAAGGCAGATGTTCTTCCATCTCTGCCAAAGCGCAAAAGGTTCGAATGAGTCTCCGAGATGGCTTGGTGGTATCAAGGAGCGTACTCGGAATCAGATTTGTCAACGAGTGAATCGACTTGAACGCATCGCACGTTAAGCCACTCTTTTCAATTTCGCCGCATAGCGTCGATTTCACAAACAGCCTCAGGTCCATGTATACCGGGTCCCCTTGTTCCCCGAACGGATACTGAACTGTAATATGTGAATTGAATCCTGAAAGGAGGTTGTGCAACGCCTCACCAACGCTTGCTTCGTAATCCAAGCTGCCTCTTAACAGGATGGAGTCAACACACGGCCATATCAAATCGAGGTTGTATTTGGCTTCTACTTCCATCACGTATGTGCCACCTGGCAGCAGCAGGCGATGAATCTCTCTCAACACCGCCGCGTAATCGCCGATAAAGCTCAATGTACTTCCGCAGCAATTAATGTGATCGAAGGTGGCATCAGGAATGTCGAGATGTGTAGCATCCCCCCATCTAAAGTCGGGCCTAACTAAGTCGATGCCTGAAAACTGCGGCTGGAGAATCTTTCCTATTTTCTCGTTGTATTGAGTTACGAAAGAAAAGTAAGAAGGAAACAGTAAACATGGGAAGCGATTTCGGAAAGTTGTCGCCTTCTCACGCGCGACCTCAAGCAGTTCACGAGAAATGTCGACTCCAGTTACTTCAGCGCCAGTTAATGCATATAAGAAGGATTGGAATCCGGTGCCGCATCCAATATCGAGAACGCGCTTTCTTGTTTTGTTGCTCCACCGCGACAGAACATGCTTTGCGATCAGAAAATGTAAGCGGGAAAACAGCCATGAATACCATAGATCGCGGATTTGATCATAATCCGCGGCCATTTGGTCAAATAGATAGCTCACCCGTGCGGGCGTATCTAGAGAATGAGAGTAGTCGGCCATCGGCTTAGAATAGACGCGCCTAACGCTTGCTTGCTATCAAGTGGTTTGTGATGAAGTCCCAAATCCCAGTGAGTGCAGCGAGTAACGCGAGGATTGAACCAAGATAACCAATGATTCGAATTTTCTCTTGGCTAATCCGGATCAGTATACCGCCGTATTCCACGTCACGACTGAACACTTTCGAGTTAATCTCCAAGCTGCGTAGTTTGATGCGGCGTCTTAATTCGCTAGAGACCACTTCTCTTGCCTGTCGCGCTCCGTCAACGATTGCTGTCAGGCCATGCAGGAGGCCCAATAATCCAAGTAATGCCGACGCGGTGTCCTCTGCGTCCTCCCAATGACCGTCAATCGGATCCTGCTTCTTTTGGAACCAACTTATTGTTTTGTCTGCCAATCCGAGATCTTGAAAGGGAAAGATTTTTAATTCTGTCAGAATCCATAATATTTGACCGTTTGACCATGCCTCTCCGGTCCAGAGGGTGGATGGCGACGAATTAGACAGAGCACTCAACAAGAAACTCTTTGCATTCTGCACGCCTTCGCTCAGACTGTCAGAAAGGTCAATATCCACCTTCGCAAGAGAGAGGCAAATCTCGATGAAATAAGCCGTGAACTGTGGCGCGATGATCCGACCCTCGGGATCTTGGAGGCTCGATAGCCAATGAATTGCAGCAAGAACATCTACCCCAGGCAGCATCTTCCCACTCTTAAGGATTGCGAGAAGCGCCCAAGATGTTTCCCACGGGTCGTCGTGCCAATTTCCCCGCCCATTGACAGAGTACTTGCTTGCCATCCATTTGAGTCCACTGTCCAACTGGGGATCATTGGTATGCGCACCCAATGCCTTAAGGGCAATGAGAGCCATTGCCGTGTCCCATATTTCCTCTCCCCACGAACCCTGCGCCGCGCCCTCTTTCAGTTGCTGCTCCTCCAGCCATCCGCGAATGCTGTGGCACCATTCGGTGGTTCCAGAAGGAAGGTAGTCGATGCACATGCCTGCTAATGCTGTACTTCGAACTTCGCTCCAATGGCCCTCTTTGCGCCCAGTCGCAAAAAGAAAACCATAAGCGCGATCCAGTGTGTCGTAGATTCTATCAATCCGACGCGAGACTGCTTCTTCGGAAACTGCGATTTCCTGGAGATTCGCAGATGGCATTGGCTTCTCCTGCAGAGCGGGATGAGACAATTCTCTTGTATGGCTAACCCTCTGTCAAGCCGTGACTTAGCGAGACGAACTCGACCTAATGAGCCTCGTTGTCAACCCTCCGGAGAACTGCCCGCGCGCATCTCTCTCTCATGATCAAAAGCGGTAACCGTCAAACAATGTCGACAGAAACTCGATACCGTAGTATTTCACAGATGCAGTAGTGACCTCCACGGCCTTTAACCAGGCGCTTCCACACTTTTCCCCATGCTTGCAAGGCACTCACTGTGCGCCTATTACACCCTTCGGCAGGTGTCGCAAAATCCTGCGATTGGCTCATGAAAGTGGCAGAACCGACTCACCGTTCGCTTTCAGGAACCACTTTCGGGGACGTCTGCACCAGTGCCGCTCATCCTGGCGTACTGTCCCTCCATTGACCTGCTCCCCTAAATCCGCACACAACCGAGTATGATTTCGGATTCCGTTGATCGGTCCCCTTTTTCTGTCACAGTTCAAGAGTTAGTCTCCGGCAGTTGTTGAGCCAGACAGATCGCGGCTAGCCGCGATCTGTCTGGCAAATTCGTGTGGCGTCCGCT
>Ga0070737_10006036_pt1 | contig 11274 bp, 10 predicted proteins | sample Coa_R1_10_FD_66438 | JGI IMG/M metagenome (GOLD analysis project Ga0070737, IMG submission 66438) | Surface soil microbial communities from Centralia Pennsylvania, which are recovering from an underground coalmine fire - Coalmine... | ecosystem: Environmental > Terrestrial > Soil > Unclassified...
AACCAGCGGATTGTCAATGAGATGTTGATGCCCCGCACCAAGTTGTCCATACGACCGGAGACTTGCCCGCACTTTGGTAACCACGCACGCATTCCGGCACCGGCGCTTTTCGTTTTTCCCCAGCAACTGCCTCCAGGCAGTCCTCAACTTACTTCCAACTGCCGATTGGGACCCTCTGATGGGTTTTAAAATGCAGGCTCCAAACTACCTCTCACTCGCAATCCTCGTCTAAGTCAATTCCCGGCTTGATATTTCATGCTCCGCCTTTACTTATTCCACTCATTCCGAAGGAGAAACTCCGGATGAAACTGGGTTTTAGCAGAGCGATTCTCACGCTCTTTCTGATCCCGGCCGCGCTGGCTGCTCAGAACGCCATCCTTACAGGCACGGTCACAGACGCATCCGGCAAACCCTCGGCCGGCGCCGTCGTCTCCGCAGAAGGGCCGGCCGGCAACCAGGCTGCCAGTGCGCAAACCGGGGCGGATGGCGCGTACACCCTCACCCTGCCGCCCGGAACCTACACTCTCTCCGTTTCCACACCCGCGGGAAGCGCACAATCCAGCGTCACACTCGCCGCCGGCGACCATCTCCTGCGCAATCTCACACTCACCCGGCAGCCGGTGGCCGGCGCCGCCGCAGCGCAGCCGAAATCAAATCAGGAGCCATCCCTCTCCGACCTCGGCTTTTCCCCGCAGCAGATGCAGGCCAATCCACAGCTTCAGGCCCGGCTCGACAAGCGCACCGAGATGCTCAAAATCCACCAGCGCCTCGGCCTCATCACCGCGGCGCCCATGGCTGCCGCTCTCATCACCGGTCCCATGGCCAAGGCCAAGGGCCGCAATGGCCAGACCATTACCGAACCGACGCAGGCCAATCTCGACTTCCACGCCGCCCTCGGCGGCACAACCGCCGCACTCTACTTCAGCACCGCCTATTTTGCCGTCTTCGCCCCGAAAATTCCCGACAACCCAAAGAAGGGCGCCATCCGCATGCATGAAGCGCTTGCCTTGATCCATGGTCCCGGCATGATCGTAACCCCCATCCTCGGCGCCATGGCATTCAAGCAGGAGCAGGATGGCGAGCGCGTTCACGGCGCGGCCTCGTACCATGGCGCCGCAGCCACCGTAACCGCTATCGCTTACGGAGCCTCGATCGTGGCCGTTTCCTGGCCCATTCACGTTAAATTCTGGGAGAAGAAATGACCTTCAAAACCCGCCCGGCTCCGGCCGCCTTTGCGCTCGCGTTTTTTGCCGCGCTGTCCGTCATGGCTCAGGATCAACCGGATCAGCAATGGCTCCTGACCGCGTCCACCCTCACCTACCATATGTCTCACCCCATGCACGAGGTCGATGGCGTCAGTCATGCAGCCCGCGGCAAGGGACTCTGCCACGCCGGTTCCTGCGAATTTCTCATCGCCGTCCCCGTCAAATCCTTCGACTCCGGCGATACCAACCGCGACCTGCACATGATCGAAGCTACGCGCGGAGCCGAGTTCCCCATGATCGTCGTGCGCACGCGCTTGCCCGAATCTCAGATGGACGCGCCGTGGATCCATCTCGATCTTGAAGTTCAGTTCGCCGGCCAGACGGCGCATTACTCCAGCGTCCCGTTCCAGCGCACACAGCAGGGCGCCGAGGTTCGCATCACTGGCGCCATTCCCCTCACCTGTTCGGATTTCAAAATCACCCGCCCCTCATTCCTCACCGTCCCCATCAAAAATGAGATTCCCGTTAAGGTCGACATGACGTGGCGCAAACAATCCGCCGGCGCTCAGGCCCCGTAAGGGCAAAGAAAGGCGAGACGCCCGGGCAAAACCTGAATATCTCACTGTTCGCAGGAAAGTTCGCGCCGGCCGGGCGCCGGAACCCAGACCGGCTGCCACGCTGGCCGTAGCTCCGGCAAACACGTAAAATGAAGAGAGGCGGCTTCCGCCGTTATCTTCGCTGTTTCAAGAGGACTGCATGTACCCGGAAATTATGGTTGCTCCGATGCGCGAGGAGCTTGTGCGCGCCGGCATTCAGGAAACGCGGACGGCCGAGGAGGTAGACGCGGCGCTGTCGCAGCCGGGCACGACGCTGGTGGTGGTCAACTCCATCTGCGGGTGCGCGGCAGGCAAGGCGCGGCCTGGCATTCGGCTGGCGCTGGCCAACTCCGCCAACCAGCCGGACCGTAAGATCACGGTCTTCGCAGGTCAGGACCGCGAGGCGACCGAGCGCGTGCGCAGCTACTTTGAAGGCAATCCGCCGAGCTCGCCGGCAGTGGCAATTCTGCGCGACGGCAAGCTGGTGTACCTGATGCAGCGCTACGTGATCGAGCAATCCACGGCGCAGGAGATTGCCGGCGAACTGATCCGCGCGTTCGACGAGTTCTGCGCAAAAACGACGGCGGCGTAGCTCCGCCCGCGCTTTCATGCGCAGGGCTGCGGCTTTACGACGAGGCTGATTTCGCGCGGCTGATTCCGCCACAGGAGCGGCACGTAATACTCTTCGAGATACCAGGACAGGACGAAGAGAACGGCCACGCCGGCGATCGTCCAGAAAAAGATGCGCACCGGCAGGGTCCGCATGAGCGGCTCGCCCGGGTCATGGCCTCGTGCGGGCCGATAGAAGAGCAGCCCGCTGGCAAAGCAGACGCATCCGGCCAGCGCGATTCTCGTCAGCAGCAGGCTCAGGCGCTCTTGCCAATGCGCGCCGGGGACAAAAAATGCGCCGCCGACCACAGGATAGAGCGAAAGAATGCTCAGCAGGAACGAAAGCGCTTTGCCGATCTCGAGCAGCATACGCCGCCTCCGGCCTGGCGTAGAGGATTCGACGGGACTATTGTAGGCCCGCTCTTCGGCTAGAGGTCGCGCCAGTTGGGTCCGAAGCCAAGGTCGGCCACCAGCGGCACGTTCAGCCGGATGACGCCTTCCATCTCCGCCTTCACCAGCGCCCGGACCTCTTCGCTCTCCTCGAGCGGAACTTCGAACAGCAGCTCGTCGTGCACCTGCAGAACCATGCGGGTTTTCAGCTTGCGCTCGGCCAGCTTGCGGTCGAGGGCGATCATGGCCAGCTTGATGAGGTCGGCGGCGGTGCCCTGCAGCGGAGTATTGATGGCGGTGCGCTCGGCAAAGCCGCGCTGGTTGGGATTGCGGCTGGCGATGTCCGGAATGGGGCGCAGGCGGCCGAAGAGCGTGCGCACATAGCCGTCCTTGCGCGTCTCGGCAAGAGTGCGCTCGATGAACTCCTTTACTCCCTGATAACGCGCAAAGTAGCGATCGATGTAGGCCCTGGCTTCGGCCTGCGGAATGCCAAGCTGCGCGGCCAGTCCGAAGGCAGAGATGCCGTAGACAATGCCGAAGTTGACAGCCTTGGCGCGATTGCGCGTCTCCTTGTCCATCTTGTCGATGGGCACGCCGAAGACTTCGCTGGCGGTGAGCGTGTGGATGTCGATTTCTTCCGCGTAGGCGCGCATCAGCAGGGGATCGCCGGAAAAATGCGCGAGCAGGCGCAGCTCGATCTGCGAGTAGTCGGCCGAGAGAAGCTGCGTGCCGGGCGCGGCGATGAAGGCCGCGCGGATTTCGCGGCCCAGCTCGGTGCGGATGGGAATATTCTGCAGATTGGGATTGACGGAAGAGAGCCGGCCTGTGGCCGTTGCCGCGGCCTGGAATGTTGTGTGCACGCGCGAGTCGGCATCGGCCAGCAGCGGAAGCGCGTCGATGTAGTTTGACTTGAGCTTGACCAGATGCCGGTATTCGAGAACCAGGCGCGGCACTTCGTGCTTTTCGGCCAGCTGCTCAAGCACATCCTGCGCGGTGGAAACCGCTTTGCCCTTGCCGCGGGCAGCGGGGGGCTGCAGGCCGAGATCCGTGAAGAGAACGGCGCCGAGCTGCTTGGGCGAGTTGATATTGAAGCGCCGGCCGGCGAGTTCGTAGATGCGCTCGCCTATGCGGTTGATCTCGCCGCTGAACCGTTCTGAAAGCCTGCTCAACGCAGTGGTGTCTATACGGACTCCGGCGCGCTCCATGCGATAGAGAACCGGCGCAAGCGGCAGATCGATTTCGCGGTAGACGCGCTCAACGCCGGAGCGTTCGGCCTCGGCGCGCAGGATGGGCGCAAGCGCATGGATGACGGCGGCTCCGGCGGCGACTGAAGCCGGCGGCGGATGGCCCTGGCGCGCGGCGATGTCGCCAAGCGCCTGCGTAGCGTGGGTGGGGTTAAGCGCGTAAGAGAGCAGCATCAGATCATCGACGACGCCGCTCAGATTGACGTCGAGGCCTGAAAGCACATGCAGGGCCAGCTTCCAGTCGTGGGTGCGTTTGGGGATCTTTGCATCCTCGAGGAGAGCGCGCAACTCCGGCGTAAGCGGCAGGAGCAATGCGCGGCCGTCCTCTGCGGCGACACCTACGCTCGATTGGGTCCTGCGTTCGGCCTCTTCGATAGCATCGAGCAGCGAGGCCCCGGCGGGCTGCTCGTCTTCGGCTTCCTCGGCGGTCGGCTCCGAGGCATCGAGCGCAAAGGAGAAGCCTGTGGCGCGGGCTGCGCGATAGAACTCGGCAAGCTGCGTTTCCCCGGGGTTCTCGATGATCTCAACGGGGGAGAGTTTTTGCGAGGGCTCAAGCTCTTTGAGGAGCGACGTGAATTCGAGTTCGGTGAAAAGCTCGCGGCTGGCTTCGACATCGGGCGGACGGGTTTCGAGCAACGCGAGGTTCAGCTCGACCGGCACGTTGCAGTCGATGGTGACCAGTTCTTTCGACAGCAGCACGGCGTCGCGATTCCGCTCGAGCGATTCGCGATAGCTTTTGCGCCTGATCTCGGCCGCGCGCTGGAGGACGGCGTCGAGGCTGCCGAACTCAAGGATCAGTTCGACGCTGCCCTTGTCGCCGATGCCGGGAGCGCCGGGAATATTGTCGATAGCGTCTCCGCGCAGCGCCATCACATCGATGACTTTCTCGGGGGGGACGCCAAGCGTCTCCTCGACCTTCGCAGGATCGAGGATCAGGTTGTCCTTCTGGGGGTTGAGTATTTTCACGCGCGGCGTGACGAGCTGCATCATGTCCTTGTCGCCGGAGACGATGAAGACTTCATGCCCGCGCTCGGCGGCCTGGCGGGCGAGCGTGCCGATGACATCGTCCGCTTCGAAGCCTTCGGCTTCGAGGATAGGGATGTGCTGCGCCTCGAGCGAACGGCGAATATAGGGAATTTGCCGGCGGAGGTCCTCGGGCATGGCTTCACGCTTTGCCTTGTAACCCTCGTATCCAACCTCCTCGTAGCATTGCGTCTTCGGATTCCACTTCCTGAGCGACTCGATGGCCCTGGCCCGCTCGTCGCGAAATACTGCGCCGCTGGGATCGAAGACTGCGGCAAAGTACTTCGGCTCGAAGTCCTGGCGCAGCTTGCGGATCATGTTGACGAAGACGTAAGTAGCCGCGGTAGGCAGGCCCGAGCGCGTGGACATGGGCCGCGAGCGCTGCATCGCGTGGTACGCGCGGAAGATGAACGACATTGCATCGAGCAGGAAGACGGGCGGCTTGGCTTGGTCGGGCACGGTAGTGAGTTTAGCAGGGGCCAGCTTCCGGTTACTCGATGAACATACAATCGCCGTAGCTGAAAAAGCGGTAGCGCGACCGGACAGCGTGGCGATAAGCGGCAAGCACGCGCTCGACCCCTGTTTGCTGCGCGCCGGCAAAGGCGCTGACAAGCATCAGCAGGCTTGATTGCGGCAGATGGAAATTGGTGAGCAGCGCACGAACGAGACGGAATTCGAAGCCGGGCGAGATGAAGAGTTCGGTTTCGCCGGAATGCGGCTCAACAGGACCATCCGGAAATCGGCGCGCGATCGACTCGAGGGTGCGGACCGAGGTTGTTCCCACGGCGACGATGCGGCGGGCACTGCGCGCGGCGGCGTTGAGTGCGGCGGCGGCTTCGGCCGAGAGCGAATAGCGCTCGCGATGAAGCCTTACTTCTTCTACGCGCTCGACGCGCAGCGGAGCAAAGGTGCCGAGGCCGACATGGAGCGTGATGTACGCAATCTCCACGCCGCGATCTGCAATCTCTCTGAGCGTCTGCGGCGTAAAATGCAGCCCGGCGGTGGGCGCGGCCACCGATCCGCGCTCGCGGGCAAAGACCGTTTGATAGCGTTCGCGATCGGCGGTCTCGTCGGGGCGATGGATATAGGGCGGCAGCGGAATGTGTCCGATGCGGTCGAGAATGGCGAAGAAATCCCCGACAGGCGCAAATTGAATGAGGCGCTCGCCGTAGCCACCGCGATCGAGCACCTCGGCTTCGAGAACAACCTCGCCGTCCGGAGCAGAAAAAACCAGCCGCTCCCCGATGGCGATCTTGCGGCCAGGCCGCACGAGCGCGCGCCATTTATTTTCGCCCGCGGGCTCGGTCAGCATAACTTCGATGCGGCCGGTTGGCTTTTCCTTTTCCCTGCGCAGGGTGCGGCGCGCGAAGAGCCGTGCGGGAATGACGCGGCTGTCATTGAGCACCAGCAGATCGCCCGGCTGCAACAACGAGGGAAACTCCGAAAACGCGCTGTCGCGAAATGCGCCTGTGACGCGATTCATGACCAGCATGCGGCTCTGGCCTCGCTCGGCCGGCGGCTGCTGCGCTATCAGCTCCTCGGGCAAGTCGAAATCGAAGTCCGCAATACGCAGGCCCGGGGCCGCTTCGCTCATTGCTCCGCCCTCCCCAGGTATGCGAGCGCATTCAGGCGGGCGCGCTCGAGCGTATCGTCGAGTTCCTGCCTCTTGCGCTCGAAATCCTGCTGCGTCATATCGGCCGGAATGCGCATTGGACGCGCCCAGCTCACTACGATCCGGGTAAATGGCTTTGGCACCAGGAAGCGGTCCCAGGAGCGCATGACCCATGCGCGCGCCGGCTCCAGATGAAAGGAACCGATGGGCGCGCCGGTGAGCTGCGCGAGTTTGATGGGGCCCATCTTGGAGCGGTAGATGGGGCCGCGCGGACCGTCGGCGGTGAAGATGGCGGGGCTGCCGGACTCAATTGCCTGCATGAGGCCGAGCAGCCCTTCGCGCGAACCGCGGGAGCTGGAGCCGCGCACGGCCCGGAAACCGAAGCGCCGCAGAATGCGGGTGATCAGCTCGCCATCGAAGCTGCGACTGATAAGAATCGTGGCGCGGGTGCGGCGAAAATAGACGGTGCACGGCAGCACGCACTGATGCCAGAAGCAGTAGATCTCGGCCCCTGCGCCTTGACCGAAGGGCAACGCAACTGCGCCTTCTTCGGCGATGGCCTCAAAACGCCAGGTCCGGCCCAGGACTGAAAGCAGCGCCGAGACGATCGGCGGGGCTATCGCCAGAATTACCCGCCGCAGGAACGAGAACCGCAGGCGACCATCTCCCGACGCAGAAGTTTGCGGCGTAATGCTGGCTTGGTCCGCGGCGGTCACTGCGTTTATTTTAGCGAAGCTGGCGATCTTCGCAGGGCGAGCGCCGCCAGGGCCATCGCGCTTCGTTTTTGGCTCGCTGCGCCGCCTTCCTGGCTTCTTCCGCTCAGCTATAGCGCAGCCAGCGCACCAGCTCAGGCAGCGTGGCGCGCTTGCCGTACATAAGGATGCCCACGCGATAAAGCCGGGCGGAGAACCAGAGCACGGCCCAGATGCTCAGGATCAGCAGCGCGATGGAAGCGGCAATCTGCCACATGGGCGGCGTCTGCAGGCCGATGCGCGGGACCATGATGAAAGCAGAGGTGAACGGAAACAGCGAAGCACCTGCCGCCCAGGGCGAGTTGGGATTATTCAGCACGACCGGAATAATGCCGAAGCTGAACCAGGTGGGCAGCACCGCGAGCGGGGCATACATCTGAAACTCCTGCACCGTCTCGCAGGTGGCGGCGAGGCCGGAAAAGAGCGAACTATACAAGAGGAAGCCCAGCACGAAATAAACCGGAAAGAGCGCGCCCTCCGCCCAGGAGAAACTCACCGCGACATTGCCGCGCATCAGGATTGCGGTAAGCGCCGAACCGCTCATCAGCCCTGCAACAACAGCCCAGATGGCGATCTGCGTGAGCCCTACGCCGCCGATGCCGATGAGCTTACCGGCAAGCAGGTCGCCGGGGCGCACGACCGAGAGCATGACCTCGAATATGCGCGAGCTTTTTTCCTCGATAATGGAACGGGCCATATCCATGCCGTAAAGCAGAATCGGCATGGTGAGCAGGAAGATCTCCAGCATGATCTTGGCCAGCATCGCCCTTTCGCTGCTTTTGCCGGCCTGACCCGACGGGTTCAGCCGAAGGGTTTGCACGGGAACGTTTTTCAGCAGCGCGTCGATGCGCGCTCCGGTTATGCCGGACTGGGCCAGCCGCTGCCGGAGCAGCACATCGTTCAGTGCGGACTCAAGCCTTGCCGCGGTCGCCGGGTCGCCGGCCGAGCCGGAAACATAAGTTGCGCTTGGTGCGTCGTCTGCCGGCATTTCAATCCAGAGATAGCCGTCGATGGCTTTGCTGCGCACCTGCTCTGAAAGAGCAGTCCTCTCCTGCGCGGTTGCCGGCGCGTCGAGGTCCACGGTAAGCCTGGCATCCCTGTTCTCGATCAGTTGATCGCGCACCGCCGCGACCAGCGCCGGACTGGGACCGGCGATCACGATGTGCCTGCCCACGCCCGCAAAGCGGGTGGTAAAAAAGCTGCCGCCCAGCATCAGGATCATCAGCAAAGGCACCAGCACAGTGGAAAACCGGAAGGCTCGGCCGCGAATTTTCTCGAGATATTCGCGCCGGGCGATGAGCAGGATATTGCGCGGCAGCTTAAGCATCGGCTTTGCCTCCCACGGTGCGGATAAATATTTCTTCAAGCGAAGGCTCAACCAGCTCGAAGCGGTAGATTGTGGCGCGGGACGAGGCCTCGCGCAGGAGCTTCTGCGCGTCGCCATGCGGCTTGAGCAGGATCTCGGCATGGCCTGAGAAATTCTTTGCTTCGGCGATTTCTTCGCTTGCCAGAAAACCGGCATCGCCCTCGAACTCGACGTTAACGCGATTGCGCTCGTAGCGGCTCTTGATCTCACGCATTGTTCCGGTAAGAACAGCCTCGCCATTATTGACGAGGCAGATGGAGTCGCAGAGCTTCTCCACCTGGTCCATGCGGTGAGTGGAAAAGAGGATGGCCCGGCCCTGAGCTTTCAGTTCAAGAAGCGAGCGCTCAAGCAGGCCCGCGTTGACGGGGTCGAGGCCGCTGAAGGGCTCATCCATCACGATCAAACCGGGATCATGGAGGATCGAGCCGATGAACTGAATCTTCTGCTGCATGCCCTTGGAAAGCTCTTCGGTTCTCTTCTCAAGCGCGGCGGCGATGTCCAGTCTTTCGGCCCAATCTGTGGCGCGGCGGCGAGCCAGCTCCGCCGTGAGTCCGTGCAACTGGCCGAAGAAGATAAGCTGGTCGAGCACCTTCATCTTCTTGTAGAGGCCGCGCTCCTCGGGCAGGTAGCCGACGTGGTCGAGGCTCCGGCGATCAAAGGGTTTTTCAAAGAGCCGCACCTGGCCGGAGTCGGGCATGGTGATGCCCATCATCATGCGGATCGAGCTGGTTTTGCCTGCGCCGTTTGGGCCGAGCAGGCCGAACATCTGGCCGGCATCGATGGACAGGCTCAATTGATGAACGGCGACCTTATTCTCATAGGCTTTGGTGACTCCTACGAGTTCGACTACTGGCATGGACTCTCCCGCCGCTCGACTGGCCCTGGGTGCAACAGGGACCGTCTGGAGTGAAGTTTAACAAAGGCCGACTAGACCAGTTTCATGTTCTCCGGGTCCCATTCGACCACTGCGCCGCGTTTCATGCTCAGGTTACTGAGCAGCGCGGCTCCGGCGGCGCGATAGCCGAAGACGGCGTCTTCCACAACCGGTTTGCGCGAACGCACCGCCGCGAAGAAATTGCGCAGGTGGTCGTAACTGTCGTTGTAGCCCTCGGGCGCGATATAGCGTTCGAAGCCGGCCGCGGGCGCGCCCATGGGATGCCGCAGGGGATATCTGGCCCGGTATTCGGCCAGAAATTTCTGCTGTGTCGCTTCAGTGAAAGTATCGATGGTGTAACCCGGTTCCTTTTCGCGCGGAACACGGCTCAGGCTCACGGAGTTGCCGGCGATTTCCATGGTCCCTTCCGAACCGGTGAAGACGAGGCCCTCGCTCTCTTCGCCGCCATCGACGAAGTTCACGCGCAGACTCAGATTGAAACCTTCGGGATAATCAAAGAGGCCAAGCATAACGTCGGCGGCATCGCGGCCATCCTTCCAGTAGCGCAGGCCGCCGGTGGCCATGCCGCGCGTCGGGCCTCTGGAGCCGGTAACGAAGTGCGTTCCGCTGAAGAGGTGAACGAACAGGTCGCCGGCCACGCCGCTGCCGTAGGCGCTCCACTTGCGCCATTGAAAGAAATGCCCGGCGTTGAAAGGAATCTTAGGCGCTGTTCCAAGAAAGCGCGGCCAGTCGCAGGTCGCTGGCGAGGCGTCGGGAGGAATGGTGTAGTTCCATGCGCCGATGGAGGAGTTGCGGTCCCAGTGCGCGGTAACCATATTGAGCTGGCCGATAGCGCCCGAGGCAAGCAGCTCCTTGGCCTTGGCATAGAGGATCGAGCTGACGCGCTGGCTGCCGATCTGCAGAATGCGGCCGGTGGAGCGCGAGGTCTCGATCATCTCCGGGCCGTCGGCGTAAACATGGATCATCGGCTTCTCGCAGTAGACATCTTTGCCGGCCTTCATCGCGTCGACGGCGGCCTGCTTGTGCCAGTGATCGGGCGTGGCGATGATGACGGCGTCGATATCCCTGCGGGCCAGGATTTCGCCGTAGTCGCGCGTTGTAAAGAGATCAGCGCCCCAGAGTTCTTTCGTGCGTTCGAGGCGACCGTCGTAACAGTCGGCTACGGCGACCAGCTTTACGCCGGGCACCTGAAGAGCGATCCTGGTGTCGTGCTGGCCCTGGCCGCCGGCGCCAATAAGCGCAATCTGAATGTGATCGTTGGCGGCAATCGGGGCGTCCGGCTCCTGCCCGCCGGCAGCGAGGGCATGAATACCGCCGCCAAGCAGCGCGCCCGCAGATGCCGCCCCGGTGACTTTGAAAAAGCTTCTGCGATTCAGTTCGTGCATTGGATAGTCCTCCCGGCCTGCGGCTTTGCCGCCGCATACCACCATACACGCAGCGGCGGGCGGCAACGCCCGTCATTGGCGCGCCGGGAAGGCGGCGCCTGCGGCAAGGCTTGTTTCATCGGATTTTTCGCAGTCTATAAAGTCCGCGCCCTGCGGCGCGTTGTCGCGCGGCGCGGGCGCCATTTAGCATCCATCTG
>Ga0070737_10006037_pt1 | contig 11272 bp, 9 predicted proteins | sample Coa_R1_10_FD_66438 | JGI IMG/M metagenome (GOLD analysis project Ga0070737, IMG submission 66438) | Surface soil microbial communities from Centralia Pennsylvania, which are recovering from an underground coalmine fire - Coalmine... | ecosystem: Environmental > Terrestrial > Soil > Unclassified ...
GAACAGATTGCCATCTGCGCGCACATGGCTGAGCGGGATGGGCACGCCGTTGGCGTCGCGTACCGCTGCAAGCTCGACTTCAACCTTGTTGGTGGGGTTTGAGTAGGTCGCCAGCCAGGCGTTGGCAATGGCGGTCGCCTGCGTGGCCGTCAGCGGCAGCCGTCCCAAGTTGCGGCGTAGCTTGCGCCTGCGAAAAGGCGCGTTTCCCTGTGAGCCGTCGCCGTTCAGGCGTGGATCGCTGACCGTCAGGGCGCCCGGCCCCGCAACAGGATCGACATACGCTACCTGCACAACGTTATACGCGCGCTGAGCGGAGGGCATCACCCGCCAGCTCAGAATGTCTTCGCTGTGCGCCATGTATACTGTGGTAGTGATGTCGCGCTGATGCGCCAGCAGCCGCCAGGTTGGGAAGCCTGCCGTATCTACATGGGTAGGATGATCGTAGACCGTCCAAACGTAATCGCCGAGCGCGCCCATCAGATCGTGCAGGATTTCTTCGAGGTTATAGCCGTCGTAGACGGGCGTAAAGGTGTTGGTGGGCGCGTTGGGCAGCACACCCGACATATCCTGATCTATGGGCAAATAGGCCGCGCGTTTGGCGAACTCGGCGGCAATGATCGCCTGGGCGGTGGTCGCGCTATTGTAGGATGCGTCATCGGGGTCGTCGCGCAGGGCCACGCCGCCACCCAATGCCGAGAGCGCCACATATTCGCCCGCTGCGCCATCCAGCGCAAGGGCAGGATCAGACCATTCGCCGCTGAATGCTGTGAATGAGCCGTCGCGCAGGCAAACGCGCGCGAAGAGCGCAAGCTCCGGGCGAGGCAGCCGCGCATTGGGCAGCTTGAGCACACACGCCAGGTCGCCAAAGCCGCCTGGCGCGACGGTGGTAAACTCCAGCGCCTCAATCTGTTCGCCATATTCGCCGACTATCGTCGGCTCGGCTGTCGCGGGGATGGGATACGCCCACAGCGAGAGCGCGCTTCGCAGCATAGTATGTCTCCTTACCTACCCCCAACCCCTTCCCCACACGGGAAGGGGCTTTATGTGATGTTTATAAGCCAGCGGGACGCGCCAATCCGCCGGGGCGTCGCCATGCCTGGTTTGCCTGCCGATCCTGTTCGCGCTGCCAGGCGGTGAGCGTCGCGCGCAATGTCCCGCGCTCCGAGCCGGTCAGTTCGAGCAAGATGTTGGGCAGCCCACCAGTTTGCGCGGTGAGTTCCAGGGTCTCGGCGGCGCCCATGGAGGTGTGTGGCCCAGTCTGGGGCAGTTTGCCTTCGCCGCCAAATGTCTGTCCAACGTGCGCTTGGGTCGTCTCTGGCACATTCGGCGTCCGTTGTTTGCGGCCACGTCCCTTTGCATGTCGTGTACGCTTATGATGCGTCGTCTTCTTATGGCGTTTGCGTGGATGGCCGCCGCCTCCGTTTGATCCTGATCCGCCGGAGCCACCCCCGCCAGGGTTATACAATGCCATCGTTCTGCCTCCTTTTTCCTACCTCGGATAGAGATAGAGCGGGGAATACACGATGTCGGCCACGAAGGGCAGCACGGTTCCCGCCTGGTCGGCCACATAGGCCCCCATCTGGTTGATGCCTCCACTCAGTGTCCCCGCGCCCAGCGGGGCAAGCGTCAGCGTTGGGTCGAGCGACAGGTAGGGGTCGGCCCCGCTATTCACGTTGATCAGGCCCGTCGTCTGCGTTCCTGGCCCGCCTGCCCCGTGCGCGGGCGCCGCCGTGGGGCCGACTTCGAGCGAGTACGTCCAGGCCACGTTTCCTCCGCCGGGGCTGCCCGGCTGGGCGGGGACGCCGGTATTTACCGCCAGGCCATCGAGGTAGACCCAGACCCATTCCGTCACCACCGGCACACTCGCATTGGTGGGGTTGTTGGCCACGCCCAACACCAGCGAGCCATCCACCGGCAAGAGCAACTGCCAGTTGGCTGACGACAACGGCCCATCGGTGTTGTTGTCCGCCCATTGTTGACGCGGCGACAGGTAGTTTTGGGTGGGGTCGGTCAACGCCCCTTGGGCGAAGGCCGGGATGGCTACCTGGCCACCATCCACCACCTGCCAGGCGTTGGAGACCGTGAGGGGCGTGAGGAAGGCGCCGTAGAACTCCGCGAGCTGGTCGGTTTCTGGGTAGACGCCGTACCAGGCGTTGGACTTCGTTTGCATCACCACGCGCTCCGTGATATTGCCGAGGTTGGCAAGGCTCTCCGCCGTCTTGAAGCGTTCCAGGAGGTGGAAGACGCCCAGGCAATCGGCGGGGTGGAAGCTGAAGGCGCGGGGGTTCCAGCCGCCGTTGGCGTCGGCCTGCACGTAGAATCCCCCGTAACTGCCGGTATCGAGGTAGGGCGTCGCCACGGGCGGGCCACGCGAACTGTCGAACCAGCCGACGGAGGCGCCCACCAGTTGAGCCGTCGCGCTGACCTGGCCGCGCCGCCCCACCGCATAGGAGAGCGTGCCCCCATAGGGCCAAGACCCCAGGTACGTGCCCCATAACAACGCCGTGGGGGCTGGCAGATCGCCAAGGATGCCGGAGACCAACAACTGCGCGGGCGATTGGAGAAAGCGGAGCTCGCAGTAGGGCATGCTGCCCGGCCCAGAGGCAGGCGTCATGCCCACACTGGTCACATCCCAACACAGGGTATTGTCGAACCAGACCGTCCCGTTGGCGCTGGCGCCAGACGCGCTGGTATCGGTGATGCGGAGGATGGGCGCCACATAGGACGTAGACGCGCCAGGCACATAGCTGGCGTAGACCAACTGCGTCCAGGTAGGTTGATTGCCTGTGAGCGTTGCGAGCGCGGGACTCACCCGCAGGAAGGCGCCGGTGCTGTCGTACTCGTTGAAGCCGAGGTTGATGACCGCCGCAGCGGAGAGGCCCGACGAGCGCACCCACACCGACGCATTATACACATGCCCCGCCCCCACCGGCACGGCAATGAGCGCGCTGCCCTGTGGGCCGCTGCCCGTCGTCGGGTTCACGTTCAGCCCGTACCATTGGGCTTGCACGAAGCCCGTCGGCGGGAGGTCTATGCGGGCCGCCCCAAACGATTGGGTGGGGCCGCCAGAGAAACAGTTGGCGACGGATTGTTCCCAGCCGCCGGAGCAGACGCTGAAGGACGAGCCGGTGTTGAGCAGGCCGGTGAAGCTCCAGGCGCCGGGGCCGAAGAGGCTGACCGTGTGGACGAGGGGATAGGCGCCGCCGATGTTGACGGTGGCCGCCGCCGTGCTGATCTGTGGCTGGCCGAGCCGGGCGCCGGACGAGCCGTAGGAGGGCTGCTGGAAGGTGGCCACCTGGGCGCCCACGCTACCGGGGCCGGTGTCGGTGAAGACGGTGGCCTGCACACTACAGGGGGCGCCGGAGGGAGCGGTGGGGAACTGGGTGATGCGGATCCAGTACCAGTTTCCACTCGTCAACGTACACCCCACGTTGGCCTGGGTGTGGGCCGTCCCCCCGACCGTATCGATCAGGTCGAGTTGCGTGCCCGTCAACGCCACATAGAAGACCTGGGAAGCGGACTGATAGTGGAGCATAAAGTTCAACTGCCCACTCCCCGGCCACTGGAAGCGACACTGCCAGATGTTGAGCGCGCCCCACGACGGCGAGCCAAAGGCCAGCTGCGTATGAGGCGGAATGGTCAGCACGTTGGCCGAGACAGACGGCGCGCTCCCACTGACGACGGTATAGGCATCCACATTGTTGAAGGGGTCACTAAACGCCAGGACGCCGAGGCCGCTGCCCGCCTGGAAGCCGGGGTTCATCACCAGGTTTTGCAGCGTCACCCTATCGCCGCGCATCCCTGGTCTGCATACACAGACGATCTCAATCGGTTCAAGCTGCAACCGTAACCAATCGCCCTCATCCTCCGGTATGGAGCAGGTGGCCCCCACCACATCGAGATAGACCGGCGAGGAGGCGCTGGGCGGCTGCCACTTCAAGGCGACCGGATACTGGGGTGGGGCTGTGACCCAGGCCAGCAAACTCCTGACAGCAGCCACCAGCGCCGCATAGTTGGCCATGGGCCCCAGTATCACCGAGATGCGGGCCTCGCGGTTCGCGCGGAAGATGCCTCGGCTGGCGCGCTCGCCCTGGGTTCTGACGTTGCCCGTCAAGCCAACCGTGCGAGGTGGCGGCGGTATCTCCAGGCCATCGGGTGACACCAGGACAAAGGTGGCGCCGTCGTTGAGATCGAGCACATTGCCCAAGACGGGATGGGCGCCGAAGGTATCGGTGAGGGGCGCAGTGTAGCCGAATTGTAGGGTAGTCATCCTATCTTGCCTCCCGACACCTGCCATTGCTGGCGTACCCACCAGATGAGTTCGTAGCAGCGGTAGTCCACGCCCGCTATTTGCTCGTAGAAGAAGCCCTTGCCTTCTCTGGCGTCCGCATCGCAGACGGTCGCCACGGTTCCCCCCAGCAGCAGATGGTGAACGACCGCAGGCCACAACGCATCACGTATCTGAAGAACCTTCTGTTCACCGAGGTACCAATCGGTACGCAGGTCAACGAAGGCCTGGACGTGTACCTCGACCTCATCGAAGATGCGGCCCATGTAGCCGACCATCTCGACGGGCTGTTGGGTGGCGTCGGCCTCTGGCACGTAGAGGCAGCACTGCGGGAGGTAGGCGTCCTTGAAGTCTTTTGGGCGACCAATAAAGACCGCGTTTGACACGCCATACCGTGCCGCATCGGAGGCCGACAACGCGGCGAAGGGTGAGGCGCTACTCACCAACGCCTCAGTGAGGATGATGGACTGCATGGCTTGCAGGCAGGCCAGGGTTTGCGGGCTAGATGGGAGCGCCATACGGTAGACTCCTTTCTGTGGTTGATCTGTCAACTGCTAGGTGGAAAAACTCACGCTGACAGGGCGACTACTGGGGCGTGGGCGCCTGCGGGCACGGGCGCCTGCGGGCGCGGGGCCGCAGAGGACTGCGGCGGTACTCTTTGGTTCGTCGCTGCAATGATGCGATCCTGCATAGGATGAGGCCGCCCATGCGCCCGCTCTACCATGCGCGTTCACTCGCCCGCCTCACCTGTGCCTTCCGCCAGAGTCCGCCGGAGACAGCGGCGCTATTCAATGGCGCATAGCACAACGTCTATCCGCCGACCACACGCTCGCACAACGCCTCCTGGTGGTCGTTGAGAAACGTCTCTACCGGGCCAACCACGCGATATTTCGCCGGTTGCCCCGTCTCAGGATCGAGGTTGGCCTCGTCGAAAAGCACGTCGCGCCGCCGGAAGGGAACCGCTGGCACGCCTTGCGTCGTATAGACCCAGGCCAGATCGAACTGACGCGCACCTTGCGCATCACTGCGTTCGATCTCGACAACCTCCTCGATCTGCACGGCAACGTCACGTAGCATCACCGTTCCTTCGGGCCGCTCGATGCGTACTGTCGTAGTGATCATGAGTGTCCTCCTCGACGAGTCCGCGAAGGCGGACTTTGTCGTTGCGCGTGAGCGCAACGCTTAGGCGCGGTTTTAACCGCCCGCCCGCCAGCTACATCGCGCGGTTGCGATAAGGTTCGAGCGCCGCTTTCGCCTGGATGAGTAGCAGCGAATCGCCGGTAGGGTCTTCGCGTGGCCGCTGCTGCAGTTCACCTTTGCCCAGTTTCACCGACGCCGCGCCCGTAGGATTACGCCGCAGCGAGAGCAACTCACTCGCCACCCAGATACATGCCTGCTGGATGGCATAGGGCACCGCGCCAATCGTGATCCCGCCGACATACGTCACCACCGCCCACTGCCGCCGTGCCCGCGAAAGCCCTGCCGCCGTCAGCAGCGCCAGCGGCGTAGGATTCGTTGGGCTGGCGAGCAGCACGGGAACCTCGATCACACGCCCATCGCTGGCCTGCTCGATCTGCGTCACATCGAAGCTAATGGATTGCTCCTGCCCTAGCTCCACCGAGAGCGCTGAGACCGACTGCACAGGAAACTGCCCCGGACGCACGACCAGCACGCCATCGCGATCCAGCCAGGCGCGCGAGGACGGCATGCCCCAGCGTTCCATGCGGCTGACGGCGAAGAGTGAGCGGTCGCCGGTGGGCGATCCCTGCTGGCAGTACGTCTCGATCCATGCGCTTGCCCGCAGGATGATCTCGGCCAGCGCGCCGCTCGTCCCTGCCTGGCTGACCGAGACGCCAGGCGCATGCGAAAACTGTGTGGGGCTGGCCAGCGTGAGATGCGTCCCATCCGCCGAGCCAGTCACCTGCGCCATCTCAGAGTAGGGGCCATCCAGCAGCCAGACAGGGCCAGCCGCCCAGCCGGTTGAGGAGGCCACCGGCAGCGAGGTTGCCCCCGCCGCCAGCGTACCCGCGCCGCCAAGTGTCGTATTCAGTCCCAACAATGAGGCGGTTTCCTGGTTCGTCGCCGACCGCAAATACGTGGGAACATCCAGGTATGCGCTTACGCCTAGCGGGCTTATTGCGCCCATAGAGTGACTCCTTTCTTGTGATGTGCAGAGGTCGGGCGGTGGTAGGGGGGCGAGTGAAACCGCCCTGCCCCGCCACCCTGCCCTCATCGCCATTGTGGCGCCACCGATGCGCTCATCGCGTTACCAACCTAGAAGCTGGGATACAGCCCACGCAGCACGCCCAGGCCGCCGAGGAAATACACCTTCAGCGTCTCGTCCACGTAATCGCCAAACTTGAAATTGCTGTCAGTTATTGCGAAGTCAACGCCCCAGTATTCCTGGTTCGTCTCGATCTCCACCGCGTTGCTGATCTCTGGCACGGGGAACGGCACTGAGATCGGCAGGAAGACCATCTGCCCCTGCGGACAGTAGCGATCCAGAATGATCGGCATCTCCTTGCCTGTTGACTTGTTCAGATAGCGCGTCACGCGATACTGCGCTGTCAACTGCCCCTGGTCGGCGCTGTCGCCCGCGTTCACCACGTAGCGCAGTTGCCCCGCGCCCACCACAAGGTTAGTCAACCTGACGTTATCAAGAGGATTCATCACAATGTAATCGGGATCGCCAGCCGCCTGGAGATACATCCCCGCCAGCAGATTGTCAATATCCGAGAGGGCGAGTTGCCCGTTCGCGGCGGCCGGTTGTGCAACCTGTGCGCCAAGCGTCGCTCCGTTCGCCTGGCTGGTGTTGTTCAATGCCTGCGCGATCAGCCCGTCCCACATCAGTACATTGCCACTGCCATCCACATACGTCTTGGCCGTGTTGCTGGCTACCGACGAGAGCGCTGTGCCGCTGGTGGCTGGCGGCGCACTGAGCGTCAGCGTGATGATGGCTGGTGTCACCTCGCCGGATGGCATCACCGTCACTCCATCCGCCAGCGTCACCGAGGCGCCGACGGAGGGTTGCGGCGCGTTCGAGCCGGAGATGCCTGTTTGCAGCCAGGCCGCGCTATCCCCCGGATAGCTTGCCCCCGACGCGATATACACGTTGTACTGCGTGGCGTTTGGTACGGTGAATAGCGAGATCGTGATGATCGAGGTACTGCCAGTCGTGGTAATCGAGCGCGCCGATGAGCCGGTTGTCTCGCCCTGGGTGTTCTTCGCCGTCACCTTCACCCAATACGTTCCAGCGGCCACTGTGCCGCCGCTTGCGCTGGTCGCCAATACAGGCGCGGGTGGAACCATCAGGTAGGCGCTTGCGCCAAGTATCCAGCGTTCCTCGGTCATCTTCAGCTGGTAAAGCAACTCGGCGACACGCCGCGCCCGCACGTCGGCTTCAAGCGAGCGGCCACGCCACTGCGCCTGAAAGCTCACCTGGTTCATCAGGCCAATCGTTTGCAGCGTATTTTGCAGCGCGGCAACCTGGTACGACACCTGGCTGGGCAGCGCGCCATCGGCCACCACGCCCCAATTGCGCGTGGTATCGAAGCTGGTGATCGCCTTCCAGTGCACAATATCGATGCCGTTGCCCTTGCGCCTTGGCAACATATTGACCAAGGGCGTCACCACAGGCACGATCACCCGCGCGGGCGCCTCCAACTCGTAGCCAATCAGGCCGCTGGCGACGTTGATCGCCCGTGTGGTATCGCGCATGGCTTCCTGCACCAGCGCCACCGTCTCATCGCTGATCGTCGGCCCCTGTGGCCCAATCGTCCCCGGTGAATACAGCAAATTTCCCATGCTCATTCGTCTCCTTACTAGCTAGCGGGCGGGTGAACCTGCGCCTACGGGTTCCGCTCCGCTCCACCACAAAGTCCGCCTGCGCGGACTCATCTCATGCCAACATATCCGCTTGCCCTACATGCTTCTCGCCCACGAAGGTGGGCTTGGTGGCGCCCGCCCTTCGGCGCGGGTTCACCCGCCCGCCCCGTTCGCCCCGTTCGCTCCGTTCGCCCCGTTCGCCCGCCACGCCCACTCACCCTTGCCGCAGGCGAATCAGCTCCGTCGCGACGGCAATCTGCGCCTGCGGATCGCGTAGCTTCCCAGCCAGCGCCTCCAACGCGCGGTACTGTTCCTCTGCGCTGACTGCCTCGTAGCCGCCGTAGTAGCTGTGAGCCGTCGCAGACCCAAGCCCCGCGCCGCCGCTTGCCGCGCCTCGCGTCGCGCCACCCATCAGCGCATGCGTCTTCTCCACCGGACGCGCCGCCGGGCCGCCAGCCATCGGTTGCGCCTCAAGCGCCGCCACACGTTTGCCCAGCGCATCCTGTTCGGCCAGTGTTTCCGTCAGCCGTTGCGCCAGACCATCCATCACTGCCTGTGTCACTCCTTTCGCCAGGTCATGCGAAGATGCCGCCATCGCCTGCATCGCCGCCTCCATGCCCTCGATGCGCCGCATACTGGCGCGCCAGCCCGTCGCCAACGCGCGTGTCAGCGCCGCCTCATATACCGTCGCATCCTGAGATCGCTCCGCCTCCCCCTCTCCCGGAAGGGGGGAGGGGTCTGGGGTGGGAGCCAACGCCGCCAGCGCCGCCTCGCAGAGCGCGCATCCACACGCCACCAACAGCCCGCTCGCGGCAGTATGCAGCCGTTCGCGCGTATTGCCCGCGCCATCCGATGGGGAAGCCAGACCGGTCATCCCGCTGACTTCCGCCGTTGGCCGCTCCTCGGCGCGCTCCGGCACGCCCATATCGGGATACCCCTCCGTGTTAGGGCTAAACGGCCCCTGCGCCCGTTCCTCGTCCACTGTCCCCTCTTTAGCCCCTCTCCATGCTTGGGAAGCGAGCCAATGATCGCCAGTCGAATCATCTCCCTCACTGCCACGGCGTTCACTCCCTTTCCCATCGATGGGAAGGGGCTGGGGGGTAGGTCTGTCATCCACCTCATCCAACAGTGCGAGGTCGGGCAAGGCGGCCCGCACGAATGTGACGCCGAGCGCATCGGGATTGCTTGGGTTATCCACCAGGCTCAGTTCGGCCAGCTCATAGCTGGTGGCCACATCCAGCCAGCGTTCGCGTCCGGCAATCGTGCGGCGCTGGCGCTGCCACACCACCTGGGTCGCGCCGATGCTTGCGCCGCGTAGCGTGCCATCCAGCACTTTCTCCCAGGTATCCTGCGCGCCCTGCGAGATACGTACCCGCACAAACACTTTGCGCGCCTCGTCGTCGCAGCGCACAGCCACGCGCGAGCCAACCGCACGCCGTTCGTGCATCTCGCGCACGTTGCCCAGCCAGCGCGTGAACGCCGCCTTGCTTGCGTCGTAGTCGAACACTGTGCCGTGGCGGTCAACCGCCTCGCTTGTCGCACAGAGTTCGATCTCGCGCCGCGCCTCGTCCACTCGCACGATGGGCGCATAGCCTACGCGCGCCACCGTCTCACCTGTCGGCTTGCCGCTTGCCCTGTCACGCGCTGTTGGCGTTGTGGGTGTCTCACTCATTGCATCTGCCGCCTCATCCGGCGGTGCTGCCTCAGCCCGCTCATCTGCGGCGGATACAAACGGTTCGTTGCGAACGGGCGCTATCATTCCTGGCGCCATACGTCATCGCCTCCTGATTGGCTTGTGGGCGCACGCATGCCACGTTCTGCACGCTTCCTGTGCGCCGTGTTGTCCTGTCCATACAATCCATTACCAATACCTATACGTTGCGAAAAGTATACCTGGGGATATATGCAAATACAAGGGGATTTCGCGCGTTTTGCCCCTGTTTTTCCGCATCCGGCGCGATGTCGTGGCGGCAGGTGAGTGGAGGTGTGGGCGCATTGGGAGAGGTGGGTGGTGTGCGGGTGAGTCCGCAGCGGGCGAGCGCGGCGAGCGGTTGAAACTACGCCACGAAGTCTGCAAAGGCGGACTCGCTACATATCGGTTAGGGCGCCCTACCACATGCTATACTGTTCTCACACGCTGTTTCCTGTTTTCGCTTGCTCTGTCGTATGTCAATAATAGTGATGAGAGCGTGACAGACGATGGGCGAGATGAGTGGCGGGCGGGGCGGGGCGGGCGAAGCGGGCGGGCGGTTGAAACCGCGCCTAGGGGCTACGCCACGAAGTCCGCCTGCGCGGACTAGAAACAGACAGATAGGTAGGGGGATCGCTTATGGTCTGCGTATTCGCTGGCTCAACGTTCTGCCAGCCCACGAAGGTGGGCTTGGTGGCCCTAGCGGAGCGGAGGCCCTTAGGCGCGGTTTTAACCGCCCGCCTATCTTTAACCGCCCGCCCACTCCGCTGCCGCCCGCCTATCTTTAACCGCTCGCCTATCTCCGCCCACCGCGCTCGCTCGTCACTTGCCTTTGTCCGCCGCCTCGTCACGTCCGCGACTTGGATCAATAATCGGAGGGGTATCAATGCGGCACGCGGGTACTGCTATCTACATCCATCTGGTATGGGCAACGTGGGATCGTTTACCGCTGCTGGTGGACGAGACGAAAGAACTTGCCTATCGTGCCATTGGCGCGGAATGTGAGAAGATGGGAACCGAGATCGTCGCGCTTGGCGGCGTGGAGGATCATGTTCACCTGTTGATGAAGTTTTCGCCGCTTGTCACGTTATCTGATGTGATCAAGCAGATCAAAGGCGCATCATCTCACCTTGTCACACATACCTTTCCGGCCAACTTCTTCAAATGGCAAGGCGCCTATGGAGCGGTCTCAGTTAGCCCAAGGCATCTGTCAGACATAAGCGGCTATATCGCAAAGCAGCCTGAACACCATGCCGCCGGGTATCTCATTCCAGAATGGGAACTGCCACCAAAAGCCAGCCCGTCCACCGGGAGGCCATCTGCGCCATAGACCACTCCCGAATCCCTAGTCCGCGCAGGCGAACCATTCCCATATCCCTAGTCCGCGCAGGCGGACTTCGTGGCGGAACGGAGTGAAGCCCGTAGGCGCGGTTTCAACCGCCCGCCCACGTCGGCATGCCAGGCGGGGC
>Ga0070737_10006038_pt1 | contig 11272 bp, 9 predicted proteins | sample Coa_R1_10_FD_66438 | JGI IMG/M metagenome (GOLD analysis project Ga0070737, IMG submission 66438) | Surface soil microbial communities from Centralia Pennsylvania, which are recovering from an underground coalmine fire - Coalmine... | ecosystem: Environmental > Terrestrial > Soil > Unclassified ...
CCCGACGTCGGCTCGTCGAGGAACAGGACGTCCGGCCGGTGCACGAGCGCACGCGCGATCATCAGCCGCTGGGCGAGGCCGCCGGACAGATGGAAGACCATTGCCGTCGCGCGCTCCGACAGCGCGAACTGCTCGAGCAGCTCGTCAGCTCGACGCCGCGCCTCCCCGCGAGGGACGCCGAAGAACCGGCCGTGGTAGTAGAGGTTCTCCCACACGGTGAGCTGACGGTCGAGGGTGTTCTGCTGGGAGACGACGCCGATGAGCTGTTTCACGAGGGCGGGATGGGCGACCACGTCGATGCCCGAGATGTGGGCGCTGCCCTCGGTCGGGATCACACGTGTCGTGAGCATGCCCGCCGTCGTCGTCTTTCCGGCGCCGTTCGGCCCGAGCAGCCCGAAGATCTCCCCTGCCGCGACGTCAAGGTCGAGGCCGTCGACCGCCTTGAAGTCCGTGCCGGGGTAGACCTTCGTGAGCCCCCGCGTGCGGATGATCGGCTCCGCCTCGAGGGCGCTGGACCGTCGCGTCGACTCGCTGGTGGCCAGCTCCATCACGGCAGTGTCGTGTGCGCGACCGGCGGCGGTCAAGGCGCGACCACGCGAGAGCTCCGGTCTGCGCGGAGCACGGGCCAGCCCGCGTGTAATGGACCTCGGAGCGCGACTGGCAGGGGCGCCCCGCCCGCCGGTGCGCGAGTGCCGCCGCTAGGAGTACGTCGAGAGCAGGATCTGCGCAGGTCCCGAGCGCAAGGAGCGCAGAGTGCCGGTGAGGAGGCTCTTCGCGGCGAGGCTGCTTGTCTGGGTCGCCTGGTATCCCCTCGTGATCTCGGAGTAGGCACCTCCGGTTCGTCGATCGCCACAACTTTGCCCCGCTGGCTATGGCACAGCTAGAGAACGCCCGTTCGCAGGCGTGCCGCCAAGCCGTGCGACCGGGCGTGGTTGCCGCGGCCGTCATGGCGGCGAGCTCCGGTTGAGGCGCGAGAACATCGAGCGCTGGGCCTTGTAGAGCTTCGGGAACTCGGCATATAGCCGGTCGTAGAGCTCGCGCCGAGACAGGTCCGGCTCGAAGACGTCCTCGACTCCGACGAGGCCGGCCACCTCACCGGGCGAGAAGGTGCCGAGCGACATCCCGGCGAAGATCGCAGCGCCACGGAGGTTCGAGTGAAGCGGCAGCGGGACGCGCTCGATGGTCCTACCCATCACGTCGGCGTGGATCTGGCACCACAGGTCGGACTGGGCGCCGCCGCCGATGATGCGGAGGGGTTCGAGACGGCGTCCCGCGAAGGACTCGACGGCGCCGTGCAGCCACCTGTTGTTGAGCGCCACGCCTTCGAGCACTGCACGGGCGAGAGCGCCCCGGTTGGTCGCGAGCGAGACGTTGTGGAAGCCGCCGCGGGCGTTGCGGTCGTCGACGGGGGAGCGCTCCCCGTTCAGCCAGGGCGTGAAGATGACCTTCCCGGCCCCTGGCGGGGCGCTGGCGGCCTCCGCCACGACCTCGTCGTAGCTCGCTCCGGGGAAGGCGATGTCGCGGAGCCACTGGAGGCAGAGCCCGCCGGTCTCGTGGTTGTTCGCGATGAGGTAGCCACCGGAGCCGAGCCCGGGTACCGAGACGATCGAATGGAGAGCGTCCGTCTTCTTGGAGGGCACCGGGGCACCGATCCACGCGCTCGTCGAGATGGCGAGGTGGGTGTCGAAGTCGCGCACGGCTCCGGCTCCGCAGGCGGCGGAGTGGAGGTCGGGCGTGCCCGTCACCACTCGGACCCGTGCGCCGTCGGGCAGACCGAGCTCGGCAGCGACCTTCGGCTGCACGGTCCCGGTGACCGACCCGGTCGGCACGAGCGGCGGCAGCTTCGACTCGTCGACGCCGGCGAGCCTTACGAGCACCGGGTCGTAGGACATCTCGTGGAGGCGGCGGTTGTCCGTCAGCCACGCCGCCACCATCGAGGCGTGGGAGGCGGCCGCCTTCCCGGTGAAGCGCATCGAGAGGTAGTCGACCGGCTCGAGGTACCAGGTGGTCGCCGCCGCCACCTCGGGCCGGCCGTGCTGCAGATAGAGCATGTGCCCGATCGGATCGGCCCCGTTCGAGTTCGGTGCCCCGCCGCTGCGCCGTACCCACTGGATGGCCGGGCGGGGCGCGTAGCCGGCGACCGGTCCGCCGATCACCCTGCGTGACCAGGGCGCTCCTCTCGTGTCCATCCACAGCAGGCAGCCGGCCGTCGGGTTCCCGCTCGAGTCGACGGGAACCGTCGACGCCCACTGGCCCGTGCACGAGACCGCGACGACCTCGGTGGCGTCCACTCTCCTGCTCGCGAGCCCCCGGCGCGCCGCGTCGCGAACGAGCGACCACCACTGGACGGCGTCCTGCTCGGCGCCGCCGCCGGGTAGCCAGCGGGTCTCGACGAGCTGGTGCTCCTGCCAGAGGATCTCGCCGGAGAGACGGACGTAGCCGACCTTCGGCCCCCCGGTGCCGAGGTCGACGGCGAGGCAGACGTCGTGGGCGGAGGGCGCCGTCCCGGCTCGGGCGCTCACCTCCCGGCAGGCGGCACTGCCTGCTGGCGGTCCATCATGTCGGCCATCACCGCCCTGATGAATTCATCCGCCTCGCCCGTCATGCCGCCGGCGACACCGCCGTAGATGGCGCCGCTCGCTGGCGGCTGGCCTGCCGCCTCCTGCTCGACCGCGTACGCGACGGCGTCGGCGAGGTCCTCCGAGAACCTCTCCACCACCCCCGGCTGAGTCTGCGGCCGGGTGACGGCCATGTGGAGGGCGTTCGGGTACTGCTGGCCGTTGAAGCGCCAGCCTCGCTTCCGCATGAAGTCGTTCACGTGGTACACGTCGAAGTCCTCGCTCGTGAACGAGAACAAGAACGTGGGGTTACCGATGATGCGGAGCTCGCGGTGGGAGCGCACGGCCTCCTGCATCGCCGAGGCCGTCTCGAAGATCTCGCGGGCGTAGCGCAGGTAACCGTCCCTGCCGAGCGAGACCATCGACGCCCACGTCGCAGCGAGGAGGCCGCCCGAGCGCGAGCCCTCCATGCCTGGAGAACAGTACTTGCCGCCGCTCCAGTCGGTGAGGAAGAAGTACTGCGCGTTGCGCAGGGCCTTGTCGCGAAACAGCAGGGTCGAGGAGCCCTTGAAGGCGTAGCCGTACTTGTGCGTGTCGGCCGAGATCGTGGTGACACCCGGCACTCGGAAGTCGAAGACCGGGATGTCGTAGCCGAGCTCCTGGCCGAAGGGGAGGATGAACCCGCCGAGGCAGCCGTCGACGTGAAGCCCGATGCCTCGATCGAGGGCGAGCTCGCCGAGCTCCGAGATCGGGTCGATCGTGCCGTAGCCGTAGTTGCACGCCGAGCCGATGACGGCGACGGTCTGGTCGTCGAGGAGCGCCCGGACCGCTTCGAGGTCGACCTGCGTCGTGACCGGGTCGACGGGCGCCCGGCGCAGCTCGACGCCGAACAGGTGGCACGCCTTGTCGAAGGCGGGATGGGCCGTCTCCGGCTTCACGACATTCGGCCGCGCCACCCCCCGGGTCTGGGCGGCATGGTCCCGATAGGCGAGGATCGCGTGGCAGATGCTGCCCGTGCCGCCGGTGGTGACGAGGCCGGCGGGGCTCGTGTCCTCCACGGCCTTCGCGTGGAACAGGTCGAGCGCCATGGCGATGATCTCACCTTCGAAGCGGGTCTGGCTGGGGCAGATGTCACGCTGGAGCGCGTTGACGTGCGCGAACAGCCCGAACGCCTCGTTGAGGAAAGCGTAGTGCTCGTGGTCCCCGCAGTACATGGTGCCGGAGACCCGGCCCGATTCCCATGTCGCGTCCTCGGCACGGGCCATCTCGGCGAGCTCAGCCAGGATCTCCTCACGCGCCCGGCCGTGATCGGGGAGGGCGCGGGTGACGCCGTAGCGCTCGGCGTAGGGGTAGTCGTCGCTCATGGGCGGCAGTCAATCACCCTGCGCGCCGGGCCGGCCAGGCGCCTCCGCAGTAGCATTCGCCCCTCGCCGGCCAAGGCGCGCCGCGAGGTGAAAGGGTGCGAGACGTGGGCGTGGAGCGAGCAGCCCGCAGGCCAGAGCGTGCCCGCGGCGCTGCTACCGCTCGCCGCCTTGTCGTTCTCGTCCTGCTCGCGGCGGCTCTTGTGGTGCCGGACGCCGGCTCGGCTGCGGCCACCAGCAGCTCCCCACGCCCGCACTGGCGCATGGTCGACTCGTACCCGGCCCCGGAGAGCGCCCTCTCGGCTCTTTCCTGCACTGCGTCAGGCAGCTGCGAGGCGCTCGGCTCCTCCGGGCTTGTCAGCTCCGATGGGGGGCTCACGTGGCGCGGCCAACGAGGGCCAGTCGCGATCGGCGCTGTGGCCGGCCTCTCCTGCCCGACGGCCCAGGTCTGCTTCGCCGTCGGTTACAACGGCGCCATCGCGCGCACGTCGGACGGGGGCAGCACCTGGCGGCTCGAGGTCACGCCCCCCGGCGTGCTCAGCCTGGCCGGAGTCGCCTGCGCGTCGAGCGAGGTATGCGTGGCCGGCGGCGCCACGATCACCTCCGGCGCCATGGTCAGCACCACCGACGGCGGCCGCTCGTGGACGAGCGACCCCCTCCCGCTCGGGCTGAGGTGGGTCGACGCCGTGGCGTGCCCATCTGCGAGCGCCTGTGTCGCCGCCGCTCAGGGCCTTGCGCACCCGCTCTCGCTCACCACGACCGACGGCGGCGACTCGTGGCGCAAGCACCCTGTGGTTGTCGCCGCAGCCGCCCTTGGCGGCGTCGCCTGCTCCAGTCGCCTCGCCTGCCAGGTGGTGGGCTCCAGCAGGACCGGGGGAGCGCTCGCCGCCGGCTCGACCGACGGCGGTCTGACATGGTCGGTCGAGGCCACGCCGCCTTCGGCCGGCCCCCTCGGCCAGGTTGCCTGCACCGCGTCCGGGGGTTGCGTCGCCTCGGAGCTCGGCGTCGTCGCCCCGGCAGCAGCCGGGAGGGGCTCGGCCACGACGAGCGCGGTCGTCTCGACCTCGGGCGGGGGCGGCAGATGGTCGTTCGCTGTGTTGCCGCCGATCGTGGGCGCCGTCAATGCGGTGGCGTGCCTCCCGTCCGCCGGTTGCCTCGCGGCGGGCCAGAGCTCGGTGAACAGCGCTGCTCTCATCGCCAGCGCCGAGGTGCCCTCGGGCACGTGGACCCTGCGGACCACCCCGAGCGGGTTGTTCGAGCTCGATACCGCGGCCTGCCCGTCACCGGCATCGTGCCTCGTGCTCGGGTCGACCTCGAAGGGACGGCCTGCCCTGCTGCGCAGCGCCCGCGACGGCGCCTTCGTGCTCTCGGGGCCACCGCGACCCGACATCGTGGGGGCGAACCTCGTGTGCCCGAGCGCGTCGACCTGCATCGCCACCGGGTCGCGGCCCTACGGCGGCAACGTCGTCGTTCGCTCGACTGACGGCGGCCGCCGCTGGAGCCGCGTCCCGCTCACTGACTCGAGCGGGACGGTCTTCGCCGTCTCCTGCGGGACCGCCACGTCGTGCCTGATGCTCGGTGAGCGCGGCCCGCTCGGCCGCCCCGAGCTGTTCGCCTCGAGCGACGGGGGCGCTGGCTGGCGGCCGGAGCGCCTGCCGCCCGGTCTCGGAGTGCTCTCCGCCATCGAGTGCGCCGGCCAGCTCTGCGTCGGATCGGGTTACGCGCCCTCGACGGGTGACCCTGAGATGATCCGGAGCACGGACGGGGGCGAACGCTGGTCTCGGGTGCAGCTTCCTGCCCGGGACGGACCGCTCGGCTCGGGCTCGTGTGGCTCGGCGCTCAGCTGTGTCGTGATCGCCGGGCAGACGGCGATCCTGCGCACCGTCGACGGCGGCCGCAGCTGGCATCTCGTGCCCATCCCGGCGACGGCGTGGCTGAGCTCGGTCGACTGCTGGTCAGCCACCGGCTGCGACCTCGAGGGTGAGACCGTGCTTGGGTCGACCTTCGTCGTCCGGACCCCTGACGGCGGCCGCTCCTGGTACGCCGAGAGCTTCCCCCGCGGCGTCGTCCCGTCCGCGCTCGCCTGCCGCTCGCCTGCCGGCGACTGCCTTGCCGTCGGCTCCGACGCCGTCGGGCGCCTCGTCGTGCTCGCCTACCGCTGAGGCGAGTGGCCCACCTCGTAGGTGAAACGGCCGGAGCTGGCTCCGTCGAGGACGAGGTCGACGACCTCTCGGGGATCCTCGGGCGGGTCGATCACGCGGTGGCGGGGGTCGATCTCGGAGCGGGCGAACTGCGCGTGCAGGTCGCGGGTGGCCTGCTCGTTGCGAAAGCCGTGGTTGAGGCGGTCGTGCACTTGGCGCACGCAGCGCTCTAGCGACGGCAGGAGGATGGCATAGCCAAGGCGGTCGAGCCCCGTCGCGCGCGCGAAGGCCTCGAGGTACCAGGGCCCGACGACGCCGTCGTAGACCGTGGCGTACCCTCCCCGTGCGAACAGGCCGGCGCACGTGGCGGCCGCCTCGATCACGACGTCGTTCTGGAGCTCGGAGCCGGGATTCCAGGGCTCGATCGCCCCCCGCACGAGGCAGGAGAAGAAGTCGTCTCCCGACACGATCGCGCTCCGCACCCGCTCGCCTCCGAGCCGGTCGTCGCAGGCCAGCAGCCGCGCAGTGGTGCTCTTCCCGGCTCCCGGCGGCCCGGTCACAACGAGGAGACTGCCCACCGGCGGAACGCTAACGGGCCTGCCCCGGGGCGAAGCCATTGGCTGTGAAGCCTGTTAGCGGCGCGTTCCTGCCGAGGTCCCTACTCCGGGGGAGCGGTGAGCTCTATGCGGTCGTAATCGTCGGGTACGAGGATCCCCGGCAGCATCCCCGGCTCTACGTCGCCGCCCCGATGGGTGACGACGAGGCGGGTCCCGGGGTGGTGGCTCGCGAGCGAGCGCACTGCCTCGACGTCCATGTGGGTGGGTGACGGGTGCGCGCCGTTGCACTCGAGCACGAGGGTCTGGCTCGAGGCCGCGATCGCCTCGAGGCCGGCGCAGGGATGGGTGTCCCCTGAGTACCCGAGCCGGTGCCCGCCGACCTCGATCACGTAGCCGAAGCAGGTCAGGCGCGTGACGTGCTCCACGACATGGGCCGTGAGGTGGGCGCCGCCGAGGAGCTGGAGTGGCGCGCCCGGCTGTGGCGTGAGGTAGTCGATGGAGAGGCGCTCGTGGGCTTGAGCGCTCACTTCCTCGACGGCCCCGAGGCGCATCATCGAGGCGAGGAACTCCTCGACGCCCGGCGGTCCGATCACGCTGAGCGGATGGGTGCGCCCCCGGTTCATCGCCTCGAACACGAGGAATGGCCAGCCGAAGGTGTGATCAGGGTGGAAATGCGAGATCACGACGGCGTCGAGCTGTTCGATCGCGAAGCCTGCCCGGCGCAGGTTGGGCAGTGCCGTCGGGGACGGCTCGACGAGCAGCGTCAGCTCGGGTGCCTGGACGACGAAGCTGTTCCAGTACCGCCCGGGTGCCTCGAAGTTGCCGGTTCCAAGGAAGGTGACGGTGACGGGAGGCACTCGGTCACCCTAGACGACCCCGTCGCAGCCGGACCCTTTGCACAAGACCGTGGGCCGCGCCGGGTCGCGTCAGGAGCGGTGGAGGACCGACCTCGTGTGAGGGGCGAGGGGGTCTCCGCCGACGGCGATGTCGGTCTCGAGGGTCAAGAGGTCACCGCTCGCGTTGCGGTCGAGCACGAGGCGTCGGGTCGTCGCCGTCACGTTCTTTGCCCCGGGGGCGTGGCCGATCTCGACCGACGTGAGCTCGATCCCACTGCCGGTGACGCGGCCGGCGAGCACCTCGGCAATGCCGGAGGGCTCGGACACGAGCATGTGGACCTCGCCGCCCGCCTTCGCGAGGAGATAGCCGCTCTCGGCGTGGATCGCCCGCCCGCTGACTTCGAAGGTCTGCTCGTGGAGCAGCACGATCGGCCGACCGTGGGGATCAGCGCTCAAAAGGAGCGAGTCTGAGTAGCGGAAGCCCCCCTCCCAGAGCCCTTCCCCTTCGCCCTCCCACGCCCCGAGGTAGTCCTGCAGAGGTGACAGATCGGGGTGCAGCTGTGAACCGGCGTCCGTCACGTCCCCACGGTACTGCTCCGCGGTCACGACAGGTGGGATGAGGTGGCGTTGTGGCAGCGTGCCGCCGGGCGGCTGCTGCCCGTCTCCGCCGAAGCCTGGGGTCGCTCGAGCCCGGCGCTGCGAGCCGTCGGTCCCCATGAGCAAGGTGGACCCGAAGCTCCAGCCGGTGCTGCTCGAGGTCACGAGCATGACGACGAGGTGCGCCGGGACGATTCAGCGGAGATTGAGCGTGGAAGGGCCGGCCATCGCCAGGTCAGTAGTTGGACACCCCGCTCGACCAGATCAGCGTGCCCTTCGCCCTCACGACGAGCTCACCGCTCGCAAGGAGGGCGGCACGTGCGGTCCCGGCTCCGCCAGTCTTCATCGACGACCAGATGACATGGCCGCTCGGGGAGACGACGACGAGCCGGCCGTTTGCACGCATGATCGCCCGCGCCCCGGGATTGCCAGCGGTGGCCGAGTCCCAGAGCACGCGCCCGCCCGTGTACTCGACGAGGTTGCCGTCGGACTGCATGTAGGTCACGTAAAGGCCGTTCGCCGAGACGAGCGCTTGTCCTGGCGCAAGGACGGCGCCCGGAGCGAGCACGGCAGCTCCTCCTGCCTGTCGTGTCCACAGGCTGCCTGTACTGGTGTTCACGGCGAGCTCGCCCGAGTCGTAGAGGTTGAGCCAGTAGCTGCCGGTCGTGTGCCCGCCGGTGCCGGTCGACCACAGCACCGCCTGCGAGGCGCTGTCGAGCACGAGATCGCCGTCGCTCTGCATGACCAGCTCGTCGCCAGGGCTTCCGGTCGCCATGGGGCTCCAGATTGTGCGGCCGGCGGCCGTCTCGACGAGCTGCCCGCTCGTCGTGAGCGCGAGGGCGTAGAGGCCGTTCGGGCTCGTGATCGACTGGCCGGGGGAGAGGGTGTGCCCCGCCCCCAGCCGGACGCGTGCCTCGACGGGCGAGACCTTCACACCGACCGGCGCCACGAACGCGCTCAGCCTCATGCCCATGACGCCGGAGTAGCTGCCGATCGTGCCCGAGTAGGAAGGAGAATTGAGCTGCACCGTGGAGGTGGAGGCGAAGTGGGCCTCGCTCCCGGGCTCTCCGCCCCAGTCGCCGCTCGTGGTCTCGATGGTGCCGTTGCCGTTCACCTGAGTGACGATCGCCACGTGGTCGGCGACGCCGCCTCCGTAGTAGTCGAACACGGCGGCGTCCCCGACGGCCGGGGTGGAGGTGAGGGTCCCGAATTGCAAGCCGTAGGTGTAGAAGCTGCCCGCCGCCGCAGTGAGTGCCGACGTGTCGGCCACCCCTGAGTTGGCCCAGACCCAGCGGGCGAAGTCGGCGCACCAGTACTCGGGCTCGCCACCGTTGCCGGTGCAGCTGGTTTCGAAGGAGCTCCCGCCGAGGCTGTTGGTCGAGCAGGCGTGTTTCCCGAGGTTGGCGAGGGCGAGTGCTGCGATGCTCCGGCCCGATGCGGTCGCCGCGCTTGTGCCTGCCGTGGCCGTGGCAGCCGAAGCGGGCTCAACGGTGCCGAGCGCGAAGAGGCCGGTGGCGAGCGCGAACGCCGAAAGGGTGGGACCGATCAGATGACGCAGCGAACGCATGGCGAGTACAGCTCCTCGGCAAAGGACCTGTCTCGTATCGGCTCGTCGGCTCTCCGGCTTGAGCGATTGCGCCGAGCATCCCAGTGTGTGGCGCGAGCGCCAGTGGCCGTACGGCTGGTGAGCGACGGCGATCTATGCCGGCGTTCCGCTGCATGAGAATTGCGGCTTGCCGGCGTTCTCTCCTGAAATGGGAGAACTTGCCGAGCAGCATGTCAGGGCGACCGAGCAGCCGACCGTCAAGATGCTCCCTGCTAAGGCGTTCAGGATGACTTTCAACATCTGAACCGCCGTGCCTCCAGATCAACTCCCGCAACGACCAGCTTCCTCATCGGAATCCCCAATCGCTGGCCGTCCTTACAGGCTGCTCGCACATGACGCGGCGGGCTGGCGGTAGCCACGTTCCGGTCTCCTCGGCATGGCGGAGGGAGTGGGATTCGAACCCACGGTACGCAGGACGTACAACGGTTTTCGAGACCGCCCGATTCGGCCACTCTCGCATCCCTCCGGAGAAGAGACTAGGCGACGCGCGCCTCGCCGGAGCTCCGTGATCGAGGCTCGTTGCCCTAGCCGCCCGGCGAGCACCGGTCCGCCGCAGGTCGGCAGCCCTGCGGCGGCTCAACAGCTCGGCCCTCCTGCCGGCCCGTACAACCCGCAGGCCGCCGCCGAGGCCATGTTGGCGGCGCTCGAGGTGCTGCGGACCGCAGACCAGCTTGCGGGGCGATGACGGATCACTTGGGGCTATCGCTGGCGACGAGGCCACCCTGCCAGCGGATGCTCGCCCCGCTCTTGATGCAACCGCGGCGCTGGGGCAGGTCCGGAGGGCCGGCGAGGCCGACCTCCGGGGCCGCCGGCCACGTACCGGAGGGGACCGCTGCTTCGACTTGCTGGGTCGCTCCCGCTGCCTTGTGATTGATGTCACTGCACCAAGTGGGCTGAGGGCGTGAGCGGGATCCAGCAGAACCTCGTGTCCTCCTCGGGCCAGATGTCGCTGCCGGCAGCTGCTCGGCATGGCTGGCATCTCGACCAAGGCGGCCCCGTCGACGTGCTCGACCTCGGCTTCGGGGGTGCTGCGGTTCCCAAAGGTGAAGGAAGGCGGCTCCTCAACGATCTGCTCAGCCGAGATGAGCACGCCGAGCAGGTTCGTGAGCTTGACGACGATCCCGACCTCGCCACCTCATGACGACCGCGCTGCCCGACGAGTATCTCCCCTGAGGGATGTCCTCGCCGGTGATGTCGCTGACGAGCTCCAGCGCATTCTCGACCACCACGACCCGGCGACGACCAACCTCTACCTCTACCGCCCGTCGAGCAGCGTCGCTGCAGCCCGCGGCGGGACTCTCACGGGGTTGTGGCCATCCGAACGACGCCGCGCGTTGGGCCGCGTCCTCCTCGCACTGCCAGACGGCGTCGAGGTCGTCCCAGTGCAGCTCCTCACGTATCCAATGGCCGTGATCAGCCAGGAGCACCCGGTGTCGACACTCGGTGCCGAGGCGGTGGCTGCCGCCGAGCGCCTCGGCGCCACGCTGTGGGTCTGGGAGGGCGATGACGGCCCGGGGATGCACTCCGCGGCGGCAATGGTCGGCCCAGTTGCGTGACCGTCGCTCGCTGATCGCGGGTCGCTCAGGAGAGGTCGGACGGACTCTGCCGGCGACGGT
>Ga0070737_10006039_pt1 | contig 11269 bp, 14 predicted proteins | sample Coa_R1_10_FD_66438 | JGI IMG/M metagenome (GOLD analysis project Ga0070737, IMG submission 66438) | Surface soil microbial communities from Centralia Pennsylvania, which are recovering from an underground coalmine fire - Coalmine... | ecosystem: Environmental > Terrestrial > Soil > Unclassified...
TCGGTCCCCGCCGTCCGCCGCGCCCTGCGGCTCGGCATGGACGCCGGCACCTTCGCCCGCTCCCCAGGCGGCCACTACAGCCTGACGCCGGCGGCATTGCGCCGCCGGCGTCGGCGAAAGGCAGCTCGCGGCCGCTAGCCGCTAGAAGCTAGAACCCGTAAGGGTCGTCGTCGTCCACCGCGGCCGCCCCGGCCCCGGTGCCGGCGCCCACGGCGGCGGGCTGGCGCTCGGCCCTGGCGACGGTGGCCGTGGCCCAGCGCAGGCTCGGGCCGATCTCGTCGGCGACGATCTCGACCTTCGAGCGCCGCTCGCCGTCGGGGGTCTCCCACGACCGCTGCTCGACCCGGCCGACCACGATCACCCGCATGCCGCGGGTGATGCTCTCGGCGGCGTGCTCGGCCAGCTCCCGCCAGCAGACCACGTCGAAGAAGCTGGTGGCCTCCTCCCACTCCTGGGTCTGGCGGTTCTGCCAGCGGCGGTTGACCGCCACGCCCAGGCGCGCCTGGGCCTGGCCGGTGGGGGTGAAGCGCAGCTCGGGGTCGCGGGTGGCGTTGCCGACGAGCGTGACCGTGTTGTCCATTGCTTGCTCCTTCCTTGCTTGCTTGGTCTATCGGTTCGGCTAGGCCAGCTCGGCGTGCACCGCCGCCGCCCACACCCGGGCGATGTCAGCCGGCGAGCGCTTCACGCCCGGCGCCCGCTCGCCACAGATCGACGCCACGTAGTCGCGGACGTCGTCGGCCCCGAGCCCGAGATGGTGCTGTGCCAGGTCCACGAGCTGGGCCATGGTCGTGGGCTGCAGCTTGAGCAGCTGCGCGATCTTGGCCTTGGGCTCGGGCTCGGACCCGTGCACGGGCTCGGACCCGTGCACTGGCTCGGGCGCGGGCTCGTGCCCGTGCTCGGGCGCGGGGTCCCCACCGGCCCCGTCCGCGGCCTCGAGCGGCTCGATGGCGCCCAGGTAGGGACGGGTCTCGGGGTGGCCGTCGGGGTCGAGCTTGGGCTCGTCGCCCACGAACTGCACGCGGGCGACCTTGAGCGCACGAGCCCGGCGGCCCACCAGGGCCTTCGCACGCTCGGCGAGCGCCACCTGCGCCGGGTCGGTGGCGTCGACCCACATCGAGTCAGGCCGAGTCCCCGACTCGGCCTGGAACCGCACCCGGTGCAGATTCAGCCGCCGGCCCGACTCCGACGTCGGGTGCTCGTCGACGCCGAGCACCCGGCCCACCAGCCAGATGCGCTTCGCGACGGCACGCACGTCCCGGCGGTACTTGGCGTGCTCGGCCCACAGCGCCGCCGCCAGCCGCCCGGCGCGGCTTGCCAGCTTCTCCGGCGCCTCGGTCTCGCCGAGCGGGCCGCACGCGGCGACCGCCGCCAGGAAGATCTGCGTCTCCTCAGTGCTCTCGATGTCCACGTCCGTGCTCCTTTCGGTCGTTGCGTCCATCCTAAGGGGGGGGTGTAACACTCGCTCGGACGGCTCATGCCGTCTGCGCCCGGGGGACGCCCATCCGGTGCCGCGGCGGCATGGCTGTTACACCCGCTTCGTAGTGTGCGGTGCATGGTCGGACGTTTCGCGGTGCGTGTGGTGGGCTGCTCGTTCGCCCCCGGGTACCCCGGGGCGCTCTACCGGGCGGCGCGCCGGCGCGAGCAGCTGGTGGTCGTGCGCGAGCCGCACAACGCCGCCGACCCGCACGCGGTGGCGGTGCGTACCGCCGGGGGCGAGCCGGTGGGCTACCTGCCCGCCGCCGTGGCCAGCCGGGTGGCCCCCGGGATGGACGACGGCGAGCAGTGGGTGGTGGCGCGCTGGCGCTTGGCCACTGTCGCCGCCGCACCAGGGCACCCCGGCGTGCTGCTCGCGCTCGAGCGCGTGCAGTGGGCGGTGGACCCGCCGATCCGCCGCCGTCGGCTCGACGACCAGTCCCGGCCCCGGCGGCTCGCCGACATCCGCGCCTACGCCAAGCGGATGGCCAGCCGGGCCGCCGGCATGCTGGCGTGGCGGGTCGGGGAGGACCTGTGGGCCGTGCCCAGCTCGTCACGGCCCGGGACGTGCTGGGCGGTCGTGGCCGACGTCGACGCGCACCGGTGCGTGTGGCTGCTGTGCGGGTGCCCGTCGGGCACCTACCGGCCCGAGCAGCCGATCCCCTGCCGCCACGCCGCGGCGGTGGTCGCGGAGATGGTGCGCCGCAAGGAGGCGCTGGTGGCCGCCGGCCTGGCCTACGCCGTGCCGGTGCCGGCGCGCCGATGAACAGGTCAACGGCCGTGCCGATGAGCACGGTGTCGGCGCGGAGAGAGAGGGGGAGGCGATGGGGAATCCCAGCATGGCCCGCACGGCCGTCGTGGAGCTGCCGCCGGTGAGCTGGTGCTGCCAGCGCGACGACCACGAGCACTGCCACCCGGCGGCGTGGGGCTGCACGTGCGCCTGCCACAGGGGGCGGTGCGCATGACGCCGGCGCACGTCGTGACGCTCAGCCCGACAGCGGCCGGGGTCGAAGTGTCCTGCTCCGCGTGCGCCGGGCCGCGGCGCGTCGTGCCGACCGTCGAGCAGGCCCGCCAGCTCGCCCACCTGCACGCCGCGTTCGGGACGTGGATCGAGCTCGACGTCGGGCCCCGGGACGGTGCGGCGTGAGCGGCGCGGCCAGCCCGCTCGCGCGGCTCGCCGAGCAGGTGGCGGCGGCGGAGCTGCTGTCATGGCGCGCCGATGGGGCGTGCCGGGGCATGGACCCGGCCCTGTTCTACCCCGATCGGGGCGACCTGGACGCCGTCCGGCGGGCGAAGGAGGTCTGTCGGGGCTGCGCCGTGCAGGAGCAGTGCCTCGCCTGGGCGCTGCACGCCTGCGAGCGCATCGGCATCTGGGGCGGGACGTCGGAAGCCGAGCGGCGCGCCCTGCGGCGCGCCATGGGCCGTCAGGCGGTGTGCCGGGTGTGCGGCGGCCCGCTGGCCGCCCACCGGACGGGGACGGCGCCGGTGTGCCCGTCGGCCGCGTGCCGCTCCGAGCACCGTCGCCGGCTCCGGGCCGTGCGCCGGGGGGCGGCGTGATGCGGGCGTCGGCGACCTGGCCCTGGGTCCGGTTCCGGCCCGCTGGCGAGCGCCGCTGGACCGTGGTCGTGCTCGGGACCGACGTGGGCGTGGTCGAGCTGCGCGCCGAGGAGAGCTACTGGCCCTCGGGCCGCCCCCGCGGCGTGCGGTCGTGGTGGACGCCTGCCGGCGCCGACGGACGCTACGCGAGCCGCGACGCGGCGGTGGCGGCGCTGCTCGGCCTGGAGCTGTCCTAGTGCTCTTCGCCCGCACGCCCTGCTGCCGGGCCCGCATCCGCACCGACGGCCTGGCCAACGTCGGCGACACGCGCCGGCGCCGGTGCCGGGTGTGCCAGCGCGACTGGCAGGTCACCGTCGCCCCGGCGCGCCTGGCGGGCTACCTGCGCCTGGAGTGGACGGAGATCGCCCGCCGCGGCCGGAGCTAGCCCGCCAGCTCTGCCAGCTGCTCTGGCCGGGCGAGCCACGGGCCGAGCAGCTCGACCTGCTCGTGCGCCACGTCCCATGCCGTCCGGCACGCCGCCACGTAGGCCAGGAGCCGGTCGGTGGGGCGCACCAGGCGCACCGCGTAGGTGCTGTCGTCGAAGTGCACCACCAGGCCGGCGTCGACAACGGGGGCCGGGGACTCGGACCCGTCGGGCCGCACGATCACCGGCGCGTGCGCCAGCGCCGTCACCTGCAACGCGGCGTGCGGGCGGACGGCGGTGCCCGACTTCCAGTCCACCACCACCGTGCGGCCCCCGATCCGGCAGATGGCGTCTGCCGTGCCCGCGTAGCGCAGCTGCCGGTTGAGCAGCGTGGTCTCGACTTCGAGGAACTCCACGCCGTAGGCGGCGCAGAACGCCAGCCACGCGCCGACCGCGCCGCGGTCGGCGTCGGCGACGTCCACCGGCTCGCCGCGCGCGAGCAGCTCGAAGGTCCGGTGGAGCCGGTCCCCGCGTGCCGCGGCCTTCATGGCGTGGGTCCCGGCGGCGTCGACGACCCGCTTGCACGCCGCGGCGATGCCGTCGGGCCCGGCGCGGCCCACCAGCTCGTCGGCGACCCCCACCGCCGCCAGCGCGATGGAGCGCTCGCGCCAGGCGGCCAGCGCCGGCGGGCAGGCCACGCCCAGCACGTTGGTCACCGACGGCACCAGCGCGCCGGAGCGCAGGCCCTCGATCTCGTCGCGGGCGGTGACGGGGAAGCCCTCGGGCGCCAGCGCCGGGTCGCGGTAGAGCCGTCCGTGGGTCGCCGACTCGATGGCCAGTACGGGCGTAGTCATGCACGCGATACTGGCAGAGGGGTGTGACGGCCCGGCCCCCGGCCGTCGTCGGCCCGGCGCCTGCGCAGAAGCGCCGCGAGCAGCAGGACGACGACCCCGAGCAGCGGCACCCATGCCCAACGCTCGACCTGGCCGGGAAGCGCCGGCCCGGGCCGGCCCAGCCAGTGGGGCCGGCCCCCGATGGGGGTGACCTGCGCGGCGGACGTCACGGCGAACTGCGACGCCGCGCACTGCGGCTGGCCGCCTGTGCCCAGGCACACCCGCACGCCCCAGCACCCCTCCCGCAGCACGTCGTCCCCGAGCGGCCACTGGTAGACGATGGCGTCGCGGGGCAGGAACGTGTCGAGCTGGCGCGTGGCGTGCAGCACGGGCGCCGCGCCGCAAGGACCCAGGGCGAAGGTGGCCTGGGGGCGGGTCATCAGGTCGCCGACAGAGCGCATGGGCACGTCCACGACCTGCTCGATGCCCTGGACCGCCGAGACCGACGCGGCGCCGATGGCGAAGCCGCCTGCCACCGGGCCAGGGACATGGACCACGACCGCCACCACGCTGCGCACGGTCGGCGAGATCGCGAACCCCGTCCCGCCGCTCCCCGGCCCCGGCGGCTGCGCCGGCGGGGCCGGGGCGGCGACCGCGATCCCCGCCACGTAGTCCCCCCGGCGTGCCAGCACCGCCGGGACGTGCACGGCGAAGCCCACGGTGGTGCTGGCGCCGGGCGCGAGGTCCACCGCGGCGGCATCGAGCGCGATCCATCCCGCCGGGCCGCTTCCCCCGGTGCCGGGCTGGCCGTAGCTCACGCCGGTGGCAGGCGACGTGGTCGCCGGCACGGCGCTGAGCAGGTAGCGGGCCGGGGCGGGGCCGGTGTTGGTGACCACCAGCCCCCCGCGAAACGACGCCCCGGGGCCGGCGGTGAACTCGAAGTACCCGTGGGGGCCCGGATCCACGGCGCGCACCCCCGGCGCGGGGCCGGGGGCGGGATCGGCACCGGCCGCCGTCGCCCCGGCCAGCCAGGCCGCCGCCACGGCGGCAGCAACCCCCCGGCGCGCCCAGGCGCCGGCCCGGCGGATGGGCGGGCCCATCAGCCCAGCAGCTCGGCGGCCCGCGCCATCAGGCGGTCGGCGTCCTGGCCGTCGTAGCCGTTGGCCGTGAGCCACATCCGCAGGCCGTCGAGCGGGGTCAGCTCGTCGCTGAGCACCGGCCGGTCGCCGTGGCGCACCGCAGGCGGCGTCGCGAGCACCACGCTCGCCGCCCCGGCGGCGTCCAGGCTGCGGCGGATCTCGACCGCCAGGCGCTGGTCGGCCCCAGCGGGCAGCTCGGCGCGCACCACCGCCCCCGCCAGCAGCTCGCCGAGCAGGCCCGGCACGTCGGCCGCCGACGCCCCGTCGGGCACCGTGACCACGGCGAAGCGCCGGGCGGGGGTGGCCAGGGCCGTGACGGCCCCGGGGCTCCCGTCGTCGTCGATGCTCACCAGCGACGCCGCCTTCTCCACCCCGGCGTCGGAGAAGTCGAGCCGGTCCGGCGACCCGACGTACCACGTGCGCTCGCCGAGCTGCTGGCGGCGGTGGATGTGGGCCAGGGCGACGTGCTGGAACGCGTCGAGCTCCACGTCGGCGAGCGCCAGGGTCGGCTCGCAGAACAGCTGCGCCAGCGACAGCTCGCTGCCGCGGCGGTCCGACCCCACCACGGCGTCGCCCACCGTGGCGTGGGCCGCCAGCATGGCCGGGCCGCGGCCGGGGTCCACCCGGCCGGCCAGCTGCTCCACGAGCTCCGCGGCCCGTCCGGCCACCAGCTCGTCCACTTCATCTGGCGACAGGCCGTCGGCGGACGCGGGGTCGACGAGCATCGTCCGCCGGGGCCAGGGCAGGCAGGCGATCTGCAGGCCGTCGCCGATCACGACCACGTCCGGCTCCCGCACCACCCGCACGTGCTCGATGTCGGCCAGCCGCTCGAGCGGGGAGCGGTGGCCGTAGGGCCGGTTGATGTACTCGTGGTTGCCGTCGAAGACCACGAGCGGCACCTTCGCCGCCGACAGCAGCCGCGCCCCGTCGGCCAGCATCTCGCCGGCTTCCGGGCGCGGCCAGCCGTTGACGTAGGCGTCGCCGGCGAGCACGACGGCGTCGGCTTCCAGCTCGACGGCCTGCTGGCAGATCCACTGCCAGACCCGCCACGACGACTCCCAGCTCGACGGCCGGCCGTCCCCCGGCCGCAGCCGGGAGTGGCGGGTGTGGTCGATGTGGACGTCGCCGGTGACGACGACCCTGGCCTGGCCCATGGCAGCTCCCTGGTCTGGTACCGCTCCCTGCCCACATCCTACGGGGGCGGTGTGACGCGGCCGTGGGTGGTGCCCGCCGGCACGGACCCGGCCCGGCGTGCGCATGGGTGGGGCATGGCGAACAGCGACGACCGGCGGCTGGTCGATGTCGAGGTGTTCTTGTGCCGGCGGGCCGCCGCCATCCGGCGGGCCGGCTCGCCGCCGGCGGGGACGCGCCGGTGGCTGCGCGGCGGGGACTTCGGGCCCTGGGTGCTGGCCGTGGTGGTCGACGGGGACGTGGTGGCGATGGCCCGGGACCCCCTCACCGGCGGCGGGCTCGTCAGCCTGGGCCGGGACCCGCTCACCGGCTCGGCCCGGTGGCTGCTGGCCGACGGCCGCCTGCTGCACATCGGCGACCTTGCGGAGATCGAAGCGGTGGTGGAGCCGGTGGGGGCGGGGATGCCGGCGGCCTGATTTCCCCGGCGCGTGAGTGTGCCGATAACCCTGCCAGGCATGCTCAGCGCGCTCCGACGACCCGACCCCCCGCCGCTTGCGGTCCCCGACGGCCAGTGGACCGCCCTGCCGGCGCCGCGGCAGGTCAGGCTGCCGCGGGCGGTGCGGGTCGCCATCGCCGTGATGGTGGGCTGCACGCTGCTCAGCCTGGCGGCGCTGGGGGCGGCGGGCCGGGCCCGCGCCGGCCAGCCCGCCACCGGCCGCTGGCTGGGGTTCGCCACGCTGGTGGCGGAGAACTACGTGGCCGGCCACCAGCTGCAGGTCCCCCTGGCCGCCGGCTTGGACCCCGGGCTCGGCCGCCTGTCCCAGGCGGCCAGCTCTGGCCAGCTGCCGGGGATGGCCCCGGCGTCGACGGCGCTGGTGCCCTTGCCGGTGGTGCACCTGGCCCCCATGTCGTCCACTGACGTGGCCAGGGGCCGCGACACCATCGAGACCGACGTCTTTGGCCTCGAGCTCACCGACGGCACGCTGCTCGAGCTCGCCGTGGTCGTCGACGGCACGCCCAGGGGCCCGGTGCTCGCCGACGTGCCGTCGCTGCTCGCCGGCCCGGCCGCTTCGCCCCAGCGCCCCCCGGTCCAAAGCGGCGTGCCCGCAGCGCAGGCCCAGGAGCAGCTGCCGTCGGGGGTGGTCGCCCAGGTGGGCCGGTGGGCCCAGGCATATGCCGCCGACGACGAGCAGACCCTCTACGAGCTCACCGGCGACAGCACCCCCCGGCGCTACGTGGGCCTGGGGGGCTTCCACGTGGTGGGCCAGCCCACGGTCCTCTCCAGCACCTACGCCACAAGAAGCGGCCGGCCGCCCGCGCAGGTGGTGGTGACCGTGAGCGTCGAGATGGCCGCCGACGCCAACCCGGGACTGGTGGTCGAGAGCACCTACGACCTGCTGGTCACCAACGTCGCCGACTACCTGCCCAATGTCGCCGCCTGGGGCCCGCCGGGATCGGGGCCGCAGCTGGTCCCGTTCCAGAACGGCCGCTAGCCATGGCCTGGTTGCGCTCGCTGCTCGGGGCGTCACCCGACGCCGGCGTGGGCCGGCAGGACCCCGAGACCCGTGCCGTGGTGACCACGCCGTGGGCCGCCAAGCACAGCGCGGGGATCTGGGTGGGGGAGGACCGCAGCGTGTGGCTGTACCGGCGCATGCCGGCGTACCCGTACCTGTGGGAGCCGGCGGACGCCAAGCTGGCGCGGGGGACGGCGCTGCACCAGCTCTACGACGAGCTGGGCCGCACGTCGCGCCCGCCGGCGGTGGGGGAGTTCGCGCACCTGTCGGACAACCGGAAGCTGCACCTGGTGAGCCACGTCCGCTACGTCGAGCCGTCGGTGCCCCCCGGGACCGCCCCCGAGCTGGCGGCGTACCTGGCCGAGCTGTTCCGCAGCTCCGCGATGGTCGTGCCAGAGCAGGCGACGTTCCTCGGGGTGGAGCTGCGCCGGGCCGTCCCGCCGGGCCGGCGCCGCCGGCGCCAGGGCGTGATGAGCCAGCTGCGCGACTGGGTGGTGGCCATGGCCAACGTCGATGTGCCCGACCTGGCGCTCTATGAGGCCGACCGGGCGCTTGTCGACTCGATCCTCAGCCGCTACGGCGGCCGGCTGCCCCACGACGAGGACCTGGTCGCCCTCGAGCGCTGGCTCTCGGGGGGGACGACCGACGCCCCCTACTACGTCGAGGACGTGGACCGGCTGGTGGTGCGCGACCGCAACCCGCTGGCCTTCGACCGCTGGACGCGCCTGGTCGGCCTGTCCGAGCGCGCCGACGCCGCCGGCCAGCGCGACCAGGCGGAGACGCTCATGGCCCAGGCCGAGGCCGAGATCATCGCTGGCGGCAACGTGGTGCAGTTCATGGCCGTCCCCGAGCCGGGGATGCCCAAGGAGATCGGCAGGGCCCCCGACGCCCCATGGCTGATGGACGCCCAGAGCCACACGTCGGGGGCGACGTGCGTGTCGGCCCGCTTCGAGCTGGAGCCGGGGTCGGTGACCCGCAACCGGGCGCGGCGGGCGCAAAAGCGCGCCTATGAGCAGATGGACGAGGAGTCCCAGACGCTGCGGGGCCTGGGGCGGGTGGAGGACGAGGAGATCGTCTTTGGCGCCAAGGAGGCCGAGGACCACTACGCGGTCACCGGCGAGCCGTCGATCACGAACCTGTCGCTGCTGCTGGCGTGGGTGGTGGACGACCGGGAGGAGAATTTCGCGGACTACCTGCGGGCCCGCTACGGCATCGACGCCCAGCCCTTGCAGCACCGCCAGTACGAGGCGTACGTCGAGACCCTTCCCTGCGCCCCGTTTCGCGCCGCGCCGAAGCGGCCGTACAGCCACGACGCTTTGCTCTCGACGCTTGCCCACTCCGCGGTGGGCGCCAGCTCGGAGCTCGGCGACGGCAAGGGGGCGTTCATGGGCGTGTCGCACCCCGGCGGGAGCGCGGTGTGGGTGGACCCGTTCGCGGCGTCAGAGGAGAACACGCCGCCGACCATGGTGGTCTGCGGCGACCCCGGCGCCGGCAAGACCTTCCTGGTGGAGCTGCTGTGCTACCAGTTCGCCAAGATGGACCTGCCGGTGTTCCTGGTGAACCCCAAGGGGTCGGACTCGCTCAGGAGCTTCGCCGACGCATGCGGCGGCGAGACGATCAACCTGTCGGACCTCTCCATGGAGCCCGGCGCCTTCGACCCGTTCCGCTTCGCCCAGGGCCGGGACGTGGTCGAGATCGCCCTGGACCACATCACCACCAGCCTGAACGAGCGCGGCAGCGCCCTCACCAGGGAGCAGACCATCGCCCTGGCCGAGGCGCTCGAGCGCGGCGTGCGCCGCTACCCGCAGGTGGGCTGCGTGGCCCAGGCCGTGTGGGAGGGGATCGACCCCGAGTACAGGTCCCTGGCTCGCCAGGTCCTCGCCTGGGCGCGGACCAACTCGGCCTTCGCCCTGGGGATCGGCTGGCGGCAGCGCGAGCCGTTGGCGTTCGGCAACCGGCTCACGCTCATCGAGTTCGACCAGGAGCTCGCCCTGCCCGACAGCACCAACCCCAACGAGCGGTCCATGATCGAGAATTCGACGGTGGCCGCCATGCGGCTCATCACCCGGGGCTGCATCGAGGTGCTCAAGCGGGCGGGGGGCGGCGTGCTGGCCGTGGACGAAGCGTGGGCGTTCCTGAGCTCCCCCGACGCCGTCAAGGTCATCAACGGCCTGGGCCGCAAGGGCCGCTCCATGGGGGTGTTTTTGGTGCTCATGACCCAGCGCATCGCTGACGTCATGACCGCCGAGCTCGAAGGGGTGATCTCACGGGTGGCGATCGGCCAGCTGGCCGACGCCAAGGAGATCGCGGCCGGCCTGCGCCTGGCCCGCATGGACGTCACCGACCAGCTCGTCGGCCTGGTCCGCAGCGCCGGTCCGACCCCGCCGGCGCCCGGCGACCCGCGCCGGGGCGTCCCCCCGGTCGCGGCGAAGCCGGCGCAGATGGTCGTGCGGGACCTCAAGGGCCGCCGGGGCATTATCACGGTCGAGCCGGTCCCCGAGCAGCTGCGCCAGGCGTTCTCGACGAACCGGCGCGACAAGCTCGCCCGGGAAGCTGCCAGGCAGCAGTTACAGGTGGCACGATGAGGGAGCCGATACAGGGGGCGAGATGAGCACACCCAGGTACACCGCGGTTGTCGTCGGCCTGCCGACCCTCGCGCAGGCCCTTGAGGGGCGCATGGTGATCGACCGAGTCGTCGTCGTGGACGACGAGCGGTCGATCGAGACGGCGCTCGGCGCCGACGTGTCGCTTGCAGGGACCGAGCTGCTGTTCGTGTTCTCTGCCGAGCACGCCGGCCTGGCGCACCTGCTGAGCCGGCACTACCACGTCGCCGTGGTGGGAACCGGCGACCCCCAGCCTGACGCCGCCGTGCCGACGGTCGCCGTTCCGCCGACTGCCACGGTGAACGACGCCCTGGCGGCGCTGGGGGCCGTCGAAGGGTTCCCCTTCCTGCTGCCGGTCGACCCCGATGCCCCGCTGTTCGGGCCGCTGCCCGCGGCCCCAGCCGCCGCGGCGGGGGCCGTGGCGGCTCCCGAGATGCCCGTCCCGGCCGCCCCCCCCGCCGCCGAGACCGCCCCCACCGCCACCGAGGCCCCGGCCCAGGCGGGTCCCGACGCGGACGCCCCCGTCCCACCGGAGTGGGTCCGGGACTGGGCACAGGCCGATGCTCCCGCCACCGGGCCGCAGGCTCCCGCCGCGGCGCCCTGGGAGGAGCCGGCG
>Ga0070737_10006040_pt1 | contig 11268 bp, 9 predicted proteins | sample Coa_R1_10_FD_66438 | JGI IMG/M metagenome (GOLD analysis project Ga0070737, IMG submission 66438) | Surface soil microbial communities from Centralia Pennsylvania, which are recovering from an underground coalmine fire - Coalmine... | ecosystem: Environmental > Terrestrial > Soil > Unclassified ...
GGCTACTATCGTTTCCCCACCATACACAACCATCGCGTGGTTTTTGTATCGGAAGACGATCTGTGGAGCGTCTCCACAGAGGGTGGAACGGCACAACGATTGACGGCGAACCTCGCCGCGATGAGCTTTCCCTGCTTCTCACCCGACGGCAAGAAATTGGCCTTTACCGGTCGTGAGGAGGGGCACAATGAGGTCTATGTGATGGATAGCGAAGGCGGCCCTCTGCAACGTCTCACCTATCTCGGCGTAACGAGCACCGTGTTGGGGTGGACGCCGGACGGGCAGAAAGTGCTCTTCGCTACCGATAGCGGGCGCCCCTTTGACCGCATCGGCTTTGTTCAGGCCGTTGGCCTGGACGGCAGCCTGCCGGAGCAGTTTCCGGTGGGACATGCGGTGAGCCTCTCCCTCGCGCCCGATGGGCGTGTGGTTTTGGCACGCAACAACAACGACCCGGCTCGATGGAAACGCTATCGCGGCGGTACTGCCGGCGACATCTGGATTGACGCCAATGGCGACGGCAATTTTCGACGGCTTCTGACGCTGGACGGAAATCTCACCTGCCCTCTGTGGGTGGGCGACCGTATCTACTTTCTTTCGGACCACGAGGGGGTAGGCAATCTCTACTCCTGCACGGTCGCCGGTGAGGACTTACAGCGCCATACCGACCATAAGGACTTTTACGTGCGCTTTCCTAAAACCGACGGAAAGCGAATCGTCTACCAAGCGGGGGCCGATCTCTATGTGTACGATCCGAAAGAGGATCGCTCTCGGAAAATCGCGATTACCTACGGCAGCCCACGGGTGCAGCGCCAGCGCAAGTTCGTGGAGATCATGGACTATCTGGAGAGTTATGAGCCGCATCCCAGCAAGGAACAGGTGGCTTTAACGGGGCGCGGGAAGAGCTTCACTCTGGGCTGCTTTGAAGGGCCGGTGACGGCGCAAGAGAACGCCAAGGGGGCGGTAAGACTGCGTCTCGCCCGTTGGCTTAACGACGGAGAGCGTGTGGTGGTGGTGGCCAATGTGGAGGGCCGTGAGGTTTTGGAGGTTCATCATACGCTCGAATTGGAGCCGGTTAAGCGCTTCGATACGCTCGATATCGGTCGGCCCTATGAGATGATCGTCGCCCCGAAAGAGGATGTGGTGGCTATTGCCAACCATCGTAACGAACTGCTCTGTGTGAACTTGGAGGACGGCACGCTGACTCGCTGCGATCGCAGCGACTATGGGGCGGTGCGCGGGATGGATTGGTCACCGGACGGCAAGTGGTTGGCCTACGGGCTGCCCATTAGCCCTTACCGTAGCGCTATTCGGCTTTGGAATAGAGAGGAGAACACCGTTCACGATGTCACCGACCCCGCGCTTGCCGATAGCAACCCCTCGTTCGACCCGGATGGCAAGTTCCTCTACTTTATCAGTGCACGGGAGTTTACGCCAATACCGGATACGCTTCAGTTCGAGCTGAGCTTTCCGAAAGGCATGCGCCCCTACCTGGTGACGCTACAGGCCGATAGGCTCTCGCCTTTTTGGGAGCCACTTGCAGAGCCTGAAGAGAAAAAGGGGGAGACGAAAGAGACCGGGGAACCCTCCTCCGAGCCGCCCGCCCCGCTGCGCATAGACCTAGAGGGCATTCAAACGCGCGTTATTCCCTTCCCCGTGCCGGAAGGCATTTACGGAACGATAGCCGGCATTGCCGGCAAGGTGCTTTTTCTCAGCTATCCGGCGGTTGGCGAGGAGCTGCCCGATTCTGAAGAGCGCACCGGTTCGCTCGAGTGTTACGATTTCAAAACGCTAAAGAAGGAGACCCTGTTAGGAGGGGTAAAGAGCTTTCGGCTGTCACGCGATAGGAAGCGGGTTTTGGTGCATACCCAAAAATCGCTTCGGCTACTGAAGGCGGGCGAGAAGCCAGATGAGAAGGCGGGCGCAGAACCCGGGCGACAGAGTGGCATTCTTGTCTTAAATCGCGTGAAGTTGGAGGTAGACCCGCCCACGGAGTGGCGCCAGATGCTGCGCGAGGCATGGCAGCTGCAGAAAGAGTTCTTCTGGACGGAAGACCTTTCTGGAGTGGATTGGGATCGGGTGTGGGAGCGCTATGCGCCTCTGGTGGATCGGGTGGGAACGCGCGGCGAGCTTTCCGACCTCATCTGGGAGATGCAGGGGGAGCTTGGAACGTCGCACGCCTATGAGTTCGGCGGCGACTACCGCAAAGGGCCGGAGTATCCCATCGGGTTTCTCGGAGCCGACTTTCGTTACGACCCCGAACACGACGCCTACCGCATCGTGCACATTATACGAGGAACGGCGGGCGATCCAAAGCATGACTCTCCTTTGCGAGCGAGCGGCGTGAATGTTCGTGAGGGCGACCTCCTGATAGCGATAGATGGGCAGCGTTTGAGTGCGCAGCTTCAGCCCAACCAGGCGCTTGTGCATCGGGCCGATAGCGATGTGGTGCTCACGGTGCAGAATACCGATGGCGAACGGCGGAATGTGCGCGTGCGCACACTGCGTTCCGAGTTTCCGGCTCGGTATCGGGAGTGGGTAGAGAACAATCGCCGGCGAGTTCATGAGGCCACGGATGGGCGGGTGGGCTATGTGCACATCCCCGACATGGGTTTGCGGGGCTTCGCGGAGTTCCATCGGCTCTATTTGGTGGAGGTAGAGAGAGACGGGCTTATTGTGGACGTCCGTTTTAACCGAGGGGGGTTCGTGTCGCAACTCATCATCGAGAAGCTGGCCCGCAAACGCATTGGGTATGACCTGCAGCGTTGGGGGGCGCCGGAGCCTTATCCCCAACACTCGGTTGCCGGCCCCATGGTGGCGCTTACCAACCAATGGGCAGGCTCGGATGGCGATATTTTCAGCCATGTGTTCAAGCTCATGAAGTTAGGGCCGCTGATCGGAAAGCGAACCTGGGGAGGCGTGATAGGCATTTGGCCACGCATGCCTTTGGCGGACGGCACGATCACCACCCAACCGGAGTTTTCGTTCTGGTTTCAGGATGTGGGCTGGCGTGTGGAAAACTACGGTACCGACCCCGACATCGAGGTGGATGTTACCCCGCAAGACTACGCACAGGGCAAAGACCCTCAACTGGAGAGAGGGATCGAGGTGATATTGAAACGTCTTGAAGAATCGCCTCCGGTTCGCCCCGAGTTCAAGGACAAACCGAAGCTGCCGTTGCCCTCTTAAAGCGATGGCCCGATTCCTGAGGAAGCGGGCCTAGGGGGAAACAATGTTGAGTCGCAGGGAGTTTATAGCAGGTGCTGCCGTCTTGGACGGTGCGTTCAAGGTGGCACCGACATTTCGGTGTTGGTGGGGATTGAAACGATAGAGCAGGGGGCCGAAGACGAACGGGTGCGGAGCAGTTTTGTGGAGGGCAAACTGGCATCGGGAGAGTGGCAGACGCTCTGTATGGGAAGCGGCATTGGGCACAAACATACCCAACCTACCGCGCCTTTAACCGTTGTGGAGGCGCGATTAAATGTCCTCAGCAGCGATGACACCCCATTAATTCGCCGCTTCGCGCTGTTTGGTAAAGCCGTGTAGGATGTTCGGCTTCGTTGGCTCTTTCAATCGCGCACGGTTACGTCCCATATCACCTCGCGCAGGCCGGGCTGCTGCCGGATGATGTGGGTGATGTGCTCCATTTCGGCGTGAAGGTCAATATCGGGATGGTTGCGAAGGTGCCTCAGAACGCCGGTAAAATGAACGGTTCCCCCGATCACATGGATGTTGAGCATCGAAGCATCCACATAGCGCCGGTTCACCAAGGCGCGAACTCGCATCATCGCTTCTTTATTAACAGCAGGCATAAGAACCCTCCTTTCGGGTCTTCGCCTACGCATCGGCAACGCGCAGTGAATATTTCGCAACCAAGGCTGCTCGTTCCTTCTTGCTTTTGAGAAGAGGAGATAAAGCATGTCTATTTTGAATTGTTTTGGGCAGCCGGTAGGGGAAGAGGTACCCGATTGGTGTCCGCGCCCGCGTCCCGAACGGGTGTCGTTGATAGGGCGATTCTGTTCTCTAGAACCGCTTCATGTACAGCGGCACGCGGAGGCTCTTTTTGAGGCCAACCGGCTCGATGCCCAAGGGGCTTTGTGGACTTACCTTCCCTACGGCCCTTTTGAGAATCTGCCGGACTATGCGCGGTGGGTGGAGGAGGTAAGCCATACAGAGGACCCGCTCTTTTTTGCCATTGTAGAGAGGGCTTTTGGACGAGCGACAGGGGTGGCTGCCTTTTCGCGAATCGAACCGGAACACGGCCGCATTGAAGTGGGCCATCTCTGCTATTCTCCTTTGCTGCAGAACCGCCCTGCAGGAACCGAGGCGATGTTTTTGATGATGCAGCATGTTTTTGACGAGCTTGGGTATCGGCGGTACGAATGGAAGTGTGACGCCCTTAATGAACCCTCACGCAAAGCGGCACAACGCCTCGGCTTTTCGTTTGAGGGCATTTTTCGGCAAGACCGAGTGGTGAAGGGGCGCAATAGAGATACGGCCTGGTACGCGGTGATAGATAGGGAGTGGCCGGCGCTGAAAGCGGCGTATGAACGTTGGTTAAGCCCCGATAACTTCGGCGCAGATGGGGTTCAGAAGGAGCGGCTTTCGTTGCTGACGGCTCCCTTGTTGCGGCAGGAGATACGATATCGCTCTGAATAGTTGCGGCGAAACGGTCTTAATGCAGCAGAACATCGAGGAGCACGAAACCGAAGAGGGTCACGCTTACCCAGCCGTTGAGAGTGAAGAAGGCCAAATTTACACGACGTATGTCGTCTGGTTTTACCAAACTCTGTTCATAGAAGATGAGGGCGGCCACTAAGGCCAGTCCTAGAAAGTAGAGGAGATGTAGGTGACAGAGGCGGCCTACCAGGAACAAGAGCAGAATCATGATGGTGTGCATAAGTCGGGAAACCGTGAGGGCACCGGCCTTACCGATGCGTTTTGGCAGAGAGTAAAGCGGGGCTTGAAGATCAAAGTCGTAGTCTTGCAGGGCATAGATAATATCGAAGCCACCAATCCAGAGCATTACCGTGAGCCATAGGAGAATAGGCGGCCATGCGAAGGAACCGGTTACGGCCAGCCATGCGCCGATGGGGGCGATGCCGGTGGCCATACCCAGAAAAAAGTGGCAGAGGGCGGTAAAACGCTTGGTATAAGAGTATCCGAGGGCGAAGACAAGGGCCACAGGGGAGAGCATAAGGCAAAGGCGGTTGAGCTGTGCGGCCGATAGCACGAAAAGCCCTACCGAGCATAGAAGAAAGACGGTGACTTGGGTGCGTGAAAGCAGGCCTTTCGGTAGATGTCGATTGGCCGTGCGCGGGTTTTGGGCATCGAAGTCGGCATCCACAAGCCGATTAAAGGCCATGGCCGCGCTGCGGGCGCCCACCATGGCGACCAGAATCCATAGGATGGTATGCGGTGTTAGGCCGGCCCGGGTTTGGTGGGCGGCCAGCAGCATGCCGATAAGCGCAAACGGCAGCGCAAAGATGGTGTGTTCAAACTTTACGAGTTCAAGGTAGAGCTTGGCGCGTTGGAAAAGAGCGGCCATCTTGTAACTACTCCTCCACGAACTGCCATTGGGGCACGATCTCTTGTTCAATGCCGAGCTGCTGGAGGATGCGCGCCACCACAAAGTCGGCAAGCTCCTCCACGGTTTTCGGGTGGTGGTAGAAGCCGGGTGCCGCCGGCAAAACCACCGCGCCCGCCTCGGCCAACTGGGTAAAGGTGCGTAGATGAATGAGCGACCAGGGCGTTTCGCGCGGCACCAGAACGAGCTTGCGCCGCTCTTTAAGGCACACATCGGCGGCACGGGTAAGCAGGTCATCGCTAATACCGTGGGCGATGCGTGCTGCCGTTCCCATGGAGCAGGGCACGATGACCATGCCATCGTGGCGAAAAGAGCCGCTTGCCGGTGGGCTAAAGTAGTCTTTAGGGGTAAGCAGCTGCAGCGCTTCAGGGGAGGCTTTTGGGAAGAGCGACGCAAAGTCTTGCGCGTTGGAGAAATGAAGTCCCATCTCTACAGCCATTACCTGACGCGCCTGCTCTGAGAGAATAACGTAGATCGTCTCATAGCGGCGGACGGCCTCACAGAGAAAGCGATAGGCGTAGATGGCGCCACTTGCCCCGGTGATTCCCACGACAAGCCTTTTGGTGGAGAGCGTTGGGTTCACTTGGTGGCACCACCCCGCAGACGCTGATAGAGTTCACGCGCACGTTGAGGGTCGCATCCAAGAAAGGCGCGCACGATGCGTTGCCCTCCTTTACGATGTGCGATGGTTCGGATAGCCTCACAGAGGAGGATGCGGTCGTGCAGAACAAGCCGACGTTCGCAGTCCTCACAGGTAAACAGCGAGCGCGAGGCCACGATGCCGGCGGGGTCTCGACGTATGGGGTCGAGTGCCCGCACGGTGCCTGTGTAGAGAGCCACATAGGTGTAGGGATAGGGGTAGCTTCGCCCCGGTAGTTTTTCCGTGCACTCGATGCGAATGCCGGCAAATAGCTCGAAATCCGGGTTGAGATGGGCGCAGGCCTCCTCATAAGCTTCCCGCAGCATCGCCTGATCGAGCGTCTCTTCCGGTTCAAGCCGCCCGCCCGGAAACCCAAACACGCCGCGCCGGTCGCAGACTACAAGCACACGGCCTCCGTGAAACGCCACAAAATGTACCGAGGTGATGGGGGCGTCCGTGGGCAGTTGACAGCAGGAAAATGCGGTGAGGCGTACCGGTTGTGCTCCCCACTTGGTCTCGATTTCAAAAAGGGTTCTTTTCTCCTCCATACTTAAAGTCCTAATTTGGGCCAGAGCGCGTCTATCTGCTCTTTTATCTCGCGGTTCATCTCTATGACATCGGGCCATTCGCGGTGGAACCCTTCCAGAGGTCCCTTGCGCGTGCAGTCGAACCCGATTTTCGAGCCGAACCCTAAAGCGCGGGAGGCATGGTCGAGAACGTCCACCGGCCCGCGCACGAGGCACATATCGCGCTCGGGGTCTATGTTGTTGCCGATTCTCCAAAGGCATTCGCTAAGGTCTTGCACATTAACATCGGCATCGAAGACGAAGATCATCTTCGTGAACATGGCCTGACCAAGCCCCCAAAGGGCATGCATCACCTTGAATGCGTGCCCAGGATAGCGTTTGCGGATGGAAACAAGGGCTATGTTATGAAATACGCCTTCCACAGGCAGGTTGATGTCAACGATTTCCGGCAGGTTGAGGCGCAGTAAAGGCAAGAAAAGGCGCTCTGTGGCCTTTCCCAGCCAGGCATCCTCTTTGGGGGGGCGTCCGACGATGGTGCACGGATAGACCGGGTTTCTTCGATGTGTAATGGCGGTTACGTGAAACACCGGATAGAGGTCGGCCAAAGAGTAGTAGCCGGTATGGTCTCCGAAAGGACCTTCCATGCGCCTCTCTTGGGGGTCTATCCAACCCTCGATCACGATCTCTGCATCTTCGGGCACCTCGAGGTCCACAGTTTTTGCGGGCACTAAGGTAACCGGCTTTTTTCGGAGGAACCCGGCAAAAAGAAGCTCATCGAGGCCAGGAGGGAGGGGTGCTGTGGCCGCATAGGTGAGGGCCGGGTCTCCTCCAAGCACCACAGCTACCTGAATGGGTCGGTTCTGCTTGGCGGCGGCGCTTTCGTGCTCTGCCCCCACTTTGTGAATCTGCCAGTGCATACCTGTGGTGCAGCGGTCGTAAACCTGCACGCGATACATGCCCACGTTGCGGCGGCCTGTTTGCGGGTCGTGGGTGAAAACCAGCGGCAGGGTAATGGTGCGCCCTCCATCTTGAGGCCAGCAGTGCAGAATAGGGAGGCGAAAAAGGTCTACCTGATCGCCTGTCATGACGACCTCTTGGCAGCGCCCCGGCCCTTTGGCATGGCGAGGCGGAATTTTGGCCAGCACGCCCAGCTTGGGGGCAAGCTCTCGAATGGCCTGCAACTTGCCGCCAGGTATTTCCGTTTTTAGGAGGGCTTCGATCTCGCAGGCGATATCCTCCAGATCATCGGCTCCTAGCGCCAACGACATACGCTTTCGCGAGCCAAAAACGTTGATCGCCACCGGAATATCGCTGCCGACGGGGTGTTCGATGAGCAGCGCGGGGCCCCCACCCGGTTGGCGCATAACGCGATCGGCCACCTCGGTGATCTGTAGGTAGGGATCGAGAGGCTCTTTGATGCGTTTAAGTTCGCCCATCCTTTCAAGGCAGGCAAGAAAATCTTGAAAATCGGTGTAGGCCACTCTCTATCCCCCTTATATGTCAGTCGCCAATGTTATATACGTTTATCGAAATTATACCCTGCCCTCTTATTCGGACTTTTTAGAGGGAAATTCGCGTTTGAAGCAGAAATAACATGATAAATGGGCGGCCAAACTCCATTGTTCTTATAAAAAGGTGAACTTCCGAATGTCGGCAGAAGATAGTTTTAAACAATTTCTTGAGCGGCACCTCGCCGTCATCGAACCTCTCTCTCGCGAGGCTGCATTAGCCTCTTGGGAGATGCAGACAACAGGTAGCCGAGAGGCTGCGGAACGTGCACGCAAACTGCGCACAGAGTTGGCGCTGATCTACGCCGATAAAGAGACCTATCGCTATCTCAAAGAGCTGCCGGTAGAGACGCTATCCGATCCGCTTCTAAAGCGTCAGCATAGGCTGCTCCTTCATGCCTATCTCAGTCGTCAAGGCGATGAGGAGATTCTGAAGGAGATCGTGGCGTTAGAAGTGGAGATAGCGGATACCTATAACCACTATCGGGCGCAACTGCGTGGGAAAGAGGTGAGTGATAACGAGTTAGATCAGATTCTGGTTCAATCGCGAGATGAGGCGCTTCGCAAGGAGGCTTGGGAGGCCAGCAAACAGGTCGGCGCTGTGGTGGCCGATCGGGTTCGCCGGCTGGCAGCACTCCGCAACCAAGAGGCTCAGAAGCTAGGCTATCCAAACTACTACGCTTTGCGAATCGAGCTACAGGAGCTGGATTTGCAACGGCTCGATGCGTTAATGGAGGAGCTAACCCGTATTTCCGAACCGCTTTGGAACCTCTATCGCGACTCGCTCGACGGGCAGTTGGCAGAGCGTTACGGTGTTAGCCCCGATGCGATTCGTCCGTGGCACCATGCGAATCGCTTCTTTCAAGCGCCGGAGCCTAGCGGTTTGAACTTAGACCCCTATTTTGCCGACAAGAACCTGGAGGCGATTACGGCGCGCTTTTATGCCGATATCGGGCTTCCTATTGAAGACATTTTGGAGCGTTCCGATCTCTATGAACGCGTGGGGAAATGCCAGCACGCTTTCTGTACGGATATCGATCGGCGCGGCGACATTCGGGTGTTATGCAACTGCCGCCCCAATGCCCGCTGGATGAACACCATGTTGCACGAATTCGGCCACGCCGCCTACGATAAATATATCTCTCCGGAGCTACCCTACCTATTGCGACGCCCCGCACACACCATGACCACCGAAGCCATGGCGTTGTGGGCGGGGAGCAGAACCCATCAGCCGGAGTGGCTTACGGCCTATGCCGATGTGCCGGCGCAGACGGCGGAGGCCATAGGCCAGAGTGCGCGCATCTATGAGGCTCAGAGCCTTTTGGTGTTTATGCGTTGGTGCTTGGTAATGTATCGCTTTGAGCAGGCCCTTTATGCGAACCCGGATGGCGATCTCAACACGCTTTGGTGGGATTTAGTAGAGCGGTATCAGCGCGTAAAGCGACCTGAGGAGCGCGACGCGCCGGACTGGGCAGCAAAAATTCATATCGCCACCGCCTCCGTTTACTATCATAACTACCTTTTAGGGCATCTTATCGCAGCGCAGGTGGCGAGACGGCTGGAGGAGCTGGGCTGTGCTCGTGCATTCACACCGGCATTAGGTACCTACCTACGAGAGAGGCTCTTTGCGCCGGGGGCGCTCTGGCCATGGGAAGAGTGGCTTCAGAAGGCGACGGGTGAACCCCTGAATCCTCGCTATTTTGTGCAACAGTTGCAGGAGGCTATTCAAAGTTGAAGATCACGCAGATAAGCACCTTTCTCACGGAGCCGCGCTGGGTTTTTGTGAAGGTCACCACGGATGAAGGAGTGGAAGGGTGGGGGGAGTGCTTGGGCGATAAGGCCTTTGTGGTGGCCGAGGCGGTCCGCAGTTATGAACATGCGCTTATCGGTCAAGACCCCTTCCGCATTACCCATCATTGGCAGAGCCTTTATCGAGGAGCTTTTTGGCGGGGTGGGCCTATCCTTTGCGCGGCCATTTCGGGCCTTGAAATGGCCTTGTGGGATATTTTGGGAAAGGCGCTGAACGCGCCGATTTGGCAGCTGCTTGGGGGAGCTGTGCGTGATAGGATACGCATGTATAGTCGGCCGCATGGCGCAACGCCGGAGCAGTTGGCGCAGAGCGCAAAAGAGGTGGTTGCGCGTGGGTACACCGCCATGAAGTTCTGCCCCTTTGAAAAGGTGCATGTGCTCGACCACTATCAGCTGGTGGAAGAGGCCGCAGCGCGTGTTCAAGCGGTGCGCGAAGCCGTAGGGAGCGGCGTGGATATTTTGCTGGACTTTCATGGACGGGTAAGCCCGGCCATGGCCGTGCAGATGGAGGAGGCCATGCGTCCCTATCATCCGCTTTTCATCGAGGAGCCTGTTTTACCGGAAAATGTGGATGCTTTAGCTCGTGTGGCCGCGCAATGTAAGACACCGATTGCTACCGGCGAGCGGCTTTTCACGCGCTGGGGCTTTCGGGAGGTATTGGAGAAAGGGGCCGCTACCGTATTGCAGCCTGATCCCTGCATTTGTGGGGGCATTTGGGAGACACGCCAGATCGGGAGTATGGCGGAGGTCTACTATGCCGCCCTGGCGCCGCATAATCCCTACGGCCCGCTTAATCTGGCGGCGAGCCTGCAGGTAGATGCTTGCACCCCTAACTTTCTGGTGCAGGAGTTCGTAGACCCCATCGGGTTAGGGGCGGGTGTGTTGAAGCAGCCTTTTACCGTGGAGAACGGCTATATCGCCTTGCCTCAAGCCCCCGGTTTGGGCGTAGAGCCGGACGAGGAGTGGTTACGGGCGCATCCTCTCAAACCAAAGCCGGACCCAGGCCGGTGGTTTCATGAAGACGATGGCTCAATGGCCGACTGGTAGTTAAAACTTTCGGCCACGGTTCGCTTTCAGGATGGGTCGGAGGTGGGCGAGTCGGCGGATTGAGAGGATGTTTCTAATTCGCGGGCGAGGCCGTCGGCTAGGTGTCGCCATTGGCTGTGCGGATAGCGCTGGTGAAACAGGGCAATGAGCTGT